>Ga0210395_10004858_pt1 | contig 10318 bp, 11 predicted proteins | sample IncBWH4OmetaG_FD_150861 | JGI IMG/M metagenome (GOLD analysis project Ga0210395, IMG submission 150861) | Forest soil microbial communities from Barre Woods Harvard Forest LTER site, Petersham, Massachusetts, United States - Inc-BW-H-4-O ...
CCCGTGCAGGATGAAATCCGTGCCGTGTTCGTGCGTTTCGTCGCCGCGCAAAATGCCCATGATGGAGACACCGTCGGATCGATGATCTGGGATTCCCCCGACTTCCTTTGGGTTTCGCGGGGTAATCCGGTCAGAGGATCGCAGCAAGCAATAGCTATCTTTCGTTCCTACTACAAAGGAACGTGGCATCTCGAACCAGACATGACTAGATTTAGCGTCACTCCGATTGCAGACGAGGTCGTGCAACTGCTGGTCCCTGTGGTGTTCTCACGTGGCCTTCCGGGTCAGCCGCCTCAAAACGCCGAATATCTGATTAGTCAGACGCTAGTACACAATGGTGAGGGGTGGCATATCACCACGATCCTACCCGTTGCTAATACACAGCTGAAGTAAGGAGATTTTATGATCGCGAACTACGTAAAGGCAGTACTCATATGCCTATGCGCCCTTGGAATGGCAAACAACTCTGTCGCCCAAACATCAGACACGTCGATAAAGAACATCGTTCTGGTGCACGGAGCCTGGGCGGATGGGTCCGGTTGGAAGGGCGTTTACGACATTCTTGTCAAAGATGGCTACAACGTCACCATCGTCCAAGAGCCGGAGACGTCCTTCCAAGACGATGTAAGTGCCACGAAGCGTATCCTCGCACTGCAAGACGGACCGAGCATTCTTGTCGCGCACAGCTATGGGGGAGCCATAATTACGGAAGCAGGCATGGAGCCATCGGTTGCCGGATTGGTATACGTTGCAGCGCACATGCCAGATGCCGGCGAGAAAGAGTCAGACGACGGCAAGCGCTTTCCGAGCGACCTCGCCAAATCAGGCGCCATAAAGAAAACGCCCGACGGATTCACATATATCGACCCGGCGCAATTTCATGAATTGTTCGCAGCTGACCTTCCCGTCGACCAGGCGGCATTCATGGCGCGGTCGCAGGTGTTCAACTTTGCGGACAATTTCTCAGCGACGATCACCACGGCCGCCTGGAGAATTAAACCGAGTTGGATGCTAGTGGCGGGAAGTGATCGAACCATCAACCCGGACTTGGAGCGTTGGTATGCCAAGCGGGCTGGAAGCCACACAGTCGAAGTTGCAGGCGCGAGCCACTCGGTCTACGTCTCGCATCCCAAGCAGGTCGCAGATGTAATTGAGAGTGCAGCACGCACAGTCTCGAAGTAGCTCGTGCTCCGCAAGGAGTCTCCACATCGGGAGGACTCAAGTGAAACTTCTCGAAATTCAGTCGTCACCAAGAGGCGAATCTTCCGACTCGATCACCCTCACCAGATCATTCATTGAGGCGTGCAAATCCGACAACAACTCGGTCGTCGTAGAGACGCTGAACGTCTTGCATGAGCGGCTACCGGAGTTCGACTACGAGGCAATTGGTGCGAAGTACAAAGCACGAAAAGATGACTGAGGCGGAGTCCAACATATGGGAGCGTATTCAATCGTTGATCCACCGCTTTCAGAACGCCGATCGAATCGTCTTAGGAACTCCAATGTGGAACTTTGGCCTGCCGTATAAGCTCAAACACTTGATTGATCTCGTAGCGCAGCGAAACTATCTGTTTACTTACGACGGCAAGCAGTATGGCCCTCTCTTGAACGTGGAAAAGGCAATCGTCGTCTATACACGCGGTTTCACGTTTCCTGGAGGGTACTCCTATATCAAGTCCGTGTCTTGAATTTAACTCGCCTTGAACGTTCGCTCCGTCACGCAGATGCCCTCGAGTTTCTGCCGATTCGGGCGGACCGCAATTCCCTCCCCCATCCAAATCGAGACTATTCCGCTTCGATTCATTCGTCGCAGGAAGTGTCTCTTAAGCAGACCGATTATCCGCTGCGCATTCCGTAATCGAGCGTAAACGAGGCTAACTAGATATAGATTGCTGGGAAGATTAAGTGCCAGAGATTCTTAACCTATTGAAAATACGCAGGATGCGCACTGTACCCAATTTTGTACCCGAAGCTCCGAGAAGTTCCGCGTCGCCTCCTCGTAAAACAGTGAAACTAAACTGGATACGTGGTGCCGGGAGGGGGAATCGAACCCCCATGGAATTGGTTCCGACGGATTTTGATTTTCCCAAGAATACCGTAAGTCTATGATAAATAAGCGTAATCGAGCGTATTTAGCGAACCAGCTAAACCCATTTCCACCAGTAGTTTAGCGTAACTTGCCGAAATTAGTGCGAACTGACGTCTGTACCCGAACTTGTACCCGAAATATCAGACACGGCGAAGCTTCTTCAGAGAAAAGTCCTCCTCGTCCTCATAGTTAGCAAGAAGCTTTCCGGCCGGTCGGAGATTCCCCGCGAGCGCGTGTTCTGCGAACCCGGTCACGGTCAGATGAGCGGCAATCTAAATGATCGATACGGGCCTGTATTCGCCAAGCGACTGCGAAAGGCACGCGTTCGATAAGCCGACTACTTGTCCAAGTGGAAATCCACCCAGTGGAGGTCAGCGAACATTGGCGCGTTTGTCTATGCGAGTCCGCCTTTAAACGGGAAGCAGTCCTGCTTTGCGGTAACTTTCGATCAGGCTGTCGTAGAGGGCGATGTCTGCCCGGCTCCTCGCCATCAGTTGAGCCCCCACGATTCCCGAGTAGATGGCACGCGCTCGCTTCTCTGCCTCTTTCGGGCTTACAGCCTTAGCGGCTACAAGCGTTTTCTTGAGCCACGCAACGTTGACGTCGGTGAATGCTTGAACTTCTGTTCTCACTACGTCGGGTAGGTCATCGAATTGCGCGGACATCGAGCTGCATAGGCAGATGCGATTATCGTTTTCCAGTGCCCAGCGAAAGGTCTCCGGATAGCGGCGCAGTGCGTCCAGCGGCTTCGCTGAGTTCTGCAGCAGAGATTCAAGATAAGCTGCAGAATCCTCCCAGTAGCGCTTCGCCACCGCCGTAGCCAGTTCAGCTTTACTCGGGAAGTAATAGTAGATACTGGCCGCTTTGATGCCGACCTGCTGGGCCAAATCGCGAAAGTTCAACCCTGCATAACCATGAGCTTGAGCGGTAAGTTTTGCTGCGGCCAGTATCTCTTCGCGAGCGTTTTCTTTCATCACACCCCGCAATTCAATTGAAGAAAATCTTCCCGATTTATGAATCTATCATGTGGCAGGTAGAATCTCAATACTCGTGACCTGCCAAGTGGCAGGTAGGAGCGCAACCAATGAGTACTGCATTGATTTATTCGGACGCAACGAAGCTGGCTGAACTAATCCGCACACGCGAGATCTCTCCGGTCGAAGTCATAAAGGCACACCTTGATCGCATTGATGCCGTCAACCCAAAGGTGAATGCGATCGTCACGATTGCCGATCGTGCCCTGGAGTCCGCCAAAGAAGCAGAAGCGGCGGTACTACGGGGAGACGAACTCGGTCCCCTGCACGGTGTGCCATTCACGGTGAAGGATTCGATCGACACCGCAAAGGTGCTAACCCAACGTGGATCGCCGATCTTCAGGGGACGAACGCCCGAGACTGACGCGACCAGCGTTGCTCGCATGAAGAAAGCAGGAGGTATTCTGCTTGCGAAGACCAATCTTCCTGAATTCTCCTATGGGGTCGAAAGCGACAATCTTCTCACGGGCCGCACGAACAACCCTTGGAACCTGGATCTCACGCCAGGCGGTTCCAGCGGGGGAGAGTCGGCAGCGATCGCGGCGGGCATGTCACCACTTGGCCTCGGTACCGACCTTGCGATTTCTCTCCGTGGGCCGGCAGCCCACACCGGTATTGTCTCGCTGAAGGCAACACACGGACGAGTCCCGATGACCGGCATCTGGCCTCGGGAGCCCCGTCGCTTCTGGCATGTGGGACCGATGGCGCGGAGCATTCGCGATCTGTCGTTGGCCTTTTCGCAACTCGCTGGACCAGACGGACAGGACGGCTATTCCAGCAGCGCCGTCCCGTTCGATAGTGGCATTGGAAGTTCCAACAAGCGTCCGCTTCGTGTGGGCTGGCTCGTGGAGCCCGGCTTTGGGCCGATCGACCGCGAGACCGCGGCGACCGTGCAAGCTGCCTCTGCAGCGCTCAAGGATTTCGGACACACTGTCGAGTCCGTGCGCATCCCGGCACTCGAGCGCGATTTTGCCCTCGATGTGTGGAGCCGTCTGCATGTCCTCGAGATGAAGCCCGGATTCGTGGAGACGACGGCTGGGCGCAGCGAGGATGAAATTGGCGACATGGCCAGGTTCATGCTCTCGTTGCCCGACACTCCAGCGACGGACTACATCGATGCAGCGCAGGCTGTGGAGCGGCTGAAGGATGGTTACGCCGAGTACTTCCAGAAGTACGATGTCTTGCTCACTCCGGTATTGCCGACGCCGTCCTTCAAGCACGGCCAGGCGGAGTTGTTGATCAACGGCCAGACTGTAAACGTCATGGGCATCATGTCCGCGACAACGCCGTTGAGCGTGACCGGCCTGCCAGGTGTTTCCATGCGGTTCGGCACGAGTCATGATGGGATGCCGATCGGCGTACAAATCGTCGGTAGCTGGCAAAACGAGTCCACGATTCTCCACGTTGCGTCGCTTCTGGAGCAGGTAAGCCCCGTACGCGATCGACACCCGAATCTCTAAACCGCGCCAGTCATGAGGGAGCAAAACAAAAGCGGACGAGCCGCTCTTGAGTCACTACAACAAACGTTATAAATCGTACGCTAACGTTCGAGGCCACGGCGGAATGCGACGCGAATGGATGCTCTTGGCTCTCAGATTTTTAATTGGAGAGTGCCCAAATTCGGAATATATGCCGCTTCAGTGTGTCCTAACATCGGAGGACTTACCGAAAAAGTACCTCCACCAAAAAAAATCAAACGGAGCATACAAATTGACACTTGAAGGCAAGCGCGTTCTCATCCTAGGCGGTACCTCAGGAATCGGTCTTGCCGTTGCCGAAGCAGCAAAGGCGGAAGGTTCAGATGTTGTTGTGGTATCGAGTAAACAGAGCCGGGTGGACTCCGCATTGACGCTGCTTGGCGGGGGCGCTGAAGGTTATGTTGCGAATCTTTCTGATGAGAAGGCCATAGAGGCGCTTTTTGGAAAGATGGGCCCGTTTGATCACTTGGTCTACACCGCAGGAGACTCGGTGTGGCAGCGGTTGCTCGGGGAAACCAAACTGGAGGATGCGAAAAGTTTCTTCGATGTACGATTCTGGGGAGCGTTTCTGGTAACGAAACATGGCAGCAAACTGATTCGCCCCGGCGGGTCAATCATATTTACCTCTAGCACGGTACCACGGCGACCCTCGGTCGGTTTCGCCATAGGCGCGAGCATCTCCTCGGCCGTGGAGGCTTTTGCAACAGCCATGGCTGTTGAATTGGCGCCTGTGCGCGTGAATGTCGTGGCACCGGGAATTGTGCGCACGCCAATCTGGGACAGGCTACCAGAGGAACAACGCGAGGCGTTTTTCGCGGTGAGAGGCGCTGCTTTGCCAGTTGGAAAGGTGGGTGAGCCTGCGGAGGTTGCCGAGGCTTATCTATGCTTTATGCGAAGTGGGTACACGACCGGTCAAATCGTCGTCGTAGATGGAGGCATGCTGCTGGTTTAAGCAGGATCGTTTGTGGCATCGGTTTGGAGGAGTCCGCACGAGAGCACAATGTGCTCGTAAAACAAGTCGGAACGAAGATTACTGACTGCGTGCACCTTTGAAAAGAGGAGATGCTCGGTCTCAGACTTTCAGACGGACCCGCCTGACCGTCTGAGCTGCACCATGCCATATGAATGAATTAGGTAGGAGGTTCGATCTTGATTGCAGGTTCATCCACATCCGCTGCGCAATCTGCGAGTCGGTAGAGCTCGGCAAGGAGGGAGTCATAAGACGCTTGCCCAAATCTACCTGTAAGCGCGCCTTGAACATCAGCCCACTTCTGATTCGCGCTATCCAGAATCCGACGCCCAGCCTTTGTGAGCCTTGCTGTACGGAAACGACTTCCTATTGCGTTCGGAGAAGCGACCCAACCGTCACGAATCATGGGCGTGAGCGCGCGGTAGAGTGAGGTTCGGTCCATCTCCAATTCTTCAGCAATTCGAACTAGCGGCTCCCCAGCCCGACGAGAGATGCAGCGTAACACTGCGAGCTGCGTGATGTTTAGGCCAACTGAAGAGACCTTCAAATCATAGACACGCCCCAGTACCCGTGACAACTTCTTCACGGTGGTACAAGCACACTGAACTTCACCTGGTCGCAACGATGTATACACATCTTTAATATAAATCAACTTCCACTTTAGAGCATTCCATCGCTGTAGATCTGATGATGTATATGCATCATTTCAACTTCTCAAATCATCTATGTATGAGATTAGCTTGCGTGCGGTGGAGCAAGAACACTATCTGGGAGATGCATATTATGGACAGAATCCTGATCACCGCGGCGACGGGGCACACTGGAAACGCGACAGCGAAACTTCTGCTTGAAAGAGGACTCTCTGTGCGTGCCCTCGTCCGAAAGGAAGATGAGCGTTCAAGAGAACTAGTGAGGCTGGGAGCGGAGATCGTCACAGGAAATCTTCGTGATTTCGATAGCCTTCGGCCGGCGATGAAGGATGTCAGCCGAGCTTATTTTGTGTTTCCGATAGGTCCCGGATTAATAGAGTCGACAGCGTACTTTGCCCAGGCAGCAGTTGATGCAGGGATCGAGGCGATTGTAAACATGTCGCAGATCTCTGCCCGCGAAGACGCCAAAAGTCATGTCGCACAGGATCACTGGCTCGCCGAACGGTTGTTGGATCGAACGGGCATCGCGACGACGCATCTGCGCCCGACCTTTTTCGCGGAGTGGTTCCTATACTATCCGGCGATGATCAAGTCTGGAGTCATTCGCTTTCCATTTCGAAGAGGGAGGCACGCCCCAATTGCCGTCTCCGATCAGGCTCGCGTCATCGCAGCAATCCTCCAGAATCCCGAGCCGCACAAAGGTGTGACCTACGAACTGTTCGGCGCGGTCGAGATGGATCATTCCGAAATTGCGAGACAGATTGGAATCGCTCTCGGAAAACCGATGCACTATGAAGCGGTCACGTTTGACGAGTTCGCCGAAGCGGCAAGCACCAGGTTAGCGGAAAACGAGATACGCACTCAACATCTGAGGGAAGTTGCTGTCGACTACGAAAACGGGATCTTCTCCGGGATGAACCAAGTGGTAGAGCAGGTTGGAGGACTACCGCCAACGGACATCCAGACATTCATTCGGGCACATCGAAGCCTTTTCGAGTAGCTCGTTGCGCTTGAACTATGTGGTGGTACAGAAGCGATTGTCTGACGACTGCCACACTATCACTCAATAGCCCACGTTCGCTTCGTCGGAGACGTGATGATGACATTCACAATGCCCCCAGAGAAAATACCTTTCCAGATTCAGACCGAGATTCTTATCCAAAGTACGTCCTCGTGGGATGGAACACCTTATGTTTCCTACCCTGCTGGACGACCCCAAATCACCATCCTCAAGATCACTATTGCTCCGCACACCACGATGAAGTGGCACTCCCATCCTCTGCCGAATGCGGGCTACATTCTATCCGGTGAACTTACCATCGAGCGGGAGGACGGGACGAAGGAGCATTTCGTGGCCGGACAATCTGTCACGGAGACAGTGAACAGCGTTCATCGCGGCATTACAGGTACAGAACGAACCGTGCTCATAGTGTTTTATCCGGGTACACCTGGACTGCCACTCTCCCAGTAACGATTGTGGATTGAAGTTCTAACCGAACGGGCTTTGCCCACATAGCAATCAACATTTTCGCGGTCTCTGCAAGAGGAGACACACAATATTTTGGGGAATTGCAGGATATGCAAGAGATGCTAAACCGGTTGCAGCAGCGGGACGAAGCGATGATGCCCTATGGGAAGACGCTTGGTTTCCAAGTCGAAAGCATAGCCGCGGGCGAGGCTGTAGTCAGCCTCTCATGTTCCACACGACTGCATAACGTCTTCGGCTACACCCATGGGGGTGCGATCTTCTCAATCGCAGACACTGCCGTCGGCCTCGCTCATCTCGCCTCGATCGGCCAGGATCAAACAGCGACAACCGTCGAGTGCAGTATCAGCTACATGCGTCCGGTGCGCTCCGGTACGTTGCGCGCCACGGCGCGAACGGTGAAGCAGGGGCGCACGCTGAGCTTCTACGAGTGCGATATCGCAGACGAGAGCGGCCGGCTCATGGCTCGTGTGTCCGCAACGATGATGACTCTCGACGAAGACCACAGTCGCGGCCGCAGTGAACTCTACGGTGCCGACACAGTCAAGGCAGGTGAGGAAGCCTTGGCACTGGATGTGGAATAGTGCGCATCCTTTTCTGCGGAAATTCGTTCCCCGACGCGCCGGAATATCTGCGCGAACATCTCGATCCAGGCGCCAATGACGAGATCATCGTCTGCCCGGACGCAGACATCGTGCCTCACCTTGCTGGCGTCGATGTCGTCATCCCTAAGATGCAACGGGTTGGAGCCGAGGTAATCCAGGCTGGAACATTTCGCCTGGTGCAGCAGTGGGGTGCCGGTCTGGAGGGAGTGGACATCGACGCTGCCAGGCGAAAAGAAGTCTTCGTCGCGAATGTGCCGGCCACCGGCGGCAACGCCGAGTCGGTGGCCGAGCACGCGATGCTCCTCACCCTTGCGCTGCTACGCGATTTGCCGAAGGCGCAGACTCACGTGCGCACAGGCGTCCTCGGCGCTCCACTAGGCAAGTTGTTGGCGGGCCGAACGGTGTGTCTCTACGGATTAGGAGCAATCGCGCTGCCCCTTGCGAAGCGGCTGCGCGCCTTTGATGTGAACCTGATTGGAATCAGCCGCCAGGTAACCACGGAAAAGATCGTGCAATTTCACCTCTCGCGGTGCTTTTCCGTCGACGAGCGGGACAAGGCTTTCGCCGTGACGGACGTTCTGGTGCTCTGCATGCGTTATACAGAGGAAATGCGCGGGATGCTCGGCGCCCGAGAACTCGCAGCTCTGCGACCGGGAGCATACGTGATCAACGTCGCGCGTGGTGGAGTCGTCAACGGAGAAGCCCTGTACGCACATCTCCACTCGGGCCACCTTGCCGGCGCTGGGCTGGATGTGTTCTGGCAAGAGCCCTTGCCCACGGACGATCCCATCCTGACGCTTCCGAATGTAATCGCCACGCCCCATGTGGGAGGAGTTACGGAATCTTCGTTCGGCATGATCGCAGACGTGATTGCGGAAAACATAGAACGCTTAAGACGCGGACAGTCGCCCTTACACCGGGCTGTGTAGCACGCCGCGGCGGGCCACTCAAGTTGCTCCCGTGAAATGGACCAGTGTTTGCAAATCCAGTCCACTTGGCGTAACGACGTAACCGGCTTATCGAAACAATCCATCGCGGACCTTGATCGGAACTAAGTCCGCTGCGCGTTCCGTAATCTGGCGTAAATAAGGATAATCAGCAGAAATCAAGTCCGCTGCGAGCGGAGCCAAGATATTGAAACGACAGCGGATGCGCACTGTACCTGCATTCGTACCTTAGTGCTGGACCGATCCGAACACGCAAAACACAGCCCACCAACGAGCGAAGCAAGTCTATGATTCCACAGATGATATGGGTATTTTAGATGGTGCCGGGAGGGGGAATCGAACCCCCATGGAATTGCTTCCGACGGATTTTGAGTTTCCTGAGAATACCGTATGTCTATGATAAATAAGCGTAATCGAGCGTAATTAGCGAACCAGCTAAACCCAATCTCACCTGTAATTTAGCGGAGTTAGCCGTAGTTTGACCAAACTGATGTCTGTACCCAAACGTGTACCCGAAAGTGCGGGAATAATTTGGACTCTGTAGTCGCCAAAGACTATTCGGAGAACACAAGACAAAGATGATTGCCAGCGATGTTCGAAGAAGTTCGCTGATCGCCGCGCTAACGAGAACGCCGATTCGGGAAGCAACCAAGGATGATCGTGCTCCTAACTTTCGAATGGCCGACAATCCTTGGGGACCCGGCTACGGCTTCGGCTCCGGGAGCGACATGCGCGGAACATAGAGGTGTTAGGAGATATCAATTCCAGTCATGCTTTTGCTCCCGAAATCATCCGCGACTAGGGTCACTTCGAGCTTCGTTTGATCGTCAAGTTCGGCTCACGTGTTCGGCCGCTCGCTCAATCGAAGCGATAACGCGATGCACGCCTACGGCATCTTCAAAGCTCGGCGCGGTGCGGGTACCCTCGCGCAGGTCGTGTGCCATCCGCCCATAGATGCGAGCAACATTCCCCGGCGCCATGTCTTCAGGCCAGCCGGTACGGTAGGATGCGGGGACCTCCAAGGACTGGAACGTCTTTTCGTCTCCGCGCGCTCCTTTG
>Ga0210395_10004860_pt1 | contig 10317 bp, 7 predicted proteins | sample IncBWH4OmetaG_FD_150861 | JGI IMG/M metagenome (GOLD analysis project Ga0210395, IMG submission 150861) | Forest soil microbial communities from Barre Woods Harvard Forest LTER site, Petersham, Massachusetts, United States - Inc-BW-H-4-O ...
GGGCGCGGCGCGGGGCACTCGCTCAGGCGCGGCGGGGGCGGGGCGCAGACGCAGGCGCATGGCGGTGCCGCCGGAGGGGCGGGAGCCGGCGGTGATCTCGCCCTGCTGCGCCTCGGCCAGCCGGCGGACGATGAACAGGCCGATGCCCACGCCGCCGAACCGGCGGCGGTCGCCGGCCTCGCCCTGGAAGAACCGGTCGAAGATACGCTCGCGATCCGCGCTGGGGATGCCGATGCCCTCGTCTTCGACGGTGACCTCGATCCAGTCGCTACTTCCCGCTGGGCTTCGCGCTGGGCTTCCCGCTGGGCCCTCCGCCCTGCTCAGCCGGGCCCGCACGGCAACGGTGCCGCCGTCGGGTGAGTACTTGAAGGCGTTCTCGAGCAGCTGGCCGACGATGATGTCGGTGGCCATCGGGTCGCCAGTGGCGGCCGGCAGGTCGTCGGGGATGTCGCCGGTCACGGTGTGCTTGTCGGACAGCGGCTGGAAGGAGACCACGGCGCCGCGCAGCACGGCACCCAGGTCGAACGGGCCGTTGCTGACCGGCAGCTGGTCGGCGCCGGCCCGCGCGCCGAGCAGCAGCTGCTCTACCAGCCGGCCGAGCGAGCCGGCCCGCTCGGCGATGGTCCGCACCGCAGCCTGCCGCTCGGCATCGGCGAGCTGGTCCCACCGGCTGGCCAGCGTGCTGGCGAAGCCCTGCACCACGGTGATCGGCGTGCGCAGCTCGTGGCTGGTGGTGGCCAGGAACAGATCCTTGGCCTCCTCGAGCTCCTTGGCCGCGGTGACGTCACGGAAGTCGATGACCAGCTCGTCGTCGTCGGCCAGCGCGGTGCACAGCACGTCGAGCCAGCGGCCGTTCGGCAGCTTGTGGGTGAGCATCGCGTCCGGCTCGGGCAGCGGGAACGGCGGCGGCTTGCCGATCGCGACCTGGGCGGGCGTGCCGGTGATCCGGTGCGCGGCCGGGTTCCACTGCCGGACCAGGCCCGAGGTGTCGAGCACGGCGATGCCGTCCGCGCTGCCGTCGATCACGGCCCGCTCGTGGGCGCGCTGCTTGACCACCTCTTCGAAGGCCATGGCGTTGGTCAGCGCCACGCCCGCGTGCCCGGCCAGCAGCTCGAGCAGTTCCAGCTCGACGTGGCTGAGCCTGCGCCGGCTGTACAGCGCGTACAGCGCCCCGTAGGGCTTGCCCGCCACGTGCGACAGGCTGAGCGCGATGGTGTGCAGTCCGGGCAGCGCCGACCAGATCAGGTCGTCGAAGTTGCCCGACTCCCCGGTCGCCATCATGACCGTCTTGCCCGAGGCCATCAGCTCGCCGACCAGGCTGCGGGACAGCGTGGCGGTCCGGCCGCGCAGCCGGGCGGGCAGCCCGGCCGTGCTGACCAGCTTCAGCATGTCGTCCTCGATGATCACGAAGCCGCCGGCGTCGGCACTGGTCAGCTCGCGCAGGCTGGCCGCGATGCGGTCGAGCACCGATTCCAGGTCGCGCTGGGCGTTCATGTCGGCCACCACGTCACCGAGCCTGCGCACCACCCGGGCGCGTTCGGCCATGTAGTGCCGGGCCACGTCGTCCTCGCCGGTCTGATGGCAGACGTTGACCCAGCCGGTCACCTCGCCGGCGCCGTCGAGCAGCGCGCTGGTGTCGATCCGCAGGTCGATCACCGTGCTGTCCTTGCGGATCCGGCGGGTGGCGAAGGAGATCTGGCCGCCGCCGCGGACCCGTTCCAGGACCGCGTTGTGCTCGGCCTTCAGCTCCTCGGGGATGATCTGGGGCTCCAGGCCCACCACCTCGGCCGCGGACCAGCCGAACATCCGCTCGGCGGCCGGGTTCCACAGCATGACCGTCCGGTCGGTGCCGAACGCGACGATCGCGTCGGCCGCGCATTCGATCACGGCCCGCGCCGTGGCGTCAGCGCGCCGGCCTGCCACCCCCGCTTGCTCTGCGGTCACCCGAACATCGTGCCACGTCAGCCGGTCCCGGGTGGGAAGAGCACGTCAGGGTTGAGGATTCCGGCCGGATCCAATGCGGACTTAACGGCGCGCATCACCGCAATCTCCACCGCGGACCTGGACAGGTACAGCACGGCCGTCTTGGCCCGGCCGATGCCGTGTTCCGCGGAGATCGTCCCGCCGTGCTCGGCGGCCAGCCGCAGCACCGCCTGGTCCACCCGGTCGTCGTCGGGGTCCGGGCCGAGCACGTTCACGTGCAGGTTGCCCAGCCCGATGTGGCCGAACACGATGGCCCGGGCGCCCGCCGCGGCCAGGACGCCGTCCAGGTCGGCCCGGAAGGCCGGCATCCGGGCCAGCGGCACGGCCACGTCCAGCTTGTGCGGGATGCCCGCCGCGCTGATCGACTCGGTGTGCCGTTCCCGGTACGCCCACAGGCGAGCCCGGGCCTGCGCATCCAGCGCAACCGCGGCTTCGGAAAGCGGGGCCAGCACCATGAGCCGTTCGGCCTCAATCTCTGTCGCGGCCGCCTCGACGAGCAGGTAGCCGGGATAGTCCCGGCCCAGCGGCGCGGCCAGCCCGGTGTGGGCCCGGACCAGGGCCAGGCCCGCCGCCTCGAAGTACTCCACCGCCCGCACCCCGGGCAGCAGCGCCCTGATCTCGGCCTGCAGCGCCACGGCGGCCTCGATGGAGGGCAGGCCGGCCAGCACGGTCAGGGTGGGCGGCTCGGCGGGCCGCAGCAGCAGCCGGGCGGCGGTGATGACGCCCAGGGTGCCCTCACTGCCGGCCAGCAGGCCGGTCAGGTCATACCCGGTGTTGTCGGCCCGGATGCCGCCCAGCCTGCTGATCACCCGGCCGTCGGCCAGCACCGCCTCCAGGCCGGCCAGCTGCGCGCGGGTCGGGCCGTACCTGACGGCCTGGACGCCGCCCGCGTTGGTGGCGATCGTGCCGCCCACCGTGGCGGACTCCCGGGAGGCCAGGTCCACCCCGTACTGCAGGCCGGCCCGGGCCGCGTGCTCGCGCAGCTCCGCGATCCGCACGCCCGCGCCTGCGGTGACCTGGGCCGACAGGGTATCCACCGGATCCAGCCGGCGCAGCCGCCTGGTGGACAGCAGCACGGCGGCGCGGCGGCCGGGCACCCCGCCGCCGGACAGGCCGGTGTTCCCGCCCTGCGTCACCACCGGCGCGCCCTGCCGTGAGCAGGCCGCCAGCACCGCGGCCACCTCGGCGGTCGCGCCTGGGCGGACCACGCACCGGGCCGTGCCGCGGAACCGCCGGGTCCAGTCGGTGACGTACCCGGCGGTCAGGTCAGGGTCAGTCAGCACGTGCTCCGGGCCGGTGATCGCGGCCAATTCCTTCAGCAGCGCGTCCACGAGTACTCACCATATGGGCCGGTGCTCATCTATAGTGCTTTTCAAATAAGAGTAAGGCCGTCCATCCGGGGCAATCATCACGGTATGACTGCTAAGGAAACGGCCTTCCGCTAGGACGCGGACTATGGACCAGGCAGAGTCAAGCCCATCACCGGACCGGCCTCCCCAGCCGGACCGACCTGATCAGCCGGCCCAACGGCCGGACAGCCAGGCCGAGCAGGCGATACCCGCCCTCAGGCTCGAGCACCCTGTGGTGGCGGGCTACGACGGGTCGGCGCCCAGCCGTAACGCCCTGGCCTACGCGGCCGGCCTTTCGCAGCGGCTCGGACGGCCGCTGCTCATCGTGTACGTCTGTTCGTCAGGGGTCTACTGCGAGCCGCTGACCGGGCAGGTGGTGGGCGTGCCGCGCGACGCCGACGCGCTGGAGCGCTGGCTGCTCTCCGAGCTTGACCAGGTGACCGGGCAGGCTGATATCGACGTGCACGTCCGGACCAGGCGCGGCAGCCCGGCCAGGGAACTGGCCGCGGCCGCCGACGAATTCAGCGCCGACGCGCTCGTGATCGGGGCGCCCGCGCATATCTGGCACCGGTTTGCGGGCTCGGTGTCCGGCTGGCTGGCTCGCCATGCCCGCTGCCCGGTCGTCATCGTGCCCTAACTGAGCCCAGGTCACCCGTTAGGCCCGAGGGCGCAGGGTAATAAGAGGAGATATAAGTGGGCGAGGAGGGATTTGAACCCTCACGTCCTTTCGGACACACGGACCTGAACCGTGCGCGTCTGCCGTTCCGCCACCCGCCCGGGGGCAGGAAGTAGGTTAGCACGACCGCGAGCGCTCCTGTGCCCCGGATACGATCGGGGGCAAGGACGGGAAGGGAGGTGGCACGTTGGGGGTCCTGCAGCGCTTCGAGCGTCGCCTGGAAGGCATGGTTGAGGGTGCCTTCGCGCGCGCCTTCAGGTCCGAGCTGCAACCGGTCGAGGTGGCCAGCGCGGTACAGCGGGAAATGGACGACCGGGCCGCCATCGTGGCCAAGGGCCGGACCCTGGTGCCCAACGATTTCGTCGTTGAGCTGGCCGAGACCGACCACGACCGCCTGGACGTGTACGCCGAGAGCCTCGGCGTCGAGCTGGCCAACCTGGCCCGGGACTACGCCAAGGAGCAGGGCTACTCGTTCGTGGGCCCGGTGCGGATGCGCTTCGAGGGCGTCCCCGACATGACCACAGGCACGTTCCGGATCCGGTCCGGCGTCATCCGCGGCTCGACCGTCGAGGGCGGCGAGATCAGGCTGCCCTCCAGCGACCTGCCGCGGCCGGCGGGGCCGGGCTTCTCCGGCCATCCGCGGCTGCTGGTCTCCGGGCCCGGCGCGCCCGGGTCGCCCGCGGGCGACGGCAGCCAGCACACCTACGAGCTGCAGGGCCCGGTGACGCTGCTCGGCCGGGGCACGGACTGCGACCTGCGCCTGGTGGATCCGGGCGTGTCCCGGCACCACGCCGAGCTGCGGGTGGAGAATGGCCAGGTTGTCCTCGTCGATCTGGGCTCGACCAACGGCACCTTCGTGAACGGGCAGCCGGTCCGGCGGGTCGTGCTCAGCGACGGCACGCACGTCTCGCTGGGCCGGACCACGCTGGTCTTCCGCCAGGACGGGCCGAACCCCGAGGACGGCCAGGGCAGTGCCTACGCACGCACCACCTACTAAGTGTCCGAGGACGTAGCCACAGATGAGCGAGCTGTCTCTCACCATCATCAGGCTGGCCTTCCTGGCCGTGCTGTGGCTATTCGTCATCGCGGCCATCGGCGTGGTGCGCACTGACCTGCTCGGCGGCCCGGGCACCACGTCCCGGCGGGCCAGGGGGCGCCAGACGCAGACGCTGCGGCCGCCCGCGGCCCGCCCGGCCAAGCCGCAGCGGGCCGGCCGCGGCTCGCCGCGCATCCTGGTGGTGACGGCCGGCGCGCTCAAGGGCACCAGCTTGGACCTCAGCCAGCAGCAGATCACGCTGGGGCGGGCCAATGATGCCACGCTAGTGCTGAACGACGACTACGCTTCAAGCCGACATGCCCGGATTTTCCCGCAGGACGGTCAGTGGATCGTCGAGGATCTCGGCTCGACCAACGGCACCTACCTGGACCGGCAGAAGGTGACGCGGCCGACCCCCGTACCGCTGGGCGTGCCGATCCGCATCGGTAAGACCGTTCTGGAACTGCGCAGATGACACTAGAACTCCGCTACGCGGTACGTTCCGACGTCGGCCTCCTCCGCGAGGGGAACGAGGACTCGGCGTACGCTGGGCCGCGCCTGCTCGCGGTGGCCGACGGGATGGGCGGCCACGCGGCCGGCGAGGTGGCCAGCGCCCTGACCATCGCGTCCATGGCGGAACTGGACCGTGAGCCGCCCGACGACGACATGCTGCAGGAGCTGGCCGACGCGGTGAACGCCGCCAACTCCCGGCTGCAGGACAAGATCCTGGCCAACCCGGCCGTCGAGGGCATGGGCACCACGCTGACCGCGCTGCTGTGGTCGGACGGCCACGCGGCCGTGTGCCACATCGGGGACTCCCGCGGCTACCTGCTGCGGGACGGCGAGCTCTACCAGATCACCCACGATCACACGCTGGTCCAGTCGCTGGTCGACGAAGGCCGGATCAGCGCCGATGACGTGTCCACCCACCCGCAGCGCTCGCTGCTGCTGCGGGCGCTCGACGGCCGGTCGATCGCCGAGCCCGACCTGTCGGTGCACGACAGCCAGGCGGGCGACCGCTACCTGCTCTGCTCGGACGGCCTGTCCGGCGTGGTCAGCGACGAGACGCTGCGGGACGCGCTGTCCGGCATCGAGGACCTCGACGTCGTCACCCGGCAGCTGATCGAGCTGGCCATCCACGGCGGCGGCCCGGACAACATCACCTGCATCGTGGCCGACGTGGTGGACCAGGCCACGTCGCCGCTGCCGCCGACCACCACCCCGATCCTGGCCGGGGCCGCGGTCAGCCTGGGCGACCTGTGGCCCGGAGCGGACGGGACCAACGGGCTGACCCCGGTGGACCATGCCGACACCCTCGACTCGCTGGTCGCGTACGACGGGCTCGAGGATCATCACGAGGACCACCTGGCCCCGCGGACCGCGCCCCAGCCGGCCGTGACCGAGGACGGGGACCCGAGGTTCCCCGGCGACATCACGATCATGGCCAGCTCGAACGGCACGTCCCCGGTGGGGCTGAAGACCGCGCCTGGCCGCCGCAGCCACCGGGCGCAGCCGCGCCGGATCCGGGAGGCGCCGCCGACCAGGGGCCGCCGCCGCTGGCCGATCGTGACCACGTCCCTGGTGGTCCTGCTGGCCGTCATCATCGGCGGCGGCTACATCGCCTGGCGGTGGACCCAGGACCAGTACTACGTCGCGGCCAACAGCAAGGGCCAGGTCGTCATCTACCGCGGGGTCAACCAGAAGATCGCCGGGGTCAGCCTGTCCAGCGAGTACCAGCTGACCACGCTCCAGCTGGACCAGGTGCCCTCCAACTACCAGCAGACGGTCAAGACCGCGTACGCCACCGGCAGCCTGGCCCAGGTGCGGCGGACCGTGGACAACATCAGCTCGGCCTCCAAGCTGTGCCAGCAGCAGTACGCCGCGCTGGCCGCCTGGCAGACCAAGGACCAGGAGTACCTGGCCAAGGTGGCCGCCGCGCAGAAGGCCAAGCAGAAGACCACGGGCATCACCAAGCCCGGCCCGCCGCCGCCCGCGCAAAGCGTCACGTGCCCTTCATCCGAGGTTTTCGGCATACCGGCCAGCGCGCTCCCGCCGCCGGGGGCATCTTGATCCGGGCCGCCCGCCTCGCAGATCGCGCGAGGCCCCGGTGAGCAGCATTACCGCCCCGACGCCGGCGGTTGATCCGGACCACCCGCCGGTCCCGGTGCGCCGGGGCCGGCGGGGCACCGAGCTGACCATGCTGGCGTTCGCCTTCGCGCTGGTCCTGTTCGCCTTCGCCAACGTGGGCTACAGCCTCAACGGCCGGCTGCCGTCGGGGCTGGCCGAGTACATGGCCGGCTTCGTGGTCGTCGTGCTGATCGCGCACCTGGCCATGCGGCGCTGGGCCCCGTGGGCGGATCCCCTGCTGCTGCCGCTGGCGGCCACGCTGAACGGCCTCGGCATCGTGATGACCTACCGGCTGGCCGCGCAGGGGAACCTCCTCTCGGCGCCGCTGAGCCCGTCGGCGACCGGCATCCAGATCCTGTATACCGCCATCGGCGTCGCGTGCTTCGTGGCCGTGCTGGTCCTGATCAGGGAACCGCGCGTGCTGCAGCGCTACACCTACACGCTGGGCGCCATCGGGCTGCTGCTGCTGGCCCTGCCCGCCCTGCTGCCGTCGTCGATCAGCGAGGTCTACGGGGCCAAGATCCAGATCCGGCTGGGCACGTTCACCATCCAGCCGGAGGAGTTCGCCAAGCTGGCCCTGGCCGTCTCGTTCGCCGGCTACCTGGTGGCCAAGCGGGACGTCCTGGCCCTGGCCGGCCGCCGGGTGCTCGGCATCGACCTGCCGCGGGCCCGTGACCTGGGCCCCATCCTGGTGGTCTGGGCGGCCAGCCTGCTGCTGCTGGTCTTCGAGAGCGACATCGGCACCAGCGCGGTGTTCATGGGCCTGTTCGTGGCCATGCTCTACATCGCCACGTCCCGGACCTCCTGGCTGCTGCTCGGCTTCGTGATGTTCGTGGCGGGCGCGTTCGCCGCGGCCAAGCTGTTCGGCCACGTGGGCGAGCGGTTCAACATCTGGCTGCATCCGTTCACCGGGCTGAACCCCAGCCACAACGCCTACCAGCTGGTGCAGGGCCTGTACGGGATGGCCAGCGGCGGCCTGCTCGGCAAGGGCCTGGGCGGTGGCCAGCCGTACATCACGCCGCTGGTGCAAAGCGATCTGGTGGTGACCGCGTTCGGTGAGGAACTCGGGCTGGCCGGGCTGATGGCCATCCTGATCATCTACGGCCTGATCGTGCAGCGCGGGCTGCAGGCCGCGACGTCGGTCAAGGACCCGTTCTCCAAGCTGCTGGCCGGCGGCCTGTCGTTCATGCTGGCCCTGCAGGTGTTCGTGATCGTCGGCGGGGTGACCCGGCTCATCCCGCTGACCGGCATCACCACCCCGTTCCTGTCCCAGGGCGGGTCCTCGCTGGTGGCGAGCTGGATCCTCATCGCCATCCTGGTCCGGGTGAGCGAAACGGCGCGGCGGCCGCCGCCGCGGCCGATCCAGGACGAGGGGCTGACTCAGGTGGTGACGCTACGGTGAACCGCGCGCTGCGCCGGATCTCGATCGCGGTCCTGGTCATGTTCGTGCTGCTGCTGGTGAACGTCAACTACCTGCAGGGCTTCCAGACGGCCAGCCTGGCGGCCAAGCCGAACAACGCCCGCGCCTTCGAAGCGCAGTTCCAGTACCAGCGCGGCGACATCGTCACCTCGGACAACGTCACGGTCGCCGAGTCCGTGGCCAGCGGCGACATCTACAAGTACAAGCGCGTCTACCCGCGGGGGCCCGAGTACGCCCCGGTGACCGGCTACGCCACGCTGTACAGCCAGAGCGCCATCGAGCTGTACGAGAACTCGGTGCTGAACGGCAGCGACTCCTCGCTGGCGGTGCGGAACTTCATCGACCTGATCACCGGCAAGCAGCGGCGGGGCGCGAACGTCACGCTCACCATCAACTCCAAGGCGCAGAACGCGGCCTGGAACGCGCTGGAGACGTCGACCGGAGGCAAGCCGGGGGCCGTGGTGGCGATCGACCCGCAGACCGGCGCGATCCTGGCCATGGCCTCGTACCCGAGCTACGACCCGAACGTGCTGACCACCCACGACGGCGCCAAGCTCAACGCGGCCGACGAGGCCCTGCTCAAGGATCCGGGTAACCCGCTGCTGAACCGGGCCATCAACTTCACCTGGCCGCCCGGCTCCACGTTCAAGATCGTGACCAGCTCGGCCTACCTGACCAAGAACCCGGCCAGCACCCCGCAGACCAACGTCTACTCGCCGACGCAGCTGAAGCTGCCGCAGACCACGCACATCCTGACCAACAACGACGGCGAGGTGTGCGGCAACGGCAGCGGCCAGACCCAGCTGCTGTTCGCGTTCGCGCAGTCGTGCGACACCACGTTCGGCAGCATGGGCATGACGCTGGGGGCGCCGGTGCTCAACAGTTTCGCCGGGATGTTCGGGATGAACAGCACGACGCTGCGGATCCCGATGCTGGTGACCCCGAGCAACTACGTCATCCCGCCCAGCCAGGCGCTGACCGCGTTCTCGGCTATCGGCCAGTACAGCGACACGGTCACGCCGCTGCAGGAGGCCATGTTCGCCGCGGCGATCGCGGACGGCGGCAAGCTGATGACGCCCTACCTGGTCAAGCAGGTCACGGCTAGTGACCTGAGCACCGTGCAGACCACGACGCCGACGGTGCTGAGCCAGGCGGTCTCCCCGGCGGTCGCCTCCGATCTGGGCCAGATGATGCTGGCCGTGGTGCAGAGCCCGGAGGGGACGGCCAACGCCTTCAACGCCGCCGCCGAGGACGGCATCACGATCGCGGGCAAGACGGGAACCGCGCAGAACGGCGCCAACAACACCGGGCTGGACGACGCCGTCTTCACCTGCTATGCGCCGTACGCCAACCCGCAGATCGCCGTCGGCGTCATAATTCAAGGCGGGGGCTACGGGGCCTCCGCGGCCGCACCTATCGCTGTGCAGGTCATTAAGGCGTTCCTGGGGAAATAATGACCGGTTACCTGCTGGCGGGCCGTTACCGGCTGACCGACCGAATAGCGGCGGGCGGCATGGGCGAGGTGTGGCGCGGCGAGGACGAGCTGCTCAACCGGGCCGTCGCGGTGAAGCTGCTGCCTACCGGCCGGGCCGGCGACGAGGCGTTCCTGGCCAGGTTCCGGGCCGAGGCGCGGTATTCGGCCAGCCTGTCCCACGCCGGCATCGCCCGGGTGTACGACTATGGCGAGTCCGCGGAGTTCGGCGGCGCCTACCTGGTCATGGAGCTG
>Ga0210395_10004861_pt1 | contig 10316 bp, 10 predicted proteins | sample IncBWH4OmetaG_FD_150861 | JGI IMG/M metagenome (GOLD analysis project Ga0210395, IMG submission 150861) | Forest soil microbial communities from Barre Woods Harvard Forest LTER site, Petersham, Massachusetts, United States - Inc-BW-H-4-O ...
GACGTTATCTGTTTTGGTGCGCGGATCACAGAATCGTCGCAGGCACCGCCGATCTGGGAGGAGCCTTCAGCACAGATTATTGGTGCCGGGCCAGCTTGAGATCTCTCTGAGCGGGAGGTGACGCATAGGACGCGCTAGAGATGGTCAAACCATGCTGCGCGCTTGTAGTGGCTGCGGTCGAGAGTTATCCGCTGGAGGGAGCGATGAGACCCTATAACATTGTTGGTTGGACTACTCTCGCTCAGGAGAGTGTTACTTCCACGCTATTGCACTGCTACTCGTACCAATGCCCTACAACTTAGTTTCGCGAGACGGAATTCGACCTTTCCAGCCGGGTTCTTTTCCGGCTAGATGGGGGGATCAGTACAAGGATTGCCTTATTAACCTCGGACACTCTGAAACGAGTCCTCAGTGTTTATGCGGTTCCAGACCGCTAAGCGGCAGGGGTACCGGCGCCCCGCACATGCGCGCGCCTCGCGCACGATTCACGACACATACCGTGTTCTTGCCGTTCCAGAAAAAATCGCCTTACAACATGATCCGTCTGAGAACTTCCTCCATAGCGCAAGTTTGCGCCGTCCGACTCTAAAGATGTACTTCTGTGCTGTATCCCGTTCTTCTATACCCAGCCTATAGTCCTGATCGCGGGCCACGGAGTTTGAGCACCGCTGGCTTCACCTTTCGCTACGTGGGGGTTCAATTGCGGAGATTGATCGCGTTTGCCTTATTGTGCCTAGTGTGTGTGCTTGGAACCAGTTTTCGGTCCGACGCGCAGAGCACGGCCTTGCCCATGGGTAGTCATCCCATCGAGCCTACAGATTGGAGTTTTGAGTGTTTCTATTGTTTGAACGGCTGGATCACGACAAAGGCGCAACCTGGGACGGTGCGCCTGTGGCAGGCGGGCACCGAATGGGCCTTCCTGGACACTGGCGGCGGCGATTACGACTGGAGCCATTTGGACACCTGGCTGGATCAGATTGCTGAACACCAGCCACGTGCAGTCATCTACACGTTCGGCTTCGTCCCCTGCTGGATTTCCACTGCTACTTGCGACGGCAAAGGTTGGGGCAATGGGCACAATTTTACGCCGAGTCCGCCCAGCGACCTTACTGCGAGTGGCAGTCCCGCGTTTACCGTCTTCGTCACCGCGTTGGTACAACATTGCTCTCCGGCCGGTCACTGCGTGAAGGACTACATCAAGTACTGGGAGATGTGGAACGAGGCCAACCTCACGGAGAACTGGACTGGCACGGCAAACCAGTTGTATGACATGTTCGCACCGGTGATTCCGATCATCCGCAACCACGTTCCAGGCGCGAAAGTCTCGACTCCTCCGGTGTGCGGCGGCGATGCGTCCTGGATGGCTAGTTGGATGACTTTGGAGAATACTTACGGCCGGCTTTCCGACTACTACGGCATCCACGTCTATCTAAAGGCGTATACGCCCGAGGTGCGCATGGGGATGGTTCAGCATATGCTGGACACAAAGAACGCCAACGGGTGGGCCACGACTCCGTGGATGAATACCGAGACCGGGTACGACATCTATACGTTCACCTGCTCTACCCAATACACGGCCGAAGACTGTCGCGGCCAGCTGGTGAGATGGCACGTTCTGCAATATGCCTATCAGGGAGGCCGAGGCGGCGCTTACCACGTAGGTTGGTTTAACTGGGACAGCATCAGCCCCGGCGGCTATGACACCTATTACTACACGATGATGCGGTGGCTTACCGGTGCGACCTTCACTGCATCTTGCACGAATAAGGGCACGGTGTGGACTTGTTCGCTAAAAGAGGCTAGCGGGGCTTCGGCACTGATTGTGTGGAATACTACCGGCGATAGCCAGTACACGCCAGCCTCCGAGTACGTGGATTACAAGTACTTCAACGGCACCTATGGCGGCGGGACCCAAGCTATAAGACGGGGAGAAGCAACTACCATTGGAGTGGTTCCAATCATGTTTGAATCTACACGGGCCGGAGAGGTCCAGAACTCTGACGGATCTTAGTCCGCAAGAGATCCCCCGACGCCGCCGCGTAGGCAGTTGCCCCGATGCCTATGCATGTCGACCTTCTTTTCAGCAGGTGGAGTAGAAGACTTTACCCCAAGCTTGTCGGCTTGTCGCTAGAAGAGCTATCTACTGTAGTCGAACCATTCGGATCAGGCATTGTTGGGCCGCCCATCGATGAGTAACGTCTCCGCAGCGGACGTTTATCTCGACGGCCCATTATCGATGAGTAGTTGAGCTTCAGGCGCCACTCCCTCGGTCCACGGGGAGTATGTGGCCAGTGATCATGGTATGTGGCCAGTGATCATGCGGGACTCTCGGACGCTAAGAAGATCGCCGCGTAGGCGATCTTTCCTGGCTTTATCCGCGAGACGTATCGAGTCGGGAACTTGAATTGTCTCTATCGATTGAGGCTCATTTTTATGAAGTGGTTCAGAAGCCATGCTTTCGGTTCTCATGCGGGTGAGTGGTTCGCGTTGGGAGTGATGATTGTATTTGCATTCTCGTTTATTCATTGCCTCATTAAAAGTTGTCTTCTGGCTGCGGACACGCGAACGCGACACAGACGAACCGGAAAGCGAGTATTGGCGAATACATGAAGGAGAATAAAAGGCTGCAGGTTTCAGGTGTGTAGTAAACGCGGTCCACCGTTAAAAAATTAAGGATCACGGAGGGTGACAATGTCTTGTGAGAGACGCGTTAGAAGCGCACAAGTTCGGCCGACCAGTCACCTCGTTCTACACCGTGGAGATGGAGCGTGCCGAGGTCCCGCATACCGTCGTCCTTGGTCCATAGGAATGCGTGATGTGTGGTGTCACCCGGCAGGTCGGACTGGCCGACAACTTGACCTCGGTTATTGATGTCGAAGGCGAAGTTGCCCGTTACGCCTCCAAGGTTACCCCAGGTCGATCGGCGTACCGTGCTGCCAGACCACGGCGTGAACATCGCCAGTCACGCAACCGGTGAAGCCGACCGCTTGTTCGTTGTCATTGATCGCCGTCGCAGTCCCGTCAGCGTCCCCGGCGAGCGGAGGGAGTTCCCGAACTTGGCCATCTTGCCAAATGACGGCCTCAACCTGCAGGAAAAACGGGGAGCAAGAATCTGAGTTAAGGGTCTCCGACTCCTTGGCCTTGAGTAGCGACAGTTCCTCGTGGGTTCGCATCGCTGTGGCACGCGCCGACTACGCCGTGGCCGGACACTGTGAGCCTGTTACCGACCCCGCGTCAATGGCACCCATGTGACCTGGGCATGACATGTTTGTGGCATGGCAAAAAAGGGCTTGTCCTGAGCAGGTTAGGGCCCCTCGCTTTTGGTCACTCCTCCTCCTCGCAACGCTAAAAAGGTCTTATTTCGCCCCGCCGAAGCGGCGTAGCATCGGATTACTCATGCGTCTGAACCTAGTCATGCCCGCGGCTGCATTCTGCGAATTACCAATCGACCGAGGAGTAATCATTGCTGTCGCGGCAGTCGCGTCCACCAAGCCGTAGTCGCAGCCCTCGATACCAGGGTGCTTCTCGTCGCACGGGATCAGCAGGAAAGCGCGTAGGTCGCCGTTTGCGAGCACTCCAATGCCTGTAATTTCTCCCCGGTCATTGATATATGACCCCGACAACGTCATGTCGGCGCCGCGGATCAAGTCGTTCAAATCAACCATTGGTCCGCCGTTCTCCCACAGAGCCGCATGGGCCGGGCTGCCATCGCAGGGAAAGGAGGATGCTGTTACCTGAGTTTTGGCGTTGATACTAGATGCACCGCTGAAACAGTGTCCCGGAAGAGTTCCGAGGTCCGTCATCTTTCCCTTTCGCCACAGGAAAGCATCGATCGAAGTCACAGTGTCCGCTAAGCCCACCACCTCTCCAGCCTCGTTGATGGCATTCGCCGCTCCACTTGGTCCTCCGAGAGTACCCAGATCGCGCATCGGGCCGGGCTTGGTCCACAGAAAGGGATGAGAGTAGACATCGCCGGCGAGATTCGAAGCACCCACGACCTGTCCTCCGTTGTTCAGTGCTAACCCGTCTCCTTCTGCGCCGAAGGTACCGCCCAGCGTTCCCAGGTCAATCATTTTGCTCTTCGGGTGGCGCTCCGTCGGAGGCTGCCAAAGGAAAGGGTCGACTGCCATGTCCGAGGTGTAGGAAAAACCGGCGATCTGTCCACGCTCATTGATGAACGGAGAGGCCGCATCGGGACCGCCGAGAGTGCCTATATCCTGCATCCCGTTCCTTTCGTCCCAGAGAAACGCACGCGTTTGCGTCCCGAGGCCGAACAAGGAGTACGGATCCGGGGTCGCATTGCCAGAGAATCCTGTGACCTGTCCGCGGCTGTTCACCATGCCCGCTCCACTCTCATATCCGCCGAGTGTCCCGAGGTTCGTGATCTTGCCGCGGGGCCAGATGATGGCGGTTTCCTCCGGCCAGCCCGTGATCGGATCGAGAACACCGTTGATGGCTGAGCCGGCGATAAGTCCGTTTTCACTGATGCTAGTGGGCCACGTGCTATAGCCACCAGGAAGCGAATCCAACGCGACAAGCTCCCCGTTGTTTGATTCAAATGCCCGAAATATGAAGGGGTCCGATGCGCCTCCAGGCAATATCAAAGGGTTGAAATTTGGGTAGAAAGGATCCGGGTTATTCGTATCGCCCCCGCCGATGACTGTGCCCTGATTGTTCAGAGGAGGATATATCCCGTCGTTCCTGCTCGTGGGCCCACCAAACGTGCCCAGGTCGATAAATTGGTAGTGATGGTGCTTCTGGTGATCTTGCTTGTGCTGCGCGGCGAGGTGAGCCGGCATCGCCAGCGCGGCAGATAACGTCATCGTGAAAACGCAAATCGGAAATCTGGATTTCATAGTTGCCTCCGGTGTCAGAATGAACAGTTCCTCGCCTGGTCGATGTGGAGGGGCCCGCCTTCGCCGCATTGGAAGAGACCGGGCTGCTTGGCGTACTTTCCTTTTGGGCACTCAGCGGAAGGTTTCAAGTCACACCACTGGGGAGGGTAAATGGCATTGGCGTCGCAGATACCGGTCAGCTTTCCGGTGGATTCGGCCACGTCACAATATCCGTTATGGCGACAGCGCCAGGGCGGCCAACAGAACGGAGCCATGGTGTGCTCGTCTGCTAAGTAGTCGGTGACTGCGGCGGAGTAAGATTGTTGTTTGGAATCGGCCGCAGGCCCGGTTTCCGAGCCGAGGTTCCGCTGATTCCATCGGAAGCGATGACTGTTCAGTTTTCCTGCGGGCATACGATTGCCCGGAGTTAATGCCGCCGGACGCTTGCTGGCTACTGAACCGGTACTACTCTCAGCACCTGCCTGGGGCAAGGGTGCGCTCGCATCAACCAAACTATAGTCGCAGCCCTCGATGCCGAGATGGTTCTCGTCGCACGGGATCAGGAGAACAGCATGACCACACTGCTCAACAATCCCGCAACCTGACGGCGTACCGTTAACGGCAATCTCGCCGTGATCGTTGATAGTCTCCGCCAGAGTCAATTGCATCCCCGATCGCGGAGAAATCAGCGTGTTCAGGTCAACCATTGAGCCGTTTTCCCACAGAAAGGCCCGGCGGCTAGTGATGTAGTCACAGGTAGCCGAGATGCCGACTACCTGGCCTCTTGAGTTGATCGCATTCGCAGTGCTGCAGGCATCACCGCTCAGGCTCCCGAGGTTGGCCATCGCACCCTCGCTCCAGAGAAAGGCGAACTCCACCTGATCTCCGGCGGTTGAGGAATAGCCAACAACATCGCCAGTCTCATTCATCGCATTTGGGGCGCCGTAACTACCACCAAGCGTTCCCAGGTCCTCTATCTTGCCGTCCCGTCCAGGCCATAAAAAGGGATGAAAGGACGCATCTCCGGTGATGAACGATTGACCAACCACCTGGCCTCGATTGTTCATGGCGAAAGGAACCCCGCACGTACCACCCAATGTCCCGATATCCGTCATCTTGCCGTGTTCCCAGAAGAAAGGGTCTGACGTTAGAAGCCCGGGACAGCCGAGACTTTTCGAGAAGTTGGTGTACGACATCCCTGCTACCTGACCATGATCGTTCACAAGGATCGCGGTGGCGTCGGGACCACCAAGCGTGCCTAAATCCTGCATCCGGCTGTCCTTCCATACAAAGGCTCGCGTCTCAGTTCCATTGGAAGAACCAAGGAGGAGATAGAGAATCGAGTATGGATCCGGGGTTGTGTTGACCGCACCACCAACAATCAGTCCATGATTGTTGCTATCAGACGCTCCACCTTGATTTCCACCAAAGGTCCCCAGGTCCTCGATGTGGCCATCGATCCAACGAACCGGGCGGGACTGGTTTATACCTGCGAGCAGGTCGATCTCACCATTCTCCGAGATACCAACGACCTCGCCCTTCGCGTTTACTCCTGCGGATGCGCTGCAGTGGTCCGCACCTGCCAAGCTGCCTAGGTCGTCTACAACACCGTCCTGAAATTCGAACGCGTGTTGTATGAATGGGACAGCCCCGGATATGCCTCCGCAGACGAGAAAGTTGCTAGTCGAGGTGGTGGATGTAGAAGTCGACGAACCGCCTGCCGCCAGCCCTCCTCGATTAAGGTCACCAGTAGCACTGACAAACGGAATGGTTTCGGGGAAGAAACTCTCTGGGCCGCCGAAGGTACCGAGGTCGATAAGTTGATAGTGGTGGTGCTGGTTGGGTTTTTGACCCTGACTGTTCTGCGCAGCGATTCCAGCCGGGAACGCCAGCGCGGCGACTAACGTCACGGCAGTGATACACGTCAGCTTTGTGAATTTCATCACACCTCTCCTTTGACTTTTCGAGTCGGCTGCGGCGCGAAGGCCCGGCTCACGGGTCGGATTGAGCTTCAACGCTCACTCAGTCGAGATAATCTGATTTCGCTCTCTTCTTCATTGCATTTTCTGTGGTCCCCAGCTGGGGTTCACGCAGTTGCCGTCCGGACAACCGCCCACGGTCAGACCGCTGGCGATCCGGTGAATGTTAGAGCCGTCCGCGTTCATCACGAACAGGTCCAGGCTGAAGTTGTCGCTGAGCCGATCGCTGGGGAATACGATCCGGGTTCCGTCGGGTGAATAGGTTCCCATCAGATCCGATTTGCCATTGCCGGGATCGGTCAATCTTGCGCGGTCGGTGCCGTCCAGGTTCGTACGGAAGATTTCGACGGGCGTGATGGGCGTACTCTCGTGGTTGAGCACTAGAATATGTTGCCCGTCAGGCGAGATATCAGTGGGAAATCCTTCAAGCTCGGGCCGCGTCAGTTGCTTTTGGTGGTGCCCGTCGGAGTCCATGATCCTCACGACACTGATGAACCCCCCTTGCGTGGTGACGAAGGTGACCTTGCTTCCATCGGGCGTGTAGGTCGGCCAGAAGGCGCTCCAGAACTCATTCGTGAGAATCTTGATCTGGCCGCCGCCGGCGGGGATGCTAGCGATGACGGTCTGCAGCGTTAACGGCACCGCATGGGCAAACACAATCTGCATTCCGTCTGGGGACCAGCGCGGCGAGCAGTCGAACAGATTGTCGAATGTCACCCGTGTCAGGCCAGTGCCGTCCGCATTGATCGTGTAGATCTCCGCGGCACCAGTCATGTCGTGGCAGAAGGCAATCTTCTTTCCATCGGGCGAGAAGCTAGGCGCCCACAGTTCGTTGGTTGTTGGCGGCAGGGTCGTGATCTGCTTCATGCCAGTGCCGTCCGAGTTGATGGTGTACATCTGCCAGGTACCAGTGGGATTGGCGATGAAGACGATCTTCCCGTTCTTGCCGGGAAAAGTGGCGTGAGCGGGAACGCTCGCGACCAACAGCGCTAGAACTAGGAAGAGTTTGCTTGAAAAGGCTTGGCTTGTATGCATGATTAATCTCCTTATTTCGCGTATGCGCTAATCGATGGTCTCAATGAGCGCGGCCTTGCGGCGCCGCGCCCCAGCGTGGAGACGACCCGCCTTGCTCGATCCGGTGAAGCATGTCTAGCCGGGATCCTTTTGTTGGCCCAAAACTTCGTTCCGGCTGCTGGAAAGCCCCGTGCGTAGATGACGGAAGCTGCATTACCAGCCTCTGATTGCTTCCATCCGAGTTCATGACGTAGATCGCGGAGCTGCTGAAGTCGGGCGCGGCCCGCTCGAACACGATGGCGTCTCCCTCGGGAGACCACGAAGGTAAAAAGTCATGGGGCACGGAATTGATGCCGTTCCAATGACGGTTGTTGAAGGTAAGTCGGGTGGTCTCGCGATTGTCAGTGTCGATGGTCCAGATCTCCCCGCTCAACACCCAGCAATTACAGCCCGTAGGATCGTTGGAATCATTGGTGGCAAAGGCGATGCTCTTTGCGTGGGGCGACCAGTCGGGGGTATAGCCTCCCAGCGCCGGAGGCGTAAAGCTGTGGATGCCTGAGCCATCGGCGTTCATCAGGTAGACCGCTTCTGTCAACCCATCCCGCCAATAACTGGTGAATGCGATCGTGTTGCCGTCGGGCGAATAAGCCGGGAACCAGTCAAAGATGTCACGGTCGGAATTGAACGGTGTAATTGCCTTCAAATCGCGGCCGTCTCGATTGATGCGATAGATCGCACAATTGATTGGGCCGCACCGCGAAAAGACAATGTGTCTGCCGTCGGGCGAAAAGCTCGGGACGTAATCTGCGTACGAAGGATCGTCGTCCAAGAGCAGATGCTGGTTGTTACCGTCGCCATCCATGATCCAGAGCTGATACGGCCCGTTTGCAGCCGAGTTGGTCGCGGTGAAAGCGATCTGGTTGCCGTCGGGTGACCAGGCCCCTAGTGCCGCGTACCCTCCACTGCCAGCGAAAAAGGTCAACTGCTTCACGTCGCTTCCGTCGGGATTCATAGTGTAGATATCCGTCGTCGGTGACCCTTGCTGAAAAGCGATACGGCCATTCTTGCCCCGGAACGTGGCACGGGCCGGAATCGCTCCGGTAAGCGCGGTGAGTAATGCCATAGTGACAACGCAAATTAGCTTTGTGAAATTCATTTTTGCCTCCTTCTTAGTTCGTGCATATGAGCTTGGCGGAGTTACTTGACTGTTGCCGCCATATTCACTTCGCTAGCGAGAACCTGGGTTTCGTGTTGGCATTTCTCCTTTTTTTTGGCTCCTCAGTTATGGGAACCGAACTCTGGGAACTGAAACCGAACGCTACGCTGCCACGGCGCCGCAGGCGGCATGTGCCCGAATGCTTCGCGCGGGGCGTGTGCAGCGGCGGGCAGAGCTTCGGCCGCTACCATGCTGTAGTCGCAGCCTTCGACGCCTGGATGATTCTCGTCGCAGGGGATCAGCAGGAAACCGTGATTATCGCCGTTGGGAAGCAGCCCATCGCCGACAATCTCTCCGCGATCATTGAGGAACGCCGCCGCTGTCAAGTGCAAGCTCGCACCAGGCGGAACCAGGGTATTCAAGTCGACAATCGAACCTTTTTCCCACAAGAACGCCCGAAGGCTCCCGTCACATGAAACCGCGAGCCCCACGACCTGACTCTCAGAATTGATCGCCTGCGCAGAACTGTTGCAGCCACCAAGGTTGCCGACATCGGTTGCCACACCCTTTATCCAGAGAAAAGCTTGGGGAAATGGTTTACTGGGAAAGGCGCCAGCGCCCACGATCTCTCCGGCGTCGTTGATATTTTTCGGGTTTGAAAAACTTCCACCAATCGTGCTTGTGGTCAGGTCCGTCAGCGTTCCTTTGTCCCAAAGGAAGGCGTGGCAATTCAAATCGCCGTTATCGGGAAACGCGTTACAGGCCGCTGGGTCCGCCGCTATGCTCGATTGCCCGATGACCTGGCCTCGGTTGTTGATGCCTTGAGCGCCGCCCCACGCTCCTCCGAGCGTGCCGAGGTTCGTCATTCCTTTTCCCTCTTCCCAAAGGAATGGGGCCCACGTTGGAACACCAGTCAAAGGATTTGGGATCGTACTTGTGGTGGAAGCGCCAACCACCTGACCGCGTTCGTTGAGGGTGTTGACAGCGGCATCGATGGTCATAAAGCCAGGGCTTGCGCAGTTGCCCCCTAACGTTCCCAAGTCCCGCATCTTTCCCTTCTCCCAAAGAAACGCCCGGATCTGAACTGTTCCAAAAAAACAGTAGGGATCGGGGATCGAGGTCGTTGAGTCCCCGGCGATCTGCCCGCGGCTGTTGATGCCCCAGGCTCCGCCCTGATTCCCGCCCAGTGTCCCGAGATCGATGATTTCGCCGTTTCTCCAGAGAACGGGGTGCATCTGATTAAAGCCAAAGAATTGTTGGTCGATCAGACCATTCTCGGAAGCGCCGACGATGTCGCCCCGGTCATTGACCCAGAAGGGCTCGCTGCAGTAG
>Ga0210395_10004863_pt1 | contig 10312 bp, 9 predicted proteins | sample IncBWH4OmetaG_FD_150861 | JGI IMG/M metagenome (GOLD analysis project Ga0210395, IMG submission 150861) | Forest soil microbial communities from Barre Woods Harvard Forest LTER site, Petersham, Massachusetts, United States - Inc-BW-H-4-O ...
TCCGACCGGAGCCCGGGTCACCTCGTCACCCGCCGTTGCTAACGGCCTCGTTTACTTCAGCAGCTACGACGGCAACTTCTACGCCATCGATGCCGCTACCGGAAAACTGCAATGGAAATTCCGTAACGCCGGAGAACGCCGCTACGCCGGAACGCATCTGCACGGTTTATTGCCTGAGGGCGAATCCATGCCCGACCCTTTTGATTTCTATCTCTCATCGCCCGCTGTCTGGCATGGTGCTGTCTACTTCGGCAGTGGGGACGGCAATATCTATGCGCTCGATGCAGCCAGAGGCTCCCTTAAGTGGAAGTTCAAGACCGGCGACGTTGTGCACGCGTCGCCCGCCATCGTCGATGGCAAACTCTACATCGGCAGTTGGGACAGCTATTTCTATGCGCTCGATGCTGCTACCGGAAAAGAACTCTGGCGCTTCAAGACCGGCGAAGACCCCGACATTCATAATCAGGTAGGCATCCAGTCCTCGGCCACCGTGGCCGATGGCATCGTCTACTTCGGTTGCCGCGATTCAAAGTTCTATGCACTGGACGCTTCAACCGGCCAGCAGCGATGGGCTTTTCCTAACAAGGGATCTTGGGTCATTACCTCACCCGTCGCGCAGGCGGGTAAGATTTATTTCGCCACATCGGACACGGCGCTCCTGCACGTACTCGACGCGCAGACTGGCGCACCCATCGATTCGCTCCAGTTCCACTGGCCCATCTTCAGCTCACCATCCATCGCAGGCAACACGCTTTATGTCGCCGGACAGGACGGCAAACTCGTCGCCATTGACCTCGTTTCCAGAAAGCCTGTCTGGGTCTTTCAGTCGGAAGCATCGCGCCGGAACCTTCCCGCCCTTTCGAAGCCCGACGGCAATCCTAACTATGAAGCCGTTTTCACCTCCAACTTCTACGACGACTTGCTCGTTGGCATCAGTAAACTCCACACCGTAGGAACGATCTTGTCCTCGCCTGTAATCTCCGGCAGCGTCGTCTACATAGGAACCGCCGACGGCAATCTCTACGCCCTTGAATAACTTCCAACTTTCATGGTTCCGGCTTACCAGCAAACACTATTCAGCATGAAAATTAATCAAATTCGTACCACGCGAAGACCACTTACTTGTTGATGGCCGGAGTTGGCTCGACTTACTCTTAGGCAATGGCTAGCGAGATAGCAAATACTAAGATCGGCTCAATGACTGATTCAGGACCTGCCATTGTGCCAGCTGCCGAACTGCGCGCACAAGGGAACGGCCCGTCGTTGCTGCTTCGCGGATTGCGAAAAAACTTTGCAGATGTGAGAGCCGTGGATGGTCTCGATCTCGAGGTGATGCGGGGAGAATGTTTCGGGCTGTTGGGACCGAATGGTGCAGGGAAGACGACAACCATTGAGATTTGCGAGGGTTTGACCGCTCCCGATGATGGGACGGTGAAGTTGCTGGGATTGAACTGGGCCAGCGGCGCGAATGAACTGCGTCAGCGCATCGGCATTCAGTTGCAGGAGACACAGTTCCCGGACAAGCTGACAGTTGAGGAAACATTGCGGCTGTTTCGAAGTTTTTTCAAGCGCGGGATACCGGTAGAGGAGTCCATTCGTACGGCACAACTGGAGGAGAAGCGCCACTCCCGCATAGGCACGCTTTCGGGCGGCCAGAAGCAGCGATTGGCTATGGCCTGCGCGCTGGTTGGCGATCCGGAATTGCTGTTTCTCGACGAGCCGACGACGGGGCTCGATCCGCAGGCGAGGCGCCACTTATGGGACCTGGTTGATCAGCTGAAGCAGGCTGGGCGCACGATCATTTTGACCACGCACTATATGGATGAGGCGGAGCGGCTGTGCGACCGCGTGGCGATTATGGATCATGGGCGTATCATCGCGCTCGGCACTCCCCAGCAACTGATTGCCTCGGTAGGCGGAGAACATATCGTCGAATTCGTCATCACTGGCCATGAGGCGGGACAAGGTCTGGTCGATCCGGCTATGCTGACCGCGATTCCCGGCGTACAGTCACATCGTGTGGATGCGGGGTTGCATCAACTTTCCGTTCGTGAGCTGCATACGACAGTGCCGCGCATTTTTGCTGCGCTGACAGATCAAGGGCTGCATATGAGCGAGTTTCGCACCCATTCGGCGACGCTCGAAGACGTGTTTGTGGGCCTGACGGGAAGGAATTTGCGCGATGAGTAAGCTGGAGTTTAGCAGCCTCTATCAGTTGACGATGGTGAGGTTTCGCCTGTTCCTGCGGGAACCTGAGGCGATCTTCTGGATCTTCATCTTCCCGATTCTGCTGGCAGCTGGGCTGGGGATTGCCTTCCGCAATCGACCCGCAGACGTGCTGCAGGTGGGCGCAACGACTCCACAGCTGACGCAGGCACTTGCGGCGGACACGGGGCTGAAGGCGACAACGATGGACGAGGCAGCCGGGGCTCGATCACTGGCGACGGGGGACATTCTGCTGCTCGTGATCCAGAAGCCGGACTCGGTGGATTACGAATACGACGACACCAATCCCGATGCTCGGACAGCGCGTCTCGTGGCAGATCGCGCGATTCAGATGGCGGCGGGGCAGCGTGAGGCCATTCATCACGAGAATCAGCTAGTGCATGAGACAGGGGCGCGGTATATCGATTTTGTTGTGCCGGGATTACTGGGAATGAACCTGATGGGATCGGCCATCTGGGGCCTGGGCTTTGCGATCGTGGAGGCCAGGCAGAAGAAACTGCTTAAGCGGCTCGTGGCGTCGCCTATGCCGCGCTGGCAATATCTGGCATCGTTTTTGCTGTCGCGGTTGGCAATGCTGGTAATTGAGATCGCGGCGTTTCTTGGGTTTGCGCGGCTGGTCTTTGGCGTGCCATTTCGTGGGTCGATGTGGCAGCTGGGATTTCTTTGCGTCCTGACCTCCTTGTCATTTTCCGCACTGGGGCTACTCGTGGCGTCGCGGGCCAGGACGATGGAAGCCGCGTCGGGGCTGATGAATCTGGTCATGCTTCCGATGTGGATTTTGTCAGGCGTGTTCTTTTCAGCTACGCGCTTCCCAGCTGTGATTCAGCCGGTAGTGAGGGCGCTTCCGCTTACGGCCGCCATCGATGCGCTGCGCGGAAATATGCTGCAAGGAATGAATCTGGGGCAGTTAATGATGCCGGTAGGAATATTGCTCGCATGGCTCGTGGTGCCCTTTGCCGTCTCGCTGCGCATCTTCCGATGGAGATAGCTGCTGAAAGATAGCGTTTGCTGTGAAGCCAATTTTTAAAGCTGTGAACCCCGGCTCAGTGAGAGCCAGCTACGATTTCTTTAAACTGCTTAGCAGATTCGTCCGGTGTTCTTCCTTATCAACTTCATGTACCCACCCGTCCTCGATCATCAGGATGCGATCTGCTTCCTGAGCGAGACGATCGTCGTGTGTGACCATGATGAAAGCGACTCCATTTTCGCGGTTCATCTCTCGCATGATATTGAAGACCTCATTACCGGACCGGCTATCGAGGTTGCCTGTTGGTTCATCAGCGAGAACAATCTTCGGTTGATTGGCAAGCGCCCGGATAATGGCGCAGCGTTGATTCTGGCCGCCGCTCATCGTATCAGGACGCTTGTGAAGCTGTTTGCCCAGACCGACCCGCTCGAGTAGTGCGATGACACGAGCTGTGTCCTCCTCACTGGCCTCTCCTCTGCTGATGGTGACCGATGTGAGAGCATTTTCAAGGCAGCTCAGCTCGTCCAACAAGTAGTGGAATTGAAAGACGAAGCCGACTACACGGTTACGAAGGGCTGCTAGTCCGTCTTCGCTCAATGTTGCGATGTCTACGCCATCGATGAAGACCTTACCCTCGGTTGGAACGTCGAGCGCACCAAGGATATTGAGCAGTGTCGACTTTCCGCTTCCCGACTGCCCAATGATTGCAACAAATTCTCCCGAACTGATTGCAATATCGATGCCATGTAGCACAGGCGTCGCGACCTTGCCAAAGTAGGTCTTCTTCAGCCCATGTGTCGCAACAACAATCTGCCTGGATGAGTCCGTTTTTAGCATCGTGTCCATTTGTCGCCCAGCGCTCCTAACGCATCACGTCGACAGGGTTCATCTTTGCAGCCCGTCGTGCGGGAAACAAGGCGGCTATGATGGTCGAGAGAATCGCGGCGACCATCGCGCCGAAGATGTAGATGGGAAAAATCGCAACAGGGAACAACTGATCGGGCACATGTCCCGGCCTGGCAGTCGATTGTAATGGCAAACTTGCAAGATACACGATCAACGTACCGGCGATCGCTCCACCGATGCTTCCAGCCAGAGCGATGGCAAGCCCCTCCAGCGTGAACACTCGAAGTATCTGCGAGCGAGTTGCGCCAATGCTCTTCAAGATTCCGATCTGCTTGGATTTTTGAAGAACGGAGACGATCAGGACAGAAGCAATCGCAAACGACGACGCGATCAGGCTAAAACCCGAAATGAGGTAGGCAGACGCAGCCTGGACAGTCAGCGATGAGACGAAGCTCGGAAATTCGCGAGACCACGATCGAGCCTCATATGGCACCAGGCTCTCGATGCGGTCCGCTACCTGATCGGATCCGAAGAGCTCGTACACCTTTACAAGAATTACGTTGACCGAGTTGCCCATTCCGAAAAGGCTCTGGCCGGTACGCAGCGTCACATATGCTCCTCCCCGGCCCTGCCCCCGGCTATAGATGCCGGCAATCGTAAGCGACTCCGTATTTTCCATACTTGACGTCATACGGATACGATCTCCAACCGACACAGACAGGTCTTTCGCCAACTCATAGTCGATCACTACCTCATCGCTCGCCAAGCCAATATATCTTCCGGCGATCAGGTCCTGCGTCACCGGGGAGACCTCGTCCTGCTGTGCCGGATCGGCGCCTGTGATGGTCACTCCAATTGGATTGCCTCCCCTGGAAGCGAATCCTTGCCCCTGAATTGCGGGAACTGCGATGCGGACATTAGGCACTGTGCGGATGACATCCACCACATGCTGCCAATCATCGATGAACTTCAGCTGTGGAGCCTGCTTCTCGATTCGGCTGCTGCTGCTCATGGAATTCTCTAGTCCCTGAATCTCCGCGAGCGGCACGGGCTCGAGGTCGCGCACCCTGACGGTCACATGCGATATGGATTCGGTCAGTGTCCTGGTCAGCCTCGCGCGTATTCCAAAGATCAGGGCCGTCAGGAAAATGATGACGATCACACCGGCGGCAACGGCCCCCACTGTGAGCAAAGTCTGGCCTCCACCTGTCATCAAATGGCGCAGGGCAAGTTTCACTTCGAATCGCCATTTGACAGGAACCATCGAAAGCGTGTCCATTGCCTCACCTCCTGATCCGAACTGCTTGTCCCGCAGTGATGCCCGTGGGATTTGCAATGACTTCATCCGTCTCTGTTACTCCGGCGGATACAGGAATTCCTTGTTGGATCGTGGGACGTGTCAGCACAATTCTCTCGGCCGCATGTCCGCTCTGCACAATCAACACAACGGAGCGGCTTCCCTGACGAAGGACGGCGGTTGAAGGAACGATAAGCCGATCGATTTTTTCATTCGTCAGCAAATTGACGTTTACCGTTTTGCCAGGCCGCAGCCACGCTGGTGGATTGTCTGGCGTAATTCTGACAGTAACGATTCCGCGCGCATCATCGACTGCAGCGCCAATATCCGTCAGACGTCCCTGGAATGTCTCATCTCCGAAGGTCGACGATGATAGGATGGCCTGCTGGCCGAGCTCCAGATCGGCGAGGTTGGTCTCATCAAGATCCACGCGTATCTCGAGACTGTCGCTGATCAGGTTCACCACTCCATTGGCGCCTACGGTTTGTCCTTGTTCCGCATTGATTGATGTGATGACCCCGGCAAAGGGTGCTGTCACGGTAGCTTCCTTTGACTGCTGTTCGGCGACACGAAGAGCCTGCTCGGCTTCCGCTAACTGCGCTTTTGCAACCAGCACGTCCTCGGCGAGCGGAGTGTTCTTCAGCGTCTCCAACTTCGCCTCCCGGACTTTGACCGTAGCCTTGGCCGAATGTAAGCGCGACTGAAGGCTCTTCTGGTTTGATTGCGAGATATCGAATTCGCTTTGAGCGATCAAGCCGTTATGAAATAGCTGCTGGTTCCGCTCAAACTGTGTGGCTGCAAGCGTGAGATCTGCATTTATCTGCGCAACCTGAGCCTTGGCTTCGGTGACCTGATGAGTGGCCTCATCCAATTCCGAGCGCAGAGGCGCTCTTGAAACCTGGGCCAGTCGAGCTCGAGCCGTAGCGACGGACGTAGCGGCCTGTGCTTTTTGCTGTTGCGTTACCTCATTCCTGAGGGTTGCAAGCGGCTGACCTGCCTGGACGCGATCGCCAAGCTTTACAAATAGATGTTCTACCGTGCCTGTAAACTGAGCGCCAATAGCACTCTCCTGAACTCCGCCCACTCTTGCGCTGCTGGCAATCGTCTCGGTCAGGGAAACGCGCTCGGGATGCACAACCACAACCAGCTTGGGACGGCGGCGGAACCATAGCGCCGAAGCTGCGATGGCTGCCACCAGACACGCTAAGATGACCCATCTCGTCCAGGTTTTGCTTTGATTTTCCGGTTGAACCAATGAGCACCTCCAATGTGTGCGCATATCTCTTCTGCCCGGCACTAGGAGAATACCAGCATGTGCTCTCGACCTAAAAGTTTCGTGAAATTCCATGAAAGGTCGAGCTTTAGAATTGGATGTGAATTTTTACTGATTATGCCGCAGATCATGCAGGCATTCTGGTGGCCCATGAGTTCAGACAGCTATCTAATGGGGGTGGATTCTCCTGGATGGAAACGATGCCTTGAAAAAGGTAATATGATCCACAAAATGGGATCGCGATTCTGAGAGTTTCGATCTCGTCAATGAATCATTCACGACCTTGCTTTATCAATTCAACCTACTCAGAACAGGAAAAACTAATGTCTCTTCATAGTTTGACATTCAGGGCAGAGGAAAAGGTTCGCAAGATCATCGGAGCACCCACCCACTCGTTTGACATAAATCCCTTTGCACTCGATTCGGCGGAAAGGGCGCGCCTGGCTAATAATGCTTCCAGTGGTCTTGGCAAAACATTCTTTGCGCATCAAGGCCGCACTGTTCATAAGTGGATTCATTATCTTGACATCTATGAGCGGCACTTCGCGACGTATCGAAATACGCCCGTCAAGATGCTTGAAATCGGCGTGTCTAAAGGCGGCTCACTGGAGATGTGGCGAGAGTATTTCGGTGCAGGAGCCAGAATTTTTGGGATCGATATAAGTCCCGAATGCGCGGCCTGCGCAACACCACCCAATCAGGTGCGGATTGGGTCACAAGATGATCCGCGGTTCCTGCGTTCTGTCGTCAATGAGCTTGGTGTGCCCGACATCATTCTGGATGACGGATCTCATATCGCGAAACATCAGAGCGCCAGCTTCGACGTACTTTTTCCTTTTCTACGAGAAGGGGGACTATACGTCATCGAAGACATGCACACCTCTTATTGGCCTGTGCCTTTTGAAGGCGGCTATCGACATAAGGGCACTGCCATCGAGCGCGTCAAAGACATGATCGACGACATGCACGCCTGGTATCACAACAAAGCGACAAGCACTCCGGCAAAGGAGTGGATTGGTGCAATTCATATTTATGATTCGATGGTTGTCATTGAGAAGCGAAAGATCGAGCGGCCATCTCATATAAGGGTTGAATAACTCATATTCTTCTCAAACGTCTCCGCGAGAAATCGACTCGCGTGGCCGCATTGGTGCTTGATGGTGGATCAACAAGATCGCCGCTACAACTCGTAACTTACATTAGATGGCGCCCTCGTTGAGTCTGTACCCTTACTAAAGTTGAGTTTGCCGAGGAATGTAAGCATCGCATCGTTGAATTGGGCAGGCCTCTGCAGTGGAGCGAAATGGCTCACGTCGTTAAGAACGACTAATTCCGCATTTGGAATACTGCGAGCGAGATATTCAGCGTGATCGCGCTTGATGAATTCTTCGTGTTCGCTTTGTACGATCACGACAGGCACACGGATCTTAGCGAAATCGTGCGCGAAATAATTGGGTTGTGTTCTCTGCATCAGGCTGACTGCTTCGACGAATCCCTTGAATTGGTTCGGTGTGGTCGATAGCTGGGCGTAGTCCTTTGCGTGACGGCTAAAACACCGGTCCAGAGTCGGACTGGGTTCGATAGGCTTCACGCCGCTTGGGTCCATGTTGCAGGCAAAGAAGAACACGCCCGCTATCCGCGCCGAAGCTTTCATGGCGAGGATCAAAGCTGTGCATGCTCCGTCGCTCCAGCCCGCCACGGCCGCTTTTTCAAGGTGCAATGCATCCATTACGGTCAGAACGTCGGACGCCATCTGTTCATAGCTATATGGTCGAGCGTCGCGCGTGCTGCGGCCGTGGCCACGGCTATCGATCAGAATGGTACGATAGCCGCTTGTGACCAGCGCTGGAACCTGATAGCCCCAATTGCCACTATGGCCGAGGCCGCCATGCAGCAGAATTAGAGGAAAACCGGACCCATAGGTGGCGTACCAGAGTCGGGCACCCTCGTTTTCGATGTAGCCCTGATCGTTTGTGACTGGCAAGGGAGCGGCGCCATCCGCTTCAAACTTCCTGAGGTCGTCGTCAAAAACTTCCATTTGATCTGCTTCTCGCATCTGGGAGGTGAGGAAACTTGAGGATAGTCACAAATCTACCAAAGTCTGTGAAGACTTCGCCTGGGAAGATAGATAGCTATGGGACCCCGGGCAGCGCAGGGAAATATCTAAACAATGAAACGCCGCCGCGCGATGCGAGGCACTACTAGACACGCTGCTGGCGGCGATCCATGTCTATTGCCTTAAAAATCGAATCCGGACCGCTGGCGAATACTATATTGCCGATCAAACCCGGGAAAACATTTCGCATCGGGCGAACGGAACAGGCAGATTGCCCAGTTCCGGAAGACAAATTCCTGTCCAGGACACATTTTGAGGTGTGCCACGACGGGCACTCTTGCCTGATTCGAGATTTAAAGAGCTGCAATGGAACTCGTCTGAACGGAGCTCCCGTCACTGAGGCCAACTTGAAGATTGGCGACGAAATCATGGCAGGTCAGACGCGTTTTTCCATTCATGTAGAACGCGGCAAGCCAAAGGCAGAGGCACCTCTCAAAAGCACCGATCTCGCCGCCACAGTGCACGAACGCCTCCTCACTACCATGCAGCGTGACCTTCAGCCGTTGTATGCGGTGTTGGATACGGCTCACGAACCGTCTATTTTCAGGCTTCTGTTGGAGTCGAAGTCAGAATACGCGTGGCTTTTTGAAGGTGAAGAGGCATGCCAGCTCGCGCATTTCTCGCCCTATCTGGTGCCCTTGCCACCGCACTCAACATTGCTCCCGGCACTGGTGCAGAATGGGTGGGGCAAGAATTGGGGCATTTATCTCACCAGCAGCGCTGCGCCCTGGGAATTACTCGCTTTTTTGCGTCGTCTGCTTGTAACGCGGCTGTCCGATGGAAGTCAGGCGCTGCTCCGCTTTTATGATCCGCGAGTGCTCCGAACGTTATTGCGCACCTCCAACTCGCCCCAGCGCCGCCAGTTTTTCGAAGCTGTCCACACCTATGTGATGGAAGCTGAAGATCCAGAGGTAGCCCTGGGCTTTACGTTGGGAGCCCAAGGATTAGAAAAAACAGAACTCCCACTTTCGGGTTCGCGATCACTCATAACAGCGCTGGTCGATAGTAAAACTGAGGTCTCCTTGATCCCGGGCCGGGTTACCGACGATGGTGCGGCGAAAGCCGTCCTCAGCGAAGAACAAATAGGTGCATTAGAAGATGTTAAACACAATGCATTTGGCGAAGAGATGCTGGAAGAACTGCGGGAACTTTTTCCAATAGAGTTCGCCGCCGCAGGCGAGTGGCGAATGAGAGCTTTGGTTCAGTATGGCTGCACACGTCCACAACGCTACGGCATTCGAAATCAGTCAGAGATTCGCCGATACATCGAGCTGATGGTGCAACTGGGACGCAATTTCGATGTCGATCCGGAATTGCCCTGGGCATCCCAGATCCTGGGTAGGCGTCTGCCGCCAGCAGAAAAACTGGATAGGCTCGAGGCGGTAAGTCACCATGGGAAATAACCGGTTGACTACTGATCGGTCCGGTCAAGTCAACAGCCATGAACCTGTTTCAGCTTTGCCTGGGTTTGCGGACCTACATCCCCGTCTACGGTGAGGCCGTGGTCACATTGGAACTCTTCGGCAGCGGAAAGGAATGCTGGATCCTTCGGATCGTCTGAATCTCCGGCAAAATAACCAAGGTTGT
>Ga0210395_10004864_pt1 | contig 10312 bp, 9 predicted proteins | sample IncBWH4OmetaG_FD_150861 | JGI IMG/M metagenome (GOLD analysis project Ga0210395, IMG submission 150861) | Forest soil microbial communities from Barre Woods Harvard Forest LTER site, Petersham, Massachusetts, United States - Inc-BW-H-4-O ...
CAGGAAGCCGATGCGCTGGTAGCGGAGCTCATGCAGCGACTGGCCGCGATGTTTGCCAACGAGCGCGCCGAGCTTGAAAAGCGCTTGGCCGGCGACCAGCAGGTCTCCACCGAGGACCTCAGGCAGGGGCTGCGCCGCTACCGCTCGTTCTTCGAGAGGCTGCTCGCCGCATAGCCGGGCGTCCCGGCCGGAGAGCGCATCTCCGGCCGGGATCGGTCACGAGGTAGTTCCGCCGTCGGGGTCCTGACCGGGTCCCGGCGGCTGGCTCTGCGACGGTATGTTCGCGTCGAGCAGGGTGGTAGATCCGGCCGGGCGGGTCACCGCGTCCTCGGTCCGCTCCCGCAGGCGCTCGAGCGATTCGCCGTCGCCGCGCGGGATCGTGGCTTCCATGCGCGCGCTAGCCTGCACCTCCGGCAGATCCATGACCGCATCAACCAGGCTCGCCCGGCGGCCAGGAGCAACATGCCCGGCCGGTGTGTGCAGCGACGCCCGCACGGTTCCGTCGGCTCCGGCGCTGGTTGTCACCTCGGCAGCCGCGGCCGGCTGGCCGTCATCGCCGACTTCGATGTGCCGGGGCCGATCAGGATCAGTCATGGCGGGTGCCTCCTGGGATCGATCGCTTGGACCTGCAAGCGGAACCAGGCCTAATCTGCCTCGACTTGGATTACCCGGCCCAGAAGCGCAACCGCTCCACTGCCGCAGATCTTGTTACGTCCCTGCCCCTGCCGTCCAGGCTAAAACGAACCTGACCACCACGGTTCCGCGAGAGCTCTCACCGAGCCCGCGAGCTTGCCCGTCCAGAGCGGGCGACAGAGGGAAGGAAAGCACACTCCCCCCACTTTCAATCTATAGCGCACCCCGGGGCTTGCGGCAAGACCCGGGTCGTGCCGCAGAATAGCTGGCCGAGGCCAGAACCTACGGAAATGGGGTCGCTAAGTGCGTGTGTGGTGGTCGGCGATGGGGTCACGGGGGACGTCGAACCGACGGCGGGAGCTGATAACGTGAACTCCCTGACTACCAGCGCGTTTGACCTTCCGGACCGTCTCGCCGCCAAGGCCGACCCGGCGCTGATCGGCGGCGACGAGGAACACTTCGCGGCCATCGCGGCGAGCCTGGAGCAGTCGATCGCCGACCTGTCCGGCCGCCTGGAGGCCGAGCTCAAGGCGCCCGGCGGCATAGGCCAGAAGGCGATGGACCGGGACGTGGAGATCCACCGGCTGACCGCTCGCCTGCGCGTCCTGAGTCGCTTCGGCTTGGACCTGTGCCTGGGACACATCGTCAGCGCGGAGTCTATTTCCGGCCACCCCGAGCCCGTGTACATCGGACGACTTGGCCTTACGGACAGCGCGGGTCGCCGGCTGCTGCTCGACTGGCGCTCCCCCGCGGCGGAGCCGTTCTTCGGAGCGACCCACGCCAACCCGATGGGTCTGGCCAGCCGCCGCAGGTACCGCTGGACCCGTGGCCGGGTCAGCGACTACTGGGACGAGGTGTTCACCGCGGACGGGCTTGAAGGGCACGCCGCGCTCGACGACCAGTCCGCCTTCATCGCCAGCCTGGGCAGCAGCCGGTCGCCCCGGATGCGAGACGTGCTCGGCACCATCGCGGCCGACCAGGACGCCATCATCCGCGCGGGATCCCGGGGTGCTCTCGTCGTCGACGGCGGTCCGGGTACGGGCAAGACCGTCGTCGCCCTGCACCGGTCCGCCTACCTCCTGTACTCCGATCCTCGCCTCGGTCACCGCCGGGGCGGCGTGCTGTTCGTCGGTCCGCACCAGCCCTACCTGGCCTACGTCTCCGACGTCCTGCCCAGCCTCGGCGAGGAGGGCGTGCAGACCTGCACCCTGCGGGACCTCGTCGCCGAGGGAGCCGCGGCAGCGATCGAGGCCGACCCGGACGTGGCCCGTCTGAAGTCGTCCGCGGATCTGGTGAAGGCGATCGAGACGGCCGTCAGGTTCTACGAGAACCAGCCCACCCAGGGGATGACGGTCGAGACCCAATGGTCCAACATCTGGCTGAGCCCCGCCGATTGGGCCGAGGCGTTCGAAGCACCAGAACCCGGTACTCCGCACAACGAGGCGCGCGAGGCGATCTGGGAGGAACTGCTCACGATCTTGATGGACTCCCGCGCCGACGACGTCCCGGCTGACCCGCTCCGCAAGTCGCTGCTGCAGAACCGGGACCTGCGCGCGGCCCTCAACCGCGCGTGGCCGCTGATCGAACCGACTGACCTCGTCGCAGACCTATGGTCGGTACCCGCCTACCTGCGGCTGTGCGCTCCCTGGCTCAGCCCCGACGAGGTTCAGAAGCTGCAGCGCCAGGACGCTCAGGCCTGGACGGTGTCCGACCTGCCGCTCCTGGACGCGGCCCGGCAGCGGCTCGGCGACCCGGAGGCGCCACGACGTAAGCGCCGGCATGACGCCGCGGTCGCCGCGGAACGCGAGCAGATGGCCCGGGTGCTCGACAACCTGATCGAGGTCGCCGACGACGAATACGGCACGGGGCTGGTGACGATGCTGCGCGGCGAGGACTTCCAGGACGTCCTGGTCAATGAGGCCGCACTGCCCGGTACCGATCCGGACCTGCTCGCCGGCCCGTTCGCGCACGTCGTCGTGGACGAGGCGCAGGAACTGACCGACGCGGAGTGGCAGATGCTGCTGCTGCGCTGCCCGTCCCGGAGCTTCACGATCGTCGGGGACCGGGCCCAGGCCAGGCACGGGTTCACGGAGTCATGGCCGGAACGGCTCGAGCGGATCGGGTTCGACCGGATCAACCTGGCTTCCCTGAGCATCAACTACCGAACGCCGGAAGAGGTCATGGCCGAGGCCGAGCCGGTCATCCGGGCCGTGCTCCCGGACGCCAACGTGCCGGTCTCCATCCGCAGCACCGGCGTCCCCGTCGCGGGAGGATCCACGTCGGATCTGGACTCGATCCTCGACGCCTGGCTCGCCGCGCATGCCGACGGGATCGCCGCCGTCATCGGCGACCCCGCGCTCTTGGAAAACACTGCCCGGGCCACGTCCCGCGTTCGGTCGCTGACCCCGGAGCTGGCCAAGGGGCTCGAGTTCGACCTGGTCATCCTCGTCGACCCTGAGGGGTTCGGCACGGGCATCGAAGGAGCGGTCGACCGCTACGTCGCGATGACCCGGGCGACCCAGCAACTCGTCATCCTCACGAGCTCCTGACGCCGGGCACGTCCAGGGGCTGCAGCAGCGGGTGGGGTCACGCAGGGCGAGCGCGCCATCCAGATCCTGCGCCCGAACGGCCGGCTGTAGCGAGACCTAAGTCAGGCCGCGGACCGCCTGCACCAGGCTGTAGACGCCCAGCAGGGTCAAGGTCACCGTGCCACCCAGGCGAATCCAGCGTCCCGGGACGCGGGCCAGCAGCTTGGCCCCGCCGAACACGGCGAGCCCGGACACCGCCCACAGCGCCAGCAGCGCGGCCGGGCCGATGACCAGCGGGCGGTGGTAGTGGGCGACGAAGGTGGCGGTCGTGATCTGGGTGACGTCTCCCCACTCGCCGACGAACACCACCGCGAAGCTGGTGAAAAAGACCCGGCGCAGCGTCGGGGCCGGCGCGCCGAGCCTCGCCGCGTCCGGACCCGGCTCCTCCTCCTCGTGAGCCCCGGACCACACCATCCAGGCCGCGCCGCCAAGAAACAACGCCGCGCTGACGAAATCGACCACGTAACGGGGCGCCAGCGTGAGCAGGCCACCGACGGTAACCGCCAGGCCGACGTGCACCGCGAAAGCAGCGGCGACGCCCAGCCACACGTGAACCGGACGGTAACGCGTGCCGAGCACCAGCGAGGCGAACAGCGACTTATCGGGCAGCTCGGCGACGAACGTCACACCGAACACGGTCGCCAGGAGCAGCAGGTCAGACACGGAGCTGGGCCCTTCCGGTCCAGCCCACCCGACGGTCACGAAGACCTCGCCAAGATGAGCCGAACTCACCGGCGAAGGTCTCGTTCACCTTTCCCAAGGGCCTGACGACCGGATGCGATCTTCGCACCAGCATGTCGATCGGTCAGCTAGGAACTACTCCCCTTCGGCGCCGAGTCTAGAACACGTCAGCTGCCGGGTCGTAGGCCTGCTTGAGCGGCTTGATGATCCTAGACTCATTGCATGGCCAGGTACTTCGACATCCATCCGGCCAACCCGCAGCGGCGCGCGATCGTCCAGATCGCCGATATCGTGCGGGCGGGCGGCGTGATCGCCTACCCGACGGACTCCTGCTACGCGCTCGGGTGCCAGCTCGGCAACAGCGACGGCTTCGCCAGGATCAGGTCGATCCGCCAGCTCGACGAGCGGCACCACCTCACGCTGGTGTGCCAGGACTTCGCCCAGCTAGGCCAGTTCGCGTACGTGGCCAACCCGGTGTTCCGGGCCATCAAGGCGGCCACCCCCGGCAGCTATACCTTCATCCTGCCCGCGACCAAGGAAGTGCCGCGCCGGTTGCAGCACCCGAGGAAGAAGACCGTGGGGGTACGGATCCCGCGCCACGTGGTGGCCCAGGCGCTGCTGGCCGAACTCGGCGAGCCGCTCGTCTCGAGCACCCTGCTGCTGCCCGGCGAGGACGAGTCCATGACCCAGGGATGGCAGATCGCCGATCAGCTCGACCACTCCGTGGACGCGGTGATCGACTCGGGCGACTGCGGCACCGAGCCGACCACGGTGATCGACTTCTCCCAGCCAGAGCCCGAAATCGTGCGGCGCGGGGCCGGCGACACGTCCGGTTTTGAGTGACCCAATGCCTGAGCTCGAGTCCCACCAGTACCGGCAGGTCGCCGAGTCGTTCGGGGTCGACCCCGAGCGTTACGACCGGGCCCGGCCCCGCTACCCCGACGCCCTGGTGGCGCGGGTCGTCGCCGCCAGCCCCGGGCCCGACGTCCTGGACGTCGGCTGCGGGACCGGCATCGCCGCCCGGCAGTTCCGGGCGGCCGGCGGGCGGGTGCTGGGGATCGAGCCCGACGCGCGGATGGCTGATTTCGCCCGGCAGACCGGGATCGAGGTCGAGGTGGCGACGTTCGAGGCCTGGGACAGCGCCGGGCGGACGTTCGACGCGGTCGTGGCCGGGCAGTCCTGGCACTGGGTCGATCCGGTCGCGGGGGCGGCGAAGGCGGCCCAGGTGCTGCGGCCCGGCGGCCGGCTGGCCGCGTTCTGGCACGTGTTCGAGCCCCCGCAGGACGTGGCGGAAGCCGTCGGCGCGGTCTACCGCCGGGTGGTGCCCGACTCGCCGTTCAACGTCGGGCCCCGGCCGCGGCAGGCCGACCGGAACGCGACGCTCTTCACCAGCAAGGCGGCGGACGGGATGCGGGCGGCGGGCGGGTTCGGCGACCCGGAGCAGTGCCGGTACGACTGGGAGCGGTCCTACACCCGGGACGAGTGGCTCGATCAGCTGGCTTCGTCCGGCGCCGTCACCCAGCTTCCGGCGGACAAGCTGGCCGAGGTGCTGGAGGGCGTCGCCGCGGCGCTCGACACGATGGGCGGTCGTTTCACCGTAAGCATGATCACGACGGCGATCATCGCGGCGCGAGCCGACGCTGGCCCTGGCTAGGCTCCCGCCCGTTACTTTGCGACTCGCGGAACTGACACCTTTCTCAGCGTGACCTGACGGCCACCCCGGTGGTGGCCGTGAGCCGGGCGACGAACGCCGGGCTAGTAACTAGCCAAGGATGACCGGCATGGGCATCGTGTTGCCCGGAATGCGCCCAGCCCGCCACCTCGACCAGCGCGCGCAGGCATACCGCGGCCTGATGCCAGGCCAGTTCCGCCCGGTCGATCACGACCCCGGTACTGGCCTGGTAGCTGCGGACGAACCGGCCGGCCATGCGCCGGCCCATCCAGCGCACCGCAGACCGCAGCCAGCCTGGCGCCGCAAGCGCGGGTTCGGATAGGGCCAGACAGGTGAACGCGACGTCGTAGGACCGCGGCGCCAGCAGCGCGGTACTCCAGTCCAGCAGGGTGACGCGGGCGCCGTCGCGCAGCAGGTTGAACGGGTGCAGGTCGCCGTGACAGATCACATCCGGGGCCGGACGCGCCGGATGATCGATCAGCCACTGCGCCGCCTGAGCAAGGTCCGGTCGCCCGAACTCGGCCGCGAGTTCGCGCATTACCGCCAGCATCGAACCGACCGACACGATCGCGGCCGCGGCCTCGAGCTGGCTACGGACCGGCTCGGGATCAAGCGCATGCAGCCGCGCCATGGTGGATGCCAGCAGCCTGGGGATCTCGCCGAAGAGCGCGGGCCCGCGGCCGAGCGCGCCGGCGAGGCTCAGCCCGGACAGCAGCGGCGCGCCTGGTGCGCGGTCCATCACCATGAAGGCATGACCAAGGCCGTCGTCAGGCCCGCCCGCGGCCCTGACGACGGGAGTCGGAAAGCCGGCGGCGGCGACGGCGGCCTGGATCAGCGTCTCCCGGCGAGCCGTATTGGCCTCGGGCATCACGCGCGCGACCAGGTCATGGGGCCAGCCGTCGGGCGGCTGCGCCAGCGAGAACGCGAACAGCTCGGCCCAGAAACCTCCGGTCAGCGGGACCGGGGCGCGTGTGTACGCCAGGGAAAGCGAGCCGGTAACCGAGCGCAGTACAGCCAGCAGCCGATCAGCCAGTCCATCACTATTAACCGTCACGGTATTCACCGTAACGGTTAACTGTGTTACTGTCTAGACGATGGAGCTGACCATCGACGAGCTCGCGCGCCAGGCCCAGCTGCCGGTGCGGACCCTGCGCGAGTATCACAGCTTGCGCCTGCTGCCGCCGCCCGAGCGGCGCGGGCGCATCGGCGTCTACGGCACGCAGCACGTCCAGCGGCTTGCGCTCATCGGCAGGCTTCAGCGGCGCGGATACTCGCTGGCCGGGATCAAGGACCTGCTCGCCGCCTGGGACGCGGGCGCGGACCTGACCACGCTGCTCGGCGTCGATTCCGGCCCCGCCGCACTGGACGAGACGCCGCTGCGGATCACCGGGGCCCAGCTGCGCGAGCGAGTGCCCGCACTGACCGCCGCCGCTACCGGACAGGCGGTCGCCGCCGGGCTCCTCGTTCCGCTGGAGGAGGACTACTTCGGTGTTCGCAGCCCCGCACTGCTCGCGCTAGTCGCGGACGGCGTGCGGGCCGGCGTGCCGCTGACCGCGATGCTCGACGTGATCGCAGCTGTCACGCGGGGAATTGGCGCGCTCGCGGACGAGCTCGCCGGGCACATTGTCGAGCAGATCGCGCCGCCGCTGACCGCGACCGGCGACGCCGGCCAGCTGCAGAGCCTGCTGCAGCGGTGGCGGGTGCTGCTCCTGCAGGGCGTCGCCAGCATCGTGGCCGACCGGTTGGGCGCGGCCCTGCTGGCGAAGGCGGAGGGGGAGCCGGCGGGCGAGCAACTGCGCGCCGCCATCGACCGCATCCGCGTCGGCGTTACCACCGACACCGCCGGGACCATCCGCCGTTACCGGCCATTGCCGTAGTAGGCGACCTTCATCGCCGAGGTGATCCAGGGCTCGGTGTAGGTTGGCCAGGGTGCCCGATCCAGCCCCCGGCCCGCTGCGCCTAATCCAGTCGTTCGTCAACACGCTCAGCGCCGAACCGGACGCGGACCCGCTGGCCACCCGCGAGGAGGCCGCCGCCTGGCTGCGCGCCGCGGCGTTGCTGCCCGCCGAGTCCGGCCTGAGCGGCTCCGAACACGCCGCGCTGCTCCGGCTGCGCGAGGCGGTCCGGGACACCCTGGCCGCGCATACCGACGGCCGGGAGGACCCCGAAGCCGCGGCCCGCCTGACCAGGGCGCTGGCCGAGGGGCGCCTGGTCGTCACCGTGGACGCCACGAGCCTGGTCCGGCTGGCCAGCGCCGCGCGCGCCAGCTATCCCAGCGTGGTGGCGGCCATCGCGGTGGCCATCGCCGAAGCCGCCGCGGCCGGCACCTGGCTCCGGCTCAAGTCCTGCTCCGGCTCGGCGTGCGGCCAGGCCTTCTACGACGACTCGGCCGCGTCCGGCGCCCAGGGGTGTGACACGCACGTGGCCGGGGGCGGGTGACCACGCGCGGCGCGTCAGCCCGGCTCAGGCCCAGAGGTATCAGGAAGGCATCGATTTCGCGCCCTTCGCCACGCATCAGGCGGTTTCGACAGGTATAACCGGCAAAGGTGATCACACGGGCGGACGCGCCCGGTGATGGTCAGCTGACGAGGTGTGGTCGAGCAGGAAGGAGGAACTGGGCGTGAGAGGTGTCCTCCCCCGGTTCACTGGCACCAAGGTCGCCACGAGCGCTGTCGTGGTGCTCGGCGTGAGCATGCTGGCCGCCTGTACCAGCTCGAGCACCACCAGCGGCACCGCCGCGACCAGCAATTCCACCGGCCCGATCACCATCGGCGCGTCGCTGTCGCTGTCGCCGGCCAACGGCCCGTTCACGGCGGACGGCCTGGCGTTCCAGAAGGGCTACGACCTGTGGGTCAAGGACGTGAACGCCCACGGCGGCCTGCTCGGCCGGCAGGTCAAGCTGACCATCCTCAATGACCACGGCCTGGTGAACGAGGTGGTCAGCAACTACCAGACGCTGTTCGGCAAGGACCACGTGGACCTGGCCTTCGGGCCGTTCTCCTCGCTGCTCACCGGGCCGGCCTCGGCGGTGGCGGCCAGGTACGGCATGGCGTTCGTGGAAGGGGCGGGCGGCGCGCCCGCGGTGTTCGACACCCCGTCCAACCAGGCCGACCACGACACGTTCGACGTGAGCCTGCCGATCGCGGACGAGATGGTCCCGTTCGTGAACTACATCGCCAGCCTGCCGCCCAGCGAGCGGCCGAAGACCGCGGCCTACCCGATGGCCCAGGACCCGTTCGCCGACCCGCCGGTGCAGCTGGCCGAGGAGCTGCTGACGCAACTCGGCGTCAAGGCGATATACACGAACATCTTCCCTGAGGATCCCACGCAGTACAAGGCGCCGGCCCAGCAGGTGGCCGCGTCCGGCGCGCAGATCGTGGTGCTCGGGTCCACCGACGTGCCGACCGTCCAAGCCTTCATGCAGGCGTTCGAGCAGGCGCACTACACGCCCAAGCTGTTCATCGCGGCATCCGGGCCGGACCAGGGCAACGCGTTCACCTCCGCCGTCGGCACGGGTAACGCCGACGGGATGATGGTGCCCAACGGCTGGTATCCCGGATACCCGAACCAGGCGAGCCAGCAGATGGTCCGGGAGTACGTCGCCGAGTACGGCGGGAGCCCCTCGGGCGTCAACGCCGACGTGGCCGAGGCCTACTCGGTGGGCCAGGTGATCGCGCAGGCGGTCACCGCCACCCGCGGCATCGACAACGCCAAGATCATCGCCTACCTGCACAGCGGGGTCGAGCTGAACAGTGTCCAGGGCGCGGTAAAGTTCGACGCACTGGGCGAGAACGGCGCCGCGGCGGCGTTCGTCTTCCAGTGGCAGAAGGGCAACTTTGACGAGGTCCTGACGCCGGCCGGCAAGACCGGCTCGGTGCCGATCCTGGCCACCAAGCCGCCCTGGAGCGACGCGACCGCGCCGGGCGCCACGGGCACCACGGGCTGACCGTGGCGGACATAGACAGAGCCAACAGAGCCAGGGGCACCCCAGGGCCCCGGGCCGGACCATGGCCTAATTTCCGGTTAGGTAATTTGCCGGATATTTCGTACCTTGTCCAACTAAAGTTGCGGCGTCCCACATTCGCGCAGCCCGAGGTGGCTGGTCCTTGTGGGTCCAGAGTGCTGCGCCTAAAGAAGCGCGTAACCAGCGAGGACATCAGCGATGGGTAACCATAGGGTGGCGAGCGCCGGACCGCGCGCGGTCGGGCCTACTTACGTCAGCGAGGCCCCGGCCACGACCTCCCATTTCACCAGTCCGCGCGCGCTGACCCTGCGGAACTGGCCGGTGTCCACGCGGCTGATCGCGGTGATCGTGCTGGCCCTGCTGATGGGCCTGGTCTTCGGAGGCCTGCGGGTGGCGTCGGCCGCCGACAGCGCCGACGAATTCGGCCGCGTATCGCAACTCGCCGACCTGGGACAGCAGGTCACCGGCCTGGTGCAGGCCCTGGAGGACGAGCGCGACCGGACCACCGCGCACCTGCCCATCACCAACACCAGCGACCTGGACAGCTATTACAACGCGACCAACGCCGCGGCGGCCAAGGTCCAGTCGCTGGCCGCCGGGGTCGGCGGCGGGTTCCCGGCCAACATCCAGGCCCGGGTGGCCACGGTGATCTCCGAGACCACGCCGTCCGGCCTCGAGGTGCTGCGCAGCAACGCCCAGGCCAGCCAGTCGGCCCTGGCGGTCATCGCGGACTACGCCACCCCGATCACCAACATGATCGCCCTGAACAACCAG
>Ga0210395_10004865_pt1 | contig 10311 bp, 6 predicted proteins | sample IncBWH4OmetaG_FD_150861 | JGI IMG/M metagenome (GOLD analysis project Ga0210395, IMG submission 150861) | Forest soil microbial communities from Barre Woods Harvard Forest LTER site, Petersham, Massachusetts, United States - Inc-BW-H-4-O ...
TCGGCGCGAGCTGTTGGTTCTTCTTGAGTTCTTGGCTTATCAAAACTCTTCTCTCCAAAAAGCAGTAGAATTTTTCGGCGCAGCCGGAGAATTCTGCTGCCACAGCCTGCATGGCTGACAAATCTCTAAAGATTTGTCAGCCATGCAAGCTAGGATGTCGTTGTGTTCAAAATGCCCTGCTGGCAAACCCGAATCGTAGGATCATGAAGCCAAGAACTACCCTTGTTCTGCTGGTCGTCGCGATCTTGCTGGCCGCCTTCATTTTCACGCTCGACCGGTGGTCACAAAATACACGGGACCGCCGGGAGCGCGCTGCACACGTCGTAGAGATCAACAGGACAGATGTCGAGGGGATCACGATCCACAACGGCGATGGACTGATCAAAATCAAAGCCGAAGGTGACGCCTGGAAGATGGTTGCTCCATGGCAGGACGACGCAGACTCCGGTGTCATCGATCAGCTTCTCGATGCAATACAGAATCTTCATCCGGAGGACGTCATTACCGATCTGGGCAAGGGAGACAAGAGGCGGGATATGTTAAAGGACTTCGGATTGAACAAATCCAGGCTTCGACTCAAGCTTGACGGCAAGCGAATGCCGGCAGAGCTCGTGTTTGGACAGGATTCGGCTGTGCAAGGCAGGGGTTATCTTCGGATGCAGGATGACGATGCCGTTTATGTCGTTGCCAACGATCTGAAAAATATTATTACGAAAACACCGGAAGATTTTCGTGATCACCGGATGACGCCGTTCCTCACGACATTAATCAACCGGGCAGTTTTTCAAGTCAGTGGCGGAGAAATCGAGCTGGCCAAAGACCAGGACAACTGGGAACTCGTGCGGCCGATCAAAGCGCGCGCCAGCAACGACGCCGTGGTTGACATCTTGACCAAAATGAACCAAACGCAGATCTCGAAATTCGTCTCGGAGAACAAATCGAATCCGGAATCGTTCGGTCTGGATTCTCCCGCCGATGTCGTCACCCTCTACGGAGAGGAAGGAAAAAAGTTCGAGATTAAAATCGGGAGCGCCGTTCCGTCCAATCCGCAATCAGTGTATGCAGATCTTCCGGAACGAAATACGGTCGTTGAAGTGAGCAAAGGATTTGCCAGTTTGTTCAACATCACTCCGAATGACCTCCGCGATCGAAAGCTGGCGCGGTTAAACTCCGATCTCATCGATCGCATCACCATCGAAAATGCAGCCCAGCCGAAAATTGTCCTCGCTCGAGAGGAAAATCGGTGGCGTTTCCTGAGCCCGACGAATGCGCCGGCCAACGTCAATAATATTCACCGCCTGATTCAGCAAGTTAATGACGGTGAAGTCACCCAATTTGTTTCAGATACCGCGAGCGATCTGGCCAAGTACGGGCTCGATCAGCCGAAACTGAAAATCACTTTCAGCTCCTATGCGTCCGAAAACACTGCTGAGTCCAATGCCGGCGAAGTGGTCCTTTCCGCTCTGGAATTCGGCAACTCGGAAAACGGCGTGACCTACGCCCGCCTGGAAGAGGAACCGTACATCTTTTCGATTGCGGACCAGATCCTGAGCGATCTGCCAAAGACCCAATTCAGCTTCCGGAGTCTGGACATTCTCGATCTAAACCGCGACGAATTGATGAGCGTAACTGTGGAAAAAGCGGGTGAGGAACCGCTTGACCTGGTCAGAGACGCAAAGGGCAAATGGACGCTGAAGGGCCATGAAAAGCGCCAAAATGATGGGCAGATTCAGCTACTCCTGACAGCGTTGACAAGTCTGCGTGCAGCCACCTGGGCTGGAGAACCGAATCCGGAATACGGGTTTGATCACCCTTCCCTTGAGATCAAAATCTCGTATCAATCCGGCGAACAAAAACGGGAGGCAGACATCAAGTTCGGTAAGACCAATTCCGGCAACCAGCACTACGGAATGTGCACGGAGGAAGAAGGCGTTTTTGTGGTCGATGACGAGCAGTTCAACCAGTTGAGGTCGTCACTGAAACGGTGAGAGGAACAGGAGCCAAGGAGCCAAGGAGCCAAGGAGCCAAGGAGCCAAGGAGCCAAGAACCCCAGTACTCAAATACTCCGATGCTCCTGGCTCCTTGGCTCCTTCTCATCACCGCCTTCGGAGCGACCAGACGCCTAGTCCAAGAAGGGCTATCAGCATCGGGATCCCTGCCACGGTGAACAGGACAATTTCATTCATCTGTGCATCTGAAAGGTTCAGCGTAAATGTCCTCGCTGCCTTCGGAGCGATTGCCAGCAATTGTTCCCGGTCCGCGAGCCAGTTAATGCTCAGCAACACGAAATCGACATTCGGAGGAGATTCGCTGAGGGATTCGTTGCGCAGAAAATCAGCGTTACCCAGAATGATCATCCGGGACGAAGAACGGAGCTGTACACGCGAGTCTTTGATCGCCCCTTTTTCGAGAGTGATTCCAAAATAGAGTGGAGGAGGCAAATCAATCCCCTGGGCATAAGTCGGGGTCTTTTGAGAATAGAGAATTTCGTCCTTATCGCCCCAATAGTCGGGCGCAGCTGGCGTGAGCGCTCGCGTGACAGTCAATCCTTCCTGGGCAATCTTCGATTCGTCAATCGACAGTGAGCAGGTACCACCGGGAAAAAAACCGGTCGCTTGGCTTAACGCCCGCAGAAAACTCGTTTCCGGCAGGAACTGACCGTACACATCGAGAGTTACAGATTGTTCTTCGATGCCGGTCTTAAATTGCGTCACGATCAAATCCGGTTCGGGCCGGATGCCAAATTCGGTGAGAAATTGATCGAGCTTTGGGGTTTTGACTTTTGGATCCAGCAAAATGAAGATTCGGCCTTGTTCATTCCAATAGTTGCGCAGCAAAGAAAAATCTCGGTCGCCAAGATCATATTTTGGCCCGGTCAAGATCACGCTCGCGTAATCGGTGGGAATTTTTTCCAAGTTCGTTAGAATCAGCGGTACAAGTTTAATATTCTGGCGTTCGACATACTCTTTGAATCGGGTCAGAGGTGAGCCGATTTCGAGACTCGGTTCACCATGCCCGGTGATAAATCCGATCTTGGTTTCCTTATCTTCCGTGAGCGCGATCAAGGCGCTGGTGATCACTTGCTCACCGCGGAAAGCTCTGACTTGAGGGGTCTCGCTAAACATCCCTGGAGGATCATATTCGGCCATGTCGGCCACCCGGAGAATTTTTTTCCGGTTCTGATAGTCGAGGATGACGAGATTTTCGTCCGCGCCGAAATTATATTTCACCTGCAGCTCACGCGTGCGGGTGAGGTTGCGATAAGGGTCGACGGTCTCCACCTTGATCTTCCGCTTACCGGCAAATTCGTATTCTTTTAACAAGTTCTGGAGATCGTAATAAAGTTCTGCGCCGGCACTCTGAGATGTCGGGGCAAAGAAAACGTAGATCTTCACCTCTTTTTTGAGAGATTTCAAAAATTTCTTAGTCAGCTCTGAAAGAGCATACTTATTGTAACGGGATAGATCCCACCGTTGGTAGCGGTTGAATCCGACGTAGTTAATCATTAGAACAATCACGGCAATAATAATGGTCTGGAGGACCACGTTGGCACCGATCCGCCATCGTTTAATCTCGGCTGGCTTGGAGGGTGGATTCGCCATGCAGATCCGGAATTTGTTAAGCCTTCCAGCGCCGGTACTGCAATACCTGGTAGGTGATCACCAGCAAAAGAAATGTCATGCTCGGATAAAAGACAAAAACTCGGGAATCCACGACCCCGCGCGAAAAGGAATCCATGTGGTCCAGTTGGGCCACATAGGCGGTGATTTCCCGCAGACGCGGCGATGAGCTGTTCACGACATAATTAATTAGGGTCACGAAAAAAAAACCAATCGTCAGCACGAGGGAAATCATGGCGGCCACGATCTGGTTCGAAGTCATGGCCGAAGCCAGGCAGCCCAAAGCGACGTTGAACATGCCCATAACTAGCAATAGCAAATAGGGCGCCCAAAGCTGGGCCGCCGACCCGATGGCGGAACGGTTGCCGAGCCAACCGAAGATCAGAAAATACAATAAACTGGGCAGCCAGAGGCTTAGGTAGAAAATCAGGGCCGCGAGGAACTTTGAGGCGACGACCTCCCAATCTCGCACCGGAGCGGTCATCAATGTCTCGATGGTTCCCATTTTAAACTCCTCAGCAAACAAGCGCATCGTGATGACGGGAAACACCAGAAGATAAGCAATCCAGAAAAATGCGGAGTTAAAGAAAACCTGGACCACAGTATTTTCAGACGGGGCCCGGTTCAGCAAGGCGATGGCGAACCAAAACGACAATCCGTTGAGGATGAGAAAAAGGCAGAGGACGATGTAGGCGATGGGCGAATAGTAAAAAGCCGACAACTCTCTTTGGAGCAGCGTGAAAAGTCGTCTCATCGAGGTGTGATTGAAGTTATGAATGAGAATTGGGCGCTTCGTTCGCGCCTTGCAAAATCCGCCGCGGCGGAACCTCCGGCAAAATGCATGTTATTTCGGAGACCGGACATTAGTGTACCGTCTCCTAAATCCCTTGAGCTTCGCCGCAGGTCAGTTGGCTGTTTTTCAAGGCGCGAGCGAAGTGCCGCTATCTGGATCATAACGGCCGATCCGCCGCGGCGGAGGAAAAACAGCCAACTGGCCGCGGTCCGGAGGGTTGCGTTGAAAATGGGTCGGCTGCTTTGTTGCTCGTCAGTCACGTATCGATCTAGATATGCTCCTTCCTCACGCCTCGCAGACGACCCATTTTGAACGCAACGAAACTCAAGGGATTTAGGAGACGGTACACTAATTGTCGGCGTGGGTTAGTTCCACGAAGACGTCTTCCAGTGTCGCCCGCTCTTGAGTTAGTTCCCTGATTGTCCAACGCCGGTCAACCGCCAGGCGAAATATATCTTCCCGCAAATCCGAATTCGCTTCGACGCGGATCAAACAGCGGTGCCATCCGTCTTCCTGGTTGGCGGCCACACTCTTGACCCCAACAATCTTTTCCAGCAATTCCGCGGGATCGTCGCCGCCGGTTTTGGCTTCCATCCGTACCGTGCCGGAGGTGCGGATCCGTCCAACAAGATTTTCCGGCGTATCCGACGCTTCGATTTTTCCCCGGTGAATAATGATTACCCGCGAACAGGTAACCTCGACCTCCGACAAGATGTGAGTCGAGAGCAGAATAGTGTGGCGTACGCCTAAGGATTTGATCAGCTCGCGGACATGGCGAATCTGATTCGGATCCAATCCGATTGTCGGTTCATCGAGGATTAAAAGGTCCGGTTCATGAATCATTGCTTCGGCCAGGCCGACGCGCTGACGATACCCCTTCGACAAGCTTGCAATCAGCTTGTTCTCGACCTCTTTCACGCTGCAGAGCTCTTTGACGGCATCCGCCCGGCTGCGGAGTTTTTTGCCGCTGAGTCCTTTCAATGATCCGCGATATCGAAGGTATTCGTTCACGCGCATATCGCCGTACAACGGAACGCTCTCAGGGAGGTAGCCGAGGTGCCTGCGCGCCTTTAGAGAATCCCGGAAAACGTCATGCCCTGCAATCGAGGCGAGGCCGGAAGTGGCGGGCATGAAGCTTGAAAGAATCCGCATGGTCGTGCTTTTACCGGCCCCGTTCGGTCCCAGGAAACCGACAATCTCCCCTTTATCGACCTGGAAGGTTAGACTGTTGATGGCGACCACTCCGGGATACTTTTTGGTGAGTTGTTCAACTTTGATCATTCGATCTACCTGACAGAAAGCATAGCGACCTTCATGCGCTTCCTCCAGCGGGAAACGGTCGGCGCCATCGCGAATCCGGCGTGCCCTCTGCTTCTGCTCAAATTTGTGATAATTTCCGTTTGGGTCGAGCCAAAGTTCGTTTAGACTTTTAATTTACTGCTCGTTCCCGAGCGATATCATGAAGACTTCGTATTTGAACGATTGGAATGCCGATCTTCTAGACGAATACTATCAACGCTGGAAGGAAGATCCGGCATCAGTAGATTCGAGTTGGTCAGCTTTTTTCGAAGGTTTCGAGCTAGGGTCGTCTGCCAGTCGCAATGGCAAATCGGTTCTCGTGCCGGGCAGGGAGGGGGAAATCACCGAGCATGACCGGCTGCAAGAACGCGTCGACAGTCTTGTTTTCAACTATCGTATTCTTGGCCACACTCAGGCCCAGATCGATCCCCTGGCCCAAGACCGTCTCGAAACTCCGGCCTTGACCCTCGCTGCTCTCGGTTTGGAGGATGTCCCGCTCGAGACAATTGTTTCATCTCGCTATTTTCAGCAATCGCGCCCGATGACCCTTGGAGAGATGATCGACGCGCTCCGTGCCATCTATTGCGGACCGATCGGCGTCGAGTTCATGCACATCCAGAACGAAACCGTCCGCGACTGGGTCCGAGACCGGATGGAAACCAGGGTCGCTTCGCCCCCACCCGATGCTGCTTCCCAGAAAAGGCTTCTGCGCTGTTTGATGGTGACTGAGACATTTGAGCAGTTTGTTCACACGAAGTTCATTGGCCAAAAGCGGTTCTCGCTCCAGGGTGGTGAAAGTTTGATGGTGATTCTGGAAACCATCCTCGCAGGTTGTCCGGAAGCAGGAGTTCGGGAGATTGTCATGGGGATGTCGCATCGGGGGCGACTGACGGTATTGGCGAACTTTGTCCGTAAATCCTACAACATCATCTTTAAGGAATTCTCCGAGAATTACGTTCCCGACCTGGTCGCCGGCGACGGCGACGTAAAATATCATCTAGGCTACGAGAGCGTGCGGAAAACTGACTCGGGTGCAGAGGTTGCTATTCAACTCGCCGCCAACCCTAGCCATCTGGAAATCGTCGATCCGGTGGTTGAAGGCAAGGCGCGTGCGCGCCAGCGCATTTTGGAGGACACCGAAAAACGAGAAAAGGTCTTGCCTCTACTTATCCATGGGGACGCGGCGTTTGCGGGACAGGGGATCGTCGCGGAAGTCTTGAACCTCTCTCAATTGCCGGGCTATGAGACGGGTGGAACCGTGCATGTTATCGTGAACAATCAGATCGGGTTCACGACCCTGCCGGCGGATGCGCGTTCGACAATGTATTGCACTGACGTCGCGAAAATGATCGAGGCACCGATCTTTCACGTGAACGGAGACGACCCCATCGAGGTCGAGTTTGTCTCTAAACTCGCTTTGGCGTTCCGGCAGAAATTTTCCCGCGATGTGGTCGTGGATATGTACTGTTATCGCCGGTACGGACACAACGAAACCGACGAGCCGAGCTTTACCCAGCCCAAGCTGTACAAAAAAATCAATGCGCATCTGGCGGTGACGAAGCTTTTCAAGGATCGGATGCTGCAATCCGGAGTGCTCACCGCAGAGGAGGCCGAGGCTCTCGAAAAGGAGTTCAGAAACCGTCTCGAGACCGCCCTTGGCGAGGTCCGGACTTCTGGAGTGACATCGAAAAAAGATTTCCACCGCGGCTTTGAAGAGTCGACCGCGATCTTTCAACCACCCTATAGTCACCGGGAACCGGAAACCCAGATTTCAAAGGAATTGATTGATCTGATCGTGGCGCGGATGACCCGGGTGCCGGATGGTTTTACGGTTCAGCCGCAGGTTAGGAAGTTGTTTCTTGATCGCCGGAGGAATCAGCATCAGGGAGGAGGTCCGTACGACTGGGCATTCGGTGAAGCACTCGCTTTTGGATCTCTGTTAATTGAGGGAACGCCAGTTCGTTTGTCCGGCCAGGATAGCCGGCGTGGCACCTTCAGTCAGCGTCATTGCGTTCTCTACGATACTGCACGTTGGCAACGTTACATTCCGCTCGGAAATTTACAGGAGGGACAAGCGCGGTTCTGTGTCTACAACAGCATGCTGTCTGAGGCGGCCGTCCTGGGATTCGACTATGGGTATTCGCTCGATTTTCCGGACATGCTTTGTCTTTGGGAGGCGCAATTCGGCGATTTTGTAAATGGCGCTCAGGTTGTCATTGACCAATTCATCGTGAGCTCCGAATCCAAATGGCAGCGGCCGAGCGGGATTGTCCTTTTGTTGCCTCATGGCTACGAGGGACAGGGGCCCGAACATTCAAGTGCGCGGTTGGAGCGTTTCTTGCAGCTTTGCGCAGAGGACAATATTCAGGTCTGCAATCTCACCACACCCGGTCAGTATTTTCATGTCTTGCGGCGGCAGGTCCGGCGAGATTTTCGGAAGCCGCTGGTGATCATGACGCCGAAATCGCTCCTGCGAAATGAACGAGCCACTTCGCGCATCGAGGATTTCACTCAATCTGCCTTTCAACCGGTTCTTGGGCCGACCTTGCTCGGTGAAGCGAACAAGGTCAACCGGATCGTCTTTTGCAGCGGCAAGGTCTACTACGATTTGATTGGTTACATGGAGTCGAACGGGGTCGGCGATACCGCGCTGGTCCGCGTCGAGCAACTCTATCCGTTGGATCTGGAGGGGCTCCAGGAAACGATCAGCGCTGTGCGTCACGCGTCCAAATGGGTTTGGTGCCAGGAGGAACCCAGGAACATGGGGGCGTGGACCTACATCGCGCCGTTGCTCGCCGGTGTGCTTGGACGGGAAATCGAGTATTCCGGCCGACCGGCTGCGGCAAGCCCGGCGGTCGGATCGAAAGCGTGGCATGATCAGCAGCAGAAGGAGCTTGTTCACCATGCCTTTACCGTGTAATCGGTGGCTTTCGGATCGCATCACCCCCTCCCTCCATGAGCACTGAAGTCAAAATCCCTGCTGTCGGCGAATCGATTACCTCCGGCGTTCTATCTGTGTGGCACAAGCAGACTGGAGATATCGTCAGCGAAGGTGACCCTCTGTTTACCCTCGAAACAGACAAAATTTCGACCGAGATCCCGGCGCCCGGAGCCGGCAAACTTCAGGTCCAGGTTGATGCCGGGCAGGAGGTTAAAATTGGCCAGGTGGTCGCTCTGCTGGATGAGAGCGTCAAGTCGTCCGCCCCGAGCGCGCAACCGTCTGCACCCGCCGAGGCGCCAAGTCTCCCCGTCGAACAGGAATCGAATGCGACCTTATCGCCCGCGGCGCGGCGAATCGCCGAAGAAGAGAAAGTTCAATTAGCGGAGGTCACCGGCACGGGTAAACAGGGACAGGTCACAAAATCAGACCTGGTGCAATATCTGGAGTCGAAAAGCACGCCTCGGAGTCCAGCGCAACCCAGTGCCCGGCCTGCGACCGCTCCGCCTACGCCCGCCATTCCCCTTCTGACCGTTGCGCCGGCGGCCTCACACGCCCGCACTACCCGACGGAAAATGACTCCGTTGCGGAAGAAAATCGCCGCTCAACTCGTTTTGGCTCAACAGAACGCCGCCATGTTGACCACGTTCAACGAATGCGACATGTCCGCCGTGATGCAGCTCCGATCGCAATACCAGGAATCCTTCCAAAAACGTCACGGAGTTAAGCTCGGTTTCATGTCCTTCTTCCTTAAAGCCGTGGTGGACGCGCTTCAGTCCGTGAAGGCCATGAACGCCAGAATCGATGGTGATGATCTAATCGAAAATCACTACTACGACATCGGAGTCGCCGTTGGAACGGAACGCGGCTTGGTTGTCCCCGTCGTTCGAGATGCCGATAAAAAGAGCTTCGCAGAGCTTGAGAAAGAGATTGCGGCTTATGCTGGAAAAGCTCGCGATGGCAAATTGAGCCTGGACGATTTGACCGGCGGCGTTTTTACCATTACGAACGGCGGCATTTACGGGTCGCTGCTCAGTACCCCGATCTTGAACCCTCCGCAGAGCGGGATCCTGGGCATGCATAAAATTCAGAATCGGCCAATGGCGATCGGCGATAAAATCGAAGTGCGGCCGATGATGTATCTGGCCGTCAGCTATGACCACCGCGTCGTGGACGGCAAAGAAGCGGTCACCTTTCTGGTCCGGGTCAAAGATTGCGTTGAAGCCCCGGCCCGACTGCTTTTACAAGGATAGTTGTTAGGTAGTTGTCAGTGGTCAGTTGTCGGTTGTCAGTTTGACGGAGGTTGATTATTATAATCGCTGGCAACCACGAAAGGATGATCGGTAGCTGTCTGTTTAGCGTAGCCCAGGGTTGAACCCCAGGCTATGCTATCTTGGCCCTTCGGGCCGTTTAAACGCCGCTAAATAGAACACATCAACGAGTTCGATGAATTGCCGATTGGTGATCACTAGTCAAATAGCTCCCATCGACAACTAGCGACTAGCAACTGATAACTGACAACCGACAACTGCCGCCAACTGGCTACTTTTTCTTCCTCCGATAGAGAATTTCTGCCAGCCGTCGGCCAACCCAACGGGGATCAACGGACGGTATTCGGAGCGAAATCCGGGGGGCACGAGGTGGACGGACCAGGTATCCGA
>Ga0210395_10004868_pt1 | contig 10308 bp, 9 predicted proteins | sample IncBWH4OmetaG_FD_150861 | JGI IMG/M metagenome (GOLD analysis project Ga0210395, IMG submission 150861) | Forest soil microbial communities from Barre Woods Harvard Forest LTER site, Petersham, Massachusetts, United States - Inc-BW-H-4-O ...
CTCTTGCAGAGTGCGTAATTCTTCATAGCTGGTGGGCCAGGAATGTAAATGCGGCTCGGTAATTTCTGACAGGCTGCGCAACCACAAGGCATCTTCGTTAAGACAGGGGATGTAGTGAAATTCTTTGCCGCCGGCCAGCATAAAGGCGCGGCGCACTTCAATATTGATTTCTTCCAGCGTTTCCAGGCAGTCGCCGATAAATCCGGGGCAAATCACGTCGACCCGTTGCGCGCCTTGTTTTGCCAATTTTTCTACAGTGGGTTGAGTGTACGGCTGCAACCATTCAGCGCGCCCAAATCGCGATTGAAACGTGACCATGTATTCATCATCGCGCAACCCCAAACTTTGTGCCAATAGTCTGGCGGTTTTTTGGCACTCGCAATGATAGGGATCGCCTAGCAGCAGAGTGCGTTTCGGTACGCCGTGAAAACTGATGAGCAGAAGTTTACCGCGCTGGTTTTGTTCCCAATGTTTGAGGATGGCGTTTTTTAACGCCATGATGTAACCGGGATGATCGTGATAATTCCTGATCAAACGCAGCTCCGGTATATTGCGTACTTTTTTATAGTGGTCGAACACGGCATCATAAATCGATGCCGTAGTGGTGCCTGAATATTGCGGATAGGCCGGCAAAATTAAAATTTTGTCGCAGCCGCTACTTTGTAACTGAGATAACACGTCAGGCAAGGCCGGTTGCCCGTAACGCATGGCGGCCACAACATCTACCTGGTGACCCCGTTCTCCCAGATAGCCTTTTAACATCGCGGCCTGTTTTTCGGTATGGACTTTTAATGGTGAACCGTCAGTCGTCCATATCGCAGCATATTTGGCCGCTGATTTTTTTGCGCGGAACGGAATGATGATCAAGTTCAAAATGAACCACCAGATCAGCTTGGGAATTTCGACTACCCGTGGATCAGATAAAAATTCGCGCAGATAGGGACGCAACGCCTGTGCAGTCGGCGCATCCGGCGTACCCAGATTAACCAGCACAACCACAGCCTTACTGACTTTGCCGTGCTTAAATGAACTCGAAGTTTTTGACATGGCACTTAATATGGTACTTAGTTGGTGAGTAGTTCTCTGGCGTGTTTGCGCGTGGTGGCGGTAATTTCCAGTCCTCCCATCATGCGCGCAATTTCCTCAACGCGTGCTTTGTGATCCAGTAGCTCAATGTGTGAATTGGTGCGCGTACCCGTACTCGACGACTGGCTGATTTTGCTGACCTGGAAGTGCTGATCCGCCTGGCTGGCAACTTGCGCCAGGTGTGTCACGCACAGCACCTGCGCCTTTTGGCCGAGACGTTTCAATAGTCGCCCCACCACTTCGGCTACGCCGCCCCCGATGCCACTGTCCACTTCATCGAAAATCAGTGTGGGCGTCGCAGTGGATGACGATGCGATGACTGAAATAGCCAGCGCGATCCTGGCCAGCTCACCGCCGGAAGCCACTTTGGCCAGCGGTCTGGTTGCAACGCCAGCGTGTCCTGCGACCATAAATTCGATATGTTCCAGGCCGTGCAGGCTGGGCTCGATGGGTGTCAGGGTAATGTTAAAACTGCCGCCCGCCATACTGAGTTCCTGCATCGCGCCGCTCACCGCCGTGCCCAGTTTACCGGCGGCGTTTGCACGCGCTTTGCTCAACTGCTTTGCGCTGGTCTGATATTGCTGTAACGCCGCCTGTTCCATGGCTTGCAAGGTATCGATGTCGGTGGCCGCGCCCAGCGTGGCAAGTTCGGCCGACAGTGTGTTGAACAGTTCCGGCAATTGTTCGGGTGTGACATGAAATTTTCTTGCGGTGGAATGTAGTGCTTCCACGCGCTGCTCCACCTCGCGCAAACGGTCGGGATCCAATTCTACCCGGCTTAAATAATCGTTTAATGCTGATGTCGCTTCCTGCAAATGGATGCGCGCCGGCTCCAGATTTTCGACGATAGCCTGCAGGCCCGCGTCGTACTCGGTTAACTTGGACAGTCTTTGATTGATAGCCGCAATCTGTTTCAGTATTGGATCATCCGATTCCGAAATCGCATCCAACGCATATTGCGCACCTTCGATCAGGTTGGCTGCGTGCGCCAGACGGCTGTGTTCGTTGGTGATGTCCTGCCATTCGCCGACTTGCACCCGAAGTTTGTCCAGTTCGCCTACCTGCCATTCCAGGCGTTCACGTTCCAGCATAACCTGTTTGGCGTTGGTTTCGAACTGGACGCGTTGTTGACGCAAGGCGTGCCAATGTTTGTACAGCCCACCAACCTGAACGACCTGCGGATGCAACTGTGCGTGCGTATCAAGAATGTCGCGCTGCGCGTCGTTCTGCAATAACGACTGATGTGCATGCTGGCCGTGTATGTCAACCAGCAGCGCACCCAGTTCACGCAGTTGTGCCGCAGTGGCGGATACGCCGTTGATATACGCTTTGGAACGTCCGGCATTGTCGATAACGCGACGTAATAAAATCATTCCGTCTTCGACGTCAATGTCTTGTTCAGCCAGCCAGGTGTCGCAGATTGCGTTTGATGAAAACTCGGCGCAGATATCGGCCTTGTTGGCGCCTTCGCGCACCATGCTGGCATCGCCCCGTCCGCCCAGCGTGAGGCTTAAGGCGTCAATCAAGATGGATTTGCCGGCACCGGTTTCCCCGGTTAATGCTGAAAACCCGGCGGAAAATTCCAGTTCGATATGTTCGACGATGACAAAATCACGAATAGTAAGTGTGCGTAACATGGTAGTAGTCAGATGCTGGGTTGGTGGGGAGGAAGGCAATTGCTCAGTAACTCGGTAGCGCAGTATTCTAATTGAGTTGCCCGCCGACCGTCGGATATTCATTCCAGTGCATTTTTTCGCGCAGGGTATGGTAGTAGTTCCAGTTTTTTGGATGCAGAAAGCTGATGTTATGTTTGGAGCGCTGAATATGAATCTGGTCGCCGACAATTAAATGGGCAAACGACTGCATGTCAAAATTAATGCTGGCTTCCCGTATCGCTGAAATTTCAATAATGATTTTGCTGCTGTCCGGGACCACGATAGGTCGGTTTGACAGGGCATGCGGCGCGATCGGCACAAACACGATACCGGCTAAATTCGGATGTAACAGGGGACCGCCTGCCGACAATGCATAGGCCGTGGATCCGGTAGGAGTGGAGACGATTAACCCGTCCGAGCGCTGGTTATACATAAAGTGATCATCGACCGTGACTTTCAACTCGACCATGCCGGAACCGGCGCCGCGGGCGACGACGATGTCGTTAAACGCCAGTCCTTCGATAATCTGCTCGCCGTCACGAATAACGGTGCCTTCCAGCAGCGTGCGATGTTCCAGCTGATTATGGCCGGCCAAAATTTCGGTCAACACGCTACACATCTGGTCGATAGGAATATCGGTCATGAATCCTAGCCGGCCCTGGTTAATACCGATAAGCGGCACTTGATAAGGAGCCAACTGACGTGCGATACCCAACATGGTACCGTCCCCGCCCAGCACGATGACCAGCTCGGCATGCTGCCCTATCTCGGCCGGCACCATCGCGGCAAATTCGGTGATGCCGAGGTTATCGGCAGTCTCCTGTTCCAGGATGACGGTATGACCTTCACTGACCAGTACGCGCGCCAGCCTGAGCAGGTCTTTGGTAATGCCGGCAGCGGAATATTTTCCCACCAATGCGATGGTCTTGGATTCTGTTCGGGTCGTTGTTGCGTTTGTCATGGAGATTGTCATGAGTGTTTGCTGGCCGGGGTGTGTCACTGATAAGGGCAAATTAAATCATAGTTCAGCCGGCTATAGAATCATTATGTGCGTTATTCATGTCCAAATTGGTAAGTAACACGAAAAGCAGACTGGTTCCGGATGATAATCGCCTTCCGATCAGGGTGGTCATTTTTGATTTGGATGACACACTTTGAGCATTTTTTCGACTGATTCGTGAAGCAGAACGCGCGTAATTCAACTGGTTGCGAATGAATGCGCCTAAAATAACCGGGCAGCACCGCATCGATCGCATGCGCAATGCGCGACAGCAATTTGCAGCAATTTGATAATACGCGCGTGCGCATCAGGCATACTTGAATCTCGGGATTTGACGGAGTTGGAAATATGGTTGCAGAGGTCATCAAATTTAAAAGACATAAGCCTTTGTCTGTTCCTGCCACCCCATTCAGTTTCTGGTTGGTGAATGGGGTATTCCTGCTTGACGCAGCGTGGCATGTCTGGGGATTGGCGACGAATCACAGCAATTTCAGTTTGGCATCCAAATTTTTGCTGGGCTGTACTTTGGCCGTGCTGTTGAAGCAGCAGCTTAAACAGCAACTGCCGCTGAATATTTTAATTGCGATTTTGTTTTGCATCGTCGGTGACGTGCTGCTGCAACCGTTGGATTTAAATTACGCCGATATGGGGGCTGACCGGCCGCTGCATTTTATTTTGGGTGTAATTTGCTTTTGCGTAGCATACGGTCACCTGGTGCTTTACTACATGAATCTGAACCCCGGCTGGCTGGACCAAATCAAAAAACAGCCCGCGCCATTGGCGGTGAATCTGGCACTGACGTTGCTGGTGTTGGTCTGGATGACATTGCATAACCGCGCTCCGGCTTATCTGTTGATCGTGCTCTGGTTATATAGTCCGATAGTCGTCGGTGCAGCAACGCTGGCGATGTATGCGCGCGCTGCGGTGAGCGTTGCGCCATTTGTAGCCCTGGTGGTTGGCAGTAATGCGCTTGTGTTCTCCGATACGATAATCGGGTTGACCGTGTATACAAAAATGGCGATGCCTTGGTTAAGTAATCCGGTGTGGATACTTGCTACCTATATCCTTGGAATTTTTTTAATCTTTAATGCCGTGCTGGTCATCGAAAAACGCAGCGCACCATCAATTAGGTGAATCATGTCCGCGGTTTGCATTAAAATACTCGCATGCAATTAGATAATCGAGCTCAAACTTTACTCAAGGCGTTAGTGGAACGCTATATCGCTGACGGTCAGCCGGTGGGTTCGCGCGCGCTGTCAAAAATCTCCGGATTGGACCTGTCACCGGCCACGATACGCAATGTGATGGCCGACCTGGAAGAAATGGGCTTTGTTGCCAGTCCACATACGTCGGCCGGCCGGATTCCCACGCCGCGCGGGTATCGGGTCTTTGTCGATACGCTGCTGACGGTTCAGCAGGAAGACATTGCCTCACTGGCTTCTAAAATGCAGGCCCTGGACGGACATAATCCACAGCAGAAAATCATCGCCAATGCGGCGCAGATGCTTTCTTCGCTATCGCAGTTTGCCGGCGTGGTGATGACGCCGCGCGCCGAATCGGTGTTCCAGCAAATCGAGTTTCTGCGCCTGTCGGAAAAGCGTATTTTATTGGTGATCGTGGCACCGAATGGTGACGTGCAAAATCGTCTATTGCTGACCGAGGTGGATTACACGCCGTCGCAGTTAATCCAGGCGGGGAATTACATTAATCATCATTTTTCCGGAATGGCGCTGTCGGAAGTGCGACAAAAACTGCAAGGTGAGTTGAGCCAGTTGCAGAGTGAATTAAGCAGCTTGATGCAGGCGGCAGTTCAGGCCGGCAGCGATGCCATGCAGGATGCCGGGGAAGCCGTGGTTATTTCCGGTGAGCGCAATCTGCTGAATGTGAACGAGCTTTCATCGAACATGAAATCGTTGCGTCAGCTGTTTGATTTGTTCGAGCAAAAGACCGGCCTGATTAATTTGCTGGACATGTCCAGTCGCGCCAGCGGCGTGCAAATATTTATCGGCGGTGAATCGCAAATGGTGCCCATGGATGACATGAGCATCGTCACTTCTTCCTATCACGTGAACGGCAAGGTGGTCGGGACTCTGGGTGTGATAGGTCCGACACGCATGGCTTACGAACGTGTTATCCCTATCGTCGATATCACTTCCAGGCTGTTATCGAACGCGCTGAGTTACTAGTGTTGCGCCGCATCTGGTCATCGCTTCTATCCATCTCTATTTAATTCTCTCAAAGTCCATCGCATGCAACAGCACACCTTTCTTTGGCACGACTATGAAACGTTCGGCGCCAATACGCGCAGAGACCGTCCCGCCCAATTTGCTGCAATTCGTACCGACGCCGACCTGAATGAAATCGGCGCACCAGTCATGTGGTACTGCCAGCCCGCTCCGGATTTTTTACCTGAGCCGCAGGCCTGTTTAATTACCGGAATCACGCCGCAACATTGTCTGCAACACGGGATTCCGGAATATCAGTTTGCCCAGCAGATTAATAATGAATTTGCCAAACCCGGCACAATTGGGGTGGGATATAACACAATACGTTTCGACGACGAGATTACGCGCTTCATGTTGTGGCGCAATCTGATCGATCCATATGCGCGTGAATGGCAGAACCAGTGCGGACGCTGGGATATTTTAGACATGCTGCGCACCACCTATGCCCTGCGCCCCGATGGCATAGTCTGGCCCAGGAATGATGAAGGTAAGGTGAGTTTTAAACTGGAACAGTTGTGTGCGGCGAACGGCATCGCGCATGAATCGGCACATGATGCTCTGTCGGATGTGCGCGCCACTATCGCACTGGCCAGGCTGGTGCGGAAGTGCCAGCCCAAATTGTTTGACTTCTGTTTTTCACTGCACAAAAAAGACAAGGTGATCGCAGAGATCGGTATGCCGGTGCAATCCCCGCTTTTGCATATAACCGGTATGGTGCCGGTTGAGCAGGGCTGCTTAAGTCTCGTCTGGCCGTTAGCACTGCACCCCACCAATAAAAACGAAGTGATTGTATGGAATCTGGCACATGATCCGCGGGAGCTGTTGGGACTGGATGTGGCGACGATACGAACGCGCCTGTTTTCCAGGTCCGACGAACTGGCGGAAGGCGTCACCCGGTTGCCGATCAAGTCGATACATCTGAATAAATCGCCTATCGTGATCAGAAATCTGAAAACGTTAACGCCTGACATGGCGCGGCAGTGGGGTATCTCGGTTGATGATGCGCTGAAAAACGCCGGGTATGCGCTGAACCTGCCGGACTTAAATGCGGTGTGGGAGCAGGTTTATCATCGTGAATTTGCTAATGATCTGGATGTGGATCAGGATTTATATAATGGTTTTATCGGCAATAATGACCGTCGGCTCTTGCAAAGTCTGATCACGTATTCCGGAGAAAAATTGGCGCGGACCGCTACAGAGTTTCAGGATGCGCGGTTGGACGAATTACTGTTTCGCTACCGCGCCAGAAATTTTCCGGCTACGTTGACGGAATCGGAAGCCGGTCGGTGGGAGCAGTTGCGCGCCAGTCGCTTTTTCGAAGGCAGTGCGCAGGCGTTAACGCTGGACGACTATTTTGCGGAAATTGATCGCCTGTCAGAGCAGGCCAGTGCGCGTGATCAGGACATATTGGCCGCACTCTATGAGTATGCCGAACAGATAGTTCCTGAACACGCCTAAAGCAGGTGCAGCAGAGGCAGGCGCAGACACAAACAAGTACGCTCAGGCAGGGCGGTTAGGGCAATCTGTCTTGGTGCAGTTGCCGTAAATGGCCAGTGAGTGTTCTGCGATCGTGAAGCCGCGCTCTGTCGCTACCATCTGTTGACGTTTTTCGATTTCGGCATCGTAAAACTCTTCGACCTTACCGCAATTCAGGCAGACTAAATGGTCGTGATGCGAGCCCTCATTGAGTTCGAACACCGCTTTGCCGGTTTCAAAATGATTGCGGTTGAGGATTTCGGCCTGCTCAAATTGGGTTAACACGCGATAAACCGTGGCCAGACCCACATCCATATTGTCATTCAATAGAATTTTATACACATCTTCCGCAGAGAGATGGCGCACATTACTGTTTTGAAAAATTTCCAAAATTTTCTGGCGTGGGAGGGTGGCTTTTAAGCCGCTGGATTTGAGATTGGGTGTATGTGCCATTTTTTCTGTTGGATTCTGAATATCTGCTTTATCATATAATGTTTTCGTCCTGTTGCTCAATGAATTAAGGCTATTTATGCGTATGTTGCAAAATTGTAATGCCAAAAAATATCTGTTATTAAGTCTGCCATTATGCGCTTTGGCGATGATTGCAGGTTGCGTTACTCAAAATCCCCCCATCGCTGGAATACCGGTAGACGTGAATAACACCGCGGCGAAGGCAGACGAAAATTCGACGGCCACCACGGCATCTGCAGAGTCGACCAAAGTCGATGCAACTGGAACGGTAGCAGCTGCCGGAACCGAAGCCGCAGCGGCAAACGAAAATTTAAGTACCAAGACCGTCGTGCCGGTCGGCTTTGAAAAATTCATGGGCATCTTTACTCCCTACCGCGTCACTATCCAGCAAGGCAATTTCGTTTCGAAAGAAATGGCGGATCAGGTGAAACTGGGAATGACGCGCGAACAGGTGCGATTCTTGTTGGGTACGGCTTTAATCACCGATATGTTTCATGCGGATCGCTGGGATTATGTTTTTCGTCTGTTAAAACCTAGCGGCGAGTTAACCACTTCGCGCGTTACGGTATTTTTCGAAAAGAGTCTGGTCGCCAAAATTGAACGCGGTGATTTGCCGAATGAGCAGGAATATTTGACCAGAATTACCAACGCTGCGATCGTCGATTCGATTGAACATGTCGACCGTAAGAGCGATAAGCCAAAACCTAAAAAAGACGAGTAACAATAGATGAGCAATTCAGTAAAGAATTCAGAAAAAAGCGCTGTATTAAAAATCGCGGTTGCAGGTGCCTCTGGTCGCATGGGAAGAATGCTGATCGAGGCGATCGGTGCGGCAGATGATGTTGAATTGTCAGGCGCGTTAGATGTGGCCGGCAGTCCTGCAATCGGTGAAGATGCCGCCGCGTTTACCGGAAAACTGGCAGGGGTCAGGATCAGTTCTGATTTGTCGCAAGGGTTGGCGCAGGCGGATTACCTGATCGATTTCACCAGGCCGGACGGCACCTTGAAGCATGTGGCGTATTGTGCGGAACATGCACTACCGGTTTTGATGAGGCGGGCAAGGCCGCGATTGCACAGGCCGCGCAAAAGATTGCGATTGTTTTTTCACCGAATATGAGTGTCGGCGTGAACGTCACGATGAAGCTGCTGGAGCTGGCGGCCAAAAGTTTTTCCGAAGGCTACGACATCGAAATCATCGAAGCGCATCATCGTCATAAGGTGGATGCTCCATCCGGCACCGCATTAAAAATGGGCGAAGTCATCGCCAAGGCTATCGGTAAAAATCTGGACGATGTTGCCGTCTATGCGCGCGAAGGCGTTACCGGCGAACGTGATCCTTCCACCATCGGATTTTCTGCAATACGCGGCGGTGACATAGTCGGGGACCATACGGTTTTGTTTGCCGGCATCGGCGAGCGTATCGAAATCTCCCATAAATCTTCCTCTCGCGTGACTTACGTTCACGGCAGCCTGCGCGCGGCCCGATTTCTACACAACCAGCAACGTGGTTTGTTCGATATGAATGATGTGCTGGGCCTGAACTAGTCGCATTGAAATAATTGCGTTGCCATGTTAGCGATGCGATGACACGCTGTTTCCTCAAGAACTTTTGATAGTAAAAAAATGCAAGAAAAATATAGCCCCTCACACGTTGAGCAAGAAGCTCAGGCCCACTGGCAAAGTACCGATGCGTTTGTCACTGTAGAAAACGATGCGCGTTTCCCAAAAGGTAAATACTACGCCTGTTCAATGCTGCCTTACCCTTCCGGTAAATTGCACATGGGGCACGTCCGTAACTACACCATCAATGACATGCTGTCGCGCCAATTGCGCATGAAAGGCTATAACGTCTTGATGCCGATGGGCTGGGACGCATTTGGATTGCCTGCCGAAAATGCAGCGATTGCCTATAACAAATCACCGGCCGAATGGACTTACGCGAACATCGCCGACATGAAATCGCAAATGCAGCCATTAGGCCTGGCGTTTGACTGGTCGCGTGAAGTGGCGACTTGCGATCCGAATTATTACCGCTGGAACCAGTGGTTCTTTTTAAAGCTGCTGGAAAAAGGCATCGCGTATAAAAAAACCCAGGTCGTGAATTGGGATCCGATAGATAACACGGTCCTGGCCAACGAACAGGTTGTTGACGGGCGCGGATGGCGTTCCGGTGCGCTGGTCGAAAAGCGTGAAATTCCCGGCTACTATTTCGCCATTACACAATATGCAGAAGAACTGCTATCCAGCATCGACGACCTGAACGGCTGGCCGGAGCAGGTGCGTACCATGCAGCGCAACTGGATAGGCAAAAGTGAAGGCGTACGGTTTGCCTTCCCACATGCGATTAAGGATGAAGCCGGCAATCTGATTCAGGATGGCAAACTGTATGTGTTTA
>Ga0210395_10004870_pt1 | contig 10307 bp, 10 predicted proteins | sample IncBWH4OmetaG_FD_150861 | JGI IMG/M metagenome (GOLD analysis project Ga0210395, IMG submission 150861) | Forest soil microbial communities from Barre Woods Harvard Forest LTER site, Petersham, Massachusetts, United States - Inc-BW-H-4-O ...
GGCCACACCGATGTGGTGATCCTGGCCTACGCCGCGAAGTTCGCCTCGGCGTTCTACGGCCCGTTCCGTGAGGCGGTGAGCTCCAGCCTGTCCGGTGACCGGCGCACCTACCAGCAGGAGCCGGGCAACGTGCGGGAGGCGCTGCGCGAAATCGAGCTGGACCTCGACGAGGGCGCCGACATCATCATGGTCAAACCCGCATTGGGTTACCTGGACGTAGTGTCTGCGGCGGCCTCGATTTCGCCGGTGCCGGTCGCCGCCTACCAGGTCTCGGGGGAGTACGCGATGATTTGCGCCGCGGCCGCGAACAACTGGATCGACGAGCGGTCTGCGGCGCTGGAATCGCTGACCAGCATCCGGCGCGCCGGAGCCGACATCGTGCTCAGCTACTGGGCCGCCGATGCGGCGAGTTGGCTTTCGTGACCGGCGCAGGAGGTGGGTAACAATCACGAGATGGGGCTGCACATGACACCAGCGTCACCAGCGGGGGAACCCAAGCTGTTGTTCTTCGAACCCGGTGCCAGCTGGTATTGGCTGCTGGCGGGCCCGGCCGCGGCGGCGGCGATGATCCTGATCGAAATGTCCAGCCACGCCGGCGTCGGGTTGATAGTTCCGGTGATCTTTCTGGTGATGGTGTCGGTGTTTCTGGGAATCCAGGTCAAGGCGGCGCGAATCCACACCTCGGTCGAGTTGACCGAAGACGCGCTGCGCCAAGGCACCGAGACCATCCTGGTTCGCGAAATCGTCAAGGTCTACCCGGCGGCCGAGAATTCCGTCGCGTCCGGGCTGCCGCTGGCGCGCTGGCAGACAGCGCGGACGCTCGGCGAAATCAACGGGTTACCGCGCGGCCGCGTCGGGATCGGGCTGAAGCTCACCGGGGGACGCACCGCACAGGCCTGGGCGCGCCGCCATCGTCACCTTCGGGCCGCGCTGACCCCACTGGTCCAGGAGCGTGTCGGCCCGGCGTCGGATACCACCGACGCAGATGATCGTGACGATGACGCCGGGTCACTGCCGTGATCGCCCGCTTCTGGGCTCTGGTCGAACTCGGCCTGGCGCTTGCCGCGCTCGCGGGCGCCGCGGTGAGCTGGTCGCACGCGCGTCACACCGTAGCCGTCGCGCCCATCGCGGACGGGCAGCCGTTCACCACGTCATTGGTTTATCACCCTCAGCAGCTGCTGTTGACCACGTTGCTGCTCACGGTCGCGGGGGTGTTGTCGGTGGTCGGGGCGGCCCGGCTGCGGCGCCCTAGGCCGTCTTCCTGATCAGCGGCAGCACCAGCTGACGGCGGCTGACGATGGCGTCGGCCAGGTTGCGCAGCGCCGTGTGTACCGAGCGCGCAATCGGAAACACGGCGTCATCGCCGTCCCCCAACAGCTCGATGACCGCCGGGCTGGCGACCAATGTCCATTCCACCCCATCGGCGCGGCAGTCCTCATCGAGCATGTGCAACAGCGAGATGCCAGCCGGTGCAAAGTGGCTCACGGCGGTCATGTCGACCACCACATGGGCCTTCTGCAGGATGAAACGCCGAACGTACGCGCTGACTCGATCAACGTTGACGGCGTCGATTTCGCCTCGGATCGTCACCACTATCGCCAGCTGGCGAGAGTGAGCCCGAATCTGAGCGCCGCCGTAGTCAAAGGTGCCGGTCGAAGCCGACCTCGAAGGCGACTCGGTGATCGCGATAGTCATAGCGGTTCCATTCCCCGTGGCGTTGCGAAGAAGTCAACGTCGACCAAACCTGCCTCCAACGAAACCAGCAAAATCTAAGGAGACCGAAAGCCACGTCTAACTCTTTGCTAAAGAAGCGGCCGAGCAACGTCGATAGTGGGCGTTTTGGGTATCAGCGGCGCAGCCACGCTACAACCCCTCCCGCCATCACGGCGATCGCGCTGTTACGCTGCGATGGCTGCCGGTGGCCAGTCGGGGGGCTGGTGAGATGGCCTGTGATGGGTATCGGTCGCCCGGTCAGCCCAACTAAAAGGCGAACGAGACAGCAGAGTCCAGACCGAAAGAGCATCGTGCGCGGCGCAGAGATCAAGGGTGAGATCAAAGCCCTGACAGGACTCCGCATCGTCGCCGCGGTGTGGGTGGTGCTTTTTCACTTTCGCCCGATGCTGAGCGATGTATCGCCCGACTTCCGCGAGAACCTCTCGCCGGTGCTCAACTGCGGCGCGCAGGGCGTCGACCTGTTCTTCATCCTTAGTGGGTTCGTGCTGGCCTGGCACTATCTCGACCGCATGGGCAAGTCGTGGTCGACGCGCGAGACCGTTCACTTCCTGTGGCTGCGGCTGGCCAGGGTGTGGCCGGTTTACCTGGTCACCCTGCACCTCGCCGCCGTCTGGGTGATCTTGACTCTCCACGTCGGCCATGTGCCGTCGCCCGACGTGGCCAAGCTCACCGCGATCAGCTACGTGCGCCAGGTCCTGCTGGTGCAGCTGTGGTTTGAGCCGTTCTTCGACGGGACCAGTTGGGATGGGCCGGCGTGGTCGATCAGCGCGGAATGGCTCGCCTACCTGCTGTTCGGTCTGCTCGTTCTGGTGATCTTCCGGATGAAGCTCGCCACGCGGGCGCGGACCCTGATGTTGCTCGCCTTCGTGGCGCAGCTGCCGCCGGTGGTGCTGTTGTTGACCAGCGGCTTCTTCTACACGCCGTGGAGCTGGCTGCCGCGAATCGTCACGCAGTTCACCGCGGGCGCGCTGGCCTGCGCCGCCGTGCGCAGGTTGGAGCTGAGCGACCGCGCTCGCCGCGTGGTCGGGTACATTTCCCTGCTCCTCATCGTCGCCATGGTGAGCATGGTCTACCTGCTTGACGCGTATCCGATCAGTGGAGTCCTGGACGGGGGCGGCGTGGTCGACATGCTGTTCGTTCCGCTGGTGATAACGCTGGCGATCGGCATGGGCAGCCTGCCGAGGTTCCTGTCAACCCGGGTGATGGTTTACGGCGGGCAGATCTCGTTCTGCCTGTACATGGTGCACGAGCTGGTGCACACCGCCTGGACATGGGCCGTCGTGGAGTTCCAGCTCACGCCGTGGCACTCCGACTCGCCCTGGAAGTGGAACGTCATCGGCCTGATCGCGATCGCCGTGGTTTTCTCGAGCCTGATGTATCACTTCATCGAAGAGCCCGCCCGCCGTTGGATGCGCAGGATGGTTGACATCAGGCCAGCGACCGCGAAAACCGAGCCCGACGAGTCGGCAAACGCGAAGCTGCATCAGATCGACGGTGCGCTGGAACAGGTTTCGGCCCGTGCGGTATAAAGGCCTAGGCCCGCGAATCGTGCTGTGCCCCAGAACTTATCGAATGCGCACGGGGTAGCGGTCGCACGTTCACGACGAGTTCGCGTCCGTTTCTCGTACGATTCCGGTGATCTGGATGCGGCGTACGACCGGTTCAAAGTCGCGCCGTTCACGGGGGGAGGTAGTGGTGAGTCGTCTGGCCAGATTTGTCCTTGGTCTTGCTCTGCTGGTTGGCGTGGTTATCCAACACCCGGCGCGGGCGCAGGCCGACGACAAGCTGACCGTGGATTTCTGGCTACAACACGTCGCAGTGATCGGCGACTCCTACACGACCGGCACTGACGAGGGTGGCCTGGGCCCGAAATCGTGGACCGCTCGCGCCTGGCAGACGCTGGGTACGCGAGGCGTGCGGATCGCGGCCAATGTGGCAGCCGAGGGCAAAGCCGGCTATGTCGTGCCCGGCGATCACGACAGTACCTTCGAGGATCTGACTGCCAGGGCGGTAAAGCCCAGCGATGTACTGGTGGTGTTCTTCGGCTCCCGCAACGACCAGGGCGTCGATCCCGAGCTGCTGGCCGAAAAGGCCCAGGCCGCCTTCAATCTGGCGCGCCGCTTTGCGCCGTCCGCGAGGGTCCTGGTGATCGGACCGCCTTGGCCAACCGCCGATGTGCCCGACTCTATGCTGCGGATTCGCGACGTGCTCAACGCTCGGGCCCGGGCCGTAGGAGCAGCGTTCGTCGATCCGATCGGCGACGGCTGGTTCGTCGACAGGCCCGACCTGATTGGCCCGGATGGTGTGCACCCTAACGACGCGGGACATGAGTATCTGGCGGACAAGATCGCACCGCTGATTCGCGCGCAATTGTCTAGGTGAGGTCAAAGCGCCAGCCGCACAAGGTGTTTGGCGTCAAGACGGTTTCCGTCTCAGTCCTGAGCGTGGCGTTCGTAGTCCCAGCGCTCAAGGCGTGCTTGCAAATTCAGCAGACCGATTCCGACTAGTGGCGTGGCCGCCGAAACGCAGGCCAGCAGCAGCGGAGTCATCTCACACCTCCCGAAAAACCCTTCACTTATATGACGTCTGCTTCGGCAATAGGTTCACCCGCCCGCCATCGCGCGATCGGCCAGCGCGCCGATCACGGGTGCCAGCAATTGCGCGTACTCGGTCGTCACGTGGTTGTCGTCCCGGAACACCAGGGTGTTGCCGACGATCACCGGGCAGCGGTCGGGGATGCAAAACAAGTCGGTCAGATCCGCGTAGTGGCCGCCGCCGGCGGCTGCCGCCGCCTGCTCAGCTGCGACGCCGCCGCTGCTGACCGCCACCGACCGTGTCGGCGCGCAGGCGGTGGCATCGTCCAAATGAGCGGACAGACAAGTGGGCACGGACGACTCGGGATCGGCGACCGGCCCCAGCACCAGCACGGCCGAGCCGATACTGCGCAGCTGCGACACTGCCCGGGACAAGGCGTCGATCCACGCCGGGTCGTAGGACGCGAAGCTGAAGTCCGCGTGGTAGCGCCGGCTCATGCTCAGCACGACCAGGCGTGGGTGTTCGGCTTTCAACCGGGCCATGATCTGGCCGCGCCATGTTTCACATTCGGTGTACTCGCGACCCAGGTAGGGGCTGACGATCGGCAGATCCAGCAGCGGACAGGTCACCTTGGCCAGCGTCTCCAGCCGCCAGTGCCGCTGCTCGGCGACCTGTTGGAACGCCGGGTCCCACATGGCGGCGTGCGAGTCGCCGATCAGGGCGACGGTCGTCGCTGAGGCCGTGTCGCCTTTCGCGCACTCGCTTTGGCCCACCTCGCGCCAGGAACGCATGCAACCGTTGACGAATATCGCCGCCTTGTCGGCCGGCGCCTGGGCGAGCGACGGGTTCAAGTTCGACGGGACAGTGCGCCGGTCGGCGGCCGCCGCGACGGCGTCGCGCGCCTGTGCGAATGCCTGCCGGACCGCCGCCTCCTGGGGATCGACGGCGGGAACCGCCATCGGGGGTAAGGTGACGATCTTCGCCGCCGGGGCGGCCGCTCCATGACCCGCCGGAACCGGTACCACCGTGAGCAGCAGCACGCATGCGCACGCCGTGGCGGCGGTGGCAAAGCCGCCGAGGGCGAGGCTGGCCTTCGCCGATCGGCGCAGCGGAGCGGCAAACCGGCCGGGATTCTCGACGACATGCATGGTGATCACCGCGAGTCCGGCGGATACGACCGTCGCCGCCAACTTGGCCGGCAGGCCTGCGGGCGCACCCAACAGCGGCGGCATCAGTAGCAGCACCGGCCAGTGCCAGAGGTACCACGAGTACGACACCCGGCCGACCGCCCGCATCACCGGCCGGCACAGTACGCGACCGGGTCCCATGCCGCCGGTGACACAGCCGCCCCCGATCACCAGCGCGGTGCCCAACACCGGCAGCAGCGCCGCGACGCCGGGGTATGGGGTGCCCGGGCGCAGCTGGTCACAGGTCAGCAGGATCAGAGCTAGGCCACCCCATCCGGCGATCGCCGCGAGCAGTAGCGGCAGCCGACGCCACTGGCGGATCGACAGCGCCACCAGACCACCGGCGGCCAGCTCCCAGGCGCGCGTGGGCAGCGAGAAGAACGCCCAGGAGGGCGACGCGTTGGTCCACAGCGCTGCCGCCGCCAACGACGCCGCCCCGACCAACCCAAGGACCGCCGCGTACGGCGCCGCCCGTGACGCACCGCCACGCCGGGTGCGGCTGACAAGCCAGGCCGTGCCGATGATCAGCGCCGGCCACACCGCATAGAACTGCTCTTCCACACCTAGTGACCAGTAGTGCTGGAACGGCGACGGCGGCTGGTCGGAGGCCAGGTAGTCGGTGCCTTGCATGGCGAACCGGTAGTTGCCGACATACAGGGCACTGGCGATACCGTCCAGGAAGACTCTGCGTGCCTGCAATGGCGGCAGCACGACGGCGGCCGCGATCGCGGTGGCGATGGCGACGGTGGCCGCAGCCGGCAGCAAGCGGCGAGCCCGCGCACCGTAGAACCGGCCGAGCCGGATGGTATCGGCGGTGGTCACCTCGCGCCAGAGCAGCCCAGTGATGAGGAAGCCGGAGATGACAAAGAAGACATCGACGCCGACGTAACCGCCGGCGATACCCGGCACGCCCGCGTGATAGAGCACGACCGCGAACACCGCGACGGCGCGCAAGCCCTCGATGTCAGGCCGAAATCCCGTCCGCGGAGTCCGCCGCTCCACTTGACGGGGGCGGCTAGAGATGCCTTCCTGGCGGACTGTCATACCTTTTTTCGGGTGCCTCGCTAGGCCATCCAAGCCAGCTCGCCGGGCAACTGCGCCCGCCAGTAGTCCACGTCGTGCCCGCCCGCGGAGAAGCTGCCCGCCGGCGGCTTTTTCAGCTGGTTGACGAACTGGCGGGTGGCGAAATAGAAGCGGTCGCTGGTGCCGCAGTCCACGCGCATGGGGATCGAGTTCAGCGCCGGCAGACCCGACACGCTGTTTTGCACGAAATCGTCGTAGCTGTCGAACGCCCCGGGTGCGCTGCCGGTGAACGAGGTGTATAACGCCGGGCTGATGGCGCAGATCCCGGCGGTCCGCGATGGGCCCAGCCGGGCGCCCAGCAGCAGCGAGCCGTATCCGCCCATCGACCAGCCCATGAAACCCACCCGGGAGGTGTCCATACCCATCGAGCTCAGCATCGGCAGCAGCTCTTCGAGCACCATCGAACCGGAGTCCCCGCCCGAAGCCCTCCGGTGCCAGTAGGTGTTGCCGCCGTCAACGCCCACCACGGCGAACGGCGGCTTGCCCTCCTTGACCAGTTTTGCCAAGCCCTCCTCGACACCCAATTCCAGCATCTGACCCGCGTTGCCATCCATGCCGTGCAGTGCTATTACCGGCCGCAGCATTCCGGTCTGGCCCGGCGGCATCGCGATCACCCAGTTGGTCTTGACGCCACCGCGGGCGGCCGAGATGAACGAGCCGGTGAGCTTGGTCGGCAGGGTGCTGCCTGCGGTCGGCGGCTCGAACGGCGCGGGAGCCTGCGGCGGCGCGGGCGCCTGGGGTGGCGCCGCTTGCGGTTCGAGCGGATCCAGCAGGGCGCTCAAAGCCCACACGCCAGCGGCCGCTGCGCTGGCACCGGCGCCCATACGCAATACCGCACGGCGTTTCAGGTGAGGCACGAGCGACATAATGCCGCCCCGATCCGGTTTTACCGCCACAGCCACGCCGTGCCGGAAACCACCGTAATTGCGCCGTGACACGGGGATCCGATCTCGCAGGTTTCAACCCTCGCGCGCGGGCCCGCAGTCCCGAAGGATCCGACTATCGAACATCGCGCCTAGAGGGGTGCGAAAGGGGAGCGCGGATGAGCTTGGCATTTCACTGGTTTCTGCCGACGTACGGGGATTCGCGGAACCTGGTCGCGGGCGGGCATGGCACGGCGATGCACGGCGACCGGCCCGCCACGCTGCGCTACCTTCGCCAGATCTGCGCGGCCGCCGAGACGAACGGCTTCGAGGCGGTGCTCACGCCGACCGGGTTGTGGTGCGAGGACGCCTGGCTGACGACGGCGATGCTGATCGAGGACACCGAGACGCTGAAGTTCCTGGTCGCCTTCCGGCCCGGGCTGCTCAGCCCGACGCTGGCCGCGCAGATGGCGGGTACCTACCAGCGGCATTCGCGCGGGCGGCTGCTGCTGAACGTCGTCACCGGCGGTGAACCGCACGAGCAGCGGGCCTACGGGGATTACCTGGACAAACAGTCGCGCTACGCGCGCACCGCCGAGTTCTTACACGTCGTGCGGGAGCTGTGGACCTCGAGCGAGCCGGTGACCTTCGCGGGAGACCACATCCGGGTGGAGGGCGCGGCGCTGAACAACCAGCCCGATCCCGTACCCGCGGTGTTCTTCGGCGGGTCGTCCGCAGCCGCCGGGCCGGTCGCGGCCGAGTACTCCGACGTCTACCTCACCTGGGGCGAACCGTTGGCCGCGGTAGGCGAGAAGCTCGACTGGATTCGCGGGCTGGCCGCCGACACGCGTCGGTCCCTCGAATTCGGCCTGCGGATCCACGTGATCAGCCGGGACACGTCCGAGGAGGCGTGGGCCGAAGCCGACCGGCTGCTGGCGGCCGTCGACCCGGCGGACGTCGAGCGCGTGCAGGCCAGCCTGGCGCGCAGCGAATCCGAGGGCCAGCACCGCATGCTCAAGCTGCACGGTGGCAGCAGCAGCCGGCTCCTGGTCGGGCCGAACCTCTGGGCCGGGGTGGGCCTGGTGCGCGGCGGCGCGGGCACCGCCCTGGTCGGGTCGCACGCCGAGGTCGCCGAACGGCTGGCCGAGTACGCGAAGCTGGGCATCAATCACTTCATCCTGTCGGGATACCCGCACCTGGAAGAGGCCTACTGGTTCGGCGAGGGCGTCCTGCCGCTGCTGGAGCGCAAGGGGTTGTGGAAACATCCCAGCCGTCAGTCCCAGCCGGCCCACGCGACGCCGTTCGCGGTCGCCTCGGCACACTAGCCATGGCGACGACGCTGCCCGCCGCGGGAGCTCTAGGGGCGGCCGACACCCTCGACGAATCCGACGCCCAGCGACGCCGGCGGCTGCGCACGGTTGTCGCTGCCAGCCTGCTCGGCACCACGGTGGAGTGGTACGACTTTTTCCTCTACGCCACCGCGGCCGGTCTGGTGTTCAACAAGGTGTTCTTTCCCAACGCGAGTTCGTTGGTGGGCACGCTGTTGGCGTTCGCGACCTTTGCCGTCGGGTTCGTCATGCGGCCCATCGGCGGCCTGGTGTTCGGCCACATCGGGGACCGCATCGGCCGCAAGCGCAGCCTGGCGCTGACGATGCTGATCATGGGTTTCGCGACGGCGTTGATCGGGGCGTTGCCGACCGCCGCGCAGATCGGGGCGTGGGCGCCGGTGCTGCTACTGGTGCTCCGCATGCTGCAGGGTTTTGCGCTGGGCGGCGAGTGGGGCGGCGCCGTGTTGCTGGCCGTGGAGCACAGCCCCGGTGACCGGCGCGGGCGTTACGGGGCGATCCCGCAGATCGGCCTGGCGCTCGGCCTGGCGCTGGGTACCGGGATATTCGCGTACCTGCAGGTTGTGTTGGGCTCGGCGCGGTTTCTGGCCTACGGCTGGCGCATCGGCTTCCTGCTGAGCCTGGTGCTGGTCGCGATCGGCATCCTGGTGCGGTGGCGGGTCGATGAAACGCCGGCATTTCAGGAGTTGGGCGACCTCGAGGCGGCGTCCACCGTGCCGGTCCGCGAGATCTTCCGCGGATCTCGTGCCAGGCGCAACACGCTGCTCGGGCTGCTGTCCCGCTGGGCCGAGGGCTCGGCGTTCAACACCTGGGGCGTGTTTGCGATCAGCTACGCCACCGGTGCGCTGGGCTTTCACAAGGTGCCGGTGCTGGTCGTGGTGACCATCGCCGCGCTGACTATGGCGGTGCTGCTGCCGGTCTCGGGAAGGTTGACCGAGCGCTTCGGCGCGCGACGGGTGTACCTGGTCGGCGTGGCGTGCTACGCGCTCGGGACCTTTCCCGCGTTCGCCCTCTTCGGGACCAAGAACCTGCTCTTGTTCGGGCTGGCGATGGTCGTCGTGTTCGGCGTGGTGCACGCGCTGTTCTATGGCGCGCAGGGCACGCTGTACTCGTCGCTGTACCCAACCGCTACTCGCTACACCGGGTTGTCGTTCGTCTACCAGGTCTCGGGCATATACGCCTCCGGGGTGACCCCGATGATTCTGACCGCGCTGATCGCGGCGACCGGCAAGACGCCGTGGCTGGCGTGCGCGTATTTGGTTGCGACGGCGGTCATTAGCGTCGTCGCGACGGCGCTGATCCGCGACCGGGACCTGTATCTGTGAGCTGACGCGGGCCTGCGCGCAGGGCGTGTTTTCACCCGATCCCCAGGCCTGCGCGCAGGCTGGGTGCCGTCACCGCAGGCTCGACGCTGAAGCCCCGAGTAGACGCCCCTAATAGACGATTGTGTTCCTTGCCGGGCTGCGCTACGCTCCGGAACTAGTGAACGAAAGTGTCTACAAACTTCCAATCGCGAGGGGGCGAGAAGGACATGGCAACCGATCTGAGCGTCGCGGGTT
>Ga0210395_10004871_pt1 | contig 10306 bp, 7 predicted proteins | sample IncBWH4OmetaG_FD_150861 | JGI IMG/M metagenome (GOLD analysis project Ga0210395, IMG submission 150861) | Forest soil microbial communities from Barre Woods Harvard Forest LTER site, Petersham, Massachusetts, United States - Inc-BW-H-4-O ...
GCGGCGAACCAGGGGTACGCCCACTTGTCGGGCATCGACATGATGTCGAAGGCGTCGAAGTTCCGCCACCGCCCGTTGCGGTTGAGCTCGCGGTCCGGCGGCGGCTTCGGCTGTGCCGGGTCGCCGTCCAGCCAGGTACCCACGCTGTAGTGGTAGAACTGCTTGGACCACAGCATGCCGGCGAAGGCCTGCCGCATGACGTGCGCCTCGTCGGCGCTCGCGGCGGGCGGGGTGAGGCTCTGGTAGAACTCGTCCGCCTCGGCGCTCCTGCGGCCGAGAATCTCGTCGAAGTCTTGCCCGAACGGGGCGTCAGTTCCCGCGGCCCCGCCCGCGCGAAGCCGGAGCCGGATGGTGACGGTCGCGCCCGGCTGGACGGTCAGCTTGTACCAGAACGCGGACTTGGTGCCGGTGTGGTCCGGGTTCACCGTCGGCGCGCCGCTGACCACGTGGTCGTTGATGCCGTCCTTCGGGTACGGCGTGATCGGCCTGGCGCCGAACAGCCGCCAGGCGTTCGTCTCGTTCTCGCAGAACAGCGGCGTCGGCGCGGTGCCGTCCGGCGCGGTGCCGGCCGCCAGCTCCAGCGGGCCGAAGAAGGGATGGTCGATGCTGACGGTGCCCGGTCCTCCGAGCCGGAGCGCCGGCTTGGGCGCGCCGCCGGCCCACGACCAGGTGTTCCTGAACCAGGCCGTCGGCAGCACGTGGATCGTGTCCGCGTCCTGCGCGGCGTTCGTCACCGCGATCTCGATCAGCAGCTCGGCCGCGTCGTCCGACTTCGCGTACGTGACCTCGGTGACCCAGTACCGGTCCTGGTCGAACACCCCGGTGTCGAGGATCTCGTACTCCGGGCTGCGCCGGTCCCGGCGGGAGTTCTCCAGCCGGAGCTGGTCGTAGGGGAACGGACCTTGCGGGTAGTGGTAGCGCCACCGGTTCCAGGCGTGGCTCGGGACCGCGTCCGTGTACCACCAGTGCTCCTTGACGTCCTCGCCGTGGTTGCCCTGGGGCCCGGTCAGCCCGAAAAGGCGCTCCTTGAGGAAGGCATCCCTGCCGTTCCACAGCGCGAGACCGATGCACAGGTGCTGGTGGATGTCGGAGAAGCCAGCGAGCCCGTCCTCACCCCACCGGTAGGCCCGGGACCTGGCGTGATCGAACGGCAGGTAGTTCCACGCGTCGCCGTCCTCGCTGTAGTCCTCACGGACCGTGCCCCACTGCCGCTCGCTGAGGTAGGGACCCCACATGTACCACGGGCCCGCCTGCTTCAGCCCATCCTCAAGCCGACCGAAGCCGGCGACCCGATCCCCTTCGGTAGTCACGCGCCTACGCTATCGCCCCGGCCCCGGAACCCGCCGCCGGCCACGTCAGGTGCTGATGTCCGGGTAGGGCATCGTGAAGTCGGACAGGCGCCGCGCATACTCGAGCTGGAAGGCGAGGGGCTCCGTGTAGTCGCGCTCGAACATGGCGATGAACAAGGTCAGCGTCAGGAACGGGTGCGCGCCGAGCTCGAACAGCGCGTGGTAGTCGTGCGTGGCCAGCGCCTCGCGCTCGGCGTCATCGAACTTGAGCCAGCTCGACTTCTCGCCGGTGAGCACGTTGAGGATCACGTTGGCCCGCTCGGCCTCCCACCACTCGACGGTGCCTCTCGGGTTCTCGCGGTACCGCTCCACGAGCTCGGGGTCCCGGTCGACGGTGTAGAGGAACTTGTTCAGCAGGTACCTGCTCATCTACGCGTTCCCGCCCTTCGGGTACCAGGTGAAATACGCCTCCATCGTGTGGAACAGGTCGAGGGTGTCCACGTAGTCGGCCTTCTCACCGGCCCCGGCGACGCCCATCATCAGCATGAAGTCCAGGAAGCCGTGCGTCGCGTTGCCCGGCTCCCAGAGCGACTCGAGCGATACCTCGCCCAGCGCCTTCTCGATGTCGCCGGACGCGATCCATTCCACGGCCTTCCGGTCGAACTCGGGGTCGGGCCCGTGCGGCCCGAACTGGCGCGGCCCGCCGAGTTCCAGGGAGAGGTGGCCGGTGCCGATGATGGCGACCCGCTGGTCGCTCGGCCAGGACTCGACCAGGTCCCTGATCGCCTGGCCCAGCTGCACGTACCGCTTCGGCTGCGGCAGCGGCGGCGCGAAGATGTTCGTGTAGACCGGGACGATCGGCAGGTCGGCCTCGGGCCGCAGCGTGATCATCGGGCAGGTGACGCTGTGGTCGATCCGCAGCTCGTTGCTGAACGCCAGGTCGAACCCGGCGTCCAGGCCGTTGCGCAGGATGTGCGACGACAGGTTCTCGTCGCCCTGGAAGAACATCCGCGGCAGGCCGAACTCGCGCTCCTCGTTGTACCAGTTGGCGTCGTAGAAGGGCGCCTTGCCGACGAGGAACTGCGGCATGTTGTCCAGCCAGATCTGGTGGAAGTGGTCGCTGCCCACCAGCACGAGGACGTCCGGGTTGGCCCGCGTGAGCGTCTCGCGGAACGAGGTGATCTTGGCGACCCACTCGTCGGCGAAGTCCGGGCGGTCCGCGCCGGTCGACGTCGACGCGCGGTAGTAGAACGGGTGATGGGTCGAGGCGATGACCGCTGCGACGGTAGCCATGGCGGCTCCCTTGCCGTGAAGGGGTTATTCGGGGGGTTACTCGGGGGTTACTCGGACTTCGGTGTTACGTAGGCGGCGTTGCGGTCGACGTGCATGTAAATGTCGTTCGCGATAGGCATCCGCTGCTCCTCCGCGAGCTGTCCCAGCAGCCCGGCGGCGCGGGCGAGTAGCGCGAACCCGCGCAGCATGGCGAGCGGCAAGCCTAGATCGGCGAGCACCGCGCCACAAGTACCGGCCCCGTTGAGCGGCAGCGTCCGGCCGAGGACCTGCGGGTGGACCCGGCCGATCGCCTCGAAAAGGCGCAGGTGCGGGCCGCGCAGGCCCTCTTCGGTGGCGATCTCGATGAGCACCGGGGTGCGCGGGTCCTGGACCTTGTGCACGGGGTGGCCGAGGCCGGGGATGAACTTCTTCGCGGCGCGGGCCTGCCGGACCGCCGCCAGCGCGAGTTCGTCGAAGCCGGCGTCGTCGACCGGGACCGGGTCCGCTTCGGCGAGCGTCGCGGCGAGGAACTGGCCGCAGTCCTCGGTCACCCCGAGGAACCGGGAGCCACCGCCGAGCAGCCCGGCGGCGAGCGCGCCCTGCAGCGAGTCGGGCGCGGACAGGTAGGTGAGCCGGGCCGCGATCGCGGTCGGCGTGAACCCGTGATCGGCGAGCGCGACGAGCACCGACTCGAAGACGCGCACCTCCGGCGCGGACGGGCGGCGCTGCGTGACCATCCACAGCGTCAGCTCGCCGAACCCCACCTTGCCTATCAGGTCCGCGGCCAGGTCCTGGCCGAGCAGGGTGATCGTGTCGGCGTCCGACGTGCCGAGCGAGGTCGGGTACTCCGGGGTCATGCTCATCCTTCCAGCCCAGCCAGCCCAGCCAGCCAGGCCCGGATCTCGTCGCCGTGCTCGTCCAGCTCCGGTGGCGCGAGCGGGTAGGCGGCCGGCGTCTTGGAGAACGTGACCGGGTGCCGCAGCCCCGGCCTCGTCCGGTCCCCCGTGCCGACCGTGACGATCGGCTCGAGGCCGATCTTCTCCGCGAACGCGATCCCCTTGTCGACGGTGTTGATCGGGCCGCACGGCACGCCGACCGCGATCAGCACGTCGAACCACTCGCTCGCGGACTTGACGGCGAGCTTCTCGGCGAGCAGCGGCTTCAGCACGGCCCGGTTGGCGGTGCGGCCCGGGTTGGTGGCGAACCGGGGATCGTCGGGCAGTTCCGGCGCGCCGATCACGTCGCACAGCTTGCGGAACTGCGCGTCGTTGCCCGCCGTCACGATGAGATCGCCTGCCCCGGTGGGCAGCGGCTCGTAGGGGAACAGGCTCGGGTGCGAGTTTCCCATCCGGAAGGGCACCACGCCGCCGGTTACGTAAGCGCTGGTCTGGTTCACCATGCCGGACATCGCCGACGCCATCAGGGAGGCGTCCAGGTGCTGGCCCTCGCCGGTCGCGGTGCGGTAGTTGAGCGCGGCCAGGATCGCGATCGCGGTATGCAGGCCGGCGATCACGTCGAACGCCGAGATGCCCGCCCGGTACGGCGGCCCGTCGGGGTCGCCGGTCAGCGACATCAGCCCGGACATGGCCTGCACCATAAGGTCGTACCCCGGCAGGTCCCGGCCGCCGTCGCTGCCGAAACCGCTGATCGAGGCGTAGATGACGGACGGATTCACAGCACTGACCGAGTCGTAGTCGAGGCCGAACCTCGTCAGGCCGCCCGGCTTGAAGTTCTGCACGAAGACGTCGGCACGCCGGGCGAGCTCCAGCGCCAGCGCCCGGTCCTCGTCGGTCTTCAGGTCGAGCGCGACCGACCGCTTGTTCCGGTTGATCGAGAGGAAGTAGGTGGAGACGCCGTCCTCGGTGACCGGCGGAACCCACGAGCGGGTGTCGTCGCCCGCCGGGGACTCGACCTTGATGACGTCGGCGCCCAGGTCGGCGAGGAGCATCGTGCAGTACGGCCCGGCCAGCACGCGAGAGAAGTCGGCGACGAGCAGGCCAGATAGCGGACCCGCGCGTTCCGGCCGCGTCGCATCACTCATCAGGTAGCTGCCCTTCCGTCCGCGCGCCGTCCGCATATCGGACATGTGTCCGTTTGCCGAGTATGTTGGCCGCGTTCCCGGCTGTCAAGACGGCTCACCGGAAGGGCGCGGTGGCGCTACCAGCGGCGTCGCCGGCCCCCGCGGCCTTGGCAATCAGTATTCAATATTCCCAGAGTCGGCCTATCCAGCCGCGGGCGCGGTCTCGCCGGGGGCGGATGGCCGGACCATCACCTGCGGCGCTCCCTGGCACGCCGCCCAGTCGGCGCTGATCGAGCCCGCCGCGTGCAGCAGCAGCGGCAGGTGGTGGCCGACCAGGACATCAAGCGGGGTCTCCGCCGCGTGCGAGTTCACGTTGAGCGCGGCGATCACCCGGCCGTCACCGTCGCGCAGCGGGACCGCGACCGACCGGATGCCGGGGGCGAGCTGCTCGTCGGTCAGCGCCCACCCCCGAGCGCGCACTTCGCGCAGCACGCCGGCGCGCTCGGCGGCGTCCGGCTGCCAGCGCGGGCTGATCCCGGACCTGGACGGTTCGGCGAGGACTCGTTCCGCTTCCGCGAGCGGAAGGGCGGCGAGCAGCACCTTGCCGAGCGACGTCTGCATGGCCGGGAACCGGGTACCGATCGTCACCGACAGGGTCACGATCTTGGGCACCGCGACCCTGGCCACGTACACGATGTCGGAACCGTCGAGCTGTGCGATCGAGGTGGATTCGCCGGTCCCCGCGACCAGCGCCTCCATGTGCGGCCTCGCCACCTCCCACAAGCCGCGCGAGAGAACGTAGGACATGCCGAGGTCGAGCACCCGGGGGGTGAGCTCGAAACCGCTGCCCGCCACTTGCCGGACATAGCCGAGTTGCTCCAGGGTGAGCAGGATCCGCCGGGCCGTCGGCCGTGGCAGCTCGCTCGCGGCCGCGACCGCGGCCAGCGTCATGGCCGGCTGTCCGGGTCCGAACGCCCTGATGACGTCGAGGCCGCGGGCGATCGCCTCGATGAAGTCCGGGCTGTCATCTCGACGAGCCACCTGAGCCTCCAGAAGCCGAAACGCCTAGCGCTGCCATGTCTCCCGCACCCTACAGCTTTCTTTCCCGCTTGTCCGCAGTGCGGACAGGGGAAGGTTGTCCCGCCCCAGGTCTAGCACCTCGACTCTTGACACCACGGCCCGTAAGGGACAGTGTTCCGATCAGGTTTGTGCTGACCGACTATCGGACGACCGTCCGTACTATCGTTTGCGAATAGCCCCTCACTGTGGAGGTTCCCTCATGACTGCACCGCAGCCGGGTCAGCCGGTGGTGTTCAGGAACGCGACTGTGCTCACGATGGATGACGCGCACACGGTCCTGTCCAACGCCGACGTGCTCGTCTCCGGCGAACGGATCGCCGCTGTCGGCCCGGCCCTGGAGGTGCCGGCGGGCACTGCCGAGATTGACGCGGCCGGCGGCATCCTCATGCCCGGCATGATCGACACGCACCGGCACATGTGGCAGACCGCCATGCGCGGCTACGGCGCCGACTGGACGCTGACACAGTACTTCGTCTACTACTACCTCCAGTGGGGCAAGATCTTCCGCCCCGAGGACTACTACGCCGGCAACCTGCTGTCGGCCATCGAGGCGATCGACGCCGGCGTGACGACGAGCGTCGACTGGTCCCATGGCCTGCGGACCACCGAGCACGCCGACGCGGCGGTGGACGCGCTCGAGGCGGTGCCGGGCCGGTTCGTGCTCGGCTACGGGAACATCTTCGCGGGCGCGTGGGAGTGGGCAACGACGCCGGAGTTCCGCGACTTCTACACCCGCCGGATCGACGGCAAGGGCGACATGCTCGGGTTCCAGATGGCCTTCGACCTGCCGGGCATCGAAGGGTTCCCGGAGAAGGCCGCCTTCGACGTCGCCCGGGACCTCGGCGTTTCGGTGACCACCCACGCGGGCGTGTGGAAGGTGACCGGCGATGTCGGCATCAACCAGATGTACGACGGCGGGTACATGACCCCCGGCACGGTCTACGTGCACGCGGCGACGCTGTCGGCGGACTCCTACCACAAGATCGCCGCGACCGGCGGGTACGCGTCAGTTTCCGCCGAGAGCGAGGCTAACGCGGGCCAGGGCTACTCCCCGACGTGGCGGCTGCGCAAGTACGACATCCCGGTCTCCCTGTCCAACGACACCAGCGTCTGGTGGTCCGCCGACATGTTCAACGCGATGCGGGCGACGCTCAACGCCGACCGCGCCAAGACGCACGACGAGGCGCACGAGAAGGACGAGACCGTCACCAACCACTTCCTGCGCGCGGAAGACGTCGTCGACTACGCCACCCGCGGCGGCGCGAAGGCACTCGGCCTCGACTCGAAGGTCGGCAGCATCGAGGCGGGCAAGCAGGCCGACCTGGTGCTGATCAAGAACGACGACTCGCCGGTCAGCTTCCCGGTCCTGCACCCGTACGGCCACGTGGTCTACCAGGCCGGCCGGGGCGACGTGCACACGGTGCTGGTCAACGGCAAGCTCGTCAAGTACGACCACAAGCTGGTCGGCGTTGACCTGGCCGGGGCGAAGTCAAAGATCGACGCCACGATCTCCTACCTTCAGGCCGAGCATGGCCCGGAGGAGTGGGACAAGGGCATGCACCCGGAGATTCCGGAGCACGAGACGCTGAACAACCCGTACACCTACCGGGACGACGTCTCCGCCTGGAAGGAATCCGACGCGGTCTTCACTGAGGACCAGGCCGAGTAAGACCCCTTCATGCCGATTCATGCCGAACGGTCCCGTGTTTCACGCGTCAACGCGAAGCACGGGACCGTTCGCTATCAGTTAGCTCCCGGGGGGACGACCCCCCGTACCCCCCGATGCGGGCCCGATCCTCCGGATTTTATCGGGCCCGCGACGTCAGGCTTACTCGCTTACTCGCTCCAGATCTCATGCGCGACCTCGACGATGAACCGGAGCTTGTCCCACTGCTGCGCCGGGGTGAGGTCGTTGCCCTCGCTGGTGGAGGAGAAGCCGCACTGGGCGGACAGGCAGAGCTGGTCGAGGTCGGTGTGGCGGGCGGCCTCTTCGACGCGGCGCTTGATGTAGTCCTTGGACTCGAGTTCGCCGCGCTTGCTGGTGACGACGCCGAGCACGACGTGCTTGCCCTTGGGCAGGTAGCGCAGCGGCTCGAAGCCACCGGAGCGCTCGTCGTCCCACTCGCAGAAGAAGCCGTCGACGTCGAGCTTGTTGAAGAGGGTGTCGGCGACGAAGTCGTAGCCGCCCTCGGCGGCCCACATCGACTGGTTGTTGCCCCGGCACATGTGCGTGGTGACCGTCAGGCCGGCCGGACGATTCGCCAGGGCCTTGTTGATGGTGGCGATGTAGGTCTCGTGCTGGTGCATCGGGTCGCCGCCGATGTTCTTGATGTGCTCGCGCTGCACTGGGTCGTTGATGTAGGCGAGGCTGGTGTCGTCAAGCTGGAGGTAACGGCAGCCGAGGTCGTACAGGTTCGCGACCTCCTGGCCGTAGGCGGCCGCGAGGTCGTCCCAGAACTGGGTCAGGTCCGGGTAGACGTCTTCGCTGATCGCCGACCGGCCGCCGCGGTAGTGAACCATCGACGGTGACGGGATCGTGAGCTTGGGGGTCTGCCCGGCGGACACGTTGTCACGGACGAAGGTGAAGGCGTCGGCGAAGATCGTGTCCGGCAGCGAGATGCGGTCCGTCACGTGCGCGGACGGCGGCGCCCACTCGTAGTCCCGGTCCTTGTTGTGGAACGCGACCTTGATGGTCTCGTCCTGGACCTTCGTGACGCCGCCAAGCTGGTAGATGAAGTCCATGTGCCACGACTGCCGTCGCAGCTCACCGTCGGTCGCCGACTTGAGCCCGACCTCACCCTGCATCCGGATGATCTCCAGGATGGCCTCGTCCTCGATCTGCGCGAGCCGCTCCGTACCGATCTTGCCTTGAGCGAACAGATCGCGGGCCTCGAGCACCTCCTTGGGCCGCAGGAGGCTGCCGACATGGTCGGCGCGGAACGGCGGACGGGCGTTCTCAGGCATACGGTGAGCTCCTCTGCTCGGCTGGCGGTTACTGCCGCGTTGCTGTCGTAGCACCACAAAAAAATGAGCAACTCGGCTACCTTACGCCACAACCGGGATAGGGGGATCCGGAGCCCCGGAACTGTCGGCTCGCGGTCCGGTCTACGGTTCCGCCGCGGCGAGCCTGCTGAGGTCGGGCCAGACCGCGGCGAGTACCTGGTCGACCTGCACGGTCAGCAGGCTGTCCAGCTCTCCGCTGTCTTCGAGCGCGAACGCGGCGTCAAGCACCGGCCCTTCGCCGAGAGACCGCAGCACTTCATGGAAACCGTCGACGAGTCGCGGGTTGCCCAGCCGGAAACGCGAGATCAGGAGGCCGAAGACGCCGATCTCGTCGGCGCGCGGCCCAGTTCGCACGGCTGGCTTCGGCCGCCCCGCCTCGCGCGGGTCGAGCTTGGCGAAGTCGTGGTAGCCGTCCCAGTAGCGGTCGTGACCGGCGAACCGCACCGTACCGATCCGGCCGAGGCGGATGGCGCCCGAGCACTGCAGGCACGGCTGGAGGGTCGTGGTGAGGACCAGGTCCCGGTATCGGCGGAACCCTAGACGCGCCAGGACGTTCATCTCCGCGTGGGCGAGGGACGAGCCGAAGATCTCGCCGTGCGGCCCGTCCTGGTCGTTCACCCGGTTGCGGGATGCGTGGATGATCTCGCCGTCTCGGGTCGCGGCACAGGCGCCGACACCGATGTTCCCCGCCCGCACCGCCTCCCACGCCTGCCTGAAGGCCTCGCGCCAGGGCTCGTCGAGGCCGGCCCAGGCCGCCGCGGCATCCGGGACAGCTACGGCATCCACTGCATCCGCTGCAGCCACGGCCGGTAACACCCGCTCCATGCTGACCTGCTGCTCGCGGTCGGTGAACCCCATCGACCGGTACAGCCTGATCGCTTCGCCCGCGGGGTCGGCGACGATCACCTGGATCCGGGCGGCGAGGACGTTCGTTGCGTAGCTGGCGGCGGTGAACAGCAGCGAGCCGGCCAGGCCCTGCCGCCGTGATCCGGGATGCGTCTGCACGTCCTGGAACCGGGCGATGCCGTCCGCCGCGGCCGCCGCTGGCGCGAACACCCCGAGCTGGGCGACGAGCCTGCCGTCAAGGAAGGCGCCGAACCAGGCGCCGTGGCCGGTCTCGGCCAGCCGCCGCCGCGCGGCCGTTCGCCGCGACATGAATTCCCGCTCCGCGGGCCCGCCGGGGAAGCAGGTGATGGCGAGTTCGTTCGCCTGCCGCCAGTCGTCGTCGCTGGCGAGGGGACGGAACTCAGCCGCGTTGTTCTGGTGTTTCGGCCGGTGCACAGCCGTGGCGGCGAGCACGGTCGCCACGTCGGTGCTGAACCCGGCGTCGCGCAGTTGCGCCTCGCCTGCCGGGTCGGCGCTGGCAGTGCCGGACACATCGAGGCCGAGCGCGACGTAGTCCGCGGCGGGGAACTCCTTCTTGAAGCGTTCCATCCAGTCCAGCGTCTCCCCGGCCCTCGGCCAGCCGCGCAGCAGCAGGAAGTTACCCCACCGAAAGGCAGGGTTGGCTGGACTGCGCACGACGACACAGTCGCGATCCTCGGTGAGCTCGCTTCCCTCGAGAACCCGCAACGCGAGATCCGTCCGGAAACCAAGCGACATCACGCCCACCGGCCGAGTGTACCGAGCCGGCGCCCGCCGA
>Ga0210395_10004875_pt1 | contig 10300 bp, 9 predicted proteins | sample IncBWH4OmetaG_FD_150861 | JGI IMG/M metagenome (GOLD analysis project Ga0210395, IMG submission 150861) | Forest soil microbial communities from Barre Woods Harvard Forest LTER site, Petersham, Massachusetts, United States - Inc-BW-H-4-O ...
ACGCGCGGCGTAGGCCCAGGCGGACAGCCGGTCGCGCCAGCCCTCCTGGCCGTAGGCCGGGAAGTCCGGCGGCCCGAGGGCCTCGTCGATCATGAGCGCGAGCAACTCGTCCTTGGCTTGGACGTAGCGGTACAGGCCCATCGAGGTCATGCCGAGCCGAGCCCCGACGGTCCGCATCGACACGCGGGCCAGGCCGCCCTGGTCGGCCAGTTCGACGCCGGCCGCGGCGATCGCGCGTAGCTGCAGGCCGCGCCGGGGCCCGGGCCGCCTGCCGTCGTCACCATGCCAGGCCAGGTCCACGTAATCCGGGATGCGCATGGCGGTATCCCCATCGGGGTGTCCTGCCGGGTTCGCCATACTGCTTGCAGTGTACACAGTCGCCGGCCTAGTATCTGCTTACATCGGAATCAGTTTTCGGTGTAAGCAGACAGGGGGCTTCGTGCGCAACAAGGACGTGCTCATCTCGGGGGCGGGCGTGGCCGGGCAGGCGCTGGCCATCTGGCTGCGACGGCTCGGCTTCACCCCGGTCGTGGTGGAGCGGGCACGCGCGCCACGCGACGGGGGCCAGGCCGTCGACCTGCGCGGCGCGGCGATCGAGGTGGCCCGGCGGACCGGAATCCTGGACGCGGTCCGGGCGGCGCGCACCGGCACCCGCGGGATGTCCTACGTGAACTCCGCCGGGAAGCGGCTGGCCAGCCTCGACGGCGCGTTCGGGGTCATCAGCCCGGAGGACGTCGAGATCGTCCGTGGCGACCTGGTGAGCATCCTGTACGAGGCGGCCCGCAACGATGTCGAGTACATCTTCGACGATTCGATCTCGAGCCTGACCGACACCGCGGACGGCGTCACGGTGACCTTCGAGCGGTCGGCACCGCGGACGTTCGGCCTGGTGGCGGGCGCCGACGGACTGCATTCCCTGGTCCGCGGCCTGGCCTTCGGCCCGGAGCCGCGGTTCATCGGTCACCTGGGGCTGTACCTCGCGGTGTTCACCATCCCCAACGAGCTGGAACTGGATCACTGGCAGCTCATCTACGTGACGCCCGGCAGGTCGGTGACCCTGACCAGCGCGCGCGGCAACCGCGAGGCGCGGGCGATCTTCTTCTTCGCCGCCGATCCGCTCGACTACGACCACCGTGACCGCGGCCAGCAGCAGGAACTCCTGGCCGCCGCGTTCGCCGGGGCGGGCTGGGAGGTGCCCCGGCTGCTCAGCGCCATGCGAGAGGCCCCGGACTTCTACTTTGACTCCGTGAGCCAGGTCAAGATGGAGAGCTGGTCGGCCGGGCGGGTCACGCTCGTCGGCGACGCCGGCTACTGCCCGTCGCCCCTGTCCGGCCAGGGCAGCAGCCTCGCCCTGACCGGGGCCTACGTCCTGGCCAGCGAACTGAGCGCCGCGGACGGCGACCACCGGGACGCCTTCGCGCGTTACCAGCAGCGCATGCAGGACTTCGTCGAGCGCAATCAGCAGCTGGCCACCGGCAACGCCAAGCGGTTCACGCCCGGCAGCCGCCGGCAGATCTGGCTGCAGAACCAAGGCATCAGGGCCCTGCCGTACCTGCCCGGCAAGAACTGGGTCCTCAGCCTCGCGACCAAAGGGGTGAAAGAGGCCGCTAACGCCATCACGCTGCCGCAGCCCGGCGGCGGGGGGAATAGCCCAGCGTGGTGATGCCTTACACTAGCGGCGGCGGCCTTCCCCGCCACTCTTGCGGGTGAGCAGCCCGCGCGGTCGCTTGTGAGCAGTCCGGTTTCGGTCAGACAGCCGTTTGATGCTGTCGTGGACGCCTTCGAACATGACGCGACCCCGAACCACGATGGAGCTCCAGTATGCCCGGACGCCCCCGGCGTCAGCACACGTCTTCTTTCCGTAGCGGCGGTCAGGGAACCCCGCGCCGCGGCCCGGCCGCGCGCCAGTACGGTTCCGCCGCGCCGCGGGGTTCCGCCGCGCGTACCCGGCCCCCGGAGCGGCGTCCCGATCCGCACGCGGCCCTCGACCAGGCCCTGGCCGCAGCGGCCGCGGTACCGCAGCCCGACGCGGCGACGTTCGGCGCGCTCGGCGTCGACGACCGGCTGGTCGGCGCGCTGGCCGCGAGCGGCATCCACGAACCCTTCGCGATCCAGGCCCGGGTGCTGCCCGACGCGCTGGCCGGGCGCAGCGTTCTCGGCCGGGCGCAGACCGGATCGGGTAAGACGCTCGCCTTCGGCCTGCCGCTGCTCACCCGGCTGGCGGCCGGGCAGAGCCCGCGGCAGCAGAAGACGCCCCGCGCTCTGATCCTGGTCCCGACCAGGGAACTCGCCCAGCAGGTCGCCGACGTGCTCGCGCCGCTGGGCCGGCGCGTGGGCCTGAGCACCGCGACGGTGTACGGCGGGGTGTCGATCAGCCGGCAGATCGATCGCGTCCGCGACGCCGACCTGGTGGTGGCCACCCCGGGCCGGCTCATCGATCTCATGGAACGCGGAGCCTGCCGGCTCGGCGGGATCGAGATCACCGTGATCGACGAGGCCGACCACATGGCCGACCTCGGCTTCCTGCCCGCGGTCACCCGGATCCTCGACGCCACGCCGCCCGGCGGTCAGCGGATGCTCTTCTCCGCCACCCTGGACCGGGGGGTGGGCCAGCTGGTGACCTCCTACGTCAGCGATCCCGCGTTGCACGCGGTCCCCACGGCGGTTGACTCCAGCCTGGCCGAGCACCGCATGCTGGTGCTCAGCGCGCAGGACAAGGTGCCGGTCGCGACGGAAATCGCCAGCCGCGAAGGACGCACGCTGTTCTTCGTGCGGACCAAGCACGGCGCCGACCGGCTGGCCAAGCAGCTGGGCCGGGCCGGGATCAGCGCCGCCGCGATCCACGGGGACCGCAACCAGAACCAGCGCCAGCGGGCCCTGGACGGGTTCGCCGCCGGCGATCCGCGGGTCCTGGTCGCCACCGACGTCGCCGCCCGCGGCATCCACGTCGACGACGTCGACCTCGTCGTCCAGTACGACCCGCCGAACGACGCCAAGGACTACCTGCACCGCTCGGGGCGCACGGCCCGGGCCGGGGCCTCGGGCCTGGTGGTGGCGCTGGCCGAGCACGGGCAGGTCCGTGACCTGCAGCGGATGCACGACGCGGCCGGGATCACCGCGGACCGCCACGAGGTGGCGGCCGGGCACCACGTCGTCCGCCAGATCGCAACCTCGGGCACCCCGATCCCGCCCGCCCCGGCACCGGTCAGCCGGACCCCGAAGCGCCGGTCCGGGACGCGGGGCGCGGGGCCAAGCCGGCCTGCGGCTCGGTCGCGGCAGCGCGGCGAGCACGGGAGCCGCGCGGGCCGGTCCGAGGGGCGGGAACCACGGCCCGTTCGGCAGTAAAAGAATCCCGGTCCGGGCGGTAACCGCCCCCTTCCGCGTTCCGGGGAAACGATGACCTGCCGTGATGATCCAGGCGGTGGTGTCGGCGGGCAGCAGGCCGTCCTGGAGAGGATTGCTCGCGACGACCACGGTCCCGCGCGGCACCGGGACGGGCCGGGAACCGAAGTTGGTCACCGACCGCCAGCCGCCGGGGCGGCCGAAGTGCAGCACCTGCCCGTTGATGCCCGGTATCCCTTCGAGGCTCTCCGCGGCCTGCAGCTTGCGGCGCCAGCTGAGCGCCTGCCGGTAGAGGGCCAGGGTCGAGGCCGGATCGTGCTCCTGCGCCTGGACGCTGAGCGGGCCGAACCAGGCCGGCTGCGGCAGGTGAGCGGGACCGGTGCCGAACCCGAACGACGGGCCGTCAGCCGTCCAGGGCAGCGGGACCCGGCATCCGTCGCGGCCCTTTTCCGCACCGCCGGACCGCAGGAAGGCGGGATCGGCGATCTGCTCGGCCGGAATGTCCGCGACCTCGTGCAGGCCGAGTTCTTCTCCCTGGTACAGGTAGACCGACCCGGGCAGCGCCAGCATCAGCAGGGTGGCCGCGCGGGCCCGCCGCAGGCCGAGGCCGCGATCGAGCTCGGGTGAGGTGCCGTTGCTGAGCAGCCACGCCTTGGCGTTCCTGGTACTGCTGAGATAATCCTCGGCCGGCAGCGCGTAGCGGGTGGCGTGCCGGACCACGTCGTGGTTGGACAGCACCCATGTGGTGGACGCGCCATAGCGCTGTACGTCGGCGAGGTTGTCGGTGATGACCCGCAGGAACTCGTCGGCCTTCCAGTTCGCCTCGAGCAGGTCGAAGTTGAAGGCCTGTCCCAGCCCGTCCGGGCTGGCGTATCGCGGCCGCCGGGACGGGTGCACCCACGCTTCCGCCACGCCGGCCCGCGGCGGGTCGTACTCGTTGAAGACCCGCCGCCATTCGGCGTATATGTCGTGCACTTCGTCGCGGTCCCAGAGCGGATGATTCCCGTGCGAGAGCGGCGAGTCGGCCAGGTCCCCGTTGACGCCGAGCGGCTCGAGCGGCTCGGCCAGGTTCTTGGCCAGGCCGTGCGCCACGTCTACGCGGAACCCGTCGACCCCGCGGTCGGACCAGAACCGCAGGGTGGTCAGGAAGTCATCCCGGACCTCGCGGTTCGCCCAGTTGAGGTCGGGCTGCTCGGCGGCGAACAGGTGCAGGTACCACTGCCCGTCAGGGACGCGGGTCCAGGCCGGGCCGCCGAACACGGAGGCCCAGTCCGAAGGGGGCTGCGCGCTGTCTGGGCCCTGTCCGTCGCGGAAGATGTACCGGTCCCTGGCCTGCGATCCCTTCGGGGCGGCCAGCGCCTCACGGAACCAGGCGTGCCGGTTCGAGGTGTGATTCGGCACGATGTCGACGATGACCTTGATCCCCCATCCGTGCAGGCTGGCGGTCATCTCGTCGAAATCGGCCAGCGTGCCAAGCTGCGGGTCGACGTCGCGGTAGTCGTCTACGTCATAGCCGCCGTCCGCGAGGCCAGAGGGGTAGAACGGGCTGAGCCAGACCGCGTCGATGTCCAGTGAGGCCAGGTAAGGGACCCGGGACAGGATGCCCTTGAGGTCGCCCAGGCCATCGCCGTCAGAGTCGGCGAAGCTGCGCGGGTAGATCTGGTAAACCACCGCCTGCCGCCACCATTCGGCGCTGGCGGCGGCAGGGCTCTGTGGCATCTCCATAGCGGCGTGTCTCCACGTTCCAGGTGGGCGGGGCTTCCCCCTTTTGAGTCGTTCCCCGATCTACTTGATCGAGCCGCGCATGATGCCGCTGACGACCCAGCGCTGGGCGATGAGGAAGACGACCAGAGTCGGGAGCAAGGCCATCAGGTACGACGCGAAGGCCACGTTGAAGTTGGTGGTGAACTGGTCCTGGAACAGGTACTGGATGACCGGGAGGGTCTGCCACTTCGGGTTCGCCGTGATCAGCTGCGGCATCATGAAGTCGTTCCAGGACTGCAGGAAGGCGAAGATGCCGACGGTGGCGGCAATCGGCGTTAGCAGCGGCAGCACGATCTTCCGGTAGGTCTGCCAGGTGGTGCAGCCGTCCATCCGCGCGCTCTCCTCCAGCTCGACCGGGATGGACCGGATGAAGGCGGAGAAGAGCAGCACGTTGAAGGCCAGCTGGAACATGATGTGCAGGATCCCGACGCCGAACGGGTTATCGAGGCCGATCGCGGCCATGAGCTTGACCTGCGGCAGCGCGACGACGGGGAACGGAATGAACAGGGCGGCTAGCAGGTAGAAGAACGTCACGCGGAACTGCCAGTGGCCCCAGTTACGCACGATCGCCCACGCCGCGAGCGAACTGATCAGGATTTCCCCGACCACGGCGATCACCGTGACCAGCGTGCTCATCGCGAACGCCAGCGGGGTATCGGTCAGGTCCCAGGCGGCCCGGAAGTTCCCCCAGTGAATCGGCCAGGGGAAGTTGAAACCGGTGCCCGTGCCGGTCTGGGCCGGTGACTTCAGCGCCATGGCGATGGCGAAGTACAGCGGGATGATGATGGTCAGGGAGCAGATCGCGACGATGATCGTCAGCCCCCAGTTGACCCGGCCGCCCTCAGGGACGGGACGTGGCTTGCGACGCGATTCGATCCGCGGCGCGGCGACGGCTGGGGTCCTTACCTCGGTAGCCACTAGAGAACCCCTCCTCGACGCCGCATAACGCCTAGCTGGAAGACGGCAAAGAACATCGTGATGGCGAAGAAGATGACGGCGTTGGCCATCTGGTAGGCGTAGTCGCCGTTGAAGAAGCCGCTGAAGATCTCCATCGCCACGCTCGTGGTCGCGGTGCCAGGGCCGCCGTTGGTCAGGCCGACCACGACGTCGTACACGTTGAGGAAGCTCTTGAACGTCAGGATCGTATTAATGACGAAGAACGGGAAGAGCAGCGGGAAGGTCATGCGCTGGAACTGCTTCCACGCGCTCGCCCCGTCGATCGAGGCGGCTTCGTACACCTCCGTCGGGATGGAAACCAGCCCGGCCAGGAAGATGATGATCGCGCCCGGGATGGCCACCCAGGACGCGACCAAGACGATGCCGAGCCAGGCCGTGTGCTGGTTGGCCAGGATGCTGGTCTCCAGCGGGGCGAAATGGATCGCCGACGCGATGATCGGGACGGACGTGGAGAGGATAAAGGTGAAAACGTAGGAGATGACCAGGCCGGAGATGACCATGGGCATGAAGAAAACCGTGCGGAGTCCGGTCCGCCATTTGATCTTGGCGTTCAGCGCGAGCGCCAGGGCCAGGGCGGTCACGTTGGTCACGATGCACGCCACGACCGCGAATAGCAGCGTGAACCCGTAGGAGTCCCGGATGGTCGGGTCGCTGAACGCGGCCTGGTAATTGGCGAGTCCGACGAAGTGCCAGGTTCCGTACCCGACGTAGTTCGTGAGGCTCCAGAACATCCCCTGGATCGTAGGGTAAATGATGAAGAAGGTGAACAGGATGATCGCCGGGATGACCATCAAAAGGTACGCCGGCGCCACGGGAAAGAACAGTTTCTTCACCTTACCGAGCGCGCCTCGCCTGGAACGGGCTGCGGTCTCGGTCCGCTGGGAAGGGAGTGCGGTCGCGGTCATGCCTGCCTCCTAGAGCCGGCGCTCATGCGGGTTCACGCCGAGGTCCGTATGGCCAGGCGCTTGAAAGCGCCGTCCATCGACGATGTGAATCCGCTGACGTTGCCGGTCAGCATCATTTCCTGGATGAAGTTCCCGACCGGGATCGTGAGCGGCACGTACGTTCCCGCGCCCTGATAGAACCGGCCGGAGCTGACGTACTCCTGGAGGCCGGTGACGACCGGGCTCGTCTGCGGCGGAGCGTTCTTGAGCGGTGAGAACGCGAGATTGGCCTGGTTGTACGCGTTCATGACGCTCGGCTGCATGAGGTAGTCGAGGAACTGGATGGCCGCCGTGCGCTGCGCCGGCGCTTGGGATCGCGGCAGCCAGATGGCCAGGTCGAGGTTGACCCGGCACCTGGTCTGGGACGCGTCGTCGGTGGTCGGCAGGGCGAAGGTGCCCATCTTGAGCTTGGGATTGATCGCGAGGACCTCGCCGACGGCCCACGGTCCCTGCATGTACATGCCCGCCTGGCCGGCCGCGAAGGCTGTGTTGCCGTTGGCGTAGTACTTGGCGATGGCGTTGTCGTTGAAATATGGCGCCAGGCTGAGCATCTTCTGGCAGGGCTCGGTGAAATCCTTCTCGAACGACACCGCCGAATTGGGACCGAGGTTAGTGCCCTCGCGAGCGAGCTGCTGGTAGAACGCCGCGACGTCGATCATGCCGCCGACGGTGTAATCGAACAGGCCCTGCTGCGTGGTCCAGGTGTCCCCGTAGGTCTGGTAGATCGGCGTGATGCCCGCGGACTTGAACTTCTCGGCCACCGTGAGGAATTCGGTCCAGGTCGTCGGGACGGAAGAAACACCGACCTTATCGAAGAGATCCACGTTGTAGATGACACCCTCGGCGGCTACCGAGTAGGGCAGCACGCTCGTCTCGCCCTGGAACGAGGCGTACTGGGTGACGAGAGCCTGGATGTTCGGGTCGATGGTCTTGGCCTGCGGCAGGCCGCCCAGGTCGGCCAGCACGCCCCGGGCGACGAAGATGGACGTGGTCAGGTTGTAGTTGTCGCAGTCGATGGCGGGCGGATCGCCGCGGACGAACTCCGCGATGAGGCTCGAGATAGAGTCGTGGGTCACCACCACGTGCGACTGGCTCGCGTTGAACTTCGCAACCAGGTTGTCGAAGTACGGGATCACCTCTGGTTTCGTCTCCTCGAACACGATTTTGGTGGCCCCGCCTGACGAGGAGGAACATCCGGCCACCAGGCTGGGGACGGCGAGCGCGGCCGTGCCGAGCCCCAGCGCCTTCATCATCGACCGGCGGTTGAGCAGCGGGCCGCCCCCGAACTCCCCAGTGATCCCAGAAGACTCAGAAACCCCAGGACTCCCTCCGGGGGACGAATGAGCCGCAGTACGGTGGTTCCGACCCGATCGCGGATCAGTGTCTCGCTGCATGGCGGTTCTCCCTCCGGAAGCTCAGATCGCCGATCCTGAATCGGGGGCGAAGAACTGTATGCCGTCGGTCTTGATGGCGAACGTGGCCCGCTCGCCCACCTTGACCGGGCTAGCCGGGTCAACGCGGGCCACGCCCTCGCCGGACTCGGTGACTGCCTCCTCGTCCGCGCTGGTCGTGCCCTCGGCCCGTACCCGGCGGGCATCGATGGTGAAGTGAACCATGAGCTCCGAACCCAGCGCCTCGACCAGGTCCACGTCGCCGACCAGGACCGGCCCGGCGGCGCCGTTGACGGCCGCGGGCAGGTGCTCGGGCCGCAAGCCCACGACCACCTTGTGGCCCGCGTAGGCGGCCAGTCCCGGATGGGCCGCCAGGACGGAGGCCGACAGCTCGATGTCCTGGGACCCGAGCCGGAAGGACCGGGCGCCCTCGGTGACCGCCGCCTCGTACAGGTTCATGGCCGGGGAGCCGATGAACGCCGCCACGAACAGATTGTCCGGCCGGTCATACAGGTGCTGCGGGTGGTCGACCTGCTGCAGCACCCCAGACCGCATCACCGCGACCCGGTCGCCCATCGTCATCGCCTCGACCTGGTCGTGGGTCACGTACATGGTGGCCACCGCGATGCGTCGCTGGATCCGCTGTACCTCGGCCCGCATCTGCACCCGCAGCTTGGCGTCCAGGTTCGACAGCGGCTCGTCCATCAGGAACACCGACGGCTCGCGCACGATCGCCCGGCCCATCGCCACCCGCTGGCGCTGCCCGCCGGACAGCTGGCTGGGCTTGCGGTTCAGCCATTCGGTCAGCCCCAGGATCTCCGCGGTCTCCTTCACCTTGGCCTGGATTTTCGGCTTGGGCACCTTACGCATCGTGAGCGCGAACCCGATGTTCTCGGACACGGTCATGTGCGGGTACAGCGCGTAGTTCTGGAACACCATCGCAATGTCCCGGTCCTTCGGCGTGACGTCGTTGACCGGCTTGCCGCCGATGCGCAGCGTGCCGGAGGAGATGTCCTCCAGCCCCGCGACCATCCGCAGCGCGGTGGTCTTGCCGCAGCCAGACGGGCCGACCAGCACCATGAACTCGCCGTCGCGCACATCCAGGTCCAGGTCCTGCACGGCGTGAAAGCCGTTCGAGTACACCTTGTTGACCTGCTCCAGGCTCACCGTGGCCATCGCGACTCCTTACTAGTCGTTACTGCGTTTCGCGTTTGTGCCGGCGAAGGGTCGCGGATAGATCTGGCCGATCACGGCATTCCGCCACCACCCGGCCGTCGGCTGTCCGGCGTGACGAACCGGGCGCAGCGACAGCCGACTCCAGGAGCCGGTGTAACCAGGCAGGAGGGGCATCGGTCGGCCTCGTTGCTCTTAGCTCTGGCCGGTTCGCGCCGCCGCCCGGCCGGGACATTCGGGTACGGTCCGGACGCTGCGTACGCTGGCCGCTTTAACGTGTAGGAAACGCTTTCATTGAAAATAAGGCCGTCGGGTGGGCACGTCAAGGCCTCAGCTGGCCCCGCTTTCCGTTCCGTTCATCTCTGGCCCGGCAAAGGCGATCCGCGCCGCCCGCTAGCAGAGGCGGCGGCTTGGCCGGGCCCTGCGTCTCGCGGGGCCGAAAGACTCCTCGGCACGTCGGTACCCATCGGCTGCCCGAGCCAAGATCACCAGCGGATCATCACCCCGCCTGTAGCATAGTTTGCGCTGTTCAGGGCGATATTCTTGGGTGACGGAAGCCGCTCTCGCGGTCCGGGATCCTCGGGCTGCGACCGGCATAACGTAGGCGGGTTCGCAAGCCCGCCGCAAGGTCGCGGCGCCTTCTCGTTACGGGGTAGCCCACCGCCCAGGCCGACAGATCTGCATATGCTTACGCACCGTCCCGTCCGAGGACTCGCCAAGAGATAATCG
>Ga0210395_10004877_pt1 | contig 10297 bp, 7 predicted proteins | sample IncBWH4OmetaG_FD_150861 | JGI IMG/M metagenome (GOLD analysis project Ga0210395, IMG submission 150861) | Forest soil microbial communities from Barre Woods Harvard Forest LTER site, Petersham, Massachusetts, United States - Inc-BW-H-4-O ...
ACCCATATCGAGCAGGTCGCGGCCCGGCTCAACTGGCCGTGCGTGCGCGTCAATCTCGACAGCCATATCAGCCGCGTCGATCTGATCGGCAAGGACGCCATCGTGATCCGCGAGGGCATGCAGGTCACCGAATTCCGCGACGGCATTTTGCCGTGGGCGTTGCAGAACAACGTCGCGCTGTGCTTCGACGAATACGACGCCGGCCGTCCCGACGTCATGTTCGTGATCCAGCGCGTGCTGGAATCCTCCGGCCGGCTGACGCTGCTCGACCAGAACAAGGTGATCAAGCCGCACCCGTCGTTCCGTCTGTTCGCCACCGCCAATACGGTCGGGCTGGGCGACACCTCCGGCCTCTATCACGGCACCCAGCAGATCAACCAGGGCCAGATGGACCGCTGGTCGATCGTCACCACGCTGAATTATCTGCCGCACGACAACGAGGTCGAGATCGTGCTCGCCAAGGCGCGGCACTATCGCAACGCGGAAGGCCGCGACATCGTCGGCAAGATGGTGCGCGTCGCCGATCTCACGCGCAACGCCTTCATGAACGGCGACATCTCCACCGTCATGAGCCCGCGCACCGTGATCACCTGGGCGGAGAACGCCGACATCTTCAACGACATCGGCTTTGCCTTCCGGCTGACCTTCGTCAACAAATGCGACGAGCTGGAGCGGCCACTGGTCGCCGAGTTCTATCAGCGCTGTTTCGGACAGGAGCTTGCCGAATCCGCGGTCAATGTCGCGCTCAGCTGAGCCGCCGTGTCCTCCAACATCAAGCCCAAGACCCCCGTCAAGGAAGCGCCGACCGAACCGTTCAAGCGCGCGGTTGGCGTATGCCTGAAGGCGATCGCCGGCAAGGGCGATCTCGAAGTATCGTTCGCGGCCGAGCGGCCGGGGCTCGTCGGCGGCAAGGCGCGATTGCCGGAGCCGCCGCGGCGGCTCAACGAGCGCGAGGCGGCCATCGTGCGGGGCCACGCCGATTCGATCGCGCTGCGGCTGGCCTGTCACGATCCGGCGGTGCACCGCAAGCTGGTGCCCGGCGGCCAACAGGCACGCGCGGTGTTCGACGCCGTCGAACAGGCCCGCGTCGAGGCCATCGGCTCGCGCCGCATGGGCGGCGTCGCCAAGAATCTCACCGCCATGCTCGACGACCGTTTCCACCGCGGCAAATTCGACGAGATTTCCGACCGTGCCGATGCGCCGATCGAAGACGCGCTCGCCATGATGGTGCGCGAACGGCTCACCGGCGAAGCGCCGCCCGCCGCCGCGCGCAAGCTGGTCGATCTGTGGCGGCCGCTGATCGAGGAGCGCGCCGGCCGCGATCTCGATCGGCTCGAGCGCGTGCTGACCGACCAGCGCCGCTTCGGCGACGTCGTCCACGACCTGCTCGATTGCCTCGACATGGGCGAGGACCGCTCGAGCGAATCCGACGAGGACGAGGGTGAAGAGGGCGACCAGGAAAACCAAAAGGACGAGCAGGGCGACAGCGGCGACGCGTCCGATTCGGCCGACAGCGAGCGCATGAGCGCGGAGGCGGAGGCGTCCGCCGACGAACTGCCCGACAGCAGTTCGGAGGCCGTCGATGCGCCGGCCGCCGAGATGGCCGACGACGCCGAAATGGGCGATTCCGAGACCGCGGCCGAGCCGTGGCGGCCGCGCAATCAGCGCAACGAACCGCGCGGCCCCGACTACAAGCCCTATACCAGCAAGTTCGACGAAACCATCGGTGCCGAGGATTTGTGCGAGCCTGAAGAGCTTGAGCGGCTGCGCGGCTATCTCGACAAGCAGCTCTCGAATCTGCAAGGCGTCGTCGCGCGGCTCGCCAATCGGCTGCAGCGGCTCCTGTTGGCGCAGCAGAACCGCGCCTGGGAGTTCGATCTCGAAGAAGGCCTGCTCGATCCGTCGCGGCTGCCGCGCGTCATCGTCGATCCGATGCATCCGCTGTCGTTCAAGCGCGAGAAAGACACCGACTTCCGCGACACCGTGGTGACGCTGCTGCTCGACAATTCCGGTTCGATGCGCGGCCGGCCGATCACGGTCGCCGCCACCTGTGCCGACATTCTGGCGCGCACGTTGGAACGCTGCGGCGTCAAGGTCGAGATTTTGGGCTTTACCACGCGGGCCTGGAAAGGCGGGCAATCGCGGGAATCCTGGCTCGCCAACGGCAAGCCGCCCAATCCCGGCCGGCTCAACGACCTGCGCCATATCATCTACAAGTCGGCCGACGCGCCATGGCGTCGGGCGCGGAAGAATCTCGGGCTGATGATGCGCGAGGGATTGCTCAAGGAAAACATCGACGGCGAGGCGCTCGACTGGGCGCATAAGCGGCTGCTCGGCCGCTCGGAATCGCGAAAAATCCTGATGATGATCTCCGACGGCGCGCCGGTCGACGACTCGACGCTGTCGGTCAACCCGGGAAATTATCTGGAGCGCCACTTGCGCTGGGTGATCGAGGATATCGAGACGCGCTCGCCGGTCGAACTGATTGCCATCGGCATCGGCCACGACGTCACGCGCTACTACCGCCGCGCGGTCACCATCGTCGATGCCGAGGAGCTTGGCGGCGTCATGACCGAAAAGCTCGCCGAGTTGTTCGGGGACAATCCGACCGAGGAACGTCTGCGCACGGCCCGGCCGCGGCGGCTGCATTCGTAAGTATAAAAAGGACATCTGTAAGGGAGTGACCCATGAATACTCGCGGGTATTTGTCGCGCATGGCCGCCCTGTGCCTGCTGGCGTTGCCGGTAGCCACGTCGGCATTCGCGCAGGCCACGAGCTATCCGGAAAAGGCGGTGATGATCATCTCCGATGCCGGAGCCGGCTCCAGTCCGGATGTTGGCATGCGCATCGTTGCCGACGGATTGAGCAAAATGTGGGGACAGCAGGCGGTCGTGGTCAATCATCCCGGCGCCAACGGCAGCATCGCCGCGCGTGCGGCGAGCGAGGCGTCACCCGACGGCTACACCCTTTATGCGCCGGCGCTGTCGACTTTCGTAGCGCTGCCGACGGTGGCGCCCAACCTGCCGGTCAAGCTGCCGCGCGATTTTTTGCCGATCGGTTTCATCGCCGAACAGCCGATGTTCCTTTCGGTCGATCCTAAAAGCGGCATCACCACGCTGGCCGAACTCATCGATCGCGCCAAAAAAGCGCCGGGTACGCTGTCGATCGCAGTCTCCGGCGTCGGCCGCATGACCCATCTGACAGGCCTATTGTTGCAGCAGAAGGCCGCTATCAAGCTCATTCCGGTGCCGTATACCGGCGGTCCTTCGGCGGCGCTGGCCGATGTGGCCGGCGGCCGCGTCACCATGATCATCGAAGGCTACCCCGGCATCATCGGCGCGGCGAATGCAGGGCAGGTGAAGCTGATCGCAGTGGCTTCGCCGCAGCGGTTGGTGGAATTGCCCGATCTGCCGACGGTGGCGGAAACCATTCCGGGTTTCTCCGCGGCTGGCTGGCTCATCGTCGCGGCGCCGGTCGGCACGCCGGCGCCGATCATCGCCAAGGTCAGCGCGGACATTGCCAAGGTCGTCGCCGATCCGGACGTGAAAAAGAAACTGGCGGCCACCGGCAGCTATACGCATGCCATGACTCCCGACGAGACCGGAGCCTTTGTCGCCAAGCAGCAGGAAACCTGGCTGCCGGTGCTGCAGACGATCTCGACGCAATGACGCAATCGCGCGTTTACGCCGCTGCAACGTCAAAGCCGTCCAATCCTCCGCGCGCGATGGCGCGTCGCACCAGGCCCGACGTTTTTGCCTCGGCGGCAAAGTCGGACAGATAGGATAGCAATCCAGTGCCGCCCTTCGCGACGGCAATGCCTACGCGATTGACGCCGTAACCTTTTGCCAGCACGCGAGCCCCCGGCAATCGTTCGGCAAATGCGATGAGCTGATCGCGCGGAAACGCCAGCGCGTCGACTTTCTGATCTCTCAACAGATCGAAGGCACTCTCGGGCAGCTCGACGCCAATCAGCTCGGCTTGCTTGACGATACGGCGTAGCGCCAGGGCCGAGGCGTGACCGTCGACGAGGCCGATGCGCCGTCCCGCCTGATCGGCGTCTTCGAGGCTCCCGATCGTGGCGCCGGCCGGCACCAGCAGCGAATAGTCGAACTCAAAGAGCGCCGGCGAAAAATCCAAGACGGCGACGCGCGATGGTTCGATGCCGAGAAATGCCATGTCGCAAGCGCCGTCTTGCAAACCGGTGACCGCGTCCTTGGGCGACGGATATTTGATAACCCGTGTCGCAACGCCGAGACGCGCCGCGAGTGCGTTCACAATCTCAATTGCAATAAACCCGGTGCCGATGCCACGAATGCCCGTGGCATCCTCGGCGTATTGCGGCAGGAACAGCGCGAGACGGATGGCGCCGGCCGCCGCAAGCGCGGCGAGCCGCGGATCGGCCGCTGGCATGCTTTGCGCTTACCGCTCGCCCGCTTCGGTGAAAAACTTCTCGCCATAGGCAAAACGGTTCGGCTTGAGGAAGAAGCCGAGCAACACGGCGCCGTTCGGCGCTACGGCCTCGTGCTGATTGCCGGCCGGCCGCCAGACGAACTGGCCCGGCCCGCACTTGCCTTCGTGATCTTCCAGCGAGCCCTCGATCACGTAAGTCTGCTCCAGCGCGGTGTGCTCGTGCAGCGGTACGATGGCGCCGGGCTCGAGCTTGAACAGCGCGGTGGTGACGCCGTTGCCGTCGGTATAGAGCACCTTGATCTGGATGCCGGGAAATTTGGTCTTCTCCCACGGCATGTTCGGCGCATCGACATAGTGCGCGGCGCGCTCCGGCGGATTGTCTTGCTTGATGTCGGAATGCACGACTTTGCGGTTGAGCGGACATGGCTGTCTCCTTCGGTGCAGAGCGTCGGCTGCCTCAAGCATATTGCGCCGGCCAAAGCGCCGCCAGGGCGTATGCGGCCAGCCGCAGAAACGCCAAAGGCCCGCGCGTGGCGGGCCTCGAAGGTCGACCGGAAATAAGTGAAGCGATTACGCCGTCGCCTTGCGCTTCTTGACCACCGCGCGCTTGAGCTCGAGCACCCGCGGTGACAGCTCGGCGTCCTTGGCCTTGAGCAGGAAGGCGTCGAGGCCGCCGCGATGATCGACGGTCTTGAGCGCATTGGCCGAAATCCGCAGCCGGACCGAGCGGCTAAGCGCGTCCGACAATAGCGTGACATTGAGCAGGTTGGGCCGAAATCGCCGCTTGGTCTTGCGGTTCGAGTGGCTCACCCGGTTGCCGATCTGGCGTATCTTTCCGGTCAATTCGCAACGCCATGACATGGCTGTCGTTCCTCAAAGGTCCCGCCGCGGCAAGCGCCGCCTGACGACGATGTGGGATAGGCGCGGAGCTATAATCAGGGGTCTCCGCAGCGTCAAGCATATGTCGGATATGGCCTTTACGGGCGCCAAACCACACAAAGGACGCATTCCCGAACGAGGAAAGGCATGGGGGTTTCATGCTTGGGCCATATCCGGCCGGCAAAGGTCCCCCATAGGTTCGAAACCGCGCCTGTGACCCGCCGACCCGGCGGCATTTGGGGAAAACACTGTCAGTGTCCGTGCTGCCGCAACGGTTTCCTTTTGATGCCGCCCCCGCCGCCTTCGCCGCGGCGGTTTGTGTCATGGCGGCTTTTGCCGCCGATGCCGGCCATGTCGCGGCGGCCCAAGTGCATTTGGAAGCCGTGCATTTGGAAGCCGTGCATCTGGAAGCCGAATACACCGCCACACTCGCCGGCCTGCCGATCGGTCGCGGCACCTGGGCCATCGAGATTGCCGAGGACCAATACACCGCGGCGGCCAGCGGCGCGACCTCGGGACTGATGCGGATTTTTTCCGGCGCACGCGGTACCGGCGCTACGCGCGGCAGCTTCAATGGCGATCAGACGATGCCGACGAGCTATATCGCGACGATCGATTACGAGCGCGGCAAGATCGACAACGTGCGCATGGCGCTCTCCGGCGGCAATGTGAAGGATTTGTTGGCCGATCCGCCGCTGTACCCGCATCCCGATCGCATTCCGGTGAGCGACGCCGACCGCCGCGGCGTCGTCGATCCGATGAGCTCGACCATCAACCGCGTCGGCGGCAACGGCGATCCGGTGTCGCCTTTGGCCTGCGCCCGCAAGGTCGCGGTATTCGACGGCCGCGTGCGCTACGACCTGCGCAGCGAGTTCAAGCGCATGGAGATGGTCAAGGCCGAACGCGGCTACCAGGGACCGGCTGTGGTTTGCGCAGTGTATTTCGAGCCGATTTCCGGCTACGTGCCGGAGCGAGCGGTGATCAAATATCTGGTCGCGCTGCGCGACGCCGAAGTCTGGCTGGCGCCGATCGCCGGCACGCGCGTGGTGGTGCCGTTCCGCTTCTCGATGCCGACGCCGCTCGGCCTGGGCGTGTTGCAGGCGACCCAATTCGTCGCCGCCGCGCAGCCGGCCCATCCCAGCGTCAGCGCGAAAACCCAGTAATCGCGGCCGTCGCGCGGGCGCCATACGGGTGTTGCACAATCTCGACGAAGCCACGCCGGCTACCCATGTTGGGCATGTCCGCAGGCTTCCCCGTTATCCACAGGAGGTTATCCCTTGACTCGTCGTGGAATCGTGATCTGCCGCCGCGTTAACGGTTTGGGCGCCAAAGCGACGCAGCAGAATCGCTCGTTACACCCGATCTGGTGTTCGACGGGGGTTGCGGCGCCATATATCGCGGTGAACGAACTCGAACAGGCCGCGAGTCGCCGATTCGGCCGCGATTCGTTCCAGACTCGTTCCACATGTTAAGCACAGGCGTTTCCAGCGTCACGTTGTGATACACAAGCACTCTGCGCCATGCCGGACTGTTGATGCCGATTTCCTTCTCGCCGCCTGCCGATCGTGACCTGCGCGCCCGTGGCGCCGGCGTCACCGCGGTGCTGGGGCCGACCAATACCGGAAAGACCCATCTTGGGATCGAGCGGATGCTGGCGCATTCCTCGGGCCTGATCGGCTTGCCGCTGCGGCTGTTGGCCCGCGAGGTCTATAACCGCGCCGTCGAGCGCGTCGGCGCCGACGCGGTGGCGCTCGTCACCGGCGAGGAAAAGATCAAGCCGCCCAATCCGCGGTTTTGGGTGGCGACGGTCGAAGCCATGCCGCGCGATCTCGACGTCGCCTTCCTTGCCGTCGATGAAATCCAGCTCGCCGCCGATTTCGAGCGCGGCCACGTTTTCACCGACCGCATGCTCAACCGCCGCGGCCGCGAGGAGACGCTGGTGCTCGGCGCCGCCACCATGCGGCCGATCGTCGAGCGGCTGTTGCCCGGCGCCAGCATCGTCAGCCGGCCGCGGTTGTCGCAACTGACCTTCGCCGGCGAGAAAAAGCTGACACGGCTGCCGCGCCGCTCGGCTGTTGTCGCGTTTTCGGCGGAAGAAGTTTACGCCATCGCCGAATTGATTCGCCGCCAGCGCGGCGGCGCCGCAGTGGTGCTCGGCTCGCTGTCGCCGCGGACCCGTAACGCACAAGTCGCGCTCTATCAGGCGGGCGAAGTCGACTACCTGGTGGCGACTGACGCCATCGGCATGGGTCTCAATCTCGACGTCGATCACATCGCGTTCGCCTCCGACCGCAAATTCGACGGCTATCAGTTCCGCAAGCTCAGCCCGTCAGAACTGGCGCAGATCGCCGGCCGCGCCGGCCGCGCGCAGCGCGACGGCACCTTCGGCACCACCGGCCGCTGCCCGCCGTTCGAGAACGAGCTGGTGCAGGCGCTGGAGTCGCACACTTTCGAGCCGGTGAAGATGGTGCAGTGGCGCAACACCGATCTCGATTTCTCCTCGATCGGCGCGCTGCAGGCGGCACTGGCGATGGCGCCGACCGAGGCTGCGCTGGCGCGCGCGCCGACGGCGGAAGATATTCTGGTGCTCGACCATGCTTCGCGCGAGGACGACGTGCGCGCCTGGACGACGAAGCCGGCCGACGTCGAGCGGCTGTGGGAAGTCTGCCAGGTGCCCGATTATCGCAAGATCGCGCCGGCGAACCACGCCGAGCTCGTGGTCACGCTGTACGGCTATTTGCAACGCGAGGGCAAGGTCGCGACCGATTGGTTCGCCCGCCAGATCGCGGAGAACGATCGCACCGACGGCGATATCGACACGCTGTCGACCCGCATCGCCCACATTCGCACCTGGACCTTCGTGGCGAACCGGCCGGACTGGCTCGCCGATCCCGAACATTGGCAGGGCGTCACCCGCGGCGTCGAAGACAAGCTTTCCGACGCGCTGCACGAGCGGCTCACCGAGCGTTTCGTCGATCGCCGCACCAGCGTCTTGATGCGGCGGTTGCGCGAAAACGCAACGCTGGAGCCCGAGATCAACAAGACCGGCGACGTCGTCGTCGAGGGCCATGTCATCGGCCGTCTCGACGGCTTCCAGTTCGTCGCCGACGCATCGTCGGGCGGCTCCGAAGCCAAGGCGTTGCACAACGCGGCGCAGAAGGCGCTCGTCGGCGAGATCGGCGCGCGCGCCATGCGGCTTGCCGAAGCGCCCGATGGGCAATTCGCGCTCGCCTCCGACGGTGCGATCCGCTGGACCGGTGCCGCGGTCGGCAAGCTCATCGCCGGCGAGCAAGTTTTGAAACCGCGAGTCCGTGTCATCGCCGACGAGCATTTGACCGGTGCGCCAAGGGATGCGGTGGAGGCGCGGCTCGAAGCTTTCGTCAAATCCCATCTGGAAAAACTGCTCGGCCCGTTGTTCGTGCTGTCGGCAGCCGAGGACGTGACCGGCATCGCGCGCGGCGTCGCCTTCCAATTGGCCGAAGCGCTCGGCGTGCTCGAACGGCAAAAAGTCGCCGAGGATGTCAAAGGGCTGGAGCAGCCGGCGCGCGCCTCGTTGCGCAAATACGGCGTGCGCTTCGGCGCCTACCACATCTACATCCCGGCGCTGCTCAAGCCCGGGCCGCGAGCGCTCGCCGCGCAGCTGTGGGCGCTGGCGCATGACGGACCGCAGACCAAAGGCCTTGACGATCTGTTGCACCTCGCCGGCTCCGGCCGCACCTCGATCCCGGTCAATCGCGAGATCGACGCGGCGCTCTACGGCACCGCCGGCTATCGGGTCAGCGGCGAACGCGCAGTGCGCGTCGATATTCTGGAGCGGCTGGCCGATCTGATCCGCCCCGCGCTGTCGTGGCGCGAAGGTGCCCCCGGAACCAAGCCGCCGGGCGCGATTGCCGGCGGCGGCTTCACCGTCGTCAACGGCATGACGTCGCTGACCGGCGCCTCGGGCGAAGACTTTGCTTCGATCCTGCGATCGCTCGGCTACCGCATGGAGCGCCGGCCAAAACCAGCGGAGCCGGCGCAAGCCTCCGCGCCAGCCGAACAAGCCGCCGCGCCGGCCGAACACGTCGCCGCGCCGGTCGAACACGTCGCCGCGCCGGTCGAAACCGTAGCGCCGGCGGAAACCGATCCGGACGTTCAAGCGCCGCCAGCTGTCGAAGGCGAAGAGCCAGCGCGCGAAAGCGCTCCCGAAGTCAGTCACGCCGCCGTCCAGGAACCCGTGGAAGCAGCGCTGCAACCGGCGGCGGATTTCGTGACGGCGAGCCCAACGGCGGAACCCGGAGAAACTGAAACGACGGCAGCGCCATCGAGCACTGTGGCTGAGGCAGGTCCCGACATTGCGGTGGATAAGCCCGCCGAAGAACCGGTCATGATCGAAGTCTGGCGGCCGGGTAGGGCGGGGCGGCCCGAAGGCGCGCGCCGGCCACGCTTCAAACGTCGCGAAGCGGGCCGGCACAAGGCCGCCGAGCAGGGCGCGCCACGCCAGCCGGAACAGGCTATTCCAGCCGTCGCCGCGGCGGAGGCAGCTGCTTCGCCGCCAAGCGGAGAGGGCGCCGCCACAACCGAGCAGCCCCACGCGAAACGTCATCAGCGCCACCATCGCCGGCAAAAGCCCAAGCAACGGTTCGACCGGCCACCGCGGGAACGGGATCGGGAGCGGCCGGCCCGTCCGCAGCGCTTCGAGCGCCGCGAGCGCGACAAGGCGCCGGATCCGAATTCGCCCTTTGCCAAGCTCGCAGCCTTGAAGGCGCAGCTCGAGGCCGACGCCAAGGAGCGCCGCTGAAGTGCCTGCCGAAGACCGCCAGCGCATCGACCGGTGGCTCTGGCACGCCCGGCTGGTACGCACCCGCGGCGCGGCAGCGGCATTGGCGGATGCCGGCTATGTCCGCGTCAACGGCGCCCGGATCGCCGCCCCAAGCCGCCAGGTCCGCACCGGCGACGTCATCACGGTGGCGCTCGACCGCAGCGTCCGGGTGCTCAAAGTCAGGGGTTTTGCCGAGCGCGGGGGTCC
>Ga0210395_10004878_pt1 | contig 10297 bp, 8 predicted proteins | sample IncBWH4OmetaG_FD_150861 | JGI IMG/M metagenome (GOLD analysis project Ga0210395, IMG submission 150861) | Forest soil microbial communities from Barre Woods Harvard Forest LTER site, Petersham, Massachusetts, United States - Inc-BW-H-4-O ...
CGTCCTCCGCCAACATGCGGCCCACTTCGTACCAATCGGCGCCGACGAAAGCGTCGGACTTGTAGTTCGACGACATGTTCATCTGCACCACGTGAATGCCCTGCGTTTCGGCGCGCTTGAGCTCCTTCATCAGCAGCGTGACGCTCGGATTTTGTACGACCAGCACGTCCGGCTTCTCGTCGATCAGCGCGGTCAAAGCCTGCTGCATGGCCGCCGGGTTGAGAGCCGGATCGCGCACGATGAATTTCATGCCGCGCCATTCGGCCTCGGTCTTGATTACCCGGCCCCATTCGTCCATCAGCGGCACGCCGGTGGCGATCGGCAGAAAAGCGATAGTCTTGCCTTTGAGATCCTTATCGTAATCGGCGCGCAGCTCATGCGCCGTCTTGGTGCCGCCTTCCTCCTGCGCAAATGCAGGGCGCTGCAGCCCCCAAGCCGCAAAAACAATCAAAGCGATTGTGATTGTCGCCCACGAATATCGTCGGGTCATGGCGTTACTCCTCCCTTGTGACGCGATATTTGCCGGAATTTTCCCCGGCGGTTTTGTGCGATTATACCTTTCGTTGCTCAGTCGACAAATGCCGATGCGGGTGCAGGATTGCTCGGATTCCGTGCGCTGCTTGAACACAACACGGTGCCCGGATCACGCCTTCGTGCCCCGGCACGTTTTTCCGGGCCGATTCATTGCGGCGATGTGGGTGCCTGGCAGCGGCGATTGCCGTTCGACCTCCCTGGTACTTTTCGGAGCGTGATCTGGGCCACGCCAGTCAATACGCTACCATATTGGATCACTTGTTCCAAGTATGATCTGGAGTAAGTGTTCCAAATTGGGTATGTGGTTTTGCCAAGCGCGGGAGCCGGTACATTGGTACTTAGAGACAGTCCGAACACAGGCAGACCTCTTTATCAAGGAGGAAAGGCCGTCATGGCGCGCCCGGACAAAAAGAGAAAACCCCGACTTAGTCTTGATGTCCCGCGCTACAGGGTCGGGGCCGAGATCGTTGGTCCGGTCACCGCGCCGCCGCTGCGCTATAAGAAATCAGCCGCCGTTCAGAAGCAACTATTGGATACAGCCGAGGATCTGTTCGCGCGCTGGGGCTATGCAGCCGTTTCAATCCGCGATGTGACTTCGCAAGCGAAAATGCGGGTCGCTAACGTGAGCTACTATTTCGGCAGCAAGCAAAATCTCTACTTCGAGGTCTTGCGCCGTCGTTCTGAGCCGCTGGCGCGGACGCGTCTTGAACGCATTGGAGCCGCTCGTGCACAGAAGGTGAGCCGCGATCTGAAGCTTAAAGCTCTGGTCGCCGCATACGCCGATCCGCCGCTGGAATTGAGTCAAAGCGGCGATCCGGGCTGGAAGAATTTTTTCTCGTTGATCGGGCAAGTGACCTTTACCGGCTTTGCGGCGCCGCAAATTGCCGAGTTCTTCAATGAGCCGGCCAGACAGTTCATGGCGGCGCTGCATGAGCTTTATCCGTCCGCTCCACCGGCAAAGATTCAGACGGCGGCGCTGTTGCTGATAGGGCCCTACCTGATGGTGATTGCCGAAACCGGCCGCATCGAGACATTTCCCGAGAGAACATTTTCCTCGGGCGATCTGGCTTTGCTTGGTCCTTTCATGAAGGATTTCATCGCCGGCGGCATCCGGGGCCTGCTGGAGTCCGTTCCAACCGGCAAAACGCGCGGACCTGGGAGTTCAGGTCCGCGCCGGACAAGCAGCTGATCGCTCATGACCAATTGCGCAAGAGTTGTTCCGAGTTGACAAAAATGGAACGAACGATACAATTCTGACTTGAAGCAAAGGCCCGAACCGGAACCGGAAATCGGCGCTGCCAGTGAGGGAGACGACGCCGCAGCGTGCGCCGGGTCGCCGTCAAGAGGCGGGCGGCGCGGCTGGTCGCCTTATCCTGCTCCGCCGCCTGACGTCTTTATTGACCGGGGTCACGCGAGGACATTCGCTTGGAGCAAATACAAAGCAGGCCACGCAACCTGATTGAGCGACTGCAGAGCCTGATCGTGGCGCACGGCCGCGCGACTACGCAAAGCTATGTCGCCTGCGGCGGACCGACAGCTAAGGCAGCTCGATGAATAGGCTTACGGGAAAAGTGGCTGTGGTCACCGGCGCAGGACGCGGCATCGGTCTGAGCCTGGTGCACCGGCTGGTGTCGGAGGGAGCGCGGGTGCTGGTCAACGATCTCGATGCGGAAGAAGCAGAAGCGGCCGCACGATCGCTGCGAGAGGCTGGCGCCACCGCGGTCGCTTATCCGGGCAACGTTACCCATGACGACTTTCCACGCCGGTTGATCGCCGCGGCGTTGGAGCAATTCGGCGACATCCACATCCTAGTCAATAACGCCGGCTACATCTGGAATGGGCCGCTGCACAAGATCAGCGATGAGCAGTGGGACGCCATCCAAGACGTGCATCTGAAGGCACCGTTCCGCATTCTGCGGGAGTTGCGTGGCTTTTTGGACGGCCGGGTCGCGGAGGAACGCAGAAAAGGCGTGGTCGTTCACCGCAAGGTCGTGAACGTCTCGTCAGTCTCGGCGACCGGCGGCGCCGCTGGGCAGGCCAATTATGCGGCGGCCAAAGCCGGTCTTCACGGCCTTACCCGGTCGTTGGCGAAGGAATGGGGGCCGCTGGCCGTCAACGTCAATTGCGTGGCGTTCGGCTACATCGAAACCCGCCTGACGCAGGAGATTGCCGGCGAGACTGCGGTGATGATCGAGGGCGTGCCGCGGCGCGTCGGACTGACGCGGCCGATAATCGAAGCGATCAAGGAGCGCACCGCTCTTGGCCGGGCGGGGACCGCCGACGAGGCGGCGGGCGGCATCATGCTGTTCTGCCTTCCGGAGTCCGACTACGTCACCGGCCAGATTTTGGAGGTCAGCGGTGGACTCGCTCACTGATAACGCCGCACAAGCCGCACGAGCTGTTTTGCACGGAGAGGCGTCGCCATGAGCCCGAACACGAACACGCGATCGGGTGTGCCGTTGCAGCGGACGTACGTTGCGGCAACCGGCGAAGGAGAGCAGCCAGGCGAATTTCCCTACACGCGCGGCCGGCTGGCAAACCCGCACACCCACACGACCTGGATTCAGCGCGAGCTTTCAGGCGAAGGCGACGGCCACCGCTCGAACGAACAAATCCGCTATCTCCTGGAGCACGGCCAGACCGGGATCGATGTTATCGGCGACGGGCCGACGCAGTCGCTGCTCGATCCCGATCATCCCCTGGCGCGGGAAGCGGTCGGTACTCAGGGTGTTTCTCTGTGCCGGAAACAGGACTTTCTCGACCTTTTTCGCGACGTGCCATTCGATCGTGTTTCGATCTCGAGTTCGGCGCCGTCGTTCTTTGCTTTGTCGGGCTTGGTGCTGGCGGCGCGGGAAGCAAAGTTTCCGCTCGATCGCCTGCGCGGCTCCATCCTGCACGGCCCGCTTTACACCGAAGACTGTTCCTATGCGTGGCATCTGCCGGTGGATTTTCGGGTGCGTTTGGCGCTCGACTCGATCGAATATTGCTCGCAGCACATGCCGAAGTTTCACGCTTATGTGGAGGACACTTATTTTTTCAGCGAATCGGGCCTGACGCCGGTTGAAGAAATGGCGTTGGGTTTTGTTCAGCTGAGGCACCTTGTCCGCAAGCTTCTGGCTCGCGGAATTGCAATTGACTCGTTTGCGCCGCGCATCGCTCTTCTGGTCAATTGCGGGATGGATTTCTTCGAGGAGATTGCCAAAATCCGCGCCACGCGCCGTCTCTATGCCAAGATGATGCGCGACGAGTTCGGCGCGACCAACCCGCGCTCGATGTCGGCGGCGATCACCAGCCATACCTCCGGCCTTTCGCTGACCGCGCAGCAGCCAATCAACAATGTGGTGCGTGGCGCCGTTCAAGCCCTCGCGCTGGTGCTGGCGGGCGTGCAGGCGATCGAGATTTCGGCTTTTGACGAAGCCTTCCGCACGCCGAGCAAGGACGCGCACATGGTTGGCCTGCGCACCCAGCAGATTCTGGATCTCGAGGCCGGCGTCGCCAAGGTACTCGACCCGCTGGGTGGCTCGTATTTTGTCGAGACGTTGACCGACCAGCTGTCAGACCGGATTCGCGCGCGCATCGATGAAATCGAGGCAAGAGGCGATCCGGAGGAACTCTCCGCCGGCGGCTTCTTCCGCGACATATTCCATCGGGCGATGGAGGACTCGCAGCACGACGTCGAGCACGGCGATATCTCCGTGGTTGGCGTCAACGTGCACAAGCTGGCCGAGCAGGACGATACGCTGCTGCGCGACGTCGCCACGGCCAAGATCGAAACTTGGCGCCGCCATATCCGGACAATTGAAGCCTTCAAACGCGAGCGGGATCTCCCGAGGTTGCTCGCTGGACTCGACGGCGTCGCGGTCGCGACGGCTGGGTCCGCAAACCTCGTCCCCGCTGTCATCGACGCCCTGGATGCTTCCGCAACAATCGGCGAGATCGTCACCACCATGCGCCGCACGCTCGCAATGCCGCCGGACATGTTCGATCATCCGCTGCCGGGTCCGAATGTAGGCGCTCGACATGTCGCGTGAGTTTGTTGCGCTCGCCATCATGGGCATCGACCAGCACGAGAACGGGGCGATCGCCGTGGCCCGCGTCTTGCGAGAGGCGCAGATGAAAGTCGCCTATCTCGGTAAATTCCATTCGCCGGCGTCGGTCGCGGAGAAGGCGATCAAGGAAGACGCCGACGTGGTCGGAATCAGCTGTCATTCCTGGGAATACATGCGTCTGGTTCCTCAACTGGTAGAGGAGTTGCGCACCCGCGGTTCGGACATTCCCGTCGTCATCGGCGGCTCTGTCATTACCGCGGAGGACGCCGAGAAGATGCGGCAGGCGGGCGTGGCCGCCGTCTTTGCCAATGCGACCGACGGCGAGACAGTTATCGAGTGCATCCGCGCCCTGAGCGCCCCAAGGAAGGCGGCCCGCTCCAACTAATCGGATTCGGCACAGAGGCCGATGGCCCCCTTGCGGCGGCGTCTCTTCGTGGCGTACTTTGGTGCGCGTGTTTCCCGCCGACCACGGATGATCGGCGTTGCTCGGCCGCCGATGATCTGGTCTCATCATGTCGCTCGCGGAGTCTCATTCATTGCTCGGCATGCCGTTAACGGAGAGTGACATGGCGCTGAAGAAAACAATCATCGAGCCGTCCTGGGAAGCGAAATACTCGTTCTCGCCCGCAGTTGTCACCGAGGGAGGCAAGACCATTTGGTTGGCCGGTCACGTCGGCTTTGTCGACGATACCGGCACGTCGCTTGCCGGAAATTTTGATGCGCAGGTCCGGCAAGCTTTCAAAAATCTCGAGAAGACGCTGCAACGCGCCGGCGGCACGCTGAAGGATATCGTCTGGATGACGGTCGCGGTTTCGGATGGACGCTTCTCGCAACGATTCACCGATATTCGCAAAGAGATCTACGGCGGCGACTTTCCCGCCAGCACTCTGTTGACGGCGGCTTGCTTTGCCGTTCCCGAGATCATGGTGGAGATTACGCCGATCGCGGTGGTCGCCAGCTAGCGCGATCGCAGCGAGCCGGAGCGCATCTCGCCGGGCGGCTATCACCTCGGGAGGGAGCGGAGCATGCTTTCGGGTGTCTACGAATTCCTTCCTCAAGACCGCGTGATCTTCGGCCGCCCGGCATCGGAGGCCGTCGCCGAGACGGCCGATCGCATGGCGAAGCGGCGCTTGCTGATCGTCGCCAGCAGAACGCTCAATCGCAAGACCGATGTTGTTTCGAAAATTCGGTCAGCGCTCGGCGAGCGCTGCCTCGGCGTGTTTGACGAATGTGTGGAACATGTGCCGCGCGCCTCGGTATTGGCGCTTGCCTCCGCCGTCCGCAACAGCGAACCCGATCTGATCGTCACAGTGGGCGGAGGCACCCCGATCGACACCGTCAAAGTGATGCTGCTGGCTTTGGCCGCTGGCGTCAACGACGAGGCCGGTTTTGACGGCATGAGGATTCGCGTCGGCACCGACGGCACCCGGGTCGTCCCCGCGATCAAGGATTCGCCGCTTCGTCAGGTCATCGTGCCGACGACGCTGTCCGGAGCCGAATTCTCCAATCTCGGCGGCTGCACCGACCCGGTGCGTAAAGTAAAGGACCTCTATACCGGGCGCTTGATCGGCGGGCAGGTCGTCATCCTCGATCCCGCTGTTACGGTCTACACGCCTCCCGGTCTCTGGCTTTCGACCGGCATCCGCGCCGTAGACCACGCGGTCGAGACGATTTGCTCGCGGAAACCGCAGCCATTCACTGACGCCACGTGCATTCACGCATTGCAGCTATTGGCCAAATCGTTGCCGGCCAATCATGCCGACCCGGCCGATCTTGCCGGTCGCCTCGACAGCCAGCTCGCGGTTTGGCTGGCGACGACCGGCCTGGGCCGCGTCGATTGGGGCGCCAGCCACGGCATCGGTCATCAACTCGGCGCTGTCGCCAACGTGCCGCACGGACATTGTTCATGCGTCATGCTGCCGAGCGTGCTGCGTTGGAACAGGTCGGTGAATGCTCCGCAGCAGGCTGTGGTGGCGCAGGCGATGGGGGCCGGCGATGGCGACGCGGCGGCCGCCGTCGCCAAGCTCGTCGAATCTCTCGGACAACCAACGCGACTGCGCGACGTCGGCGTGCGGCCGCAGCACTATGACGCGATCGCCGATGGCGCCATGCAGAACGTCTTTGTTCGCAGCAATCCGCGACCGATTACTGAGCCGGCGCAAGTTCGTGAAATGCTTGAAATGGCGTGGTAGCGAGGGCCGGCAAATTCCCGCGAGCGAGTGTCCGCGAACGACGGCTCGACGAGCCATCAGCGTTCGCTCGCGCACCAGACACGCGACTGCCTCTTGCTGCACCCGAGAGGTCAAGCCTGCGGCGCCTCAGTCGCTGCGCCTTACGCGGCGTGTGGACCGCCCATGAAGAAGCTCTCTTCGACGATCTTGCCGTTCTTGACGGTGTAGAGGCCGACTTCGTCAACGCTCATCCGCTTGCCGCCCTTGGGCGTGACGTCCATCTTGAAGCGAACGACGAATTGATCGCCGTGCACGTAGGGACCCTCGACCTGGACCTTGTGCACGTCGTGGTTCGCATACCACCATTCGCCCTTGCCTTCGACCGCCTTGCGCCCTTTGAGCATGGCCATGTCGCCGGTCATCGGCTCACGGCTGACGACGTCATCGGCCCAGAACTTTTTGCCCGCGGCGTCGAACTCGCCCTTGGCGCACATGTCGGTGAAGGTCTTTGCGAGATCTTGGGTTTTCATAAAATCCTCCGTCAAGCGACCGGCGGCAGCCTAGTGATCCGTTGTGACGACTCCAAGGCGACAGCCTCGTGCGTGCACGGCGCCATGAGCGGATCGCCACGAGCATACACGACGGAACCGCTGTCGATCGCGACATCTGGCCCTTGCGTATCTATGATCGTTTCTCGAAAGTTCACTGGCAGGCGCCGGACCTGCGCACTATGTCGCTAAGCCGCAACAGCGGCGACAACCACTGCGGTCGTCTCGATGGAAAGACTGCCGAGCTACGAACAGCTTTACGCATCGTTCCGCTGGAACATTCCGGCGCGGTACAACATCGCGGCGGATGTCTGCGACCGCCATGCGGCCGACCCGAGCAAGATCGCGCTGATCGGCGAGGGGGCCGACGGCGGCGTGTGGCAAATGACGTTTCGCGACGTGCAGCGCAGGGCCAATCAACTGGCAAACCTCCTGGTCGCTCGCGGCCTCGTCAAGGGCGACCGAGTCATGCTGTTGCTCGGCCAAAATCCGTGGACTGCCATCGCCCATGTCGCGTGCTGGAAAGCCGGCCTCGTGTCGGTGCCGGTGTCGACGCTGTTTGCCGCCGACGCCATCGCCTACCGGCTCAATCATGTCGGCATCCGCGTCGTCATTACCGATCTGGCCAACCTGGGAAAACTGCTGCAGGCGCGCAAGCTCGCTCCCGAGACTGAGCGCATCTACCTCATCGACGGCCGCGAACCCGAAGCCGAGTCGCTTTCAGAAGCGCTCGAGCCGGCGCGCGACAGCTTCACGAACCTCGACACCGCGGCCGACGATCCGGCGTTCCTGAACTTCACCTCGGGCACCACCGGCAACCCGAAAGGAGCGCTGCAACCGCACCGTTCCATGCTCGGACATTTGCCGGGCCCCGAATTCTGTCTCGATTTTTTCCCGCAGCCCGGCGACATCATGTGGTCGCCGGCGGACTGGGCGTGGCTCGCCGGTTTGATGGATATATTGATGCCGGCCTGGTACCACGGCGTTCCTGTTCTCACCTTCCGCGCGCCGCGGTTCGATCCCGAGCAGGCCTTCGCTATGATCGGCAGACATCAGGTGCGCACCACTCTCCTGGTGCCGACGATGTTGCGCTTGATGCGTCAAGTGCCCGATCCGGTCGGACGTTTTGGCGCCAAGCTTCGCGCGGTCTATTCCGGCGGCGAGGCGGTCGGCAAGGAACTTCTGGAATGGGGCGCCGAAGTTTTAAAGCTGCCGATCAATGAAGTGTTCGGCCAAACCGAGTGCAACCTCGTGATCGGTTCCAACGCCAGCGTCATGCCAATCAAGCCCGGTGCGATGGGGCGCGCCATCCCCGGCCATGTCGCCGCCATCGTCGACGATGACGGCCACGAGCAACGGCCCGGAACCATCGGCCATATTGCTGTCCGCAGTCCCGATCCGGTGATGATGCTTGAATACTGGCGCGACCCGGAAGCGACCCGCGACAAGTACGCCAATGGCTGGCTGATCACCGGCGACCTTGGAATGTGCGATGACGACGGCTATTTCTGGTTTCAGGGCCGCGCCGATGATGTCATCACCAGCGGCGGTTATCGCATCGGTCCTTCCGAGATCGAGGACGCACTGATCCGGCATCCGGCCGTCGTGCTGGCGGCGGTGGTCGGCGTACCCGATCCGGTACGCACGGAATCGATCAAGGCGTTTGTGATTCTGAAAGACGGATTTTCCCCGGGCCAGCAGCTGGTCGATGAGATCCGCAGTTTTGTCCGCGAGCATGTGGCCAGGCATGAGGTGCCGCGCGACGTCGAGTTCGTCGATTCGCTGCCGCTGACGACGACCGGGAAAATCGTTCGCCGGGTGTTGCGCGATGCCGAACGCGCCAAGGCGGCCGCCAAGTAGAGAACGCTTGCTCGGCGGCCCTCGCACGAAAGCGCCGGCCTCATTTCCGAGGCCGGCGTCGATCTCTTTCGATCCCGGTCGAAGCACGAGACCGGGGCCGTCACCGAACTCCGACTTATTTGTCGAAGTTGAACATATCAATCATGTCGCCGATCGCCGGCGAATTGACCGGGACATAGGGATTGTCGGCCACTAATGGGTTGGGGAGATTATCGCGGCTCCGCGTGGTGATCGGCTTCAATCCCCAGTTCGCCTCGATGAACTTCAAGGTCGAGACATGGTCGGTATAGCTGTGCGAGATGTGCCCGCCCTTGCTGTACGGTGACACCACGATCATGGGGATGCGGGTGCCGTCGCCGAAGTAATCGAGCGGCTGCACATAACCGGAGTCGTAATATCCGCCGCCCTCATCGAAGGTGATGAAGATGGCCGTCTCGGCCCACAATTTGTCGTTCGCTTTGACGGCTTCGACGATCTTTTCGACGAAACCTTCAAACAGGTTGAGCTTCGAGGAGGCCGGATGGCCATCGGCCCAGCCGCTCGGCTTGACATAGGACACCGCCGGCAGATTTCCGGCCTGGATCGCGGCGTAGAGGTCGAGCGTGTCCTTCAGGTGCGCCTCGCGGACCGTCTTGTTGGTCATGATCGAGGTCGAATACTGCGCCCAGTTGCAGATGTTGCAATACTCGTCCTGCCCGGTGTTGAATTCGAGCTGATACGGATCCGTCAGATACGCGTTGAACTGATCGCCGTAGTAGGCCCACGAGATGTGCTTGTCGTTGAGCGCATCGCCGATGTTGCGCACGCTCGACGGCGGGATCGTGAAGACGAAATTGTTCGGATTGGGGTCGATGTAGGCATTGCTGCCGTCGCCGAAATATCCCGGATTGTAGTTGTTGAGCAGATAGTAGTGTCCGGTTTCGCAGCGCGATTTCACCTCGCGCTTCAGCCCTTGCAGATAGCTGACGATCGCGGCGACGCCCGGCTGGCCGACATCCGAGCAATTGCTGTAGGAGCCGCCCCCATAGTTCGCATTGGGCGCTTTGGCTGCCGGCGATCCCGAGCCGCCGCCATAGCCGTCCTGGGTATAGAAGTTATTGGTGCCGGGCATCGGATTGGGATTCTCGACCTCAGT
>Ga0210395_10004883_pt1 | contig 10293 bp, 11 predicted proteins | sample IncBWH4OmetaG_FD_150861 | JGI IMG/M metagenome (GOLD analysis project Ga0210395, IMG submission 150861) | Forest soil microbial communities from Barre Woods Harvard Forest LTER site, Petersham, Massachusetts, United States - Inc-BW-H-4-O ...
CAGATAGCGCGGCATTGTCGGGATTGTCGAATGTTCGAGGCGGTAGCGCCGGCACGACCGCACGCCCGGCACTTTAAGAATCGTCGGGATGTGATCTTGATCATAGATGCGGTTGAATTCGGCCTCCAGTTCGGCCGGGATGTCCATTTGCACCACGTAGACATAAGTCATCGCGACACCTTTCGATTGGCAGCGCCGACCGGCAGATTACGGCAAAGCGCCGCGCGCCTCGACAGGTTTCGCAGATGACCGCCGCGGACGCGACACGTGCGTGATCGTGTCGCGGCCGGCCGCATACCACCATAGTATTAGTTCTCATACCTTGTTTTGATCCCCCTGTGACGATGAGTGTTTACATTCTTTGCCGCGAGCATTTGGAAACAACCGCTTTCGCTAAGTCGAGATTTCTGCTGCGTTGTAAAAGCCGATCTTGAAATGGTTAACTCGGCGCCTATCTCCCGATGACAGGCCAGCTTTCGCCTCATTGTCAGGTCACGGCAAATTTTTGCCTGGACGCCAGAAGTCGAGCGACAAGGGGCCTATCAAGCAAACCGGCGCCCATCAATTTGGGCCAAGGAGTTGAAGATGTCGAAAATCCCGCAGGGCGAATGGAACGCCATTGCGGCGCGCTATCAAAACGGCGAGTCGATCAGCAAAATTGCCCGAAGCTATGGCTGCACGCCGCCCGCAATTCATTATATTCTGAAGCGCAACCGCCTGCGGTCCTCGGAAATATTAGCGGAGCCTATGCAAATACGAACGGCGGTGCAGTCGCAGGCCCGGCTGGTTCGCGCGAACACGCCCGATCCGCCGCCTGCATCCACGCCGCATGGCGAAAATTTCGGCAACGGTGCGGCGGGATTGAATATGCTGCGGGCGAGCGCACCCGGCCCGGCGCCGAGCACGCCAACCGCCGCGGCACCCGTCCCAATGATGACGGCGCCGGCGCCGTCATCAACACTGGCACGCCTGCCGGACCTCGCCGGAAAACCGGCTGATCGCGCCGCGGCCCCAACACCGGCGCTGCCAGGTCTCGACAGCGAGCTTCACCTGCGCGCCGAAGCGGCGATCGAAACCTTCCGCTCCAGTTTGGACGCGGCATTGACCGAGGGTTCGCCCGGTGTATGCGAGCGGCTGCGGCAGGCGGCGACGGATTTGATGCGGGTGGCGGCGCGGACCACGATGGTGCTCGATCGCCTTAATGCGATCACCGAGCGCTCCGCCCGCGCGCACAATTACCCGCGTTCAGCCCACGCCGGCGAGGATTTCGGAAAGCTCGGCTAGCCGTGCCGGCGCTCAGACCGGGCGGGTGCCCTTGAGCTGGGTGCGGTGCATCAGCCGGCGGGCTGACGGGTCAAAGGCGTCGCGGCGGTGCATCGCGCAGCGGTTGTCCCACCAAACGAGATCGCCGACCCGCCAGTCCTGACGCCAGGTGAACTTTTCCTGCGTCGTGTGGTCCCATAGCTGGTCGAGCAGTTCCTCGCTCTCCTCGACCAAAAGGCCGAGGACATACGCGTTTATCCGCCGGCCGAGAAACAGCGCCTTGCGGCCGGTTTCGGGGTGGGTCCGCACGACGGGTTGGCGGGCGCCCGGTACCTTCGACAAATCGGTTATGCTGTCAAAGCCCTTATGCGCCTTGCCACCGCTCGAATGGGTGGCGGCATGGATCATTGTCAGGCCGTCGATGCGGCGTTTTGTTTCCTCGGGCAATGTTTCGTAGGCCGCATACATGTTCAGAAAATAGGTCGACCCGCCGGCGCTCGACGGCGGGACTTCCAGCGAGCGCAAGAGGCTCGCCGCCGGCGGCATGTCGACAAACGAGCTGTCGGTGTGCCAGAACGCCTCGCCGTCGCCAAGGCCGCCGATCGCCTTGCCGTTCTCGACGATGTTCGAGATGACCGAGATTTCGGCCGGAATGTCTCGCTGCCGGCCTGCGCTCTGGGTTTCGACGCCGTACTGCTTGGCGATCAGCGCCGCCGGGTTGAATTCGAGTTCGCCGAATTGGCGGGTGAACGCCATGTGCTGCTCGTCGGTCATCGGCTGCTCGCGAAAGCGCAATACCAGATGCTCGAGCCAGGCGGCGCGGATCGCACCGCGATCCTGCGGGCTCAAAGGCGCGCGGATGTCGACGCCGCCGACCTCGGCGCCGAGCCCGGCTTCGAACGGGGCGATCTCGATGCTCATCGATGTTACTCCGCCGCCAGGGCTTCGACGCCAAAATCGTTGATCGACACCCGCCAATGGATGCGGTCCTCCTCGGGCGGGTAGTCGCCGGCTGCCTTGTGATACGAGCAGCGATTGTCCCAGATCACGATGTCGCCCTTGCGCCAGACATGATGGTATTCGGCATCGGGTGTGATCATCCGTTCCTTCAATTCGGCGATCAGTTCGTCGCCCTCTCGGTCCTCGACGCCGACAAAGCTGACGATCTTGCCGGGATCGAAATAAAGCGACTTGCGCCCAGTCTCGGGGTGGGTGCGGACAATCGGATGGTAGACCGGGGTCCAGTCCTGGTCCTCGGGATTGAGCAGCCTCGCCTTGCCCCGCCGGCCGCCATAGGAAAAGGCGCCGACGACCCCGTCGAGCCGATCCTTGAGCCGCTGCGGCAAGGCGTCATAGGCGGCGTAGGCGTTGGCGAACAGCGTGTTTCCGCCGCGGCTCGGAACCGCCAGCGCATAGAGCTGCGTCGCCTTGAACGGCGCCTGATTATAGGCGCCGTCGGTGTGCCAACCCTCGGCGCCGCGGCGGTAGATTTCGTTGCGCAACGTGCCGTCGGCGTCGAATTTGTCGATGCCGAGCATCGTGATCTCGGGATAGTCCGCGTTTCGCGTCGATTTCGACGGATGCGGCACGACCGGGCCAAAGCGGCGGCTGTAGCGCAGGAAATCCGGGATCGTCAGATCCTGGTCGCGCACCACCGTGACATTGTAGTCGAGCCACGCCCGATAGATCGGGGCAAAGCCCCGGTCGTCGAGCGTCTTGACATCGACCCCGGTGACCTCGACGCCGATCTGCGGCCCCATCCGGCGAATTTCCATCGCTCATTCCTCGCAAACGCAACAGTCCAGGGTCGGCCTCGGCTTCGCGACGTGTCAACTGGGAGAAATGCGATGGTTGCCATGCGCCGAACCCGCCGGCGCGCCGTGATTTCGATGGTCCCAAGGCGCGCTCCCGCGCTGACCCGAGTCAATTCGCGCCCGAGTCAATTCGCGCCCGAAAAGATTTTCAGTCCGACTACTCCGGCGACGATCAGCGCCAAGGAGCTCACGCGACCAAAACTCATACTTTCGCCGAAAACCAGCATGCCAATGACCGCGGTCCCCGCCATCGCGATTCCGGCAAAAGTTGCATAGACAGTCGCTGCCGGCAGCTGCTTAACGGACTCGTCCAACAGAAACATGATCGGGACGCCGACCTGAGCCACCCACAATGGCGACCATCGCGAATATTCCCGCGCCGATTTCAAAAGAAAGGGCCATGAAATCTCGAAAACGTCCGCGAACAGAATGAACAACCAGGGCATATATGTCTCCGGTGCGAAAACGACTGACTCGCCGGCTGCTGCCGCCGGTCTATTTGCGCTACGGAAGCGGGTCACGGGATTGAACAAGGCTCCGGCCATGCGATCGTAGCGCGCGCGGTTCATGCGCCTCTGAAGGAAAATGCCCGGTATTGCGTTTGGCGAAAACATCACACACGGCTGGCGGCCCCGCGGCCGGGCAGCTACCATCGCCGGCACGTTCGGGAGGCGGGCATGAAACTGGTGATGTACGAGACGAGCGGGCATAGCGAACCGACGCCGGGATTGCTGACCGATCGCGGCGTCGTCGGCCTCGCGGGAACCGTCGAGCGCGGCCACACCCCGCAATTGACGATGCAGAATTTGATCGACGGGTTCGACCGGCTGCGGCCGAGGCTCGAAAAGCTGATGGCGGAGGGCGAGGCGGCGCCGCTCGACCGGGTGCGGCTGCGCCCGCCATTGCCGCGGCCCGGCAAGATTTTGTGCTGCATCGCCAATTACTGGGAGCATGCCCAGCGCGAAGCGCGGCCGCTTAATATGTTCCTGAAAAATCCCGAGGCGGTGGTCGGGCCCGGCGACACGATCCGATTGCCCGAATTTACCGAGCCATGGATCTTTATGCACGAGGCGGAATTGGCGCTCGTCATCAAGGGGCCGGCGAAAAAGGTCGGCCAGGCGGATTGGCGCAGCGCGGTCTTCGGCTATACCGGCCTGATTGACGTGTCGGCGCGCGGTGAAGGACGGCGCACCTGGAAGGCCGGCAGCTGGCTCGGCAAATCATTCGATACTTTCGCGCCGATCGGCCCGTGCATCGCCACATCGGACGAAATCCCCGAGCCCAACGACGTCGTCGTGCGCTTTTGGAACGACGGCCAATTGCGCCACAACTACAACACCGACGACATGGAACACCGGGTGCCGGAATTGATCGAGTTCGCATCGACCGTGATGACGCTGAACACCGGCGACTTGATCGCTTGCGGCACCAACCACGAGGGGCTCGGTGCGTTGCAGGACGGCGAGACCGTCGAAATCGAGGTCCAGCATGTCGGCCGCATGGCGTTGAACGTCGTCGACCCGCTGAAGCGCAAATGGGAGCGCGGCATCTATATGGGCGCCGACTCGACCAACCCCGAAGCCGTCAAGCGCCACCGCCCGCAGGGTGCTGCGTAGAAAGGAATCGATTATGATTGAGACCCGCAAGATCGTGACCCTGCGCGAGGTCGTTTTTGCCGAACTCGGCGTGGCGGCGGCGCGGCCGATCGTCCGCGCGGTCGGGATGGCGGTCATCCGCAACCCGTTCGCCGGCCGTCGCGAGACCGATCTGCGACAGCTCTTCGAAGCGGGTGCCGCACTCGGCGAGCGGATCATGCCAGAGCTCGTCAAATTGCTCGACGGACCCACGGTTTCCTACGGCAAGGGTGCCTTGGTCGGCGTCGATGGCGAGATGGAGCATGGCGGCGCCTGCGTCCATCCAATGCTCGGGCGGCCGATGCGCGCCGCGGTCGGCGGCGGCAAGGCGGTGATTTCCTCGAACGTCAAAGTTGCCGCGGCGGGCGCCATCCTCGACGTGCCGCTCGGCCACAAGGACGATTCCTGGTCGTTCGCGCATTTTGACACGATCACCGTGTCGCTCGCCGACGCGCCGCGGCCGGCCGAGATCCTGGTAATCATGGCGATCGCCGATGGCGGCCGGCTCGACAACCGCTGCGGCTCGGCCCCGATCCGCTGAGAGGTCGGGCGGTACCGGCCACGAGAGGTGAGGTGGGGCGCGTGGCGTTGCTCCGGCCAACCTCGGCCCGGTCGCCCGCTACTGTCTGATGGGGGCACTGCTCAGCGGCTCAGTCGGCGCCACCATCGCGTTTTAGCTTGGCAGATTTCGACCAAGTTGCCGCTGTCATTGCGAGGAGCGGAGCGACGAAGCAATCTCGAACGGACGGTCGCTCAGCGGCCCGAGATTGCTTCGCTTCGCTCGCAATGACACGGGAAGTTTCGCTCGCAATGACACGGGAAGTAATGGGCCGATCAGATCGGAACTACGCTAATTTCGAGGCCGGGCGAGCGTTGCGGGTGGGTCAGAGCGGGCCGTTGGGCAGGACCAGCACCTTGCCGTTGCGGTGGCCGCGCTGGGCGTGGGCGAGGGCGGCTTTGATGTCGTCGATCGGGTAGGTGGCGTCGACCGGCGCCTTCAGGACACCGTCGCGCAACTTGGCAGCGAGATCTGCATAGATCGCCCGCACCCCGTCCGGTGTCCGCTTGGCGAGGCCGTCGCCGAGGGTGAAGCCCTTGAGGCTGACGCCCCGCCCCACCGCCGCGCGGCTGATGACCAAATCGGCGCCGCTCATCGAGCCGTAGCTGACGACGACGCCGCCCTCGGCGAGGCAGTCGGCGATATGCTTGCAGGCCTCGCCCGAAACCGCGTCGATGCCGAGCCGGATCGCTCCGCCGCCGGTCGCCTGCGGCACCTGCTGGGCGAGATCGGGCCCGTCGGTCAGCACGACATCGGCGCCGAGCGCGGTCAATTCGTCCGCAACATCGTCGCGGCGCACGACATTGACCGTGCGCACGCCCTTCGCCTTGGCGAGCACAATCAGATGGCGGCCGACCGCCGAATTGGCGACGTCCTGGATGACCCAGTCGCCCGGCTTCAGTGCCGCATGGTCTTCGAGCAGCAACAGCGCGGTCGCCGGGTTGATGCGCAGCATCGCCGCTTGCGTCAGATCGAGACCTGACGGCAACGCGATCGCGTCCGCGGCGGCAATCCGGCGGCGCTGCACCCAGTTTTCGCGTTGCATGTGGATGACAAGATCGCCCGGCCGGATGCCGGCGACATCGGCGCCGACCGCGGCGACGCGGCCGACGCATTCCGCCCCGGGCGTCGCCGGCAAGGGCGGGCGGAGCCGGTAATTGCCGAGGCAGAACGAGATGTCGGCGGGGTTGATCGGAAAGGCCAGCACATCGAAGACGATTTCGCTCGGGCCCGGTGCTCCGACATCGCTCACCTCGATGCAATGGGCGACGTTTTCCGGCGCCCCGTAATCGGTGATCTCGATTTTTTTCATCTGGCACCTCCCGTGGGCTGGCGGCGGGTCAACCGAACCCGTGCGTCATTATGCGCCGGATCTGCCGCGCGTCCATCCCGGCGAGACCGAGCCGCCCGAGCGTGCGCGCCTCGCCGGCAAAATCCTCGCCGGTCATGTGGCGTACCGTTTCGATCAGCGCGTCGATCGCCGGCGTCGGCACGCCGGCAGCATGACCCAACGCGCTCATCGGCATCAGGCCCGCCGGCACATCCTCGGTAATGTATTTGTGGGCCAAGGAGGTCGGCGTGCCGGTCGCCTGATAGGGGCCGTTCTCGTCATAGGTCAGGCGGCGGCAGGTCTCGTCGAGGCTCGCCGTCCGCACGCCATAGGCGCGCTCGAACCATTCCGCCAAATCGGGCACCGCGGCGCCGAGCGCCGCGGCGACGGCGACACGCTCGGCATTTATCGCCGCGTAAAGTCGCGCCACCGCCGGCGTCACACCCTCGGCGTAGAATTTGTACCCGCCGCCGCTTTCGATACGCGCGGCATTGGCGACGCAATTCGCGACGTGCAGCATCGCATTTGCGTTGGTAAAGCCGGTCGAGACGATGTTCGGAGCAGCGACCGCCTGCGGAAACAGCGGCGTCAATCGCGGAAGCGCGGCGGCGATGCGGTTGCCGGGGAAAGCCGCGATCTGCAGCCAGTGTTTGGCGACGATCGGGCGAATGCGCGTCGGCGCCAGCCGCCGGCACGAATAGGGGTAGTTGTCCATTTCGGCGATATCGACCCGCGCGCGGCAATGGGCGTCGTCGAGCGCCCGGCGCACGACCAAAGCGCCGCCGGTATTGCCCTGGATCAACAGGATCAGCTGGCCGTCGCGCAACAGTGGCGCCAACCCCCGCGCCCCTCTCTCCTGCGCATTGCCGCCGGTCACGACGATGACGATGTCGGCGCCGTCGATCGCGGCCGCGGGATCGGTCGTCGCGCGTTCGACCGCGGCAAAGCCGCCATTCTCGCCCTCGACGATAAGCCCGCCCATCGCCCGGATGTCGGCGAGCCTCGAATCGTCGAGGTCGTGCAGCCGCAGCTTGAACCCGGCTAGTCCGAGATGGGCGACGAGATAGATCCCGCCGATCCCGGCGCCGACGATCGCGAGTGTGGTCGCTTGTTTGTCGTCCGACAAATTCACCTCTGTTCTCTCTTGCTCAGCATCAGGTTCGCAGCAATGGCGGCGCGAGTCAGGGGTTATCTGATGCCGTTATGGCGACGATCGGGCATCATGCCGGGCGAAATCACGTTTTCATCAGAGTGGACAGCCGGCGAAGCGAAAAAATATTGTTGTCATCAGCCGGCCAACAGCGACGGGAACCATGATCGAGCCGCCCGACAGCCCCGACCCCGAAAGTTGCGAGCGCTTTTTGCGCAAGCTCGGCGCCTCGGACGGGCGCGTCTTGCCGATCGCCGAGGCGGCGCTGGCGCTGGCCTCGTTCGAGCGCCGGCGGGTCGATTTCGCGCGCTACCGCGATCACCTGCAGCTGATCGCTCGCGACGTGGCGCAGCATCCGGGCGCCGCGGGCGATCTTGCCGGGCGTGCCCTGGCGCTGAACGAAATCATCCTGCTGAAATACAGCTATACGGGCGACGAGCTGACCTACGACGATCTGCAGAACGCCAATCTGATGCGGGTCATCGACCGCCGCAAAGGGTTGCCGGTCGTGCTCGGCATTTTGTTTATCGACGCCGCCCGCGCGCAGGGCTGGGAAGCGGCCGGGCTCGCTTTTCCCGGTCATTTTTTGATCCGGCTGTCGCAAGAGGCGGAGCGGCTGATCGTCGACCCGTTCCACAACGGCCAGATCTGCGGTGCGGCCGAATTGCGCGAACTGTTAAAGGCGGTGGTCGGCGCCGGCCACGAATTGACGCCCGAATATTACGCCCCGGTCTCGGACCGCGATATATTGCTGCGCCTGCAGAACAACCTCAAATCGCGGCTCTTACAGCAGCAGCGCCATGAGCGCGCGGTCAAAACCGTCGAGTCGATGCTGATGCTCGCCCCCGATCTCGCCGAGCTGTGGCGCGAGGCCGGCATGCTGCACCGCCAGCTCGGCAACATCCGCGCCGCCGCCGGCGCCTTCGAGCAATATGTCGTGCGCGCCCCCGACGGCATGGCTCGCCACCAGGCCGCCGCAATCCTGCAGCAATTACGCGGGCAGCTGAACTGATCTGCGACCACCACCGATGAGCGTCGAGATCGCGTTTCCGTTCGAATTCGTCGTCGAAGGCACTCCGGTTTCGGCACAGAGGCGCCGCCCGGAATCGGTGAGGCAGTGGCAGTCGCGCATCACCGAGGCAAGCCGACGAATGCTTCCCGAAGGCCATTTCGCCAACGAAGCGCCGATCAGCGTGATCCTGTATTCTTTTCCTTCAGCCCCGATGCTAGGCAACATCGACAATATAGTCAGGCCGTTCCTTAATGTCATTTGCAGAATGCGTAGCTGATCTATCAAATCAATACACTAATACCAACCGGAGAGTTGAGCTATTGAGATTACCGACGAGAGGATCGAAGCGACGAGCAATGCTATTGTGGGCAAGATTGGCGATGCCTGTCTAGGAGACCCTTCTTGGGTAATCGATCTGGCAGAGGCGGTCTATCGGGCCATGGGAAATGTTCGGAAAACATCGAACGCTCAGCGCGGTAGGTAAATTCTGATAACACAGCAAACGTCCGCGCGCACCAATCAAATTCTATCAAAATCTGCTTGCTACGCAGACGAGCGGCTCGTTTATATCTAATATAATCCGGAACAATAACGTCGGCAGCTTTAGCGATCGTGTCGACAACGACAGAACAGGGAACGTGTACAGCATCATTCCTGCGATCTGCGAAGGTGTCAGCTTTGGATAGCAGCCAAAGTAGGTCATCTCTTGCTCTCGGCAGGCGAGGCAGCCAACGATCTGTCGGAGAAGCAACAATAGCCGCCTTAAGCATTTCGCGTTGGGGGCGGTCATTGGTAGCTGAATACCAAATTGCTAGAGCAATATCGCGATCTGCTGCGATGACACGAGCAAAGATTTCAGAAAGCTCCTCATGAAATTGATTAGAGGCATATGCCACCTGGCCAATTGTTTTGACATATCGTTCAGCAACCGGGCCGGAAATCGCACCCATCGCAGCCCAATCGGGAGCCGGCAGAATCCGTCCTGGTCGAATGCGTATCGGACGCTCGCTCGGCATGTTATCCTTCCCAGCATGAGTAACCAGCGAAGCAATGGTAGCCAGCGCCGCGATGCACTCTTACTGCGCCTTTAGAAGATGCTTCCCCAGACGCAGGCAGAGCTCAAGCGAGCCCTGGCTGCGAAGTGGAAGCTTACTCGCGAGCGCGGGAGGCGCGCCAGCGCAAGAAATCGCGTGCCGTCTGCTTAAGACCTGATAGCCTCGTTCCGCGTGCTCGCTAGCCTTCCGCCGAACGCCATGCGCCCAACGGGTAGTTGGATGTCTTGGCCCCGGGTTTGCACGAGTTTGCGGCGGAAGAAACGATACCGAGACGGTCAGCCCTACCGTATTATGACGCCCTCCGGAGGAGGGGAGTCATGGGTCTCGCCGTCGCGATCCAGATGGATCCGATCGATACGATCAACATCGACGCCGATTCGACCTTTGCCCTCGCTCTTGAGGCGCAGGCGCGCGGCCACGCGCTGTGTCATTACCTGCCCGACGCGCTGACCCTGCGCGACGGGCGGCGCTACGCC
>Ga0210395_10004884_pt1 | contig 10293 bp, 9 predicted proteins | sample IncBWH4OmetaG_FD_150861 | JGI IMG/M metagenome (GOLD analysis project Ga0210395, IMG submission 150861) | Forest soil microbial communities from Barre Woods Harvard Forest LTER site, Petersham, Massachusetts, United States - Inc-BW-H-4-O ...
GGGGGCGGGGGAAGGGGCGGCACCAGGCTCGTAGTCCCCAGAACCAGTACCTGGATCCCCGCTGTTTGGCACCGGTGCCAAACTAGGCAAAGCCGCCTGGTGATCGTACTGACGCTTGAAAAAGCGAGGTGAGCAGTATACCGGTGCCCGATAGTTGTCGCCATTACGGGACCGGCCCTTGCAGCATCCTTCGTATCTGACCAGTGTGGTTCCGACGCTCGTCTTCCTGGTGGTGTGGTTTGCCATCGGCCTGACGGTGTTCGGCCCGCTGCACTGGCTGTTCAGAGCGGAAAGGCAGCCATTTTGGCGCAGCGACATGAAGGTGGACCTTGGTTATTGGTTCCTTGGCCCGCTGCTGTACGGCTACGTCATGTTCATGGCGCGCAGATACGCTGTCGACCATGCGCACCTCGATCGTATTGCGACCTCCGTCACGAGTTCCCTGGCCGCTATGCCCATACTGCTGCAAGCCGGCATCATCCTGCTCCTCACGGACGTGGTGCAATACTGGGGCCATCGGCTGTTCCACCGAAATCCGTTCTGGCGTTTCCATTGCATTCATCATGCGCCGAGGCAGGTCGACTGGTTGACCTCGACGCGCATTCATCCTGTCAACTTCATTCTGTATTCCACCCTGATCAATCTGCTCATCAGCCTGGTCGGCTTCAGTCCCGAGGCATTCTTCGTACTTGTGCCGTTCAATACGCTGACCGGTCTCCTGGTGCATGCGAACCTGAACTGGACGTTCGGCCCGTTCCGCTATGTCCTGGCGAGCCCCGTCTTTCACCGTTGGCATCACACCTACGCTGATCAGGGAGGCAACAAGAACTTCGCTCCGACCTTTCCATTTCTCGACCTGGCATTTGGCACCTTCCATATGCCGAAGGGCGAGACCCCCTGCGTTTTCGGCATCGTCGACCGCGAGGTGCCGAGTAACCTGTTCGGTCAGCTCTGCTATCCGTTCCGACGTCTGTCGCGCACCCTCTCACGAGGCGCTGAACAGCCGCTCGGCGGCGAGACCGCAGCCAATCAGTTCATGCAGTGATTGAGCGCCGATCGCGATCCGCTGCCAGGCTCGGCCCAGCCGCAAGCGACGCCTCAGGCGGCCACTCCTTGCGCCGGCGCCGGCGCCAGCGGCGGCAGGCCACGGATCATGTCGGAGGCCTTCTCTGCGATCATCATGGTAGTGGCATATGTATTTGCCGACGGCATACTCGGCATGATCGATGCATCCGCCACGCGTAAGCTCTGCATCCCATGGACGCGCAGATGGTCGTCGACCACCGCCGTGGGATCGGTCACCGGTCCCATCCGCGCTGCACCGATCAGATGGTAGGCGGTCGACCCATATTGCCGGGCATAGCTCAGAAACTCATCGTCGCGCTGCACGTCCGGCCCGGGCAGCATGTCGCCGTCGAAATAATGCGAAAGTTCCGGTGTGTGGAGCAGCCGGCGCGCCAGCTTCATGCCGGCAACCAGCACACCGCGGTCCATCGGATCGGACAGGTAGTTCGGCTGAATGACCGGGTCCTCGAACGGATCGGCCGAGCGGGCCCGGACGCAGCCGACGCTCTCCGGTCGGTGCTGCCAGACGCCGCAGGTCATTCCAGGGTAGTCGTCCAGCATGCCGACAAAACCCTGCTTGTAGCTCGCCGGGCTGAACACGCCCTGGAGGTCGGGCTGGTCCATGCTGTCGTCGGATTTCCAGAACCAGTGCACCAGCGACGGGCTCAGCGCGAGGATGCTGGGCTTGCCCATCGCCCAGCGCATGATCTGCCCCGCCAGGCCCATGCCGCGCGCCTGCTCGTTGATGGTGGCGCCGTTGCGAACGCGCGCGACCAGCCGCGGCGCGTAATGGTCGCGGAAGTTCTCGCCCACGCCAGGCAGTTCGTGCACCACCTCCACGCCGATCGACCCCAGAAGCGCGGCCGGACCGATACCGGAGATCTGCAGCAGCTTGGCGGTGTTGGCGGTGCCGCAGCATAGGATGACTTCGCGACGTGCCCGCACGAAGTGTTGGGTGGTGCGGTCGCGATCGTTCACGTAGCGCACGCCGACCGCGCGCCTGCCCTCGAACAGCACCGCGGCGGCGCGCGCATCGGTGCGTATCTCCAGCCGGCCGGTTGCCTTTGCCGGATGCAGGAACACGCGCGCCGCGGAATGCCGCCAGCCGCGGTGGATCGCGCGCTGGAAATAGCCCACGCCTTCCTGGCGGTCGCCACTGTTGTAATCGGTACAGCGCGGGATCCCCATGCCGACGGCGCCGGCGATGAACGCCTCGCAAATCGGATGGTTCCAGTCGATATCGGTGACCGGCAGTTTGCCCTCGCGTCCATGGATGCGATCGTCTGCGATGCCGATCCGCCGCTCGGTGCGCTTGTAATAGGGCAGCATGTCGACATAGCCCCAGCCGCGATTGCCGCGCTGCGCCCAACTGTCGAGGTCGGCGCGCTGGCCGCGGTTATAGATCATGCCGTTGATCGAACTGGACCCGCCGAGCGTGCCGCCCTAGGTAATGGGATCGCCCGGCCGCCGCTGCCCTCGGACGGCTCGGTCTTGAACTGCCAGGTGAAATCCAGGTTGAACAGCATCTTGATGAAGCCGGCCGGCACGTGGATGTAGGGATGCCGATCCGGTGGGCCGGCCTCCAGAACGCAGACCGTCGCGCCCTGCTGCTCGGTCAGCCGGTTCGCCAGCACCGAACCGGCGGCGCCGCTGCCGACGATGACGTAATCGAACTCCTCGCCCGCAGCCTCGCTGACCGCCATGCGTTGCCACCTGCCGTTTGTCACCTGGGCGTTTGATTGTCACGCCGCTCCATCCTAAGCTGTCGTCGGACGCCAATCCAAGCCGGGTGGGAGGAACACATGGAGTACACCTGCGACGCTCCGGGTGACAGAACCTGGTTTCGGCTGGTCAGCGAGGGCGAGGCCACGATGGAATCCGAGCTCATGCGCCACGCCGTGGAGAAATACTTCCGCCGCGAGTGGGAGAAGGCGGCGGAAAGCTACAAGCCGTTGACCTCGGTGTACTTCGAGCAGGACATCGCCAAGGGAGCGCACATCAAGCGCGAGATGCCGCTGTTCCTGACGCTGCGCAACGACGAAGGCGCGCCGCTGGTCACCGCGATGCTGCCGTCGGGCGGCCGTCGCGATCGCTCGTTCGGGTGCATCATCGTGGGGCCTGGCAACAGCGATCCCTACAAGCAGCATGCCGATGCGATCGAGGCGCTCGCCGAGCACTTCGATATCCCGCTCGATCGGGCTCACTGCTATCCGTATCGCCGGGAATGAACAAATTCAGGAGGTATTGACGATGGGCTATACGCTCGAACAGTTCGCCGCCAAGTGTCACGATGCCCTGACAAGCCAGCCGGGCAGCGAGGGCCGCAAGGCGGTGTGCGGCCTGGTGAAGGACGTGCTGAAGGACGGTGACTTCGTTGCCAAGCACATCCCGGAAGGCACGCCGGAGCGCAAGGTGCTGTACGAGGATCCCGAACTGGGCTTCACGATCCTGGCGCACGGCTATGTCGGGGCGAAGGGCAGCAAGCCGCACGACCACGGTCCGTCCTGGGCGATCTACGGCCAGGCCGCCGGCGAGACGATCATGACCGACTGGGACTGCCTGGCGCGCCCGAACGAAGGGGCGCCGGGCAAGGCGAAGCGTGTGCGCGACTATTCGATGCTGCCGGGCGATGCATATCTGTACGACATTGGCGTGCTGCACTCGCCGCGTCGCGAAGGCTCAACGCGGCTACTGCGCATCGAGGGCATGAACATGGATCGCGTGAAGCGCTTCCCCTACGAGGCGGTGGACGCGCTCAGCCCGGCCGCCGAATAGCGTCTCATTGGCCGGTGGCCGGAATGATCTGCTTCTCCTCGACGATGAAGCTCTTGATCCGGCCAATGAACAGCGCGCCGTCGTCGGTCAGCCGCTTCATCTCGGGTGAAGCGGCTGCGCGCGCCAGGGCCTGCTGATCGTCGTACCAAAGTTCGGCGATCCCGTCGACCTCCACGTCAGTCTCAGGAATGTCTGGGCGCGTCCGCGTGCCGACGATGTGCGACTGCACGTAACGACGCACACCCGGCACCGCGTGCGCAAGCGGTCCGTGAATCTCGAACCAATGCCTGACGAACTGCTCGTGGGTGAGTTCCGGCCTGCGCGTCAGCAGTCCAACGACCTTGATCATGCTGCCTGCTCCATCCATTCGGGCGGAGCATCCACGCTACACCACTTGCGTTGCGATGATAGTGCCGATGCGATCGACGGTCGCCGTCCAGCGCGGGAGGATCAGCGTCGTGGTATCCTCCTGCTCGATGATTGCCGGCCCGGCGATCGTCTTGCCCATGTCGAGCTGATCGCGCTGCCAGACCAACGCAGGTTGCCAGCCATCGTCGAGATGGATCTGGCGCGCGGTAGGGCCGGCCGAATGCACCGCCGCCGCAACAGGCGGCAAATCGATCGGCGGGATGGTGCCCACAACGCGCAGGCGCTCCGCTGTGATCTCTACCGCGCTGTCTGGGTCGCGAAAGCTGTACACCTTCTCGTGGACCTGGTGGAACAGCTCTCCGAGCGACGCGGCGTCGAGCCGTCGCCGCAGAGCCTCAGAAAGGCGCACGGGTAAATCGAAGGCCTGGCCCGCGTAGCGCATGTCGGCTGTCGCCTCGAAACGCACGGCGCCAAGCAGGCTGCCCTCCGAGGCAATCCAGGTCGATGCGATGGCCTCCAGCCGGTCGTATTGGCGTGCCAACTCCTCGAGCGCCTCCTGTCCGTCCGCGAGGTGGAGGAAACGCGAGGCGACAAAGTCGCGCTTCACGTCCGCGAGGATCGCTCCCAGCGCGCAGAACGTGCTCGGCGCGGCAGGGATGATCACCGTGGCGATGCCAGTCTCTTCCGCCAGATGAAGCGCCTGTGTGGGACCGGCGCCACCGAATGCGATCAGCGCGTAATCGCGCGTGTCCTCGCCCTTCTGCGCCAGGTCGCGCGCGATCTCGCTCGCCATGATCGCGGTGGTGATGCGCAGCGCCGATTGCGCGACACGCACCGCGCGATCAGTTCCGTCCATTGCAAGCGCATCAGCCAACCGTTCCAGCGCCCTCCGGGCGGCCACTACATCGAGCGTCAGGCGGCCGCCAAGGAAACGCGCGGGCTCGATGTAGCCGGCCACCACGTAGCAATCGGTGACCGTGGCCTCGGTGCCTCCGGCGGCATAGCAGGCCGGCCCAGGCGATGCTCCCGCACTGTGCGGCCCCACCTTCAGCGCTCCCTGCTCATCCACCCAGACGATCGAGCCGCCACCCGCGCCGATCGCGGTGACCGAGACCACGGGCACGGTGATCGGGAGGTGACCCACGGTGGTGCGGGTGGTCTGCGCCGGTTCCAACTCCTGCACCACGGACATGTCGGCGCTGGTGCCACCCATATCGACCGTGATCAGGTTGCGGAACGACGTGTGCCGAGCGATTGCGGATGCCGCGACCACACCCGACGCCGGCCCCGACAGAATTGTGTCGATCGGCCGCTGCCGCGCGGTGTCGATACTCAGCGTGCCGCCGTTGTTGCTGGTGATGTATACCGGCGCGGCGATGCCCAATCGCTGGATGCGCTCGCTGAGCTTCGCCAGGTAGTCGGTCATCATCGGCTCGACATAGGCATTCATAAGCGCCACCAGGCAGCGCTCATACTCGCGGCGTTCCGGCCAGATCGCGGCCGACGGTGTCACCGCGATGCCGGGCAGCCTGTGCCGCAGCGATGCGGCGATGTCGGCCTCGAACTCGGGGTTCGCATAGGCGTGCAGCAGCATCACGGTGACCGCATCGACCTTCGCCGCGGCGAAGGTGGCGGCTATCGCGTGGAATTCGGCGTCGGTCGCATGGGACACGATGTTGCCGTGGCGGTCGAGCCGAGCCGACGCTTCCAGCACGAGGCTGCGCGGTACCAGCGGCAGTTCCTTCTGCAACAGGAAGCTGAACGCACTCGGCAACTGCGCGCGGCCGATCTCCAGGACACCGCGATTGCCGCGCGACACAACGAGGCCCAGCTTCGCGCCCCGCCGCTGGATGATCGCGTTGAGGGCGAGCGTGGTTCCGTGCACCACCAGCTCGACATCTGATGGCGCGATGCCGGCGCGCTCGATCAGCGGCGGAAGGCCACGCTCGACCGAGAGCGAAGGATCGGACGGGACGCTCGGTTCCTTGTAGCGCACGAGATGGCCGCTGACGCGGTCGGCCAATACGAAGTCGGTGAAGGTGCCGCCAACGTCGATGCCGATCCGACAACGCATCAGGAGGCGGCCTCCCCCTCCTTTTGCGGGAGGCGGGTGGGGGGAAGGGGCGGTGGGGTGCTGGCGCTGCCCCCACCCACGCCTTGCCCCATGGCGTCGAGTGCCGCTCGCAGTCGTCGCGCGGCGGCGGATGGATCGGTGAGAAGCTCGGTGATCGCATGTCCCGCACTGCCGGTTATCCCCGGCACCGCCGCCTCGAACACGTCGCGACGCACGTCCTGCCGCACGGCTTTTGGCAACGCGTAGAGCCGTGCATTCAGTTCGGTCATCACTGCGTCGGTGAACACCGCCTCCCATCGCTCCCGGTCCGGGCCGAAGCCGAATGTCGCACACTGTGCATTCGTGCGGGCGCGCGCGGCTTTGGTTGCGGCCGCATCCACTGCGTCGTCCGCGATGACCACGCCGTAGTCACGCTCCGCCGCCTCGCGCATGACGAAGCCGCCGCGCACATCGGCGAGCACATCGGCGACGTCGCGTTCCATAGGATCGCCGTAGCCGCCGCCACCCGGCAGACCCAGCGTGATCGTGTCGCCGCGCTTCACGTGTAGCTCATGGATCTTTCCCAGCCGCTGCTCATCCGCACGGCCGCGATTCAGGATCACCTCCAGTTTGCCGCCCGGCATGCCGCCCTGCACGCCCCAGGCGGGAAACCGCATCCGATCCAGCCCGCGCGCCAGAATGATTCCGCCGTCGCACAGCATCTCGGCGGTAATCGTCTGGCCGACGCCGCCGCGCCACTTGCCTGGGCCGCCGGAATCCGGCCTCACGTCGTATTCCAGAATGCGGATACTGCTGGTCGCCTCGACCAACTCCAGCGGATGGTTGCGCATATTGTTCAGGCTGTTGTCGCGCGCGTCGACGCCGTCGCGTCCGTTCACCGCACCCATGCCGCAGCGCAGCGGTTCAATCGCCTCGACCACGCGCGAGGCGCCGTCGGGTCCGATCTCGGACAGCGAGAACGTCACCAGCGTGCCGCCGGTCGCCGCCGGCATCAGTTTCGGCGCGGCCTGCATGATCGCGCCGCTGATGCAGTCGAACAGCCGGTACGGCACGCTGTTGCGCACGGACACCGCATCGGGGAACTCGGCGCGCAGTACCGATCCGCGCGGCACGTTCACGGTGATGCCGCGATACAGTCCGGCATTGTGCGGCATCAGCGGATCGAAGGTGGTCAGCACCGTGGTCAGCCGGAATGTCAGCCAATAGGTGCGGCGTCCCATCGTCGGCACGTTGTATGCCGAACGTACCTGTGGATCGCTTCCGCTCATGTCGAGATCGACCAGGCCGTCATTCACCGTCATCCGCAGCCGCACGCGGATCGGTATGCCGGTGACCATGTCATCGTCGAGAAAGTCCCAGAACTCGTAGACGCCGTCGGGGATCTTCCGCAGTACGTCACGCGCCTTGCGAGCCGTGTAGTCCTGGAGACCCCGCCCCGCAGCCAGCAGTGTCTCCGCACCCTGCTTCGTCACCAGTTCGGCGATCCGCCGATTACCGGTCTCCAGCGCGCCCAGCATGGCGCGGAGATCGCCCAGGTTCAGCTCGCCCATCCGGCTGTTGAGGTGCAGCAGCGCAAACAGGTCCTCATTGGGCTCGCCCCGCTTCATCAGCTTCAGCGGCGGGATGCGGAAGCCCTCCATGAAGATGCTGGTGAGTGCCGGCGAAACGCTTCCCGGCACCGCGCCGCCGATATCGGCGCAATGCACGAAGGACCAGCCCCAGGCGATCACCCGATCGCCGGCGAAATACGGCTGGAACAGATGCAGGTCCGAGAGATGGGTGGACACACCACCGGACGCATAGGGATCGTTCGTGATGATCACGTCGCCCGGCTCCATATGCGGCACCGCGTCAAGCGTCGCCTTGAAATCCGTATCGATCAGGAAGGCGAACGTGGCCGACGGCGGATAGGCGAACACGTCGCCCTGCGGATCGAGCAGTGCGGTGGCGAAATCCGCCGCCTCCTTCACATAACTGGATCGCGCCGCCCGCTGCACCGAAAAATACATCTCGTCGGTAATGGCCGCGAGCTTCCGGCTCATCACCTCGAGGGTTACGGGGTCAAGCTGCAAGGGCACTCGCTTCCTCACGCACCATCGCCGCACCCTTCTCCGCGATCATGATCGTCGGCGCATTGGTATTGGTGGACGTGACTGTCGGCATCACGGACGCGTCGATCACGCGCAGACGTTCCAGGCCATGCACCCGCAGCCGATCGTCCACCACCGCCATTAGGTCGCGGCCCATCTTGCAGGTGCAGGTCGCGTGAAACACGGTGCCGCCAGTCTGCTTCACGTAGTCCAGCATCTCGTGGTCGCTTTGCACGTCCTTGCCGGGTACCGTCTCGGCGACGACGTATTTGGCCAGCGCTGGCGCGGCGAACATCCTGCGGATCCATCGCATCCCGCCGACAGCCGCCCGGGCGTCAGTCTCGTCGCTGAAATAGCGCGGGTTGATATTCGGCTGCTCCTGCGGACGCGGCGAGCGCGCCTCGACATAACCGCGGCTCAACGGTCGCATCTGCCACATGCCGCAGGTCATGCCCGGTATCGTATCCAGTTGGCGCGATACGCCCGCGGCGTAGCTGCCGTGGGCGAACAGCGCCTGCACGTCGGGAGTAGCCGATTCCGGCAGCACCTTCACCGACGCGGCGACCAGCGACGCCGCATAGGTCAGGATCCCGTTGCCGGAGGCGAGATAGCGCAACACCTGACCGGCCAGACCCAAGCCGCGCGATTGCTGGTTCAGACTCGGCGCGCCCTGGACCGAGCACGACACCCGCGCCAGGTAATGGTCCTGAAGGTTACGCCCGACGCCACGCAGTTCGTGATGCACAGGGATGCCGACGCGAGCGAGATGCTCAGGATCACCGACGCCCGACAGTTGCAGGAGATGCGGCGAGCCGATCGCACCTGCCGCGAGGATCACCTCGCCTGCGACATCGACCCGCTCGGTATTGCCGTTACGCGAGAGTTCGACGCCAATCGCGCGCGTGCCGTCAAACAGCACGCGGTGCACCAGCGCGCCGGTGATGACCTGAAGATTGGGCCGCTTCAGTGCGGGACGCAGATAGCTGCGCGCGCTACTCGCACGCCGACGGCCGCCACGCGTTTGCTGCACCCAGCCGATGCCGTCACCGGCATCGGGCGGCAGATCGTTGACATCGTCGCGGTATTCGCAGCCGAGCTGCATGCCGGCCTCGATCGCCGCCTGGCACAGGAGTGGCTTGTCGCGGCCATGCGAGGTGAACAGCGGACCGCCCTTGCCGTGCACCGCATCCTCGTTGCCCTCCCAGTTCTCCGCCTTGCGGAAGAACGGCAGGACGTCGTCCCACGACCAGCCGCGGTTGCCGAGTTGACCCCAGTGGTCGAAGTCCTCCGGCTGGCCGCGCACATAGATCATGCCGTTTATCGAGCTCGACCCACCAAGCACGCGGCCGCGGGGATAGTTGATGGCGCGGCCGTTGGTGCCCGGATCGGCCTCCGCCTTGAAACCCCAGGTGAGGGTCGGATGTTCCAACAGCTTCATGTAGCCGGCGGGAATGTGGATCAGCGGGTTCCAGTCGCGCCCGCCCGCCTCGATAAGCACGACGCGGTTACCCGCATCCTCGGTCAGCCGATTGGCCAGACAGCAGCCAGCAGAGCCGGCACCAACGATGACGTAGTCCGCCTGCATGTCCTGTGCTTCCCCCGATCGTTAGGGCAGCACAGTCCCCTGTCGTTGCGAGGAGCGCAAGCGACGGAGTAATCCCTTCGCGACGGAGATTGCTTCGTCGCTTGCTATCCGAACGCGCCAACCTCATGCGTTATGATCGTGGCGATCTCGCGCACCAGGCCAAACAACGAGCGCATTGGTGCGAAGATCTCCTCGTGCTCGCGGGCGTAGGCCGTCATGCCACGCGGCGCGGCCGGCTCGGCGTAGTCGAATTCCTCCGAACGGTCGGACGCGGCCGGGAAGATCTGAGCCAGGACCTCGAGCGCCGGCTCGATCTCGAGGCGAAGCATCACGCC
>Ga0210395_10004885_pt1 | contig 10293 bp, 9 predicted proteins | sample IncBWH4OmetaG_FD_150861 | JGI IMG/M metagenome (GOLD analysis project Ga0210395, IMG submission 150861) | Forest soil microbial communities from Barre Woods Harvard Forest LTER site, Petersham, Massachusetts, United States - Inc-BW-H-4-O ...
CTTTCGAGGGTGTTGCCACCTTTATGTGCCAAATCGCCACGATGCGCCTTCGAAGGAATCACTTGTTGAGTACGGATCGTGAGCATCGTGCAGCTCTAGCCCTATCCCCTTTATGGGGGGCATGAGTGAGGAGGCGTCTCCAAGGATGGCGTGTGGAACGGGCATTTAACCGACCTCAACGGAAGACAGAACCAAATTCACTTCCCTCGGCTGCGAGCGCGGATTTTTGCCGAGATGGGTAGCGCCTTGCTCCTGGAGACTATCTAAAGGCGTAGGAGAACACGGCCTAGGGCGAGGGTGCCCTTAACCAACAGATACCTTGATGGCCGTGGGTGGCACACGCAAGGACGCAGGTCCAATGGCGTCGGTTCAATATTCCGTGATTTGCTGACCATAGGCGCCGCTCAAGCAGCGGAGTGTCTCGGTAGGTGCGATGGAAACCGCCACGCCAATTCGTGAAGGCTGTATATCAATGATGCTATCAATTGCGAGAATTGCGGACACTAGCGACGACGTCGAGACACTGGAGGTGCCGCCTCATGTCCAGGAATCTGCAAGCGGCTTGGTTGGCCCGCGAGAGCCCGCCACTACCCGTTTGTCTGCGCGGGGTGTGCGCCATGTGATATCGCTTTTGGATACCGCACTGGGCCAGCTGCGACATCCAGATGCGGCATATTCGGCTTTGCTGGCGGCCACCACTTTGCTAAGGCAGCATGCGATGCCTTATCAAGGACAACCAAATGCAGTCAGACAAGTGGGGTTGCTTGCCTGGCAAATCAGGCGCATTCGCGAATATATTGATGCGAATATTTCGTCCCGAATAACTGTTGCCCAACTGTCGGCGCAGGTACATCGTAGCGAAGGACATTTTTCACGCGCATTCCGGCAGGCCGTAGGCGAATCGCCGCACGCGTATATAATTAACTGTCGCGTTCAGGCGGCCGCCGTTGTCATGTTGGAAAGCGAGGCGACACTAAGCGAAATTGCGATTGATTGCGGATTTACGGACCAGGCCCACCTTTGTAGGCATTTCCGGAACTTGCTGGGACAAACGCCGGCTGCGTGGAGACGCGCCCAGAGGGTTGACGGCGGCGATGCGACACCAAGCCGCGGATTGCATAGACTACAGAAAACCACGGGCGTCAGCCCGGGACACCGCCTGAGCGCGCGTACGGCAGTCGAGTTTCAAAAAGATGTTCTTGGTGTGTGACTTCACAGTTTCGGGAGTTATACCCAGCGCTTGCGCTATTCGCTTGTTTGACATGCCAGAGGCAATCATTTGAAGGACGTCAACCTCTCGGCGTGTTAATTCGATGCGCCCATGCCTGGGGGGCGTTTCGATGCGGTTGCGCGAAGCGGACTTGAGGATGGTTGAGATGTGTCGGCGGAAGGGCAATAGCCGTGCGTCACATACCGAGGTTAAGTTGTAAAGTTCATGCAGTAATAGCCGAACTGTACCGTCGGTGTCTGACGATGTCATTTCGATCAGCGCGGTTCGGATCTGTACTAGGCGTTTTCGCATTGCCCAGGAGCCCCGTGCTTTGCGAAGGACCAGCGGGGACTGCACGTTCCATTTGAGTGTCGCGGCGTTCGACCTTGAATTGATCGAGTCGTCGCGGTCAAAATTTGCGCCATCTGCGGAAGACATGATTTAGAGGTTAGTTCACCTGCCGTCGTGATAATTGTAGGTACCAATGCATTCATTGTGGGAATCGAATCTGCAAGCGGCCGGCAAAGCGTAAGAGATACAAGGCGCGGCAATGGGGTCTCACAATGCGTGGTAGCAAGGAGATACGTCTTGGGCGCGGCCTTGTGCCGCTGCTAAAAAATGCGGCGGGCTGGATGCCAGCCCGCCGCTCAATTGGAGGTTCGGGGGAGGGGGGGAATAGTGGAACCTCCAAGGAGTGCTCTCAGCACTGACCGCGGGACATGGTGACGGAGACGTGGGGCCCCGGCTTGGAAAACTCGATCAAAAGCGCATAATTCTGATCCGTGTTGTCAATGGGTGCGTCGCCGCGTGGCTAGGTCGGCAACCGCGGCCATATTGTCACTGGTGCAGTGGCGATATGGGGCCGCCCCCATTTGAGCCGGACACAGTCGGCTTGAAATAAGGAAGTCCGTGAGTGATCGCTTCTACGTGGCGAGAATAGGGGTAGAAGTAAGGGTAAGTTACGGCCTCGGCTCCAGAATCAACGGTTTTGCGACAAGCTCCGGCGCGATTTAATTCGCGCACAATATCTCTGTTCAATTGGGCTCATGGGCAGCAGCGTCCTGCAACAGTCGGGTCAATCCCAGCAGTTCATCCCACGCCGTATCCGAGACTGCGCAATACTCGAGATCACCTGATTGCCAAAAGATCAGGTGATAGCCATCTCGAGTTACATTGCGCGGCAACGATCGACCACCAGTGGTCCAACTGAACACGTTGATGACATGCGCGCCGTGCTGATAGACGACGACGGCTGCGCGCTGGTGCTCCAGGTAAGTGACTCGGCCTCCGATGAGCTTGTAGCCTTTGGGGTCGAGATCCACCACCAGCGGTGAAACATCGGCTCGGCCGGCGAACCACGGCTTTACGGTATGGTGATCCGTGGATACCACGTCAATCAGATGCGATGACATCAACGAGGTGATATGAGCACCCAAGAGCTCATCGACCACGGGGCCGGTGACCGGCGGCGCTATCAGAAGGAAGGCGAGGGCAGCGGCAACTGCAGCCGAGCCCAGGCCGCTGAAGGCACCCAGCCAGAAGGATGGTGTACGCCAGCTGTTTCGCTCAGTGCGCCGGGGCTGAGCCTTGCCGCCGGCGTCTTCCTTATCGAGGGTGCGCAGTATCTCAGAACGCAGTCCGGGCGGGGCTTGTAAATGGGGTAAGTCCCGGCGCAGCGCGGTGCGTAGCCTTAAGAGATCCAGATGCACCGTGCGACATTCGGCGCACTGCTCGAGGTGTCGCTCAATTTCAAGAGAGGCCAACGCATCGACCTCGCCGTCGGCATAGGCCTGTAGTTGCAGGGCGTCAGGGCACGCCACGGGGCGCTCCGTCTACCCGTTGCAACCAATGCTTTCTCAGCATCGCCCGTGCGCGCGCTAGGCGAGACATCACGGTCCCTAGTGGCACGTCTACGATGGCAGCGATTTGGCGATAGCCCATATCCTCGACTTCCCTCAATATCAGTATCTCCCGGTAGTCTTCGGGGATTCCGGCGAGGAGCAGCTCCAAGGTGCGCTCCTCGTCCTGGCGTATCGAGTCAACTTCTGGATCTGGCGTCGTCGCGATCAAAACCCTTCCGTCCGGCGAATCCTGCTCCTCAGGTAGCGGCACCTGCGCCCTCCTCATCCGCTGCTTAAGGGCGGTTGAATGGCAATTCCTTACGATAGTCAGCAGCCAGGCCTTCGCATCGGAACCCCTCAGAGCGTCGAATCCGCGATAGGCACGCAGGAGCGCGTCCTGAACGACATCCTCCGCATCCGCGGACGACTGCGCCAGCCGCCGGGCGAACCGGTAAGCAGCGTCCAGATGAGGTAGGACCTGCGCCTCAAAGCGACGGCGCCTATCATCCATGCGTGGGCCTGCGTACACGAGTCACGGCGCTCGACTGCCCTTGGTATTAGGACTCTCGGTGCGTGCGATTTATTCCCATCCGCGGCAAAAAGGGTACTGGACCCGGCCACTGAGGTCGCCATCGCTTCTCGCCCCAGCTTGCCTGCACAATCCGTGGCTGTCCATGGGAGGCTAGGCTGGCAGATCCGTGCTATCCGCTTTTCCAGGGGTGATAGCTGGATCCGGGCGGAAAAGCGCTGCCAGGAGGCGCAAGTGCCCCGTGGTTGCACGGATGTTTTCCCGAGTTGCACAAATACTTCGAACAACGGCCTGTTCATTTCAAGCACGGCCAGTGACTTAGCCCGCTGACTCCAGTTCCCGATTCATCTTTTCCATTTCTACGGCGGGCCGTCTGATCAAGTACAAGCCGTTCTCTGTAAGCAAAAACGTCGCGCCAGTGCTGCTGTCTGTCAACGCCTCGCGGACCTGCCTCACGTCAAGAACGCGGCCCGGATTCTGCGCATCCGCAGTGTCGACCACCAGGTAATCGCGAGTGGGCTGCGCGAGTTCATCGCCCTGGTTGGTTACAAAGCATCCGTCCTCGCCCAATCGCGTAATAGCACCCTGAAGAGTCAGTCCCCGAACCATCTTAAGGCTAGGTAGCGTCACTTTATGCAGGTCTAACACGGCCTCTGCTTGATCGTGCCGCAACCGAACAAGCTCGCCGTCGTGTCCTGGTGCAAGTACAAAATCAAACGGGCCGGATGCGTCAAGGCGCACGGCACCCTCGCTTCTGACATGGCTGGGATCCGACACATCAAGGATAGCGATACTGGCACCCTGGTTCTGCTCGATGTAAAGCAGCGCACTGCCATCGGACCTCCTTTGCAGCAGCATGGCATCGCCGGATTGCCGGGCCAAATCAGGAAGTTCTGCCGGGGAAACAAGGACAAGTCTACCTGAAAGTTGAGCAAAGGCAGCCGGCGACACAACGGCTCCGCATGTGGCGATAGAGATTGTCAGCCGGCGCACGAACACTAATGCCATGCGTATTGAAATATTAATCATTGCTAATCTCTTCAAAGTGAACGTTTGAATTGAAACCTATTACCAACAGTCGAAGGGCACGCGTCTTGCCACTTGAGAGTGCATCTGCATTGTGAATCCATAGACCCTGGTTTGAGCATCTTTATTCCCACCGGTTGTTCGATGTGCGCTTCCGTGTTTTTCCGACCCGTTCAAAGTCTGGGGCAAAACAATAATCCCGGGCGGCCGATCTTGTGAACGCGACTTCGCACGCGCAGAGAACCAGTTGTCCTTCTCACGGTACGTACGGCAGTCGGAAGTTTTCAAATCAAGGACAGCCGGAATGAATGGCGAGTGGACGTCACGGCGCAATGATATCTATCCCGAACTTGTGATCCCTGAAATTGGTGAACCATGCTCCGGATGGCCCGGCGAGTGCGTGGCTCCATCGGCCAGGATTAGAGGCTCAGAGTGACGGTGTCCCTAAGAACATCTGCCCAACGAGCACAAGGAACGCGAGACAGAATCTAAGTCCCTATTAGTCCATTGCCACTTCGCTGGCATCAGAGCGCGCAATGCGCCGAACAGCAAGAGGCATCGCGCATGAATTTCGTGGTTTTGATCTATGCCGGCAACGAGCCCTGAGTGTCCTGGCGCGCGACGCCCATGCATTCACGGATTGCGCGTCGGTGAAGCCGGCCGTTGCTCAAAGGAGAAGCGTTTGAATGTTGGAATAAATCAGTCCGAAGGGAGGTCCTTATTCCGGAACCCATCACTGACGGTCTTCAGGACCGTCACTTATTTCTCAAATTACGGAGAGTAGTAGTGAGTCCCAAGATCAGCAAAGAGACCCTGGCGTTCGCCGCGGTCGCAGTAGTGTGCACATTCACCCTTGTCGCGTGCGGCGGCGGCGCCGTTGGAGGCACTTCGTCCACCGCCATGGCGACGGACCCGCCCATGTCCACGGGTTTCACCGACTCGGCCTTGGCATCAAACAAGGTCGGTGTCGTCGCAACGACGGCCACCATTGACGCAAACCTATCAAACCCCTGGGGTATTGCTGTTGCGCCAGGCTTGCCCTTCTGGATCGCGGATAACAATAGCAATCTATCGACCCTGTACAGCGGCACTGGCGTGGTGGAGACACAGGAGATTACCGGCTCCACTGACGTCGGCGTCGCCATTCCGTCCTCCGCAGCGGGCGTGCAATCCAACCCAACAGGCCAAGTCTACAATGGCGGGGGCGGCTTCCTCATTCCTACGCCGAATGGCCAGGAGACGGCGCTGTTCATCTTTGACGGCGAGGGCGGCACCATTGCGGCCTGGGCGAAGGACAGCGGCGCTGCGGCAGTAACCGCGTACGATGACGGGATACTCAACGGCACCAATCACGCCGTTTACAAAGGTTTGGCGATCGGCACCGTAAGCGGTTCCACCTACCTCTATGCGACGGACCTGCATAACAACAAGGTCGACGTTTTCGACACTACTTTCGCCAAACCGGCGGCCATGCAAGGCAAGTTCGTAGACCCGAACATGCCCGCAGGTTTTGTACCCTTTGGCATCGCAGTGGTGAACAATCAGCTTTACGTAACCTTCGCGATGCAGGACCAGGCCATGCATGATGAGGTCACTGGTGCAGGTCTTGGCTACGTGGACGCCTTTGATTTAAACGGTAACTTCCTCAGCCGCTTCGCATCGGCCGGCGTCCTGAATGCACCGTGGGGTATCGCGGTCGCACCGACCGGATTCGGTTCGTTAGCCGGCGACCTGCTGATTGGCAACTTTGGCGATGGAACCGTCAACATTTTCTCTCCAAACGGCACCTCTTTGGCAACGTCCGTAGGCGCACTGATGGTGAGTAACGGCGGAGCTCTCGCCATTCCAGGTCTGTGGTCGCTGGCATTTGGGAACGGTGATCCGGATAAGCCAGTCACGACATTGTTCTATACGGCCGGATTCGCTGACCAAACGGATGGCGTGTTTGGCAGTATCTCCCCAACGACCACATCGAGCAGCAGCGCCAGCCCCAGTCCCAGTCCAAATCCCTACTGATGCCAGGGCAACCCTGATGGCATCACATTGGACGATGCGCCGCTTAGCGGCGGCGCATCGTCCAGGCGTTTTGAGCATTTGATGCTGGCCCGTTCAAGGGCCCGAGCGACAGTGAGTTTCGGGTTACCGAGGGGATCAGTTGTGGATCCCGGGGATAGTTCAAACGGGCTCAAAGAAAATAAGTTTTAAATTTGGGAATAAAGCGCGCCGAACACAAGTCTTATCTCCGGAACCCACCACTGAAGGAGATGATCGTGTCGGATGACAAATTGCTGCAATCGCGGCGCAACGCCCTCAAATGTATGGCGTACGGGGCCGCTGGCACTGCATTCGTCCTGGTCGGAGGCGTATTCACGCCGGTTGATCTGGCGATGGCGGCTGAAACTGGGAAAGGCGGAACAACTTCGGTCAAACCGCTGTTCGTTCAGATCAGCGACACCCATATTGGCTTCAACAAAGAGGCCAATCCCGATGTGAACGGAACGCTCACCCAGACAATTGATCTTGTGAACGGGATGGCAGAGCAACCGGCGCTTATTATCCATACGGGGGACATTACACACTTGTCGAAGCCCTCCGAATTCGACCTGGCGCAACAGTTGCTGGGCAAGCTGCGCACCACCGAGCTGCACACCGTGCCCGGTGAGCACGACACCACCGATGCTACGGTCACCGAGTACTTCAACCGTTTCGGTAAGGCCTCGAACAATAAGGGCTATTACAGCTTTGATCACGCCGGCGTTCACTTTATCGCGCTAATCAATGTTCTGCAGTTCAAGGGCGGTAGCCTCGGAACATTGGGCCCCGATCAGCTGGCCTGGGTAGCGGCAGATCTCAAGGGACGCTCCTCCAGTACACCGATCGTCGTGTTTGCCCACATGCCGTTGTGGACCATCTATGAACCCTGGGGATGGGGCACGGGGGACGCAGATCAGCTGATGAGCCAGCTGCGCCGCTTTGGCTCGGTCACCGTGCTGACGGGGCATATTCATCAGATCGTACAGAAAGTGGAAGGCAATATCACTTTCCATACCGCGCGCTCCACTTCGTATCCGCAGCCGCTTCCGGGCGTCGGCCCGGGGCCCGGGCCGCTCAAGGTCCCGCCGGACCAATTGGCAGGGATGTTGGGGATAACCAGCGTCTCGGTCGTGAAACATCCAAGCGCACTGATCCTGAATGATTCGGCGCTGGGCTAATGGAGAGGTACATGAATCGCAGGCATTTAAAACTAACCGTGAGGGTGCTCGGACTGGCCGTGCTGGGATTCACGACCGGGTGGCTTTCGTCGACCGCGTGGGCGGCGGAGACAACCAAGTCCCTTATAAAGGATTTTACCTTTGAGCCGCTGACAGTTAGCGCAGGAACCACGGTCACGTGGGTCAATACCGATGACGAACCACATACCGTCGCCAGCGACACCGGGCTATTCCGCTCGGGTGGTCTCGATACCAACGAAAGCTTCTCGTACAAGTTCGATAAACCCGGCACCTACCGCATATATTGCACCATTCATCCGAAGATGGTTGCCACGATAGTGGTCAAGTGACAGCCATGAAGGCGGCAGGTTATTTGGGTTTGGGCATTGTCATGAGTCTGGCTGGGGCTGCCACGGGCGCCGCCGTGTTCGTTGGCTCCGGCGCCTACAACATTGCGGCCGATGACCATCACACCAAACCAGTGTTGGCCATCATCGAGACGCTGCGCGATCGCTCAATCGGCGTTCGCGCAGCCTCGATCGCGGTTCCCCGTTTGGAGGACCCCGGGCGCATTGCCAAGGGCGCCGAGCGTTATTCGGAGCTGTGTGTCGGGTGCCATCTCGCACCTGGCATAACCAAATCGGCGATGCGGGCGGGACTGTATCCGCATCCGCCGAATCTCGCGCAAGAGGACATTCGAGACCCGCGCCGCGCATTTTGGACCGTTAAGCACGGCATTAAGATGAGCGCCATGCCCGCGTGGGGCAAGAGCCTGGACGATGAGACGATCTGGGACATCGTCGCGTTTGTGCGCCAATTGCCTACCGTGTCACCAGAGACGTACCAGAATCTCTCGCAGGCACACTCACCAAGCAGTGGCACCCCAGCAGTCTTGGACTAAATCCAGCGGTCAGCGCGGCGCATTTTGATGATGGAAGGACTGCGGAGCTTGCCCCGCACAGCGGTTTGTTCTCTGATAGATGGAATCGATCGCACCGACAGAAACAAGTGATCAACTCTATGATCGATCACCGCTAGGATTCTTGGGGAGGCTCAAGTCTCTTTCAACTTCTCACGAGGACAAACCATGCGGAAATATCTACCCCGGATGTGCGTAGCGTGTGCGCTCACGGCTGCCGTCCCCTTGTTGCCGGCCCATGCCGAGGCTCCCCAAGGCGCACCTCAAGCAGCGAGTTTCTGGTGGCCTGACCACCTGGACTTATCCCCTCTGCGCCAGCATGACGATAGATCAAATCCGCTCGGTGCGGAATTCGACTACGCCAAGGCTTTCGCCAAACTCGATCTCAATGCTGTCAAGGCGGACATCCGGAAGGTCCTGACTAACTCACAGGACTGGTGGCCTGCCGACTACGGCAATTATGGCCCATTCTTCATCCGCATGGCTTGGCACGGTGCCGGAACCTATCGGATCTTTGACGGACGCGGCGGTGCAGACGGTGCCGATCAGCGCTTCGAGCCGCTCAACAGCTGGCCAGACAATGCCAGTTTGGACAAGGCCCGGCGGCTGCTGTGGCCCGTCAAGCAGAAATACGGCCAGAGCATCTCCTGGGGCGACCTCATGGTACTCACCGGCAACGTGGCGATGGAGTCCATGGGATTCCAGACGTTTGGCTTCGCCGGTGGCCGCACGGACGACTGGGAGCCGGATCTTGTCTATTGGGGCCCGGAGATGAAGTGGCTTGCCGATGAACGCCACAGCAACGGACAGTTGCAAAAGCCTCTGGCTGCGGAACAGATGGGCCTGATCTATGTGAACCCGGAAGGTCCGAACGGCAACCCGGATCCGCTGGCGGCCGCAAAGGACATCCGCCAGGCCTTCTCCGCAATGGCCATGAATGACGAGGAAACCGTCGCGCTGATTTCCGGTGGCCATAGCTTTGGCAAGGCACACGGCGCTCATGATCCTGCCAAGTGCCTGGGACCTGAGCCGGCCGCCGCCGGAGTGGAGGAGCAAGGTCTTGGCTGGAAGAACAGCTGCGGCAAGGGCAACGGAGATGACACCATCACCAGTGGTCTGGAAGGGTCCTGGTCTGCGAGCCCCGTGTTCTTTACTACTCAGTACCTGGACAATCTTTTAAGGTACAACTGGGTGAAAACTAAGAGCCCGGCGGGTGCAACGCAGTGGATTCCGGATGATCCCACCGCAGCGGCGCTGACGCCGGACGCGCAGGATCCAACCGTACGCCACGCGCCGATCATGTTCACGACGGACTTGGCGCTGAAATTCGATCCGGCATACCGCAAGATTATCCTGCGCTTCCACGATCACCCGGAGGAGTTCAAGCTCCAGTTCGCCAAGGCGTGGTTCAAGCTGACCCACCGTGACATGGGGCCGCGCGCACGTTACCTGGGTCCGGATGTACCGCTGGTGGACCTAATTTGGCAGGACCCCTTGCCCAAGGCGGATTATCGGTTGGTTGATGGCGCGGACATCTCTGAGCTGAAGACGAAGAT
>Ga0210395_10004886_pt1 | contig 10292 bp, 13 predicted proteins | sample IncBWH4OmetaG_FD_150861 | JGI IMG/M metagenome (GOLD analysis project Ga0210395, IMG submission 150861) | Forest soil microbial communities from Barre Woods Harvard Forest LTER site, Petersham, Massachusetts, United States - Inc-BW-H-4-O ...
AGAAGGGCCACCGTAACACCCCCCGCTGACGCAGACGCAGACGCGCATGCTGCTAGAGATGCGCTTGATGAGCAATTGGTCTGCGTATTGTAGGTCGCTCCCGCTATGCTGCCCCGTATGTCCGCATTGAACTGAGGATTTAGAGTTCCAATTCCAAGGGACGTGGGCGCAAAGCCGTGAGACGACTGCATCCGGTTGACCCTTATTAAGCCTCCCACGGTACTGAAATTCGATCCGGTACCAGAAATTGCCACAGCCGGCAGCGAAGGATTGGCTCTCATCAGGAAGAAATGCTATGAACAGGTGCGATTTTGATTCCATGACACCATGCGGCAGGCGTGCCTTCACCTCTCAATTCCAGCACAGTTCCTCCAGCGTTGTGAACGAAGGCGCGCATCTCGTCGGGAGCCACGGGTGCACCCCTCCAGCTCCTGCCGGCCATTAGTGGATCTAACCCAAACGCCCAAGCCATCCCTCGACTCAGCCGAACGAAACCCGATGACCACAACGTATCTACGACCGCCCACGCGATCCGCCCTCTAAGGTTCATTGTCGGTGTCATGAGGCTGTTGAATTGAAAGAGGAAGACACCGCCGGCGCGCAGGACCCGAATAATCTCAGATATGTATTTCGATGCCAATTGTTCCGCAGGAAGATGCTGAAGCACTAGGTAGCTAAAAACTAGATCAGTGGATTCATTCGGGACGTTCGAAAAATCAGATCCATTGCTCTGCTGCCACACGATATTAGATACATCGGGTATCAGTTGTTGGCCACGTTTCAACATCTCCGGTGAAATGTCGACTGCAAGCACGGTCTTAAAGCGGGTAGCAAAACTCCGCGACATTCGTCCAGCCCCACAACCGAGCTCGAGCATGGTTTTGCCTGCTGGATCAAACCCAACCTGCTTAAGAACGGGGGCCACAAACGTGCAGTAATCACTTTCCCCGGATTGAAAAAAAGAATTCGAATTCCAATCGTGCCGAGAATCCTCTATGTAAAAGAGGGCATCCTTTTGAGCGCGAGCATCCCAATCGCGGCGCATCAAGTCTGCTGTTCTCAATGAAATTACTCCTTGTGAAGTGAGATAAATTAGGCCCTTGCCGATAGGCGCGCCATGGATTCATGTGCGTTCACTCTCGGAAAGAACAAAACATCATTGATGCCCCGCCCACGATTCGAGAGATCATCTATTCGCCATTGATTCGCCACACGAAACGCGGCAACATACGAATGCCCAAGCAGCCACTCCTGAAATAGCGCAGTTGGGTCCAGACCCTGCCTCTCGCAGTAGTAATCATTTATTTCCATGAGCAATATTGGACGAAACCGGGCAATCGTTTGAGCGGCTCCCGCCAGGAACTTGTGTTCATGGCCTTCAATATCAACTTTCATGAAATCTACGCGATCGAGAGCCAGCGAGTCGAACAGGTCATCCAGAGATCGGACCTGCACCTGCACGCGGTGAAATCGCGAATCATCGCCGTCAATCACGATCGCGGCGTTGCCCGTTTCGGAGCCTCCCGCGAAATCCTCTCTCAGGCTGATTTGTACCGTGCCAGTTCGATCAGAAAGACCAAGCTGGTGCACGTGGACTGTAGCCGCCACGCAATTTCTTTCGATGTTAGCAGCTAGAAGCCGAAAGTTCGAAGGAACAGGCTCGAAGCAATGAAGCTGCCCAGATTCTTTGAGCGCCCGCGCTAATGGAACAGACCAGAAACCGATGTTGGCACCTACATCGAGGATTCTCCAATGAGGCTCAACCAGGCGCAGGACACTGCGAATATTCTGAGTGTCGTATTCTCCCGTGTAATATGCGAGGAATTCAGTTTGTGCCCGGAGATCAACGACCATCTCATATCCCAACCGCATTCGTGCGCGCGCCATGGCGTTCGAAGGCACCACAGGAAACTGCCTATTCACGGCAGTGGCAATGCGACCCTTCCCGCGGAACCACGGAAGACGTGTAAGGATGGCCGCAGCTGCAGACCGCGCTGTTTGATCCAACTTCTCCATTGCCTCTATCACAGCCTAGCTCATGTCGAGTCGGTTGGCCAGAGCAGTGCGGCGAGACGAGACCTGCACGAGCCACGCAAAAATCAGGTGATTATGGGTGGCAGTAAAACTTCCGGCTCACGTAAATCTTCTACCACATAATACGGTTCAGCGCCGGGAACTCAAGGACGCGCACTCGAAGTCAATTCAATTCGGTCCTTCCGCTTTCAATTTTCGCATGTAGCCCGCCGTGCGTTAGTTCACGCATGTCATCATCAAGTCTTTGCAAGGCATCTTCCGTACTCACGAGCGAAGTGGACTGACCGCAGATTTTTGTACCAGATAAAGTGAGAGAGAATTCACCTTAGAGGGAAGAGGTCAGGCCAATGAAGAGTTACAAACCCGAGCAGATCACGACGTTGCTGCGGAAGATCAAAGCGACAATCGCGAATGGTTACCACTTGCAATCCTGCGAAGACGCCGTGATTACTGCTCAGTCCTGCTCTCGCTGGCGAATTCACTGCCCTCGTGGAATGTCGGAGTTCACCGAATACATCTCAGTTAACAATTAGATAGCTGAAACACGCAGGGTTCGTGCTCGGCGCAGTTGGCAGTTTTATTGTGAAACTAGTCCGGGCTGTTCGTGCGCTAATCGTGCCCTGCACAGCAGCACTGTTACATGTCACACCTAACCTCACTCCCAGGGACGAATCAAACGTCAGCAGTACTTGACTGTTGGCCGTTATCGCCGTTGTGTAAACAACCTCGGTGGTAGCAGAAGGGGCCACCGTAACACCCCCCGCTGACGCAGAAGCGCATGTTGCTGGAGATGCGCTTGATGAGCAATTGGTCTGCGTATTGTAGGTCGCTCCCGCTATGCTGCCCCGTATGTCCGCATTGAACTGAGGATTTAGAGTTCCAATTCCAAGGGACGTGGGCGTAAACCGATGCAGGGAAACCATTGTATTCGCTGGTGCAAACTGGCCGCTGGATTGAGTCTGTCCTGTATATGCGAAGCTCGTCGTGCTCTCGCCAGATACAAATAGGTAATTGAAAATCTCCGAGCCGGGGACTATTGCTGAGGTCTGAATTTGCAGGCAGTATCCGGCGATGGAACTCGTTGCAGGAGTCGTGATCGGTACGATCCAAGTGAAATTTATTGCATTGTTTGAACGACCGACAACAACGCCAGATGCGAGCGTTGGTGCTGAGTAATTTCTCCCGCAAGTGCTGTTGGTCGCTGTCCAAATTTGTGCATAGTAAGTTGCAGCTGCGAGTGAGCCGCCTGTAGTCGCCCTTCCCGAAAATCCCGTAGGAGGAAGTGTCTGCGCGAACTGCACATCAAGACTTTCGATGGAGGATTGCTTTAGGCCAGCATTGAATCCATTCGAATTCCCAAGGCCAAAGAGAGTTCCAAAGTTGCCGTCAATGCCGACTGAGGCATATTGCCCGCCGCTCGGTGCCCAGCGGTCTGAAAGGGTAGCGTTCGCGCTGAATTCGTTTCCCAATCCGGCGGTCGGAGCATTTGAAAGAAAAGCATTGTCTCCGATGTGGTCGGACGCTCCGTACCTTTCCGTGTAGGTTCCGGTCCCAATCGCGTGACCATTCGCGTCCACAACCTGATCGCTGCATACCGTATTGCATCCGGTCACATGGAAGTCATAGACATGTCCGGCGAGCACCTGAATGGCATAAGGGCCGGACATCACATTATTCATCGTGATCCCGAACATGATCCCTTGGGAGTCATTCAGGTTCAGGAATGCCGCAGTCGTCAAGCCATCTGCGACTTCATCGTAGGAAAATTCCATCGGACCCACCGTCATGGCCGAACCGGAAGTGTTCGTCGCGGTAAGAAATGCAGAAGTCCCGTTTTCAAGGGTTATGTGATCGAACGTCATATTTGCGACTACACCGCTCGGTTCGGCCACGCGCTGAATGATCTGCTCGGAGTTCCCCGCGTCTATTACGTCGGATGTGAAAATCAGACCATCGTTGGGTGTCTCTGATCCCAGCGGAGTCTCATTCGAATAGATGACCGTTGGCGTAGTCGTGCCGCTGCTAGCTTCTGCGTTACTCCCTTGTATCCTCCATACCCAAATCGTATTGGTGATCTTTAGTGGCGTGTTATCGGTCAGGCCAGTACTTCCTGTAACGGTCATTGGGGCATTGATGAACCAAATGTTTTCAGTCGAGCGCAGCCAGAACGCTTCGTTGTACCCCGTGACGGACAAATCCGTGAAGCGGATGTTCTTCGCTCCGTTTGTGCCCTGAATCAGAAACACAGGCGCGGCGTTCGGAGATGCGCCTCGAGTGACCACAATGGAAGATGTGGGAGCGGAGAATTGCGCCGAACCGCCACCGGAATATCCACGGAACTCAAGGAAGTTGCATGGTATCGAAAACACAGGAGACGTAGAAGGATTCTGCGGCTGCGCAACCCTATAAATGCCCGGAGGAAATGCGACAGCTGGGTGCATAGCCAGCCCGTTTACAGCGATGGTTGTATCGCAGGCTGCTGTGATGGCCGCGGTAATCGCCGCCGTGTCATCGGTCGAACTATCGCCTCTGGCCCCGTAAGCCGTCACGTCGACATAAGAATGAGACCCAGAGATGCCAGCCGAGCTGCTAGTTGTAGCGGTGTTCCTGGGCGTCGCAACCTGCTTAACCCAGTTTCCGGATGACTTTGCACCCGTAGCCTGTTGTTGGGCGTTTGCAACTAAAATATTGGCTTCCATCATAAACAGAATTAACGTGGCAAAGAGTATCTTACGCACATCGCCCTCCAGAACTGAGAAAAGAGCCTAGTGGCTTATGGCACTTCAAGCAAACTCCGGAATAATTGTTCATAGCTTAGCGTTTGAAGATACCCGGGGGATAAGAGTGAATATGTTTGAAGATTCAGAATTTAGCAACACAGGTAATCGCGCAACTTCTCGTCCCGATTGGAAGGTGTGTCTTCTTCCAAAAGCACGGCACGTTCTATTTTCAGCAGGAAGGCCTGGTGGACTAATACGCCAGACTCGGATCGAGCAGTTCGTCGTGATTGGCGTGTACTGTCGGCAGGAGGGCCTGCAAGACTCCTAAGGCGGTAGGAAAGTTTTCGATTCGATTTTTCTTTTGATGGCTCTTGCTCCCGACTCATGGTCATTCCGCCCCCGGAAAGCAAAGGACCAGGAAAGCGGCTGATGGCCGGCGAAAAATTACATCGTCGCAGCTGGCGGGTTAGTAGCCCCGCTCCTGCTCCTGGCGATGGGTCATAGCGTTTTCAAACGTCTGATCCGACAAACTGTGCATCCGAGTACACCACCATCGTCCACTGGGCGATCCGGTTTGTCTTCACCATACGATCAAACAGTCCGGCGATGCCAACGGTTTAGTGCCAAGCAAATTCAACGCTCGCGTAGTAGCCATTATAGAAAGAAGTTGAGGGGCTTGGTCTCATCAGCCTGAAGACTGCTTTTTCTTCCGTTCTTTCGCCCATCTGGCAAGGGCAGCCTTCCGCGCGCTAGCACTCCGCTCCTCTGGGGTTAGTTTCGCGGCTGTGGTTCTTCCTCCCTTTGCGCCGCCCATCTTTCCCAACGCAACGGCATGGGGATTTTTCCTTTGCATAGCTCACCAACTCTTATGCCTACGGGCCTATCGAAAATCAAGCAAAAATAAGAACTTGACGCTGCGTAGGCGCTTACGCATAAATACATCGCGATGAAACTTAAGATGGCAGATTTGCTTGCCGGGAGCTGCTTATGGAGAAACAAACGAGAACGCTACAAGTGAACCTCAGTCTGGCTCAGACTGCCTGGGGAGAGCTTTCACCTACGCTATCGCAAGGGCTCGAAGAGCTCACAGAGAGGTACGGACTATCTGTGGCATTGGGGGATGTTCAGCAAATTGAAGGGCGTTGGTACGTAACACACGCTGGCTTGCTTCGGACTGCTCAACGCAGACGATGCCACGGTATCCAGACCTCCCTCCAAAAGGATGTGTCCGACCCGATTGCGAGCAGCTGGGTTTTCAAAGCGACGGTGTACAAGACTCGAAGCTCCAGGGGTTTCGTCGGCTACGGGGATGCCGACCCGTCAAACGTTTCCACTCTGGTGCGGGGCGCCGAAATGCGGATGGCCGAGACTCGTGCTGTCGACCGGGCCCTTCGGAAGGCCTACGGAATTGGACTCTGTTCCGTCGAAGAGTTGGGATCGTTCTCCGGTCCGCCAAAGCCGCTCACAGCCGCTCCCCATTCCAATGGCTCGGACGGATCAAACGGCTCGAACAACGGCCATCCCCGCCTTCGGGGCCAGCTCTGCCTTCTGATCCGAAACTATGAACTCGATTCCTTCCGGGTTAAGCGTTACGCCGCTGATTTCTGTGGAACTGAGATCCTGCGCGATGCTGGCCGGGACTTGCGCGAGTCCTTTATCACAACCTTGGCTGACCAGGCAGCCAAGGACCGCGATGGCCTGATTTGCAAGTTGAACAGCTGTGGCAGCACCGAGGCGGTGAACTCATGAAGCGACATATTCCAGGCCTTAACACCGAATCTAAGAACAGTGAGGATTATCTCGAGGGACTGTTTCTCGTAGGCGTTGACCAGGTGAATTACAAGTGGCATCCACAAAAGCCGTGTTACTTGATCCGCTTTGCCGTGCTCGAACCAGAGGAATTTCGTTCCCGCCATATTTCCGGGCGACTTTATTGCACTCCGAAGGCCCTTTGGCGACTCAACTGGATTCTTCGTGATTTCGGATACGACTCACAGTTGATTGGCCGAAATGAAGTGGACGAAAGGGCTTTGATTGCGCTCAGGGGAGTAGTTCGAACTTCGCGCAAAACTCTCGCTGGTCGGAGCTTCATGAATCTCGATGGATTTGCTCCCTCCGTAGAGTGGGAGAGCCCGTCGACGGAACGGGGCCAGAGGATTCGAGGGGAGGAAGGCGGTTCCGATGACTTACAGCTACACACAGATTAGCCAGTACCTTCGCTGTCCGCGTAGCTACCGCTATTGGTACCTCGATGGTTGGCGAGAAAGAGACACGCGTGCGTCCATGGTTTTCGGTCGCTGCTTTGAAACCGCGCTGGGCGCCTATTTCCGTGGAGAGGATTCGACCGCGGTGCTCTTCAAGGAATGGGGTGCGTTTCGCGACTCTCCTTTCGAATACAAGAAAGGTGATTCCTGGGATCGCCTGGTCCATCAGGGAGTCCACCTGCTCCAGAAATTCGCACAGGATGATCGCGTTCAGGTCCTCCGGCCTCAGGAGAACCTACAGGTGAAGCTGCTCCGAACCCTGCCCGGAAACAACGAGTTCGTTTCTTACATTGATGCTCTAGGCACGCTGGACGGCAAGCCGTGTTTGATCGATTGGAAGACCACGACCAGTCGTTATGCCGAAGAGCCTCAGGGTCTGCTCACATTGGATCCTCAGCTCATTTGCTATTCCTGGATCAGCGGTATCTCCGATGCTGCATTCGTTGTATTCGTGCGCAAGCAGCAGCCTGAGATCCAATATCTGAAAGCATCGATCTCGGAAGATCAGCGCCGGGAGTTCGATCGGCTGGTCGAGACAACGGTTGGCCAGGTTGAAACCGGTCAGTTTCCTGGCCATAGCGGGATCCGATTTCCACAGAACGGCTGTGTCAGCTGTTCGCATCTGGGATTCTGCCTGAACGACCAGCAATTGATTGGCGTCAACTTGATTCGTAAATCGGGAGCGAGCGACCTTGATTGGCTTGACCAACTTGTGGATTGAAGGCCGGCCTATCGTGTCGCCCGAAATCAATCGCCGGCGGGCCCTGATGGTTCTTGGCAAGATCGATGAGATTGTCGCCTGGGATAAGACGAGAGACAGGGAACGAGACGAGCGATTTGTTGAGCTGGGTCAATATCTCTGTGAAGTTCGAGCCGGTCAGTACTGGAGACTCGAAACATTGAAGTCATTCGATGAGTTTCTGAAAAGAAATTCCCGGAATCGCGCCGAAAAGCATATTACCTGATGACGATTCACGAACATCTGACCCGCGTGTCGAAGCGAGACCTTCGTGAAGTGGGGTGGACGAAGGCGAGAGAGCTGGTCAAAGTAGTACGCCGAGAGGGGAGGGAGTTCGATTGTGCACCCTGGGTGCACAAAGCCAGAGAGCTCCCGATAGAAGAATTCAAGCGAGCGGTAGAACGCCACCTGACGGGCCGGGAGATCGAACCGTGGGAGATCACCTACTTCAAATTTTACAAGAGTCAGTTACCGATCATCGAGAAGGCTCTTGAGACGGCGGCTCTGATACTAGGGAGCGATAAGTCACGCGGGTACTGCCTGGAGATGATCTGCGCGGACTTGCTCGCCGGGGCTCACATGGATTACGGAGATCCCGCTACGTTGCTGAGGTCGCTATGTCGACTTTTTGAGTTTCTGCCGGATTCAATGAAGGCAGAGCTGCGGCAACGAATTGTGAAGGTCTCGTGAATCCTCAACCCGCAAAAGGTCCAAGACTAAGACTTAATCCAAAGACATACAAGAAGCTATGGAAGCGAATACTGGAACGTGACGGCTGGAGCTGCCAACAGTGTGGATCCCTGAAGAATCTCCAAGTTCACCATATTCGACCACGAGGCCTTCTCGGGAACGACGAAGAAAAGAACCTCATAACACTTTGTTCTGACTGCCATGGCACACTTCATTGCCATGTGCCTCAAACATTCTAATTAAACACGGTTTTGTTTGAGGACACAGCAGGCTTCGCTTCAGTCGCCGGTTTCCACAAAGGCGTGAAACGCGCGCCGGATTTGCTGGCGAACGCGCACTGGCCGGACCCCAAGACGCCTTTCTCCGTACCAGCGCAATCCAACGCGGAGAAGCCCGAGAAGAAATACGAGAATAAGCGCGGCGACCATAGTGGCCAGCGATTCGCGCTCCATCAGCAAACTGATTGCGGTGGAATCCTCCCAGCCGGGAAGAAGGCGATTGAGGACGCCCCGCAGGGGCAAGCCAGCAAAACCAAAGCGAGAGATGCGGACATGAGCGGTGTTTTCATAGCTGTCAGTCGGATCATAACCTTGGATGCCACGAGTGGCGGCGGAGAAGACAGCGGGATCTCTAAGCTGTTCACGCGTGAGAAGGCCGCCATCCCTGCCGCGCAGCACCGTTCGAAATGCTGGATCAACAACGATCCAACGCCCATCGATCAAAACCTCCGCCACCACGTGCTTGGTAATTCGCCGGGAATCGAGGAGCAAGAGACGCCGGGCCGCCAATCCCCCGCTATCGGCAAGGTTGATGAAGGCATTTGTAGCCGAACCGCAAACTTGCAGCAGCGACGTGTAATTGAGCGTATCGGTCGGATCACGGTCAGGTACGGAAAGGTCCGGACCAGCCTGCTGGCGCGCCGGCCCCTCGGACATCCAGCGCAGAATCGCTTCTACCTTTGCTTCGGCCGACGACGAGAATGGAACCACCGCATCCGAAAATCCCTTGAGGTACTTGCGCGTCGAATACTCCCAAACAGCTGAATACGCGGTCAACAGAATTGCGAGAATCAGAAGAATGTTTCCCGCGTACCAGACGGTGCGAAAAAGCGCGTGGGTCGGCCTTAGCAATTCCTTCTCGGAAAGCTCACCCGTCGCAGTTTTCAACGCAGGCGAGCTTCGCTGGATGATTGGCCTATCCGAGCGAACGTCCCCAAGAGTACCCTGCTTACTCATGCCATTAGTCCGTAGTCCGCCATCAGCAAATCCGGTGTAAAAACCGGTTCAAAACTTGAAGCCTCATTGCGTGATCATCCCGACAGACATTGCTCATAAAGTTTCTCATTCTCGCCGATCGGACCTGCCCACGAAAGCGCTCGAGCCATTTCGGCGCAACCTTCCTGGTAACGCTCCCGCACACTGGGATCGTCCAGCATTTGTCCAAGCGCCAATTCCAGCTGCTCGCGATCGTGCGAAACCACCAGCCCCGCTTGACCGATGAATGAAGCGATCCCACACCGATCCGTCACAATGACCGGCGTGCCGCACGCTGCTGATTCGGCGGCCGTGTTGCCAAAATTCTCATTCTGCGATGGCAGAACGAAGACGTCCGCATCACAATAGGCCTGCCATTTGCCTCCATCATACAGCGGCCCGACAAAACGAATGCTGTCGGCCAAGCCGAGTTGATCAGCCATCTTCTTAAGTCGAGGAACGAAACCGTCGGCTTCCTCGGGGCCGGCCAGAATCAACACGGAATCCACATCGCAACCGGACTTGCCTCGCCATCGAGCAAAGGCCTCGATCAGAAGGTCCGGGCTTTTCTTCGATACCAGCCGGCCCAAAA
>Ga0210395_10004887_pt1 | contig 10290 bp, 10 predicted proteins | sample IncBWH4OmetaG_FD_150861 | JGI IMG/M metagenome (GOLD analysis project Ga0210395, IMG submission 150861) | Forest soil microbial communities from Barre Woods Harvard Forest LTER site, Petersham, Massachusetts, United States - Inc-BW-H-4-O ...
GGGATCGATCACGTCGTCGTTCGCCAAGCGGATGCAGCCGCTCGAAACATGCTTGCCGATGGTCGTCGGATCGTTGGTGCCGTGAATGCGGAAATCGGTGTTGCCGAGATACATGGCGCGGGCGCCGAGCGGATTGCCGGGGCCGCCGCCGACCCAACGCGGCAGATAGGGCTGGCGCGCGATCATCGCAGCCGGCGGAATCCAATCCGGCCATTCGGCCTTGCGCGTGATCGTCTGCGTGCCCGACCAGGTGAAACCTTCGCGGCCGACGCCGATGCCGTAGCGCAGCGCCTTGCCACCGCCGAGGATCAGATAAAGGTAGGTGTGCGCGGTGTCGACGATGACGGTGCCGGCCGCCTCATTGCCCTGATACGACACCACCTGACGACGGAACTCCGCCGGCATTTGGTCGGTGCCCTGGGTCGCATCGTTCTGCTGCGCCTGCGGCGCATATTGCGGGAAAGCCAAACCGCGATCGACCGGCTGATACGACAAAGTTTGCGCAAAAGCCGGAGCCGCGGTGATCGTCATAAGACTCGCAAAAAGAGCGATCCTACGAAGATGTCGGAGTCGAGCGCTCGCTGCCATGATACTCTCCACCCTGTGCTGAAGTGCCGATTTTCAGTCTGTTAAGCCGTGACATCGTTGGAAGGTTCCGCAGCACGCTGAACAGCCGGTCGAGCCGACAAATTTGACTGTGCTGCAGCGTCCCCTTTCGCTGGTGTCCTTCATTAGTCGCCTCCCGGCCGGGAATGGTTCTCTGCGGGCTGGCGCGAAAAGGCGGCTGCCCCGGCGCTGCGGGGGAGGGGTCGGCTTGAGCATGATCCTGAAAAAGCCTGTCCCGCACCAAACCAAGTGCGGGACAGATAGCGGTTTCCCGTAAAAATCCTGCCCCACCAAAACGCTAGCAATCGCCTTAAATTTGAAGCGATTGGCGCTCCAGGCGCTCAGGCCATGCAGCGGCGGTAGACGTTCGCTGCGGAGACGGGAGCCGAATTAGGCGAGCGGATGAGACTAAAGGCAGGGTCGCAGGCGAACGGCGTCTGCGCACGCGTCTGAATGCTGGGCTGCTCGCCAAATCGCGCGTCAGGGACGTCGAGGATGGCCGAATTGGATATCGGGAGCCGGTCGCCCTTGAGCGTGCGATTGACCGAAACGGCGGGTGTCTGGCTGCTCAGGCTGGCGCCGGCGCTCAGAAACGGGTCGATGCCGACGAACAGCGCAGCCAACGCAACAAGACCGAGCGCGCTCACTATACGAAGATATAACTGCCTGACCATCGGACCGCCTCCAGCGCGCCGGAACGATGTCCGGACATGCGAATGGCCCCCGAGCCCATTCATCGCTGCTAGAACATTTGTCTGGGTGAGGCGTTCCGAGGTTTCCTCGAATTCACCGAGTCGTGATCCAGACCAGTAATAATTTTGCTGGCGTGTTGCCGGGGCGCAGCCGCCGGCCCAAGGGAACAAAAAATGCCGTCGCGCTTTGTCAAAGCGGCCGGCCATCCTTTCCCCCCTCCCCCCGTGCTTGGCCGGTCATGTTGGGCGCAGCCGATATGCCGATCGGCTGCGCCCTGACTTTTTCAGAACCGGGCGGGCCCCACGTCCTTCGCCATCACCTAAAACGCACATGGCCCTAAAACGCACATGGCCCTAAAACGCACATGGCCGGGACAAACCCGGCCATGCAGCAACAGATTGATTGTGGCCTCTACGCCGTCGGCTGACGCTCGACAGGCTGCCGCTCGCGGTGCCGGGCTTTGCGGCCAAAGAACAGAGCCTGGCTCACCACCGCCGAGACCACGGCAAGCTGGAACGGTTTTGCGATCAGGAACGCCGGCTCCGGCCGTTGCCCGGTGAGGAAACGCTCCGGATAAGCGGTGATGAAGATCACCGGCACTTCGAACGTGCTGAGAAGCTCGTTGACGGCATCAAGGCCAGAGCTGCCGTCGGCCAGCTGAATGTCGGCCAGGATGAGGCCCGGGCGCTTCTTCTTGGCCAGCGCCACGGCTTCATTGTGGGTGCGGGCGATGCCGATGACGTTATGGCCGAGGCTTTCCACCAGCGCCTCGATATCCATGGCGATGAAAGTCTCGTCCTCGATGATCAGGACATCGGTGGCGATTTCCGCCGCCAGCTCGCGGCCGGATTCCTCGACCAGATTGCGCAAGGTCGCCAGGTCGCACTCGAGGATCTGGGCGGCGTCCTCTTCGGAAAAGCCCTCGAGCGCCACCAGCAGGAAGGCCTGCCGGGGCCGCGGCGTGATCTGGGTGATGTGCTGCTCGGGCGGCAGAACGCTCTCGCCTGCCTCGGGCTTGCCGTTTACCGCCAAGGAACCCCAGATTTTGGTGAAGAGGCGATAGAGCCCAACCCGCGAATTGCCGGTCTGAGCCAGCATATCCGGGCTGGCGATCAGCGATTCCAGGGTGGCCGCCACATAGGCGTCGCCGGAGCCCTGACTGCCGGTCAAAGCGCGGGCATAACGGCGCAAAAACGGTAGATGTTGGAGTACTGCTTGTGAATTAGGCACTACGCCCTCCCCTTCAGGATTCCCGAGGCTAACCGACAAAAACGTGGCCGGGCGAAAAAAGTTCCGAAAAAAGTTCCCGAACCCGGGAACCAATGGGCAAAATCGGGCGTTGGCGGATTATCGGTGGGGCTTGTGCGTACCAAGGGCGGGTTTGACATGGGCGAACGGGGGAAAAATGGCGATATGAAGCACCGTAGGACAAATCTCGAAGCGGTAGAGCCGGAATCGGACAAGCCAGCTTCGGACAAGCCAGAAATCCGAGATTCCATGGGCGCGCCGCTTACCACCCCTAAACCCGAGGCACGGCTGGGCCGCGAGGTCCAGGCCAAGATCGGTCAGCAGCTGCGGTCGATGTACGACGACGTCGTCAATCAAGGCGTGCCGCAGCATATCGCCGATCTGGTGCGCCGCTTGAGCGATCAAGACTGAAAGCCAGAGGCTCGTCGCAATGAAGCTTGACCCAGCGATCCGCGACCAAGTGCTTTCCACCGTGCCGAGCCTGCGCGCGTTCGCCATTTCGTTGTGCGGCAATATCGACCGCGCCGACGATCTGGTGCAGGAGACGCTGTTGCGCGCGCTCTCGCACATCGATTCCTTCGAGCCCGGCACCAACATGCCGGCATGGCTGTTCACCATTCTGCGCAACCTGTTCCGCTCGGAATATCGCAAGCGCCGCCGCGAGGTCGAAGACGCCGACGGCCGCTATGCCGAGACGCTGAAATCGCATCCGGAGCAGACCGGCAGGGTCGAATTCGAGGAATTCCGTACCGCGCTCGCCAAGCTGCCGTCGGACCAGCGCGAGGCCTTGATCCTGGTCGGCGCGTCGGGCTTCTCCTACGAAGACGCCGCGGGAATTTGCGGCTGCGCCGTCGGCACCATCAAGAGCCGCGTCAACCGCGCCCGCACCCGGCTCGCCGACTTGCTCGCCATCGACAGCGTCGATGATTTCGGGCCGGACCGGCCCACCCGCGCCGTTCTCGCCGGCGGCGGACGCAACTAGCCGCTTAAGGCATTCCACCACTGTTGGCGATCCCGCCGTCGATCGTGACGATGGTGCCGCTGGTATACGACGACAGATCGGACGCGAGAAACACCACCGTCGCCGCGATCTCGTCGGTCGACGCCGGCCGGCCGTAAGGCATTTTCGCAAAACTCTCCCGCCAGCGGTTCTCATCGCCGTACTGCGTCGCGGCGCGCTTGCGGCCCAAAACTTCGACGCGATCGGTCAACACCGGACCCGGATTGACGCCGACGACACGCACGCCGGACGCGGTGCTCCTGCCACCAATGGCGCGGGTGAACGCCATCAGGCCGGCATTGCCCATGGCGCCGGCGATATAGGTGGCGTCGAGCCGCTCGCCGCCGAGCCCGATGATGTTGATGATCACGCCGCGCTTGCGCTCGCGCATCATGCGCAGATAGAGCCGCGTCAGCCCGACATAGCCGTAAACTTTGAGATCCCACCCGGCGCGCCAGGACGCCTCGTCGACATCGTCGAGCGAGCCGCCGGGAATGGCGCCGGCATTGTTGACCAAAATGTCGACGTCGGGAAACGTCTGGAATACGCGCTCGCGCGCCGAGGCGTCGGCGAGGTCCGCGGCCAGCGTGCGCACCTTAACGCCGGTCTCCTTGGCGATCGCGGCGCCTTCTTGCTCGAGGCGATCGCCCGAGCGCGCCACCAGGCAGACATTGACGCCTTCGCGCGCAAACCATTGCGCGACCGCAAGCCCAATGCCCTTCGAACTGCCGGTGACCAGCGCGGTGCGGCCGGTAAGCTTCAAATCCATGGTTTCCCCCAAGGTTTGGGGCACTGGCATGCCGAGTTTCTCAAGCCTTGTCCATCGCCACCCCATCCAGCTCACGCGGGCTTCGTACTGCCTTCTCCGCGTTCTGCTGCAACGATGTTGCGATAAACCTGCAGCCAAAACCGTGCGGCAAAACGGTCGTGGTCGTGCTCGGCTAGGAAGGCGCGAAACGGCGCCTCGGTCTAAGCGGACCTTGTTGCGCGACCGCTCAAGCGGCGCCCGCCAATGCGATGGATGATCGACAGTTGGAGATGATGGTCGTTCAAGCCGAGGCGATCGCTGCATCGTGATTCGGCGAACGAGTCTGCCACGTAGGATGGGTAGAGCGCAGCGAAACCCATCGCATCGGCCGCGGCGCAATGCGCGTCAATGACAAATCACCGGCGCAATCTTCGCTCCGGCGGCAGCGTCTTCTTCACCGCTGAGTTTCGCAGAAGGAGGATGGGTTTCGCAGCGCTCCACCCACCCTAGGGGCGTGAGCCGTCAACTTAACTTGGACGGCTCGTCGGCGTCATCACGTTCCACCGCTTATCGCGCCTGCGGTCTTCATGTATGCCTCTTCGGTCGTGAAGGGTATTTCCTTCACCGGCACGATTTCCGTTTTGTTGCTTCCAATCACCACGATGTTTTTGAGGTAGGGCCCGGGGAAAAAGCCCGCCTTTATGTATGGCGACGTCCCTTGGCCGAGCGGTCCGGTCCAGCCCATCACCTTGATGGCCAAGCCTCCGACCCAATCCGGGTCGCGAACCAGCGTGATTCCAGTTGTGAAATTCCGCGCATTCCCGTTGACCGTGACGATGAAGAATCCGATCCCGTCAAGGCCCGTCACGTGGACGGCGATTGCGGTGTCGAACGGCTCCGGCCCATAGAAACCCATGGCGCATCTCCTCGTTGAGTTGGGCTTGGTAGACCTATTGCTAAAAACCGTACGATTGCAATCTTGGGATGTCAATAAAATTTTTACTACCTTTGCCCTTTCCTCGCTGGGCAAGCCGACCATCGCGAGGGTCAGCCGCTGGTGCTTCGGCGGCGCCTTCAATTCGCCGCCGCCGCTTCGCGGTTGCAGATCGCCCGATCCGGGCGTTAGATCGCCGCAACATAAAATCGAGGGAGGAGATCATGTTCAGCCGCCGCGCGTTCTCCGCCATGCTGGCTGGCAGCGTCGCCGCCATGCGTGGCTCCTTCGCCCAGGCAGCGACGCAGCGCATGGCGTTCTATTCCGGGGTCGGTAGCGAGCTCACCCACTACGACGTTGACGTCGACGCCGACACGCTGACCAAGCGCGGCGCGGTCAAGATGCCCGGCGGCATCCAATATGCCTGGCCGAGCCCGTCGCGGAAGTTTCTCTATGTGACCTCGAGCACCGGCGGCCCGGGCTTTTCCGGAAATGAACATTATCTGGCGGCCTTCCGCATCGGCGGCGATGGCGAGCTCACGCAGCAGGGCGACATGGTCAAGCTGCGCTGGCGGCCGATCAACAACAGCGTCGATCGAAGCGGCAAATATGTCCTCGTCGCCTACAATTTCCCGGCCGGCGTCAGCGTGCACCGGATCAAGGCCGACGGCGGCATCGGCGACGAGGTGCCGCAGCCGGACAATCTGGAGAAGGGCGTCTACTTCCATCAAATCCGGGCGACACCGGGCAACAAGACCGTGATCGTCGTCGCGCGTGGCAACAATCCCGAAGGCGGCAAGCCGGAAGATCCCGGTTCGCTGCATGTTTACGGTTTCAACGACGGCGTGCTGTCAAACCTGAAAAAGATCCAGCCGAACGGCGGCTATGGATTCGGACCGCGGCACCTCGACTTCCATCCGACCAAGCCGTGGGTCTATGTGTCGGTCGAACGGCAGAGCAAGCTCATCGTCTACAAGCTCGAGCCGAACGGCGATCTCGATCCCGAGCCGCTGTTCACCAAGGAAACCTTAGGCGATCCGGACCATCGCATCCCGGTTCAGGGCGCCGGACCGATTCACGTTCATCCCAACGGCAAGTTCGTCTATCTCGGCAACCGCTCGGGCGTCGCGACGGCGGTGGGACCCGGCATCGAGGACGTCGACGGGGTGAAAGTGTTCAGCGCCGGCGAAAGCAATATCGCGGCATTCGCCATCAACCCGCGGACCGGCGAGCCGACCGCCTTCCAGCATGCCGATATCCGCGCCGCGCATCCCCGCACATTCGGTCTGGATTCTTCGGGCAGGATGATGGCGGTGGGGTCGCTGGCGCCGACGGCGATCCGCCGCGACGGCAAAGTCGTCGTCATCCCGGCCGGCATCACCGTCTTCAAGGTGAGCGCCGACGGCAAGCTCGATTTCGTCCGCAAATACGATCTCGAGGTTGGCAAGCTGACGCAGTGGTGGAGCGGGATGATCCCGCTGGCGTGAGTGCGCTACGCCGGGCCGAGAAGGGCCTCGCCCTATCCCATATGCGACGGCAGCCAAAGCGCCAGGATCGGGAACGCGATCAAAATCACCAGCCGGATCAGATCGGTGACGATAAACGGCAGCACGCCTTTGAAGATCGTGGAAAAACTCACGTCCTGCACCACGCTTTTGATGACGAAGACATTCATGCCGACCGGCGGGTGAATGAGCCCGAGCTCGACCGTCATGACGATGATCACACCGAACCAGATCGGATCGAAGCCGAGCTGCATGATCACCGGGAAGATGATCGGGATGGTCAGGATGATCATGGCAAGCGAGTCCATCAGGCAGCCGAGCACGATGTACATCAGCATGATCAGCGCCAGGACGCCGTAGCGGCCGAGGCCTAAGCCCGTCATGAAGGCGGTGACCTTTTGCGGCGTCTGCGTCACGGTGAGGAAATAGCCGAACAACAGCGCGCCGATCAGCACGGTGAGCACGGCGGCGGCGGTGCGGACCGCTTGCAACAGCGAGCGGCGGATTTCCGGCCGTGTCAGTTTTCCGCGCGCCACGCCGATGAGCAAGGCGCCCGAGGCGCCGACGCCGCCGGCTTCGGTCGGCGTGAACAGTCCGCCATAGAGCCCGCCGATGACGAAGACGAACAGCAACAACGTCGCCCAGATATCGATCAGTCCGGCGCGGCGCTCGGCCCAGCTGTGGCGCGGCGTTGAGGGCAAGAAATTCGGCCGCACCTTGCCGATGATCACCACCGTGAGCATGTCCATCGAGGCGGCGAGAATGCCGGGAATGATGCCGGCGATGAACAGCTTGCCGATGTCCTGCTCGGTGATGATGCCGTAGACCGCGAGCACCGTCGACGGCGGCAGCATGGCGCCGAGCGTGCCGCCGGCGGCGATGACGCCGGTGGCAAAGGATTGCGGGTAGTTGTAGCGCCGCATTTCCGGATAGGCGACGGTGGCGAAGGTGGCGGCGGTGGCGACCGACGAGCCCGAGATCGCGGCGAAGCCGGCGCAGGCGGCGATGGTGGCGATGCCGAGCCCGCCCTTGAAATGGCCGAGGAAGGAATTGGCGGCGCGGAACAATTCGCGGCTCATGCCGGAATTGGACACGAAGGCGCCCATCAACAGAAACATCGGGATGACGCCGAAGGTGTAATCGGTCACCGTGCGCATCGAAGTGAGGCCGACGCTTTTCAGCGCCGCGGTGCCGCCGACGATATAGGCAAAGCCCGAGACGCCGACGAGCCCCATCGCCATGCCGACCGGCACGCGCAGCAGCATCAGCGCGAACAGCGCGACAAAGCCGAGGATCGCGACCGCGTCGGTGCTCAAATGCAGCATCGCCTCACTCGACCGGCTTGATCTGGTATTGGCCGCCGAGCAGCTCCGGGTGGAAGATCAGCCGGTAGGTGCGCACGGCGATCAACAACACCGCCGACACGTCGCCGAGCCAAGCCACTAGGAAGAACGGCCACACCGGCAGCCGCAGGTCGAACGTGAGCACGTTGTCGTAGTAGGTGCCGCGCACCTTGTCGAACAGCGTGTAGGTCTGCACCGTCACCACGAACAACAGCACCGAGGTTGCGAACACGTCGATGACGCGTTTCATGCGATCGCCGACATTGGCATAGAGCAGATCCACGGTGATGTGGTTGCCGCGATACGACGTCGCCGCTATGCCCCAGAAGATGAGAATGCCGAGCAAGAGCCGGCCGAAATCGTAGCTGTCGGGAATCTGCATGCTGAAAAATTTGCGCAACATCACCGAGACGAAGATATCGAGCGCGACGATGCCGACGAAGAAGGCGGCGATCAGCTCGATGCCGTCGATGAAAATGTCCATCGCGTTGCGCGGCGGCGCATCTTGCGGCTCGGGGATTCCGGAGACGGGGGTTTCGGCTTCCGACATGAGACGGCGTCCAAATTAACCCTCCCCTGCCAGGGGGAGGGTCGCCGCGAAGCGGCGGGTGGGGACGTGCAAGAGCCAGCCGCCGTACGTCCCCACCTGCCGCGCTTCGCGCGGCGGCCTCCCCCTGGCAGGGGAGGCTCGATTTCAGAAGCCCGCGTTGTACTGCGTCAGTGAGGCCTGCAGCTCTTTCCAGATCGTGTCGGGATCGCCGCCGGCCTTTTTCACGTCGGCCGCCCATTTCAGCTTGAGCGGCTCGGCCGACGTTTTCCATTCGCCGAGCTGGGCGTCGGTGATCTTGTAGACCTCGTGATCCGGCTCGGCTTTGATCTTCTCCAGGCCGCCATGCTCGAAATCGACCCACGGATCGGCGAAACGCGCCGCCCATTCGGTGGTGCAATGATCGTCGATCACTTTCTTCTGCGACGCCGACATGGCGGCGTAGACCGCGGGGTTCATCAGCCACTGGAACGTCACCGAGCCGAGCGGCTCGTCCATGTCGTATTTGGTCACCTTGTCGATGCCGAACAGCAGCATCGAGCCCCAGGGGAAGGTGACGGCGTCGGCCACGCCCTTGGCCAGAATGTCGCGGACTTCCGGCGCGCTCGACTGCACATTGGTGCCGCCGAGCTGCGTCACCCAAGCGGCGATGGTGCCTTGGGCCGGCCTGATCTTCATGCCTTTGATGTCGTCCGGCACCACGATCTTTTTCGAGACCGAATGCCACGCCACCGGATCGAGCACGAAGGAGAAGCAATAATGCACGTCCTTCATCTCGGCGGCCGCGTATTTGCGGTACCAGGCGTCGATGGCGCGATTGCCGCCCTTGGCCTGGCCGACCAGGAACGGCAGCTCGCCGGCTGAGATGATCGGGAAACGGCCCGGCTGATAGCCCGGATTGACGTAGACGAAGTCGGCGATGCCGTCGCGCGCCATGTCGTAATGGTCGAACGCCTTGCCGAGCTGCTGCGAGGGATAGACTTTGTAGGTGATGGTGCCGTTCGAGGCCTTCTGAATGTCGTCGCCCCAATCCTCGATCGCCTTCTGCAGCGGATGCGACGGTGGCACCCAGTGCGACAGTTTTAGCTCGAAGGTCTTGTCCTGCGCCGACGCCGTGCCAAAACCGAGCGCAAGTCCGAGCGCGGGCCCGAGCGCGGCGAGGCCGCAGAGTTTCAAGTGGCGCGTGCCGTCCATCGGAATCTCCCCATGCGATTTAGTTGCAAAGCGAACTTTCCCATTTAATCGCAGATCGGCGCGGCTGTACATGTTCGCCGGCGACTATTTCGATTCCGCCTCATAGACGCCGTCCCAATCCGCCGGCGGCGGATCGGCGCGATAGCTGCCGATGCGCTCGACGTACATGTCGTAGAGGCCGGCGACGTCGATGCCGTTGGCCGCCTTGCGGCAGCGTTCGATCAGCGCGAGCGCGTCGTCCCATTGCTGCTTGCGATAGGCGGCCAGCATCTGGGCGTTGAGCTCGCGCAGTTCCCGGCAGTGCGGATCCTGCTCCAGCTCGCCGCGGCCGAGCACGGTGAACACCGCCTCGGGTTGTTTCTTGCCCTTCACCTGGATCAGATCGATCTCCATGGTGGTGAACTTGTCCTTGGCGCGCTCGGCGGTGCGCGAGCCGATCACCAGCGGCAGGCGATAGTCCTTGGTCCGCGCC
>Ga0210395_10004889_pt1 | contig 10288 bp, 6 predicted proteins | sample IncBWH4OmetaG_FD_150861 | JGI IMG/M metagenome (GOLD analysis project Ga0210395, IMG submission 150861) | Forest soil microbial communities from Barre Woods Harvard Forest LTER site, Petersham, Massachusetts, United States - Inc-BW-H-4-O ...
CAGCACCTCATCAAGCACCCGCAGGCAGTCCTCGTTGCGCCCCACGTTGCCCTGGTGAATGCTCACCCCGTAGTCGGCGTACTTGGCGGCGAACTGCTCCGCGGCCTCGTTGTTACTGGAGAACCCGGCCGCGACCTTGACCCCCCGGCCGATCAGCCGCTCGCAGATGGCCAGCCCGATCCCGCGGATCCCGCCGGTGACCAGGGCAACCTGCCCGTTCATGTCAGCCATGCCTACCTCCAGATGGTTGCCGGCCGCCAGGGCCGGGGGGTTAACCGAACACGTACTCGCCCGGGGCGTCGGCGATGGGCCGGTGCCGCCTGCCGCCCATCGGCGGCGGCTTGATGTACTCTCCCGCCCGGGCGTCGGACCACGCGGTCCAGTCCTCCCACCACGACCCGCGGTGCCTGCTCGCCGAAGCCTGCCACGCCTCGGCGTCGGCGGCCGGGACGCCGTCGGACTCGTCGGCCACCTCGAACCAGGCCTTCGGCCCGGGCGGGTTGACGATGCCCGCGATGTGACCGCCGCTGGACAGCACGTACCTGACGTTGCCGCCCATCAGCCCGATGGTCTTGTAGGAGCCGTGCCACGGGACGATGTGGTCGTTGATCGCGCCTACCACGTAGGTGTCGTTCCGCACGTCGGACAGCGACAGCCGCTGCCCGGCCAGCTCGAGCTCGCCGCGGGCCAGTTCGTTCCGCATGTACAGCGAGCGCAGGTAGAACGAGTGCATCGCGGCGGGCATCCGGGTGCTGTCGCCGTTCCAGGCCAGGATGTCGAAGGCCGGCGGGTCCTGGCCCATCAGCCAGTTCGACACCACGTAGCTGAAGATGAGGTCGTTGGCCCGCAGGATGTCGAAGGTGCCCGCCATCTGGCTGCCCTCGAGCACTCCCTTGGCCGCCATCTGCTTTTCCAGCCTGGCCACCGTCTTCTCGTCGGTGAAGGCGCCGAGCACGCCCGGCTCGGTGTAGTCCAGCAGGGTGTTGAGCAGCGTGATCGTGCCCAGCCGGTCGTCGCCCTTCTGGGTCAGGTAGGCGGCCAGCATGGCGGTCAGCGCGCCGCCCAGGCACAGTCCGATGATGTCGATCTTGGGTGCGCCGGTGATGTCGGTGATGACGTCCAGCGCCTCCCGCGGGCCGTGGATGAGGTAGTCGTCCAGCGTGGTGCCGCCCATGGCGGCGTCCGGGTTGCGGTAGGAGATCGCGAATACGGTGCGCTCGTGCTGCACCGCCCACTCCAGGAAGCTGCGGCCCGGGGCCAGGTCCATCACGTAGTACTTGTTGATCCAGGGCGGGCTGGCCAGCACCGGGATGGCCCGGACCTGCTTGGTCTGCGGCGTGTACTGGATGAGCTCCATCAGGTCGTTCTTGAACACGACCTTGCCGGGAGTGGCGGCCATGTTCTCCCCGACCCGGAACGGGCGGGTATCCACCTGCCGGGGCCGGCCGTTGTTGTTAACCAGATCGTCGACGAACTGCCTGGCCCCATTGGCCACGCTGGTCCCGCCGGTCTCGAAGGCGCGCTTGAGCGCGGCCGGGTTGGTGGGCAGGAAGTTCGTCGGGGCCACCGCGTCCACCAGGAACCCGGCGGCCAGCCGGGCCTTGGCGTCGTCCACAGCATCCCCGGAACCGGCGTCGAGCAGGTCGCTGACCAGCTGCGAGGTGGCCAGGTAGCCCTGCCGGAGGGCGAAGAAGGCCGGGTTGTCGGTCCAGGTCTTGTCCGCGAACCGCTTGTCGCCGTCGGGTACGGCCACCGGCGGCACGACCTCCATGCCCAGCCAGCGCGCCGCGGCCACCGGGCCGGCCATCGCCATGCTGGTCCAGAAGCGCAGCGCCGCGGTGCCCACCGCGGCGGGCTGCAGGGCCGCGCGCTGCAGCACGGACAGCGTGGCCTCACCCAGGCCCGCCGAATCCACCGAGGCGAGCATGCCCGCCTCGGGCCCCAGCACCGCGGCCGCCGACTCCGCCGCCTGCCACGCTGTCTCCTGTGCGGTCATTCATGCCCTCCGAGGGTTTGCGCCTGATCTCTGACGCTACTTGGGTGCCCGCACACCCGTAAAGATGGCGGGTCACTGGATGGAACGTTCCGTCCTTGTCTACCCGGCCTCGGTCAGCTGGATAGATACTGAACGGACCGTGGCCGGTACAGTCGCGGTCCCGGGGGTCGCGGCCTGGGCCGGGGCCGCTATGGCGGCGACGGCGCCCGCGCCGAGCGCCAGCGCGGCGGTCAGCAGGGCCACGGTGCGCGTGCGTCTGGAGAGGGAACAGCGAACAGCTACCCGGGTCATTGACTACCTCCTGGCTCGCGGGCTACCCGGCGCGCCCGCGGCTATGCCTGATTGTGCTGGGCCTCATTGTGCTGGGCCTCATTGTGCTGGGCCTGATTGTGCTGGGCCTGATTAGGCTGGCGGCATCAAGCGCGGAATTTCACACCGGATGCCCGGCCGGGCCCTGGGCGCCGCGGCAGGCGGCACCCTGGCGCTGGCCGTGCTGGTGTGCGGCTGCGTGTTTGCCTGCCTGGCCGGGCCCAAGGTGAGCCTGCACCAGCGGACCGAGGCCCTGCAGCAATCGATGGGCCGGCCCGGGACGCAGGCCACCTCGGTCGAGGCGGACGCCAGCTGGAGCAGCTTCCCGCAGCCGTTTGATGGCGAGCTGGCCTTTACCGGGTACACCTTCGCCCTGGCCACCAGCCAGATCGAGGCCGGCCTGGCCTACTCGCTGCCGATCGCCCAGGGCTGGTGGGGCAGCCTGACCACCCGGCTGCACACGGTCAGCTCGGGCACCGGCCGGCTGCCTGACGGTTACCCGGCCCAGCTCGAGGTGACCTACCGTGACCAGCTGGCCAGCTACATCCAGGTGGTGGCCGGGCGCGTATCGGGCGCGGCGGTCCCGGCCGGGGCTCTGGGCGTGGCGGTCACGGAGCAGACCGCGGCCCGGTTCGGCCTGCATCCTGGTTCTCACGTCGGCCTGTCCGGACCCGCCGGCCCGGTGGTGCTCCTGGTCACCGCCGTGGTCCGCGAGCGCGATCCGGCCAGCGGGTTCTGGACCGCGGACCCGCTCGCCTCAGGTCCGGCCCTTGCCCTGCCGCCCGCGGGCGGCGGCTCGGCGGCCTGGCAGGGCGCCGTCCTGGCCGACCCGGGGCAGCTCGGCGCGCTGCAGAACGCCTTCTGCGCGGTCGGGGGCGCGTCCTGCGACAGCATGCAACTGCGCTGGGAGTTTCCCGTCGACCTCGGCAGCGTGACCGCTGACCAGGCCCAGGCGCTGCTGAACGACCTGGCCGGTACCGCCCCCGGGCTCTATGCGCAGCTGGGCCCGGCCGCCAACGAGCTGATCGTCACCTCGCCGCTGACCGGCACGCTGACCACCTTCATCGCCACCCAGGCCGCGGTGCTGTCCGTGCTGCTGCTGCTGTTCGTCAGCCTGATCGCGATCGGCGCCGCGGTCATCATGCTGGCCGCCTGGATGATGGCCGTGCGCCGGGATGCCGAGCTGACCATGCTCCGCGCCCGGGGCGCGTCCCGGCCGCAGGTCGCCGGGCGGATGCTGGCCAGCTCTGTGCTGGCGGCCGGGCTGGGCGCGGCCGCCGGGGCCGTGCTGGCCAGCGTGCTGATCCCCGGCCGCAGCCCGGCCCTGGGCCGGGCGATGGCCGCGGCGGTGGCCGTGATCGCGCTGTCCGGACCGCCGCTGATCGCGGCCTGGCGGCACCGCCGGGCCGGGCCCGCGGTCAACCCGGCGCAGATCGTGACCGCCGAGACCACCCTCGCGCGGTTCTCGCCGACCGCCCGGCGCCATCTGGTGGCCGGCCTGACGGTGTGCGCGGCCGCGGCCGCCGGGCTGATCGCCCTGCATGACCAGGGCCTGCCGTCGGCGGGCAACACCAACTGGTTCCTCACCGCGGCCCCCATCCTGGTCGCGCTGCCGGCCGCCCTGATCGCCATGCGGGTATACCCGCTGGCCGTCCGCGCGCTGCTGCATGCCTGGCACCGCCGGCCCGGCGCCACCGGGTACGTCGCCCTGGCCGACTCCGCGGCCAGCGGGACGGCTCTCACCCTGCCCGCCGTCACCCTGGTCCTGGCCCTGACCCTGGCCGCCTGCGCCGGCATGGTCACCGGCGCCATCGCCGACGGCCAGACGGCCTACTCGTGGCAGGTCACCGGCGCCGACGCGGTCATCACCACCAACGGCGCCCTGGGCGCGGCCACGCCCGCCGTGCAGCAGTCGATCATGGCCGTGCCCGGCGTGCGGCACGTCGCGGCGGTGTGGACCACGCCCTGGCGGACTGTCTTCGGGCAGCAGCTCACCGTGGCGGCGGTCGACCCGGCCGGATACGCGGCGCTGACCGCGGACACCCCGTTCCCCGCCGTCCCGGCGGGCGCCTTCGGCCCGGTGGCGGGCCCGGCCTCCGTCACGGGCGTGCTCGCCTCGCCGTCGGCGGCCGCGGCGCTAGGCGCCGGAGCCGTCCAGCTGACCTCACCGGAATTCACCGGGCCGGTCAGCATCCGGGTGGCCGGGACCGTGGCGGCCAGCACCCCGGCCCTGCCCGGCGGCGGTCCCTTCGTGCTGGTGCCGCTGCGCGCCCTGCCCGCACTCTTCGGCCGCCCGCAGCCCAACCTGATCCTGATCACCGGCGCCCGCCTCGACCAGGCCCGGCTGTCCCGCCTGGTCGCCGCGGACCTGCCCGGGGCCAGCCTGGCCTTCCGGGTCAACGCAGTCAGCAGCCTGCGCGGCGTCCCGCTGCTGCACGCCGCGGCAGTGCTCATGACGCTCACCGTGGCCGCCGCGGCCGGCCTCGCGCTGCTCAGCCTGATCTTCGGCCTGGCCCTGGGCGCGCGTGACCGGGAGCTGACGCTGGCCCGGCTCAGCGTCATGGGCTACGAGCGCGCCGCCGTGCTCGTGGTGCTCGCCGCGCTGCCCGCCCTGCTGGCCGCGCTCGCCGCCGCCGCCGCGTGCGCCCTGGCCCTGCCTGCCCTGCTCGGCCCGGCCCTGAACCTGTCGGTCTTCACCGGGCCCGGCGCGGCCGTGACCTTCCGGCCCGACCTGGCCGCGCTCGGCCTGCCGTTCGGTGCCATCGCGCTGCTCGCCGGGGCCGTGCTGGCCATCGAAGCTAGCCGGACCCGCCGTCACGGCGTGGCCGGCCTGGTGCGCGTGCTCTAGCCTGCCACCACCCCGCCGGCCCAATCCCGGCCGCCGCCTGCCACCACCCCGCCGCCCAACCCCGGCCGCCGTCAGGTGTGGCTGAGGCTGTCCGCGGAGGCCCGGTGCAGGAAGGCGGCGGCCCGCCCGAAGGTGCCGCCGATCGGCTGGCCGGCCAGCCTGGCCTGGTAATCCAGGTACCGGGCCCGCTCCCATTCCTGGCCGCGGGCCGGCAGTCCGGCCAGCATGGGCTCGGGCAGCGACCGCCAGCTCCAGGCCGCGAGCGGGCCCGGGCCGGCTTCGCCGCGCTGCGGCTCGATGAAGTCGGCGTGGTCGACGTGGTAGCCCATCCAGTTCCGCACGAACCGCAGGCCGCCGAACGTGCCCTCGATGACCAGCCGCTCCGGCTCGGGATGCGCGGCCAGCGCGGCGTCGTAGCCGTCCGGGTGGTAGCGCACCAGGGTGGCGTCGACCAGGGTGACCCACCATACGGCCTCGCTGATCGCGGCGAAGGCGTGCGGCAGGTCCCCGCCCCGGGCTCGCAGCAGCCGGTCGACCGTGTCCCGCATCGCGGCGATGGTCCAGTCCAGCGCGCTGGCGCCGTCCGGGGACTCGCCGACGTGCTGGCGGTTCCAGGCCACCCGGCAGCGGGCGGAGCAGAACCGCGCATGCTCGCGCCGCGGCGCGAACGAGGCGCCGCACTGCTCGCACTCCCGGGTGTCCGTCATCGCACCCCCTGAACATGATGTTACGCGTAACGGCCGCCTGGGGCGGACAGTTCATGGCCGGTCGGCCGGATGCCACCACCCCTTGAGATGATCGCTTCCCGGGGATCCGCGCCGCTAAGCTGGCCGGCAGATGAACAATCTCGACCCGGTAGAAGACCTTTGACGGGTACCTGGGCAGGGCGAGCCGGTCGTAGAAGGCCTGCGCATCGGTGTTGGTGACGTCGGTGGTCCACTCGACCCGGCTGCACCCGTGCCGGTCGGCCGCCGCAAACACCGCCTGCATGAGCACCTTCCCGACGCCCCGGCCCCGGTAAGCGGCCGGCACGTACAGCTCCTTCAGGTACAGAGACCGGGTGGGCCCGATGGCCGGCCACAGGAACGAGAACGCCGCCAGGCCGGCCAGCGCGCCCGGCTTGGTCAGCGCGTCCATCCTGGCACGCGGGCCCGGCTCCTCCCGGGCCAGCAGGGCGTAGGCGGCCGGCGGGTCGGCGAACAGCGCCTGGCCGATCTGGGTCACCCGCTGGTCCAGTGACTCGGCGGCCGGCGTGCCGTAGAACTGTCCCAGCTCCTCGAGCAGCCCGGCGATGGCCTGGGCGTCGCTGGGCTCGGCGGGGGACACGGTGATCACGACGTGATCGCTCCTTCACGGGACGGCAAATGACGGGTAGAGGCGTACTATCCGGGGTATCGCGATCGTGGTGGTGGGGCAAATGACCGGAACGGTACCAAGCGGCATCGACGAGATCGACCTTCTCCCTGGCAGCCATGTGTGCGCGTTCTACCAAGGTGACAGCGACCGGGACCGGCTGCTGACCGCCTACCTGGGCGCGGGACTGACCGCAGGGGACAAGTGCATCTGCATCGTGGACTCGGCGTTCACGGCCAAGCGGTTGAAGTCGCTGACCCGGGATTCGGCCGGGCCCGGCTGCCCGGACGGCCAGCTGGACGTCCACCTGCCCGAGTCGACCTACCTGGCGGGCGGCGGGTTCACCACCAGCGACATGCTCACCTTCTGGACTGAGGGCCTGACCAAGGCCGAGCACGAGGGGTACTCGTTCTGCCGCCTGGCCGGCGAGATGACCTGGGCCCTGCGCGACGCGCCGGGCGTGGAGCACCTGGCCGACTACGAGTCGGCGCTGAACCGGGTCACCGCCAGCTATCCGGTGGTGGTGCTGTGCCTGTACGACCTCGACCGGTTCAGCGGCGAGGTCGTCATCAATATCGTCAAGACCCATCCCCAGGTGCTGGTCCGGGGCATCTTGGTCGAGAACCCCTACTACGTCGGGCCGGATGAGTTCCTCAAGTCCGCCCGCATGTGATCCACCCGGGCCATGACCGCTGACCCCGCCACGCAGGCCCGCGCCGTCCCGGCGAGCCCGGTTACCGCGCTGCCGGTGCGGCCCGCGGGCGCGGCCGAAGAGTCCCTGCGTGAGCGCCTCAGCGAGTTCCGGGCCCTGCTGGTCATCTCGCTGCTGATGACCGAATCGGTCAGCGAGGACCAGATCCTGGACCTGGCCGCCTCGTCCGCGCCCGGACTCGGCCCGTGGCGCATCGACGGCTACAGCTTCGCCGATGGCCAGTGGCGCCCCGGCCTGGGCCCGGCCAGCTCCCCGCCGCCCGGCCTGACCGCCCAGCTGGCCGCCTACGGCAGCGGCGGCGGCAAGGTCGAGCTGCCCGGCCGGGCCTGGGCCTGGGCCTACCCGCTGCGCGGCGTGGGCGGCCTGCTCGGCCACCTGGTCGCATCCAGTGCCTGGGAACCGACCGCCGAGGAGCGGTTCGGCATCCAGGTCATCGCCCAGCAGACCGGCGTGGCCGTGTCCAACGCCCGGTTGCACGCCCGCGAACGCGCCACCGCCGCCGAGCTCGCCACCGCCAACGCCACGCTGGCCGAGACGGTGGCCACCCTGCGGCGCACCATGGACATCCACGACCGGCTGACCCGGGTCGCGGTCTCCGGCGAAGGCCAGCCCGGCATCGCCAAGGCCCTGCACGAGCTCACCGGCATGTCGGTGGCCATCGAGGACCGCTACGGCAACCTGTCCGCCTGGGCCGGGCCCGGGCAGCCGGACCCGTACCCGAAGGAATCCTTTGCCCAGCGCGAGCACCTGCTCCGCCGGCTGATGCGGGACGGCAAGCCGGTCAGGGACGGCGAGCGGCTGGTGGTGCTGGCCTCGCCGCGGACCGACGTGATCGGGGTCATCGCGCTGATCGACCCCGGGCGCCGGGCCGCCAGCGCCGAGCTGATCGCGCTGGAGCACAGCGCCACCGTGCTGTCCATGGAGCTGGCCCGGCTGCGCGGCATCGCCGACACCGAGCTGCGGCTGCGCCGCGATCTGGTCCGCGACCTGCTGGCGGGCACGGACGACGAGAGCGCGCTGACCCGGGCCGAGGCGCTCAGCTACGACCTGCGCCGGCCGCACCGGGTGGTGATCGTGGCCAGCACCGGGCGGCTGCGCGGACACGACGCCCTGCTGCACGCCGTCCGCCGCGCCCTGCGCCAGGCCCGCCAGAGCGGACTGTGCGAGAACTGGTCGGGGAACGTCGCCATCGTCACCGCCGGGCAGGCCGACTGGGCCCAGCTCTGCCGCGCCATCGTGGCCGACCTGGGCAGCCAGTGCCACATCGGAGCGGGCGCCCCGGCCGCCCGGCCTTCGGAGCTGCCCCGGTCGCTGCGCGAGGCGGGCCTGGCCCTGCGGTTGCAGAAGACCCTGCTGCACGGCAGCGGCGCCTGCGACTACCCCCGGCTGGGCATCTTCCGCATGCTCGCGGGCCTGACCGACCTCACCGACGTCAACGCCTTCGTCCGCGAATGGCTGGGCGGGCTGCTCGACTACGACGCCCGCCGCAAGGCTGAGCTGGTGCACACGCTCACCGAGTACCTGGAGCACGGCGGCAATTACGACGCCACGGCCGCCGTGCTGTCGGTGCACAAGAGCACGCTGAAGTACCGGCTGCAGCGGATCCGTGAGCTCACCGGCCTGGACCTGAACGATCCCGACGCCCACTTCAACTTGCAGCTGGCCACCCGGGCCTGGAGCACCCTGCAGGCCCTGTACGACGAGCGCTGACCCCCTGATCTGCCGGGCCGCTCGATCTACTGGGGCGATGGCCGCACGGTTCTTCGTCCCGCGGTGACCTGCCCGGCCCGGCTGCCGCCGGGCGAACCTGAACACCATGATCGACGTACGCCACCCTGCCGATAACTTCGCCTCGCTCCGCGCCCGCATCCACGCACTCGGCGACCTGCCCCCCAGTGACCGCGGTGCCGACGGCGCCCCGCTGACCGTGGGCGAGTGGGCCCTGCTGATCGACGACATCGTCGCCCACCCCGGCGAGAACACCGAGGGCCTGTGGAACGTGGCCGGGCCGGAGGAGGATGACCGGACCTACGACGCCATCTTCGTGGGCGGCGGCGCCAGCGGCCGGTTCGGCTCGGCCTTCCTCAAGGCCCGCGGCGGCCGCCAGCTCACCATCGACGCCTGGCCGTTCCTGGGCGGCTCCTGCCCGCACCAGGCCTGCGTCCCGCATCACCTGTTCTCCGAATGCGCGCGCGAGCTCGACCTGGCCCGGCACATGCAGGGCAGGCTGTGGTACCCGACGTTCGACGAGAAGCAGGCCAGCATCCTGGAGATCGTCGAACTGTTCAAGGCGGGCCGTTCCTATCCGCACGGCATCATGAACTGGCAGTCCAAGGAACAGCTCGACATGGAGTTCATCCTCAACGCGCCCGCCACGATCATCGACGAGCACACCGTCGAGGTCGAGGGCCGGCGGTTCCAGGCCAGGAACCTGGTCCTGTGCACCGGGGCGCGCACGGTCTACCCGGACGTGCCCGGCATCGGGCTCAAGGGCGTCTTCGACTTCGCCAGCCTGATCGAGGACCTGGACTACGAGCCGAACCGCTGTGTCATCGTGGGCGGCTCCAAGGTGGCCATGGAGTACGGATCGTTCTTCCACGCCACCGGGTGCAAGACCACCATCCTGACCCGCAGCCCGCTGATGGAGACGGCCACCTTGCACCACGTGGACGCGGGCCTGCGGGACTACGTAGTGGCCATGATGGCCGACCGGGGCATCGAGATCGAGATCGGCACCGAACTGCTCGAGGTCCTGGGCAACGGCAAGGTCACCGGAGTCCGCTACCGGACGCCCAGCGGCGAGGTCAGGCAGATCGACACCGATTTCGTGTTCGTCGGCACCGGGGAGCGCCCCGACCTGAGCATGTACGCATCGCTCGGGCTGGCCACCGACGAGCGCGGCTTCGTGATCGCCGACACCCACATGCGGACCTCGGTGCCGTCCGTATACGCCGCCGGGGACCTGGTCGGACCGCCGATGGAGATGTTCAAGGCCCGTAAGTGCGGCGTCGGGGCGGCCCGCAACATCATGGGGGAGGATTACGAATTCGACTACACGGCCTACCCCGAC
>Ga0210395_10004891_pt1 | contig 10287 bp, 7 predicted proteins | sample IncBWH4OmetaG_FD_150861 | JGI IMG/M metagenome (GOLD analysis project Ga0210395, IMG submission 150861) | Forest soil microbial communities from Barre Woods Harvard Forest LTER site, Petersham, Massachusetts, United States - Inc-BW-H-4-O ...
CCGCCCGATGTACAGCGCGGCCGTGTCGAAGAACTTGTACGGGTTCAGCTCCTCCAGCGCGTCCGAATCCAGCAGCGACGACTCCACGTCACCGGCGATCGCGATCACCGGCACGCGCTCCTTCCGCGCGTCGAGCAGGCCGTTGATCAGGTGGGTCACGCCCGGCCCGGCGGTGCCGCACACCGCAACCGGATTACCGGTCAGCCGCGCCTCCGCGACCGCGGCGAACACGCCGTACTCCTCGTGCCGCACGTGAACGAACTCCACCGACCCGTTGCGCCGTAGCGCGTCGATCACGGGGTTCAGGGCGTCTCCCACGATCCCGTAGCACCGCCGCACCCCCGCCGACGCCAGCATCTCCCACAGGCCGTCGGCCACGTCCTTACCCATTTGCACACCTCCAACGTCATGGGGCTGCCGCCCACCCCCCGCTACTTGCCCGACTATCTCACCGCGCCATGGTCACCAGGATGATGCTGGGGCCATGAGCAGGTGGTTGTCCTCACTCATTTCCTCGCGGCCCGGCGCGGTCTTGCCAGGGCTGGTCACCCGGCAGCAGGTGCTCCTGGCCGCCAAGACGGCGATCGCCGCCGGGGTCGCGTGGGAGGCGGCCCTTGCGGCCGATCCGCACAGCCGGCCGTACTTTGCGCCGCTGGCTGCGCTCCTGGTGGTCCAGCCGACGGTCTATGACTCCCTCTCGCGAGCCTTCCAGCGCGTCGCCGGGGTTGTGGTTGGGGTCGCTGCCGCGCTGGCCGTGAGCCACTTCCTGGCCCCGAGTGCCTGGAGCATCGGCATCATCATCTTCGCGTGCCTACTCCTGGGCTGGGCCGCTCGGCTCGGCCCGCAGGGCGCGGTGCAGGTACCGGTCAGCGCACTGCTGGTCTTCCTGATAGGACGAACCACGCCCAGTTACGGGGGCGAGCGCATCGTCGAGACCCTGATCGGCGCGGGAGTCGCCGTGGTCGCCGTTCTGCTGAGCCCGTCGGCACCCGGACCCGACGCCGTCATGTCCAGGGCGCTCGCGCCGCTCCGCCGCTGTACCGAGATCTTGCGTGCCGTCAGCACGGGCATCGGCTCGTCCTGGACGCCCGACCAGGCGGCCGCATGGCGCCTGGACGCGATCACGCTGGTCGACACCATCGCGACGGCCCGCCGCGAACACCAGGGTGATCGGCTGAGCACCCGGTGGAACGCCCGGGCCGGCCGGGAACGGGCGACGCTCGGCCGGGCGGACGAGGCGCTCCTATCCGGCGAGCGGCTAGCCATCTACACGCGGTCGATGGCACGAGCCCTGGTAGACGGATCGGACAATGCCCGTCCGATGCCGATTCTCAGCGCAATGCTCGCGAAGACGGCATCGGCCACCGCCGCCTACACCACATGGGTGGCCTCGGCCGGCACGGCAGCCGACAGCCGGCTTCTGGCCAAGGCGGTTCACGCCGCCGACGACACGCTGAGCAGCGCACTCACCCAGGCACAACAACGATGGGGCGACGATCCCGCTCAATGGCTCACCTTCGGGCTGACGCTGGCGATGAGCCAGCGGATCCTGGCCGAGGTCGGCCGCCCGCTCGATCCGGCAGAAGGCGAGCCTGACTGATCGCGGTCGGCAGTCCGTCCGCAAACGGAGTTCAAGTGCGGCCGCTGAGGCGACGGGCTTCGTCCGCGTTTTAATGCCCGGCCACGCGGGCACCACAAGCCCCGAAGGCGCCTGCCCGGCCGCCATGACGGGGCCTCTTGCGGGGGCGCGGCGACGGCACTGCACATACGCGGCAGCAGGCCAGCTCTATCCATAGGACATGTCCGCGGACGCCAGGAGCGACGATGCCGGTCTACGATGCCACGAACGTCCCGGCCTCAGTCGGCCGCAGCACCCTGGACCCCGAACTGAAGGCCTGGCTGCCCAGTGGGCCGACGCTGGGCGCCGACGTCCCGATCGCTCAGGGCCGCCGCGACCACGCCCAGCTCGGCGTCGGGCCGTGGCCGCCGATCGGAGCGGTGGACACCCTGGTCCTGCCCGGACCCCACGGGTCGATTGCCGTGCGGCGTCACACCCCGCACGCCCCGACCAGCACGCCGGCCGGGGCACTGGTCTACATCCACGGCGGCGGGTTCACCTACGGCACCCTGGACGAATTCGAAGTGCCAATGCGACTGATTGCCGAGCGCGCCGGAATCGTCACCTACATCCTCGAGTACCAGCTCGCACCCGAGGCCAAGTACCCCACCCAGATCGAGGAAATCGAGTACGTCGTCCGCTGGCTGTTCGACAACGCCGACGGGCAAGGCGTAGACCCGGCAAAGATCGGCGTCGGCGGCGACTCCGCCGGCGGCAACATGACATGCGTGATCGCCCTGAAGCTCCGCGACGAGAACGGCCCGCGCCTCGCCGTCCAGGTGCCGCTGTTCCCCGAGGCAGCGTTCCCGGCCGACACCCTGGCCGCCAGCGAGAACCGCGCCGGCCTGTACCTCGAGTCCAACGGCATATTCGAAATGGTGCGCAACCTCGTCAAGAACACTGACGACGTCCGCCACCCCTACATCACGCCGCTGAACGCGGACTCGCACGCCGATCTTCCGCCGGCCATCCTGGTGACCAACGGCTTCGATCCGCTGCGCGACGTCGGTCACGCTTACGCCCAGAAACTTGCCGGCGCCGGCAACGACCTGACCTACATGCACAATCCCGACCTCACCCACGGGTTCCCGCAGTTCACGCGCTCGTCCGCGGCGTGCCACCAAGCCACCCTCGACCTAGCCGACCTGATCAGGGCCAAGATCGGCTAACAGGCCGCGGCCGCCGGCTTAAGGAACGAGGACAGTGCGCTCTCCCGGCGAGCCGGTCCTGGTCCAGGCGGCCTCCACCTCGGCGAGGGGTACCGGGTTCGCGCTGACCGCGATAGCGCCGGAGTTGATCTCGGCCACCAGCGACGGGAGCTCGGCGAGGTACGCGCGTCCTGACACCGCGCCCTGGCCGTTGCCCAGGACGCGCAGATTCGCCGAGCGCAGGGCCACCGACGGCAGCTCGATCGTCGGGCCGGCCACGGATCCGATCTGGATCCAGTTCATGGCGCGGCTGCGGTCAGACCGGGCGGTGAGCAGCGCGACGATGGCCCGCTGCGCGGGCTTGCCCCACAGGTAGTCCAGGACGATGTCGACCTCTGCGGCAGCCGCGGCCAGCGCCGTGCCCGTGGCCTCGTCATCGGCGGTCAGCGGGATCACGTCATCGGCGCCGGCCGCCGCCACCGCGCTGAGCCGCTCGAGGTCACGCCCCGCGCCGACCACTCGTCCGGCACCAAGCCGCTTGGCGACCTCGACGGCCATGCCTCCGGCGTTCCCGGTCACGCCGAGGACCAGGACGCTCTGGCCCGGCTCGATCGGGACGCGCAGCCGCAGCGCCACCCACGACGACATGGCCGGGTTCATCGCGGCCGCGACCTTGGCGACGTTCACGTCGTCAGGAAGCTCGATGGCACGGCCAGCGTCGGCGACGGCTTTGTCGGCCATCGTGCCGAGGACGTGGTCGTCGGCCACGAAGTAGATCAGCTTGCCGTCGGGGCGCCGCCCGACGCCGTCGATACCGGGGATCATGGGGAGCGCGCCAGTGCTCGTGTAGTGCACCCCAGCGGCACCGCTCCGGACGCGCGGGTGCAGTCCGGCGGCCAGCACGTCGACGAGCATCTCGTCCCCCGTCCTCGGCTCCGGAACATCGAACGGCAGGTAGTGCGGCGGCTCGCTGAAGGACGTCACCACCGCGGCGTTCATCTTGTCCATCGTTCCTCGTCTCCTCGCGCTGGCGTCGCCTGCCATTTAGTTGGTGCCACGTACTAAATTAGTTTGTCCCACGTACTAAGTCAAGTACGCTTGGCCCATGGCACCGGAACCGGCGGGCGCGCCCCCGCCCGCGGCACGCCAGCTGAACGTCATCGACGGACTGGCTCAGCTGGCCTTCGTCGTCCACGGCATGCTCGAGCTCCGGGCGGCCGAGCACGATCTCTCCATCACCCAGGCCCGCCTGCTCGGCGTCCTTCGCGACCGCACGCCAGCCATGAACGAACTGGCGAGGCTGCTCGGACTCGACAAGTCCAGCATCTCCGGGCTGGTCGACCGGGCGGAGCGCCGCGGCCTGGTCGCCCGCATCCCGTCGGCCGAAGACAGGCGCGCAGTGCTCGTCGGTCTCACCGACGAGGGCCGATCGCTGATGTCCCGGGCCGCGGCCAGCTTCGGCGCCGACCTGACCGCGATGCTGGATCTCCTGCCCCCGTCAGACCGCGATGCACTGTCGGCAATCGTCAGCCGGCTGCTTGTCGCCCATGCGACCCGCCGCGGAGTCGACCTGTTCGCCGGCCTCGAGACCCAGGTCCGTCCGTCCACACTGCAGGCCTGACCACTTCAGGGCCTCAGCCCTTTCGGTCGGCCGGCGCGACCGTGCGCCGGGAGATGCGCCACGAGTCGCCAGAGCGGCGGAGTTCCTGAGTGATCATCGCCGTGGTGCGGATAGCGGGCGGCGTGGCCGGATCGACGATCAGCAGTACCGACCTGGCCACGGCTCGGCCATCGTCCGGCCCCGGCTCGATGATCGGGTTCAGCGTCAGGTGCAGGCTCACCGGGCCCTCGGCGTCCCAGACGGGGCCGACCGATGCGCGCAGCGCCTCGCGGCCGGCATGTCTGCCCTGAGTGCCGTCTAGCACGGCGTCCTCGGTGAAGAGCGCGACGTAGCTGTCAGCGTCGCGCCTGCTGGCGGCATCGTCAGCACGGGTGATGAGATCGAGGATGGCCAGGCGATCTCCGTCAGACAGGATCATGGTCGCAACCACTTCGCTATCCGGTCGCGGATGTCCGCCGGGAAGACGCTCTTCGGGATGACCGCGTGCACTGCCTTGGGCGGAACCGAGGTGTACGCCGAGCCGGTCTGGTTCGCATACTGCGTGACCCGGAAGCTGACCGCCATGCTAGCCAGCGCATATGCCTCCGGTCCGGTGATGCCGGCCGCGGTCGACAGCCAGCTGATGACCTCACGCAGGCAGTTGACGAGCGCGTCGTCGAGGTTGCCGGCGAAGCCGACCACGATCCAGCCGGCATCGGTCTCGCCTATCGGCCCGGGCAGGGCCACCTGCTTGTGCAGGTCGTAGCGGATTTCCAGGTCCTCGGCAGCGGTCTCGATGGCGGTCTGATCCACCACCCCGTCTCCCTGCAGCGCGTGCACGTCACCGATCCAGACCCGCCCGCCGGGCTTCGCCACCGGGAGGAACAGGTGGCTGCCGATCCCCAGGTCGCGCAGCACAAGGTTGCCGCCGTAGCTGCCGGACACGATCGCGCTGACAATCTCCTCGCCGACGGGCTCGGCCGCCACCACGCCGAGGAACGGCGCCATCGGCAGCGTGATGCCGTGGGTGAACTCGGCGGTGGTCCGGGCTTCGTCGAAGGTGAAGTAGTGCACGTAAGGGTCCGCGAAGTCGTGCGGCAGCGCGCCAACGCCAAGCGGAAATGAATTCCAGCCCCAGCCGATCGTGCGCAGCGCGGTGATGCTGACCTCGATCACGTCGCCAGGCTCCGCGCCGGCCACTGTGACCGGGCCCAGCATCGAATACGGGCCGTGCGGGTAGCGGTGCCGCAGGGGCTCGCGGTCAGCGAAGCTCATGCCGAACACCGCTTCGTTGCCCCAGTGAGTCCAGGTATTCGGGTAGCGGACCGTATCCCCGGGTGCGACCTCGGCGACCGCCTTCGCGGCCGGATCGAGATATCCAGACCGTACTGTCTCCGGCGTCGACTCAACCGTATGAGTGGCAGGAACAGGGCTCACGCCGCTAAGTCTGCACCAGGCTGAACTCCTGGGCGCCGGTGCTGTTGCAGGTGTACTGCTGGAGCTGGACACCGCTGGCGGTAGACGCTCCCGGGATGTCTACGCACAGGCCTGAGTTATCGGCCACGAAGTTGTAGTAGCCGCTGGACTCTAGGTCGGCGGCGAACAGCTCGTTGGTGTTGCCGGTGCCGCCGTAGTTCCAGATCTGAAGCAGGTCGCCGGAGGCCGTGGCCCCTACGCCTCCGGTGATGTTCCAGCTCTCGCCCTCGGTCTGGGCATTGTCATTGAGCACCTCGTAGTAGCCGGTGGCCACAGGCACGAACTGCCACAGCTGGCTGGTGGCCCCGGTGCAGGCCAGCTGCTCCACGGCGGTGCCGTTGGCTGTGGCTCCGCCGGCGGCGCTGGCGCACAGGCCGGAATTCTCATTGACCACCTCGTACCACGCGGAGGTGTTGATGCCTGACGCGGCGCTGGCAAAGCTCATGAAGTGGACGTTCCAGCCGGCGTTGTCCTGGTCGACGACCAGGGTCTGGGTGCCGGCGGGCAGGGTTACGTTGGCTGTCACCGTCGTCCAGTCCTGCCAGCCCCCGGTATCGGGGGCGTTGACATCGCCCGACAGATTGGTGCCGGACGTGCTGGCGATGTGCAGGGCATCGGTCACGCCGTCGGGAGAAGCCAGCCGCAGGCTCACTGTGTAGGTGCCCGCAGTCGCCACGTTGACGGTATAGCGGAACCACTGGCCCGAGGTCGTCCAGCCGAGGTCGTATCCGGCGCCGGTGCCGGTGGTGTCCTGGGTATCAGTGGTGGCTTCGAGATCCACCCCGTCGGAGCGGTAGCTGTTGGCCGTGCCGTTGACGGAGGCGACGTTGTAGGCGACCCCTTGACCTCCGGTGTCGTAGTTGGCCGCTTGAACCGTGCCGGGAACGGCGGCGGGTGTGCCGCCAAAGGGAGCCTCCGGGCTTGACGAGCCACTGCCGCTCATAATCAGGAACTGGTTGAACGACCACCAGTAGCTTGTGTCGGCCGCCGTCAGGACCACGCGCACGTACTGGGCCGTCTGGGTTCCGAAGCTGGCGATGTCCGGCGTGGCGACCCCCCCGCACGTGGCGACTGTCGTCCAGGTGCTCCCGTTGCTGGACACCTGAACCTGGTAGCCGGTCGCATAGTCGGTCGTCGAGCCCGGGGAGGCCATCTCGATCTCGTTGAACGTCTTGGCTGAGCCCATGTTGACCGTATAGGTCAGTCCGACCGCCTGGTCCTCGTCGCTGCTGAAACGGGTGATGCTGGTCCCGTTCACGGCATTGGCGATGGCGTTCTGAGGTGCGTCCGTGGCGTCAGAGGGCGCGCTGGTGCTGGCGCTGAAACCGGACTCACTCAGCTCGGACTCCCCGGTCCCCGACGCCCCGCAGCTCGTGGCCGTGCCGCCGACCACCCATTCGAACGAGACGCTGTTCTCGTAGCCCTCGGTGTCGGTGGCGGTCACGGTGACCACGTCGCTCTCCGGGTAGAGAGCGGTGCCGGTGATGTCGCCGGTTGACGGATTGACGTACAGGCCCGCCGGCAGCCCGGTGGCCGTGTAGCTCAAGGTCTGGCCGGCCGCCGAGTCGGTGGCGCTCAGCTGCAGGTTGACCGTGGCGCCGGTCGCCGTGGACTGGTTGCCCGGGCTGGTCAGCGTGACCGTGTCCGGGCCAACGGCACTTGCCAGTGTGAGCGAGCCGGTGAGCGGCAGGTTGGCCGACGAGTCCCCGACGCCGATCGCGTAGGTACCGGCGGGCGCCGTCCACCCGCCGCCATCGGGGTCCGGACCCGACCAGGCCGACGGATAGCTGCTCGCCCCCGGGCCGGCCCAGTAAGTGAGGTCGTGAACGGGAACGCTGAACGTGACCGTCGTCGATGCGCCGGCGTTGAGACTGACGCGCTGGAAGTCTTTCAGCTGCCACGTCGGCTCGCCGGTGCTGGCGGGGTCTCCGATGTACAGCTGGGCCACATCGGCCCCGGCACGGCTGCCGGTATTGGTCACAGTCGCCGCGACGGTTGCCGTTCCCGCGGAGTTAAAGCCGGTCACCGAGAGATTGGAGAACGAGAACGTGGTGTAGGAAAGCCCGTACCCGAAGGGGAACAACGGTGTCTGGCCAGTGGACTGGTACCACCGGTACCCGACGTCAATGCCCTCGTTGTACTGGACCTGGCCATTGGCTCCAGGGAATTCCTGCGCGGTCGACGCCGGGACCTGCGACAGGCTCGCGGGGAAGGTGACGGGCAGGTGACCCGAGGGGTCGAAGGTCCCGAACAAGATGTTGGCCAGGGCTGTCCCGTCTTCCTGTCCCGGGTACCAGGATTCGATGACCCCGGCTACCGACGACAGCCACGGCATGGTGACGGCCGAGCCGGAGTTGAGGACCACGATGGTGCGCGGGTTCGCGGCGGCAACGGCACTGATGAGGTTGTCCTCGGTGGTGCCCAGGTCGATGCTGCTGATGTCCGAGCCTTCAGTCTCGTCGTAGCCACCGAAGACAATGGCCACATTGGCGGACTGGGCAGCGGCCACCGCTGAGGACTGGCTGGAGCCGTTGTTGTAGGTGACCGTCGCCCCCGGTGCCGCCGCCTGGATGCCGGCCAGCGGGCTAACCGGCGTGGTGGAAGCATTGGCGCAAGCGCTGCCGCCACCGGAGTATGGGTAGACGTTCTGGGGGCTGCTGTAGTTGCAGTTCTGGTCGGACAGGCCGGGATTGGCGTTGGTGCCGATCACCGCGATGGAACCCACCGAGCCGGCGCTGAGAGGCAGCAGGCTGCCGGAGTTCTTCAGCAGCACCGTTCCTTCCTCTGCTACCTGCAGGGCGGTGCTGACATGGGCCGCGGTGCTCACCGTGTTGTTGATGTTGCCGGTGTTGCCGCTGTTCATGATCCCCGAAACGAACAGTTCGGTGAGGATGCGCGCAACCGCGTCGTCGAGGTAATTCCTCGGCACCGCGCCGTCGGAGAGGGCTGTGGCAAGGTCCGAGCCGTAGTAGCTGTCCGTGCAGCACCCTGCTGACCCGGACATGTCCATGTCCTCACCGGCCTCGATGGACTGGTTCGTGCTCTGGGTCCCACCCCAGTCGGAGGTGACGAAACCCTGGAAGCCGAACTGGTTGTCGAGGTCGCCTAACAGGTAGTCCTGCTGGCACGCGGGCGACCCGTTGGGCCAGCTGTACGCGCACATGGCCGAATCCGCCCCGGCGTTGACGGCGGCCTGGAAGGCAGGCATGTAGATCTCCTGCATGGCCCGTTCCTGCACCACCGCGTCGTCGGACGAGGTGTTGCGGTTCGTCTCGTTGTTGTAGACGGCGTAGTGCTTGACCTGGTCGATGATGCCCTGGCTCTGCACGCCCTGTACGTAGGCCGCGCCCATCTGGCCGGCCAGGTACGGGTCCTCGCTGAACGCCTCGAACGCCCGCCCCCAGCGCGGGTCGCGCACGATGTTGACCGTCGGGCCCAGGTTGACGTTGGCACCCTTCCCGGCGTCCTCCGAGCCAACTACCGAGCCGTACTGCTGCTCGAGGCTGGTGTCGAAGGACGCGGCGGCAGCCACGGGCGCCGGCATCTGGGTCACGCCGCTAAGCCCGTCGCCCACGCCCTGGGGGCCATCCTGAAGGTTTATCGACGGGATGCAGAGCGCCGCGATGGCGGGCACGTTGCCGACGTAGCTCCCGCTGGCGCCGTAGACCAGCTGGAGTTCCTGCGATTGCGACATGGCGGCCATGACCTGTTCGACCCGCTGGTTGACGGGCGCAGTCGAGCCCACCCAAGGGCACGACGCCGCGTCGGCCTTGCTCGTCAGGCTCGGGCCGGCCAGAGGATTGAGCGCGACGACGGTAGCGCCGGCAGCGGCCAGGATAATAAGTGCTCGTTTGCGAGAGACCACGTTGCGCCGGGTGGACGAGGTACTGGTGACAGCCATGTGGTCCCTCTTCAGCTGCGAAGTTGCGCCAACTTAGCCATTTATTCTGGTACAAGTATCGTAATAGGTTGAGAATGGACGTCAATAGGCTGTTGTTTAAGATCCTGGCTTGCAGAATGGCTTAGCCGCGATTCTCGGCTCCGCAGTTCTGGTGCTTCACCCATGTTCCTGCCGCTCCCGCCACGCTCGGGCCGGGGAACTCCGCCCGGAACCGGCGTGCCGGAGCCCGCACGGGCCGACGGCGACATTTGTCACGCTGCGTGGCCGTTCGCGTGGTCGTGATCACTGATGACCAGGACCGGCAGCTTTGACCGGGCCATGACATCACCGGCCACGTTGCCGGCCAGACCGCCCAGCCCGGAGTGGTGGTGGGAGCCGAGCACGATGAGGCTCGCGTTGTATTCCTTGGCGGCGTCGATGATCGCCTTCCACGCCGGCGTTCCCTCGACTGCCAGCGCCTGCGCCCGGAAACCCGCCGTGTCGGCCAGTGCCGCCCCACCCGCGGCGGTCTGCTCGGCTGCTTGCTTAACGTCACCGGCACAGG
>Ga0210395_10004892_pt1 | contig 10286 bp, 9 predicted proteins | sample IncBWH4OmetaG_FD_150861 | JGI IMG/M metagenome (GOLD analysis project Ga0210395, IMG submission 150861) | Forest soil microbial communities from Barre Woods Harvard Forest LTER site, Petersham, Massachusetts, United States - Inc-BW-H-4-O ...
CCGAGACTTCGTCCATCACCGAAACTATATTCACCAAAATCCCGTCGAGCGTGGAATCGTGAACGAACCAGCCGAGTACCGATATTGCTCCGCCTTCCCCGGATTCAAACTCGACCCGTGGACCCCCAGCGGCTAAAGCCGAGACTTCGAAGAGCGCTTAATCGGCACGAGTAGAACTCGTGCCCTTCCCGGTAGCTTCAGTGCTTCCGTGAGTTACTGAGTCGACCCAGGATCGATCGGCTCCAGCGCTCCGTAGTGGCGTTCTTTCCCGTCGAGATCCGGAGGATTCCACGGGTCATCGTGCCGCCTTTTCCAATAACCCACGATGCCCAGGACGAAGACCACCGCCCACATCAGCGTTTCCCAACCGATGTGGTCTTTCTTTACTGCTTCGACTCCTCCGGCGACCAGACAGATCGCTGCAACCAGGGCATCTTTCAGCCCCGAACGCCGTTCCGTGATACGCTGATTCGGAATCTGATCAAACAATCAATACTTCCTCGCTCTTGGCGGAATCAGTGACGTGTCCACCGGCTCGAACTCGAACTTCGGCTCATCCGCGTCGGGCGCGAAATATGCTTTCGTCGTCTTCAGCCAGTTCTTGTCGTCGCGCTCCGGGAAGTCGGGCTTGTAGTGCGCCCCGCGCGACTCATCGCGCATCCCCGCGCCTTGAGCGATGACTCGCGCCAACTGCAGCATGTTGTAAAGCTGCCGCGTAAAGACCACCGTCGTATTCGCCCACTGTGTGCGGTCGCTCAGATTTACTTTGCGGAAGCGTTCCAGCATCTCGACCAGCTTCGCGTCCGTCTGCTTCAAATTCTTGTTATAGCGGATGACCGTGCAATCCTTGGTCATCAACTCGCCCAGCTCGCGCCACAGCTTGAACGGATTCTCCGTGCCCTCATTATTCATCAGCAGGGAATTGTTCTCTTCCTGTTTTTTCTTTTCGGCGTCAAAGCATCCGTTGCCGTCGGGCAGAGCCTGCAGGCCGCGCGCATACTTCACCGCATTCGGCCCGGCAATCCCTCCGCCGTAGATGCACGACATCAGCGAATTCGCCCCCAGCCGGTTGGCACCGTGATACTGATATTCGCATTCACCCGCCGCGAAGATTCCCGCAATATTCGTAGCCTGATTGAAGTCGACCCAGAGTCCGCCCATGGTGTAATGCATGCCAGGAAAAATCTTCATCGGCGTGTCGCGCGGATCGTCGCCCACAAATTTCTCGTAGATCTCAAGAATCCCTTCCAGCTTCTTGTCGAGAATCTTGCGATCAATATGGGTCAGGTCGAGATAGACCATCGGCTTGCCGTCAATGCCAAGGTTGTACTCATACACAACTTTGAAAATCGCCCGCGTGGCCACGTCGCGCGGCACCAGGTTGCCGTACTTGGGATACCACTCTTCGAGGAAGTACCAGCGCTCATTCTGCGGGATCGTCTTCGGATCGCGATTGTCGCCAGCCTTCTTCGGCACCCACACCCGTCCGCCCTCGCCGCGCGCCGACTCAGACATCAGGCGCAATTTATCTTCGCCCGGAATGCAGGTGGGATGCACCTGAATGAATTCGCCGTTAGCATAGAAACAGCCCTGCTGATAGAGCGCCGACTGCGCCGATCCCGTGCACACGACGGAATTCGTAGACTTGCCAAAGATTGCGCCGTTACCACCGGTCGCAATAATGATGGCGTCGGCAGGAAATGTCCGCACTTCCATCGACCGTAAATCCATGGCGCAGATGCCGCGGCAAACGCGGTTTCCGTCCAGCACCGCCGACAGGAACTCCCAGTGCTCGAATTTTCTTACCTTGCCTTCGGATTCATACCGCCGCACTTGCTCATCGAGTGCGTAAAGAAGTTGCTGTCCGGTGGTCGCCCCGGCGAATGCCGTGCGGTTGTATAGAGTTCCGCCGAAGCGACGGAAGTCGAGCAATCCTTCCGGAGTGCGGTTGAAAGGCACGCCCATGCGGTCGAGCAGGTCGATGATCCCCGGCGCGGCCTCGCACATGTCCTTCACCGGCGGCTGATTGGCCAGAAAGTCGCCGCCGTAAATTGTGTCGTCAAAATGCTTCCAGGTCGAGTCGCCTTCGCCCTTCAGATTTTTCGCAGCGTTAATCCCGCCCTGCGCGCACACCGAGTGCGACCGCTTCACCGGAACAATGGAGAACAGGTCGACACTCGCACCCATCTCCGCAATCTTGATGACGGCCGAAAGCCCAGCCAGCCCGCCGCCGATGACGATAATTTTTGGAGTCGTCATTATTGCACCGGCCTTCCGTCGTTGGCGGTCGGCCCAGCCTCGTGGCTGGATTGCAACGCTGCGCGATTCGGTTGGTCGTCCGGAGACAGCGGCCGCGAACGGAACGAATACAAACTCGCGAATCCCGCTCCGCACAGCACCAGGAAAAATACCAGGCAGACTTTCAGCAACCGTTGTTGCGCCTTGTCTCCCGAAACAATCCCCCACTTCGCCGAGAACAGCCAGATGCCGTATGCGAAGTGCCACGAAGCCGCCACTAGTCCCACGACATAGAACAAGAACAGCCAGGCATGCATCACCTCATTCTGGACCTTCCAAAACGACTTCGTTGGATCGTCGTGCAGGTCGATTCCCGTAAACCGCATCGTGTAGGTATGCCACAGGATGTAAGCGAAAGCGACGCCCCCGGTCCAGCGCTGCGCCGTATACATCCAGTTGCCGCTCCACGGATACGAGGTCGTATTCCCATCGCCGCGGTACCAGATGTAGAACCCGTAGAGCGCGTGAAACAAGATCGGCAGCCAGATCCCGAACAGCTCGAGGAAGAAAACCAGCGGAAGATTAGCCAGAAAACTAACCTGACGCGCATAAGCGTCCGGTCCGCTGATGGCGGTCGAGTTCGAAATCAGAATGTGTTCGAACAGAAACGCGCCCACCGGAACGATTCCCGAGAGCGAATGCAGCCGCCGCAGAACAAACGAAGACCCCTGCCCGGCGCGCAACGGCGCCACCCCGTGCCCGACCATCTTGCTTAAATCGCTGTTCGTACCGGGAGCAGTAGAACTGGCTGACGCCACGAAACGCTCCTTATAAGTTCATGAGAATAAGTTCGCCTGATTCGTCCAATGATGAGAAAAGAACCTCATATTATCGTGCGCCGGGAGAATTGAAGTCAAGGAAACCGGTTGACTGGCAAGGGACTACGCAGCCTACGAATTCCCTTGCGGAACCGCTAAAAAGTGATACTTTTCTCGCTCGCCGACTCACGGCGGCTAGCGAAGGAGCCCTTATGGATTGCAGCGTGGACTACGTTGTTCTCCGATTAAAACGCGCGGACACCCCTTTCTTCAGGCGTGCCCGCAAAGCGATTGATTTCTGTTTGACGGCGACGATGCCGGTACCGCGCATCGTTAAGCCTATTGGCCGGCTGTTTTATGGATTGCGCTTTTACGCTCCGATCCTATGGTCGAGATTTAAGTCGATCATTTATACGACCCCCGTGTTCTCCTGCCGGTGCGAATCGGTAGGGAAGCACTTGCAGTTGAGCGCGCTGCCGCACGTCCAGGGACACGCCCTGCTCTATATCGGCGATGACGTGCGTCTCAGCGGGAGTCTCACCGTTACTTCCGGCAGATTCCAGAGTTCTCCCACGTTGCGCATCGGGAACCGCAGTTTCCTTGGCCACAACGTCACCATTACCTGCAACCGCGAAGTCATTATCGAAGACGACGTCCTGATTGCGGGCGAATGCCGCATCACCGATTACGACGGCCATCCGGCCTCCTTTGAAAAAAGAGTCTGTAATGGACTTCCCGCCGCCGAGGACATTCAGCCTGTCAGGATCTGCAAAGGCGCGTGGATCGGGTTCGGAGCGGTCATCCTCAAGGGAGTAACGATCGGTGCAGGTGGAATTGTCGGAGCCCACAGCGTGGTAACGCACGATGTGCCGCCTTATTGCGTGGTGGCAGGCGCTCCGGCCAAGGTGGTGAAGGTCGTCGGCCCTCCGGGTTCGGTAGCCTTTGAACCGCTGGCCGCGGCGGCGTGAGGGCTTGGAATCGATCAATCTTCGCCGGCAGGGCTTTATCGGGCACGGGCAAAAGTGAAGTGAAAGTTCAGCGGTTGATTCAATTTACTTCGACGGCGGACAGGCCTTTAGAAGAGCAGGATCGATGTTCAGAGGAATAGGCGTGGCGGCAACCGTATCACCGAACAAGTCACCCGCATTTTCAAGGCGCTTTTGCTGCGTAGCAAGTTCGCCTTCTTGACCAACCGGCCATGTGAAAAAGAGAAACTGCACCGCCGCCTTGCCATTCAGGTCTATACCGAGCATTGGATATTCCTGTTCGCGGCTGTACGTCATGCCCGGGCCTAGCGTTATGTACGAGCTGTCCTCGGACAGCTTTTCTCCACTGGGGGAAACGGAGAAAAAAGCCAGCTTCTCATATCTGTCAGACAAAATCTCGCCAGAGGTTGCGCCAAAACGTGCTTGCGAGTTTCGCAGGGGTTCCCGGTACAGAATGAGCTTCTTCTCCCCCACGTTATGCAGTGTCATGCGGAATTTCAGCCACAACGTTTTGTCGGTGCAGCGGGCGCCATTGAAAGTAGTAAAGGCTTCGAGCGGGCTGCCCGAGGTCGTGTCTTGCAGCAACCGGCCGGCAGACGACAAAACCATGCTTTTATACGGTTCGTCGAGAGCCAGTGTTTTTCCTTCCTGCAGCTGTTTCACAACCTCAGACGTAGGCCCCAGATACTTCAACGTTCCGGGCAGACGCAGTTCGTAGAAATACTGTTTGGTGACGATCCATTCTCCGCGTGCTGCTTTTCGGGTCAGCGCATAGAAAACGTCACTGTCTTCGGGAATGTCGCTCAAAATGTGGGTATGAAATCCGAGTTCGGGATTCTTCCCGATATTTTCCTCTAATACCGTCTGGTGCATTTGCCGCTTCTCGAGCAGTTTTGTGCCGTCGGCAGAAACGGTGTAGCGCACATCCCCGCCGTACGGAAGGACCGCCAAATCGGTTTGAGCGGGGATCGCATAGACGTACCAGTTCCCATCGGGCGCTGGAAGAATTGAGATGTTGTAGGGGCGGCTTGGTTTGAGAACCAAGAATTCCTCGAATGCAAGGCGATGAGCTCGTGCAGCGCGGAAGTAGAAATCGTCGTCCGCGATCGGCGGGTCATGCCTGGTTACGGTGTATTCCTCGGAATCGCCCTTCTGGCGTGCCTCATATGCAATCAGGAACTTGTTCCCCGCCTCGTTAAAACGCCCCCAGGCGACCACCCAGCCCGAGTCGAGCTTGCGCGCTACGTAGCTCTGAATAGAGTTTTTGTCCGGCTCGAGTGCCATAACGGCGTCTGATGCGTGCCATGCGGCTGCGTCGTAGCCGGCAAGAGCTTGACCTCGGGCAGCAATTTGAGCCAATTCTGAATCGGTGGGTGGACGAGCTGTTGTCTGGGCCGACAAGTGACAGGCCAACACGAGGACGAGCGTAAGGCTGGCGGTCTTTGCCATAGAGGCCCCTGCAGAGCCCACAATTCTACCGCGAATCGGTGGCTGCAGTCGCTCCACTGATCCGTTTGGGAATCATTTCGCAGCTGAATCGCACCACTCCAGAAACATCCGAAACGCCGCTCCCCGATGGCTATACTTCGCCTTCTCCTCGGCGCTGAGTTCGGCAAACGTCTTCTGAATCTGCGGAAAATAAAACAGCGGATCGTACCCGAAGCCCCCTGTGCCCCGCGGCGCATCCAGAATCACTCCTTCGGCCGTCCCGCGAAAAGTAGCCAAAGTATGCCTATCGCGCGCCGCCGCCAGCACGCACACAAATCTCGCGGTGCGCTTCTCCGCCGGCACCTTCCGCAGTTCCCGGAGCAGGCGCGCGTTGTTCGCCTGGTCATCGGTATTCTCGTCCGCCAGATGCGGCTGGTCGGCTGCATACCGCGCCGAATGCACACCCGGTGCGCCATTCAGCGCATCGACCTCCAGCCCGGAATCGTCGGCCACGACGATCTCTCCGGCCACATAGCGGCTATATTCTTCCGCCTTCTTGCGGGCATTGTCTTCGAAGGTCAGCCCATCTTCAACTACTGGCGGCAGGGAAGCGAGGTTCGGGATGCCGCCGATTTCAATCTCGTGCGCCGCCGCCGCTCCGGCAAAATCTCGCAGCTTTCCCGGATTCGAGGTGGCAATTAAAATTCGGCGCATGTGGAGTCAAACGAATTATTTCAGAACCATGGTCCCCAACTATGTTTTCCGCGAGAATCCCGGTCGAACCGGCCGGACCAGGAAGGACACGAGTTCCACTCGTGCCGTTAAGAGGCACGACAGATACGGACTTCAGCCCCTGAGGGTCGATCTCCGCAGACTCCAAAGGATCACGCCCGCTACCGACACCAGCGAGATCCATCCGCCCGCGGTTCGATCCCATGTCCGAACAAACCGAACCTCGACGCGATTCATTCCCGCTTCGACCGGGACCAGCATCTGTCCCGTCTCGATCCTGGCCGATGTTTCCACTTCGCGCCCGTTCACTTCCACGCGCCACGCCGGATAGCCGAACAGACGCAGCGCCAACCGGTCCGCGTCAGACATTTCCGCCGTAAAGCTGCGGAACTCGGCGTCCCAGCGATCGACGTGAATCGCGGCATGCGCCGGTCCGTCGACCGTCACATGGCGTGCACTTTTATCGATGACGCCCGGCTCGGCGCCGAGCGGCGCGTATTCGTCGGTGCCTTCATAACCGGCGCCGGTCGCCATGTTGTCCTGCATTTCGCGCAGATCGGCGGCATTATCCCACCACGGCGGCTGAATCCGATGCCATGCGATTGCAATCACCAGGACCGCGATTACGCCGACCGCTCCCCGCCACCACCAGCGCCGGATCCCCATCGTCACGAACAGACAGAAAATCATGCTCAGGCACAACAGCCAGCGCCACGGAAACTGCATGAACTGCAGCTTCGGCAAGATATTCCACAGGATCCCCGCCATCGGGAACATCAACACACTGCACGCCATCGCCCAGCCCGGCAGAACATTCCAGGGCCCGCGCTTGGACTCGCGCCATGGCCGGCCCATCCAGGCCGCGGCGAAAATGATCACCATTTCCAGAACCGCCACCCAGCTGATGAGGTGGTTGAAGGCATCATGATCGGCGTCGCTCGTATGAATGAACAGAAAGCTGTCCGCCGGCCGCGACCCCGGCGACACCGCCTGCGTAATGTCGATCCAGCGCTGCTCGTAGATCGCGGGAAGAAGATAGAACGCCGCCAGGCAAGCGCCCAACGCCACCGCACCCGCTCCCACCAGGAGCAGTCGAGCCGAGCGCTGGCGCCAGGCGAATAGCACCAGCAGCAGAGCCAGTGAGTAGTGGATCATGACCGCGGCCGGAACGTTGGTCAGCCACGCCGCCGCCAGCACCAGCCCAAGCGACACGGTCGCCCAGAGCGCGCCCGAGCCCTCATCCTCATCCGCATCCACCGCCCGCAGCACGAACAACAGCAGTAGCGGCACCAGACAACTAGCCAGCAGTTCGGCGAACGCGCTGCGCCAGTACACAATCACCAGATGGTAAGGATTGAGCGTATAAAGCACCGCGGCGAAAATCGCGTCGCGCCGGTCAAACAATTTGCGATCAGGCGATTGTCGATCAACCCATCGCCGGGCCAACATAAACATCGACACGCCAGCCGCTACCAGCGCGATCCAGATGTAAATATCGGAGGCCAGCGTCCAGGGAAAAATCCCGCTCAACCCCGCGCCCAGCGTCCACGATGCCGGAGGATAAAACACGAACCGGGGTTCGCCGTAGCCGAAGTGCGCCAGCGCCGCCCAGCGGGGGAAAACAATCCCGTGCTTCCATTGCGAGAGCACTTCGAGCCACGAGTACAGATGGAACTCCACGTCGTGCCCCGACGGTGTGCCCAGAAAGAAGAATGGAATTTCCACGGCGAACGCCGCGCATCCGATGGCGAGCAGCGGCGCCCACAGCAACCGCGTCCCAGTCCGTGGTTGCAACGGATCCTCAGCGCTTCTGGTCTTTCCCAGACTCACTCCCCTTGCGGCAAGAACGTGCGCACAGAACGAAAACACAGTCTACTGGAACCTACTTTATTTAACCCAGATTTAACATGGCTGAAATCACTACGCAACGAACCTCGAGTACCGTACTCACACTGGGGTGGAACAGACGACGAAGACTTGAAGGACTCGGGTCAAAGACGGGGCCCAAGTCCTTCGAATCTTCGAAAGCTTCGCCACCACGGTTAGCCTCCCGCCTCCTCGCACAATTCACCCGCCGCACTCCTGCCCGAAACTTCTCCGTAGAATCATCTGCCCATGATCTGCCGCAGGAGGCTTTTTTCAAACCAGTAGCGCCGGCGTCCCGCCGGCTGTCGCGAGGGCGTCTCGCCCTCGCCGGGATGAGCCGCCGCACGGCCACAGGAAGGTAAATGCGCGACTGCGCCGGGCGACAAACGTAAGGAAATTACAGAATGAGGCTGGGAATTCTAGACGGCCGATTCTTCCGGGCTGCGCTGATGCTGAAGTTCAGCCATGAAGTCGTCCTGCTGCAGCGCAGTGCCGCGCCGCAACAACTCGAGCAGCGGATCTTCCAATTCGTCGCCGGAAGCTTCCGGCTTCTTGTCATCGGACTCAAACTGAGTAAGGTCCGCGATCAGGGCGCGCGGAGAGATGATCAGTTCCAGCATGGTTGCAGGACAGCTGCGCAGGAAGTTGATCAGGTTCTCAACCTGCGCGCGCTGCTCCGGCGTGCGGGAAGGGAACTCGACTCCCATCCCATGCCCGGGATGCGCGACCCGAACCATGCCTTCGGTATGAACCTCAAGCTCTTCGGCTTTCAAACAAAGGTCAACCAGGGCACGCTCCGGAAACGGTGCATCGGTTTGCACGTAGCAGCCGCCCAGGCTAAGGTCGGTCAGCTTGCAATGCGGTACGGACTCGTTTTCACCCGCGCCGACGGAGCGAGATGCCTCCTGCAGCCAAACCTTGAGTCCCGTTGAAACGGGTTCGGCAAGATCCAGAAAATGAACGCCCGTTTGCCCATTTGGATTGGCCCACGCCACCTGCCCGTGGGCTTCGATTTCCAGGGCTCCATCTGGCAACTGAAAATGGAAAGCCAGCAGCGCTCCCCGCGTCTGCTGCTCGGCGGTCAGAACATCCATCCCCGTCGCGGACAGATCCAGAAGAATGCCATCCACCTTGCGAGTGTCAGGCAGTGTAATCTCCACTGGAGCCTGCACCGGAATCCGGATCGCCCGGCGCCGCTCGCGCCCTAACATCGCCGCAGCAGCGCGCAAGCCAGCCTTCGCGGCATCGTCGGTAAGCGGTTTGTAGAGCACGAAGTGCGCCCCGCCGCTCAAAATCTCGCGCACCTTCCCAGTATCCGCTACCAGGGCAATACTGAGCGGCTCGGTGCCCAGAGTACGCGCCTGCCGCAGTACATCTTTCGCTACTTCAGGATTGTCGAAGTCGACGATCAAGGCGTCGAACTTCTGCTGCTGGATCCGTGTGATCGTGGTCTCATGATCGCTAGAGCGATCCATGGCAATGCCCAGCGTGGGCAGAACTCTGCCCAGCACGTCAGCCGCGGAATCGTCGGTCGAAACCAGTAATGACTGAAGGGTCATAAATACTTTGGGTTCTCACCTCCGGCCGCGATTACGGCCAGCGAGGAGCTGTGGGCCGCGCGGCCTTGGAAGAAGCCGGACTGCCGGAACCTGCGCCTGCCTTGGCAGCCATAGCATCGTCCTGCAGGGAAGCTTCGTCTACTTCCGCCAGCACGCCGTTGTCATCATCATCGTTCTCAGCCAGCAAGGGTGCTACTTCGCGCAGCTTTTCTGCTGCCTGCTGGAGCATCTCGATCTGTTTGCCAAGTTGGGCGTATTTTGCCTGCTTCTGCCGCAGGACCTCATGGATATCTTTCATACAACCCCCTGTTGGCAATCTAAGTAGGGCATGCCGGATGGGTCAACGGTAATCCCCGCGCTCAGATTACCGGGGTAACGGGAGGGCCCGTTAGGAAGGGCAATTTCGGGCGGAAATAAGAAGCCCCGCCACTGGGGCGGGGCTCGTAATACAGGACGTGAGAGAGGTCTAAGCTTTGAACCTGCGGCGCAGTGCCCCGGCAAGTCCCAGTAACCCGGTTCCCAGCAGTGTCAAAGAGCCCGGTTCGGCAACCACGATGTTCGTGTCGCCACTGGAAATCGTCGTGCTGCCGTTGAAGAAGCCCTTGCCCGTGTTGATGACCAACTGCACGGTCGCGCCTTCCACCGTGGCCCCGCTGAGC
>Ga0210395_10004893_pt1 | contig 10284 bp, 6 predicted proteins | sample IncBWH4OmetaG_FD_150861 | JGI IMG/M metagenome (GOLD analysis project Ga0210395, IMG submission 150861) | Forest soil microbial communities from Barre Woods Harvard Forest LTER site, Petersham, Massachusetts, United States - Inc-BW-H-4-O ...
CTTTCGAACGGGAACAGTTCCGTTGCCCCTTCGTCGGTGGTATGGGGTACGTCGGTCGTGTGGGGTACTTCCGTAGTATGGGGCGCCAATGTTTCCGGCAGTTCGGTCGTCTGGGGCACGTCGGTCGTGTGGGGTAGCAGTATCACCAGCGGGTTCAGCGTAGTGTGGGGAGCGTCGAGTGGCGACTCCGCGACCAGCGTGGTCTGGGGCGCGTCACTCCTGGGCACCAACGGTGCATTTTCCGGCACCGATATTGAACAGTAGTCAGCCGTGTGAATACAAAGAAAGGAGAACTGATCCATGAACAACACACGGCGAATTAAGACCTTCATCGGAGCCATGATGCTGGCCGCAATGATCACCGCAGGATACGCAACTTTGGTGAGCCACACGCTGCACACCTACTTTGCACTGGCGGTTCTGGTACTGGCGGCAGTGACTTCGCGGTTGAAAGTGAAGCTACCCGGAATTAACGGCAACATGTCGGTCAATCTGCCCTTCCTGCTCACGGCAGTCGTGAGTCTGAGTGCCGCCGAAGCAGTCGTGATCACCCTAGCTTCAACCGCGGTGCAATGCTGGCCCCGCAAAGGTGCGAAGTTCAACCCGCAGCAAATGGTGTTCAACGTCAGCATGATGGCGTTCGCCAGCTGCCTGGCCAGCCTGATGTTCCACGCCGACTGGTTGCGGGGAATGCAGTTTGGTTCTACAACCCTGGGACTGGCGCTTGCGACAGCGACTCTGTTCCTCGGGCAGACCGCTCCGGTAGCTGCGATCGTAGCTGTAAGCGAAGGCAAGGCGGCAGGACCGATCTGGTGGAGTCTGGCGCATCTCTCCTTCCCGTACTACGTGGTCAGCGCGGGCGTCACCTCGATGGTCCAGGCCGCTAGTTCTCACATGGGCTGGGGACTCGCGCTCGCGGTCTTCCCGGTTATGTACGGAATCTACCGCTCTTACAACTTGTACTTCGGAAGGATGGCGGAAACTCTGCGTCCGGAACCTATGGTCAGAGCAGCGCGCGCCGGAGCGTAAAGCGTTGGAGCCCCGCCGATTATTCCAACGATTTCTGCATCGGCAAAATATAAACGTAATACACCAGCACGAACATGAGCGCCACAAACGCTCCGATGGAAAGCGACAGCAGCACTCCTTGGCGCGTGGTGAACGAAGATCGTCGCTTCTTCTTACTTCCCTTCATGAACCGCCGCGCGTCGCGAAGAGTCTCCCACCCTTCGAGCGAGAATCAGAACTTTCTAAATTCCGCTCGTCTGATACTGCAGGACGGCCAGGGCCAGCCGGTAGTCATACCCCGCGCTGACATTGCTGATCTGGGCCTGCGTCTGCTGTAGTTGTGCCTGACTGAGCTCGACAATCGAGCCCAGCCCGAGTTTGTATCGAGCCTGGGCCAGATTAAGCCCAAGGTTCGCCTGCTCGAGAAGTTGCTGCGTCACCGCCAGCCGATCGTACGCAGTCTTGGCATTCAACCAACTGGTGCGCACATCTCTTGCGATGCGGTCGCGAATATCGCGCAGCCGTTCCTGCGTAGCCTGCGAGCGGAGCGCCGCCTCCCGCGCCCTTGCGCTGTACAGAAATCCGTTGAACACCGGAATCTCCACGTTCACTCCCACCGCGCCATACCAATTCGAAATAATCGGATTGCGTACGGGCGTATCGCCCACCGCGCCCAGCGCACGTATGTCGGGCAAAAGCAAGTCGCGCTCCGCTTTCTGAAATTTCTGGGCAGACTCCGACTGGAACTCGAGCGCCAGAATTTCCGGCCGCATGGTGAAAGCGCTGGAGATCAGATCGTCCACGTTGTCCGACGGCGGAGTGACAGCAGCAGTATCCTCGGCCAATTGAAAGTTCTGCAGACTCGGGAAGCCCAGCACCGCCGAGAGTGACGCCTGAGCGGCATTCACATTGTTCTCGGCATCGAGCAATAGCAACTTCGCCTGCGCCAGATTGACGTTGGCAAAACTGGAATCAAGCTCCGACTTCAGCTTGCTGCGATAAAGTGCGCCCACCTGGTCGGCAACCGTCTGGCGATCCGCGACGGTTTGTTGCGCAACCGTCAGCACCGCCTGCGCCTGCAGCGAATTGTAGAAAGCCTGATCCACCGCCAGCAGGATCTGCTCCTTCGTGGCCAGGGCATTCTGGTTCTCCGCCTTCGCGGCCAGGTTCGCGCTCGCAACCAGATTCGTAGTGCGACCGAAATCGGTGATCAACTGGCTCACCGTGGCTCCAGCCGCGGCCCGCTGATAGACAATGGGGTTGTTCAGCGCTCCGACCGTGATGCGCGTGCCGGGATTGGCGTCGACCCCCGTGAGCTCAATCTGCGCCGTCGGCCACAGACTGGAGCGAACTTCTCGTGTGACTTGTTGCGATGCCAGCGCTGTCAGCCGCGCGACCGAAATCTGCGGATTATTTTTCAAGGCAAGCGCCTGCGCGTCTTTCACCGAGAGAACTATGGGCGTGCCCGCCGCGCTTGGAGCGGGCCCGGGCCCCTGCGCCGCCATCTGCGACGGCGCATTCGATCCCATCGGCGCGGACGAAGTTTGCGGCATGGGAGCCGAAGGCAGGCTGGCGGCCATCGCCACATGCGCATCCTGCGCATAACTACCCGCCGATAGCGCAAGCAGCAAACCAGTGACGCGGAAACTTTTCATCCTGCAACGATTCATCCTCGCGCCTCCTCGACGACAGCTGGCGGATTATTTTGTTGCTTTTTTCCGTACACCAGCAGATAAGCCGCCGGGACGATGAAAATCGTAAGCAGCACCGAAGAAGTCAGCCCTCCGATGATCGCCTTCGCCATCGGGGCATATTGTTCCGCGCCTGTCCCCAATTTCAGCGCCATCGGAATCATCCCGATGATGGTTGCCAGCGACGTCATCAGAATGGGCCGCAACCGCACGCGGCATGCCGTGATGACCGCGTCCTTCGGCGACAGTCCCTGCCGTTCCAGATTGTGCGCAAAATCAACGATCAGGATGCTGTTCGAGTCCGCGATCCCAACCAGCATCAGCACTCCCATCAGCGACATCACGTTCAACGTGGCGCCGGTAAGCGGCAGAATAATCAATACTCCGACAAATCCCATGGGGATTGCCAGCATGATCAGAAGAGGATCGACGAACGACTTGAATTGCGCGGTGAGGATCAAAAAAAGAAGCAGAAAAGAAATCAGAAAACCGAAGGCGAAGCTATTGAACGACGCCTCCATCCCCCGCACCATCCCCCGTAGATTCACCCGCACGTTGCCCGGAATTTTCTCCTTGCCGAGAATGTCGCGAATCTTGCTGGTCACGCGCTGCAGATCTTCTCCCGTGGGCGTCACATAAATGTCGATCGCGCGCTGAATCTGATAGTGGTCGACCTCGGTCGGCGTCTGCACCTGTTTCACGCTGACCACATTATTCAGAACCGTCGTCGGCCGGCCTTCTCCCGCACACGCCCAGGACGGCTGACCACTGCCCAGCCGCGGCCCGCCCGTCGGGCCACAGTTCAGACTTGAACCGGAACTCGGATCGCGCAAAGGAATCTGCCCCAGGTCCGCCAGATTGTGAATCGCGGCCTGACCCTGCTCGAAGAACTGCACCGTCAGGTAATAGTCGTTGCCGCTCTTGCGATCGACCCAGTAGTTAGGAGCGATCATGTAATTGGAGTTGAGCGCGGTGATGACGTTATCCACCACATCCTTCTGCGATAGTCCCAACTCGCCCGCATGCACCCGGTCAACATCCAGTCGCAGCGCCGGATAGTTCATATCCTGCGGCACATACACCTGGCCCACCCCGTGGATCGCGCGAAATTCCGCAGCCAGATTTTCGGCGATGCCATGAATTTCTTCCAGATTGGGACTGCTCACCTGCACATCAATCGGAGCCGGCATGCCCGTGTTCAGAATCGCGTCGACCATGGAGCCGCTGGAAAAGAATGTTCGGATGTCGGGAAACTGGCTGGCCATGCGCTTTTGCACGCGGTCCATATACTCGAAACTGCTCAGGTGATGCGAGTCGTTCAACTGCACCTGAACCGTCGCGGTGTACGGGCCGGAATTCGTGGTGTAGAGCGACGAGAAATCGGGAACGACTCCGATGTTCGAAACGATCCTCTTCAAGTCTCTGCCTTCGATTTCGCCGCGAATCAGATCCTCCACCTTGGCGACGTATTGGTCCGTGACTTCGATCCGCGTTCCAGTCGGAACTTTCAGGTTGATGGTGAACTGCCCAGCATCAGTCTTCGGAAAGAACGCCAGCCCAAGCAGCGGATAAATCGCCAGGCTCGCCAAGAACACTCCGCCCAACGCCGCAACCGTAAGCCCAGGACGCTCCAAAGCACGCCTCACCCAGTGCTCGTAATAATCCAGTAGTTTCTGGAACATGCGGTTGAAACCTATATTGAATCGATCCCTCCACGAACGCTGGATCGCCGATCCAACCTGTTGTTCCTCGACCGCGTGTCCTGCGTCGTGCGGCACCGCCTTCAAATAGCGCGAGCAGAACAGCGGAATCACCGTCAGCGCCACCACAAAAGATGCCAGCAGCGACAGACAGAACGCCAGCGCCAAAGCGGAAAACAAAAACTTGGCTACGCCGAACAGAAACACGACCGGAAAGAAATCGACCACGTCGACCAGCGTCGCCGCAAGCACCGCCAGGCTTACTTCCTTTCCGCCCAACTCGGCCGCGACCATGGGCGAGGTTCCCATCTCCAGATGGCGGTAAATGTTTTCCAGCGAGATCACCGAATTATCGATCACGCGCGAGAACGCCAGCGCCATCCCTCCCAGGATCATGGTGTTGATGGTGCCGCCCATCAGCGCCAGGACCACGAACGCGGCTAGCGCCGACAGAGGAATTGAAAGCAGTACCGCCGAGGTGGCGCGCACGCTGCCGAGAAAAATCAGAATCATGAGAACGGTAAGGATCAGCCCCAGAAACCCCTCGTGCAGCACGGTGTCAATCGCTTCCTTGACGTAGACCGACTGGTCAAACACGATACTGGTCTTCATCTGCTGCGGAATGTCGTACAGATGTTTGATCAGTTCGCGAACTCCATCCACCACCGCAATCGTGTTGGTGTCGCCTCCCTGTTTCATGATCGGAATGTAGACCGACTTCTGCCCATCGATGCGCACCACGTTGGTCTGGATCCCGTGCGCATCTTCCGCCTTCCCGATATCGTTCACCGTCACCCAGGAATTTCCGTTCACCTTGAGCGGCAGCTTGCCCAGTTGCTCCATGTCGTCGACCAGGCTGTTCGAGTAAACGAAGAAATCGTAGGGCCCCATCTTCACGTCGCCCGCCGGCAGAATCAGATTCGAACTATTGACCGCGTTCACCACATCCATCGGGCTGAGCTGGCGCGACGACAACTTATAAGGGTCGACATACACCATGATCTGGCGGTAAGTACCGCCGAACACGCCCGGAATCTCGGCTCCGGGCACGACCGCGATCTGATTGCGAATCTGAAACTGGGCGTAATCGTGAAGCTGCGTCTCGTTCAGCCCTTCACCCTTCACCGTCACCAGCGCCACAGGCAAACTCGAAGCATCGAACTTCAAAACCACAGGAGGCAGCGTTCCCGGCGGCAAGCGCTTCAAATCCGCGAGCGCCAGATTCGACAACTCCGTCACATCCGCATCCGCACTCGTCCCGGGCTGGAAGTACACCTTGATGATGCTCACGCCCAGCAGCGATCGCGACTCCATGTGATCAACGCCCGAAGCCAGCGTGAAGAATCGCTCCAGCGGATCCGTGATGTCAGTCTCGACATCTTCCGGCGGCATCCCGGAATAAAACGTCGCCACCACCACCTCCGGCAGATTGATGGGCGGAAACAAATCCACCGGCATCCGCATCAAGCTGGTCGCCCCGATGACCAGCAGCAACAGGCAGATCACGACGATGAAATACGGATTGCGAATTGAAAATCCTGGCATAGACCTATCCCATCCCGTTGCTTCTGACCTGATTCACAACTTCTGTCGAATTTCTTCGTCTACTGCGCATTTCCCTCGTGATACTCCGGTACGGCCACGACCTGAGCATGAACCTTCGTCCCGGACTTCAGGCCGCTGTGATCGCTCACCACCACCTGCTCTCCTTCGCTCAATCCAGAAACGATTTCCGCGTCGCTGCTCGTCTGGATTCCAACTTCCACCGTACGTTCCTCAAGCGTCCCATTCGAGGGCACGACAAGAACCGTGGTCTTATCCCCCTCGTGATTCAGTGCTTGCACCGGCACCGACGGAATGTTTTCTCTTTGATCGAGGTGCAATTCAGCATCGGCATACAGACCGGGCAGCAAAACCCGCTGCGGATTGGCCACGTCGACTTCGGTGTGCATGGTGCGCGTCGACTCCTTCACGTCCACCGAGAACCGCGCGACCTTGCCGGGAAATATCTTGTTCAGAGAAGGCACGCGCACATCCACCGGATCGCCGATGTGGATGTACCGAACATAGGATTCCGGAACCGGAATCACCAGCCGGAACAGATCATCCTGAGAAAGTTTCACGATCGGAATCGCCTGCGTGCTCGACCCGGTTCCCGCCTGTACCAGCGTTCCCAGATTCGCGTAACGCTCGGTGACGATTCCGGGAAACGGCGCCGTTATTTTCGAGTAATCAAACAGACTCTGATCGTGCGACAGTTTCGCCCGCGCCACGGAAAGCTGGCTCTGCGCCGCTTCCAGAGCCGCCTGTCCCGCGTCCACCTGCGACGACGCCGCCAGATCTTTCCCCTGAGCGTCATCGACCTCCTGCTGCGCCACAATGCCCGGCTGGCTCTCAGACACTCCCTTCAAGCGGGTGTACTGAAGATGCAGTGCGTTGTACTGCGCCTGATCACGCTCCAGTTCGTGTCGTGCCCTCGAAACCTGATTCGTCGCATTCTTGATTTCCGCCTGATCTTCCTGCAGTTGCGCCTCTAACTCGGGGATCTCAAGAACCGCCATGACCTGGCCGGCTTTCACGTGAGTTCCGTAGTCGACCATCAGTTTCTTGACGTAGCCGGATTCCTTGGCATACACATCAATCTCCTGAAACGGCACCAACTCCGAAGAGAGCGTGATCTGCCGCCCAAGAGATTTTTTCGTCACCTTGGCCACGCCCACAGTAATCGTCGGACCACTGGCTTGAGCCTCCCGGTCTCCTGAACAGGAAGCTAGACCGACAGCGATCGCCACCACCATGGCTGCGAGCGTCGTCGAAATCGATCTCGCCGAGCTGTTAGTTTGCGTCATACCGGATTTGTTGCAGTTTTGAGTCATCGGGTTTTTGAACCCCTTCTTATTGAAGCTCTAGACGAACCTCATAGATCCTTGAGATCTGTCGTTCCCCGCGCAACCGGCGGCCTCGAATCGAGTCTCCGTTTCTACTTGCCTATGAACCAGAACGCCGAGATCTCTCACAAATACGAGATGCTCATTCCATGAACAAGGCAATATTCATTCTTAATGTCGAAATTTTGACGACGAGAAAATTCAGCAGGAGGGTGGAGGACGGTTATACAGGCTCAGTTCAAGAAGAAGGCTGGGCATGGGAGGCCCGGCTGGTGCGATGCGGGGATACGACGTGGGCGCCTCTAAAATAGTAGTGCGGACAACCAGAGGTATCCAGTTGGTCGAAGTCTTGGTCAAGCGCTGCCGGCTCTGCTCCGGCGACGAATGCCTGTGCACGGTGTGCGAAGAGTAAGCCGACAAACTCTGCGAAGAGCAATATCGAGTCGCCACACTGACCGTCAACGCAGCGACTGCGAGCAAAACAACGAACGCAGATAAACTCCTGCGCCATCGATTCTCGAAATTGGTCAGCGGTAACATTTCAGGCTGTTACTAACTCTTCGTCCTCTTCTTACGATACAAAACTAGGCGTCGGCAAACAAGGGACTACCCATGACCACGGTAACTTCGCATCCCTTTAGCTTAGATATCCATCCAGTCCGCTTGGTTGCACGAACGTGGGTGCACGCTCATGAGGCCGCCGATGACGGCTGCACTTCGGCCGGCTCTTCTGGAATCACCTCTGTCTGCAACACCGCCGGTTGATCGAATGGAGGCAGCGTCCCGAGCGGGCACTCCGGCGACAAGTACGCGAGCTTCTGCCGCATGATCTTTTTCGAATACTTCTGCATGTAGTGAACGATGGTCTCGATGCGGATCTTGATGCCGCCGGCCGGCTTGGTCGAATCCAGATCGCCGAACTTGAAGAACAGAGTTCCCGTCGCTTCCACAATTTTCTGGGTGGGAGTGTACGTGGGCTGGTCCATGCCGCACTCGTAACTGGAAAGCCGCACCACGCACGTAATCCACGGGCAACGCGCCGCGACTTTCGCACCCCACATGATTTCGTTGGTGTTGCTGCTGTAGGAGGAAGTCCAGACATCCTGAATGTCAAACGGACTCTTGATCCTTCCCGCTTTCAAATCGGCTTCAAACAGCCAGTTCATCAGGTCTTCATCGCCGGGCAGGTACTGCAGCCACAGAATCGGATATCCGTGCGCCTGCAGGTCGCCTTCAATCTCATGCCCGATCCCGGTGTCCATGTGATAAGGACGCGCCAGCACCAGAATGCAGGGTTTCTGATTCGTCGCGCACCAGGTCAGGATGTCGCGGCTCTGTTGCCGGGCTTTGTCGGTGAAGGCATCGAGGGCCGCGAATCCGGCCTTCACCGCGCGCTCGGTCTCTTCCAGTTCCAAATTAAAAACATCTTTAAGCGAAGTGTGAAGCTGCTCGGTCACCATGTGCCGGTCGCCGAGGCTGACGAACGGCGAAGAATAAACGATGCCGGCCTCGCCAAAAACATCACGCTCCTTGAGAAATCCCGCCTTGATGTTTTCCGGCCCCGCCATCACGCGCGTGCAAGTCACCGTATCGACCACATGCCCGTAGAGAATCGAAGGCAGCGAGTGAATCATCGGGCTCAACAGCACGTTGATCTTCTTCTTTTGCCCAAACACCAGTTCCCCGTAGTGCCCGCTGATACACTTCACCGGATAGCAGCAATCCACCGTACCGCGGCCTTTGCCAAACTCGCGCCCCTGCTCTTCAGAAGTGTCGGAGCTGAAAACGATGTTCTCCGACTCAATGCCGATGTCCCTCAGGAAGCCCACCCAGAACTGATGAGTCGTCCAGACATTCAGCACCTTCGGAATTCCGACCCGCACCTGCGACCGGTCTTTAGTCTGCGGTAGCGACGCGACGGAACGCTTCTTTGCGGACCAGATCGGCAACGTTGGGAAACGCATTCTTGGTTTTCTCCATCCCAATCTTGATGACTTTCATTTCATTCAAATCTTCCACCAACCCCTTGGGGCAAGAGTTGTTCACAATCACCCGCTCCCAACCTTTTTCCAGCGGAACCTTGCTCCACTCCCGGCCTTTTCCGCCGTCCAGTTCCACGTCGATGAAACTGCGCTGGCACGTCACCGGGCACCAGTGACAGACAGTATCGACGGAGGTCGCTGTCTTATAGGTCAGTCTTTCGATAGCATCAAACCCGCGGAACTTGCTCTGCCCGCCCGCGTCCCACCAATCCAGCGCGACCAGCGCCGCGCCAATCGCGCCCGCTTCGCCCGAGTAAGGATGCACTACCACATCGGCATCCGGAACTTTTTTCAGAATGAAGTCGACCTGCGTCTTCACCACGGCAAGGTTCTTGTGCGTCCCGCCCTGCAGAATATATTTCTTGCCGACCGAGGTCAGATTGTTCAGACCTCCGGCGTAAATCCAAACATTCAGCGGGAGAATCGCGCACAGCCCAGCCAGAATTTCTTCCGCCTGCCAGCCTTTGCGCTGTTGATTAACGATGTCGCTCTGCAGAAATACTCCGCAACCCATCGAGAGTTGCGGCATGGACTGCGCCTTGAAGGCACGATCGGCCATTTCGCTCATCGGAATGCTGAAGCGCTCGGCAATCCCCTGAAGAAACGCTCCGTTGCCCGAAGAGCACTGCGAGTTCAGGCGAAAATCCGTCACCGCCCCGTTGTTGAGGAGCATGATCTTTACGTCGACTCCACCCACATCGCAAATGCAATCCGCGTCGGGAAAATAGTGCAGGCCGGCGCTGGCGTGAGCGATGGTCTCAACCACGGGACAATCCGCACCGAGAATATCTTTCAGCAAATCCTTGCCGTAGCCCGTGATGGCCAGGCCAAGTATTTCTCCGTCGCCAACTGCTTCCTGAACTTGCCGGAACAAACTCTTGGCGTCATCGATGGGATTCCCGCGGCTCAGCGCGTAGCAGGAAAACAGCAATTCTTTATCCGGCGACATGCACAC
>Ga0210395_10004894_pt1 | contig 10284 bp, 10 predicted proteins | sample IncBWH4OmetaG_FD_150861 | JGI IMG/M metagenome (GOLD analysis project Ga0210395, IMG submission 150861) | Forest soil microbial communities from Barre Woods Harvard Forest LTER site, Petersham, Massachusetts, United States - Inc-BW-H-4-O ...
GCGCCGGCGGCTGACTGGTCCCCGAGACCCGCCCGTGCTAACCATCGGCGACGTGCTGACGCCCTTTGCTCTGAGCAGCCACGGCATCGACGACGTGATCTTCCACGTTTCGAGCGCCCTCGAAATCCCGGTGCTGATCCTCGCGCTGCTCGCCCTTGCGCTGGTGATCTACGAGCTCGGAAGCTTCGGGATCGAGCTGCTCGGCCGCCGCCGACGGAGCTTCAACAACCTGTCGGCCGGGGCCGAGCGAGCGCGCGCGGCGGTGCTCGGAGGGGATCGGGGCGCCGCCGCCGGAGCGGTCGACACCGTCGCCTTGAGCGCCCCCATGGCGACCACCGCCAGGTTCATCGTCGAGCATGCCCGCACTCCCGGGAGTGACCACGAGCTCAACAAGGCGTTGGCCGACTTCGATTTCGACTCCCAGCGGAGGCTGGGGCGCACGCGGATGCTGGTTCGCGCCGGTCCGGCGCTGGGGCTGATGGGCACCCTGATCCCGCTTTCCCCGGCACTGACCGGCCTGGCCAACGGCGATACCTCGGAGCTCAGCCGCGACCTTCGCGTAGCCTTCAGCGTCACGGTCGTCGGGCTGCTGATCGGAGCCGTGGCGTTTGCGATCTCGCTGTCGCGCGATCGCATGTATGGGCAAGATCTCTCCGATCTCCAGTACCTCGCGGCGGTCGTCAGCGATCCCCGCTCGGACCCAGACGCAACATGATCTCGGTGACCCCCCACTCCCGTAGCCGCGAGGACCGCGCCGGGGATCCGCTCGACGGGCTCGTGAACCTGTTCGACCTCGGGATCGTGCTATCGGTGGCGTTCCTGCTCGCGGCCCTCTCATCGCTGCACCTGGGATCGACGATCACGCGCCACGGGCTGCACGCGACGACCGCCAGAGTGATTCAGATCCAGCCCGGCCAGCGGGTTGCACCGCTGCCCAAGCCGGGCGCACGGACGATCGGCCGCGGCACTCAGGCCGGCGTCGTGTACCGACTCGCCAACGGACAGCTCGTATACGTCCAGAACGCGCCGCATCGCAAGCAACCTTGAGATGGGTTTTCTCTGGCACGAAGTCCGGGCCGCGATCCCCCTGATCTTCAGCAGTGATGACTACATCCTGAGCGTCGCCTGGGTGACGATCAAGGTCGCCCTGGTATCGACCGCGATCGCCCTCGTGATCGGACTGCCGATCGGACTGACGATCGGACTAGGCCGATTTCGCGGCCGACGCGCGCTGCACATCCTCGCCAACGCGAGCCTCGCGCTACCGCCGATCATCGCCGGACTCGTCGTGCTGCTGCTTGTCCAGCCGGCCGGGGCGTTCGGTTCGCTCCACATCGCGTACACCCTTTCGGCCGTGTATGTCGCGCAGACGGTCCTCGCGCTCCCGTATATCGTCGCGCTCACGCCGGCGGCGATCCAGGGCCTGCCGCCCCAGCTGATCGCCCAGGCTCGAGCGTTCGGCGCCGGACGGGTCCAGCTCTCGCTGCTGGCCCTCCGCGAGGCGAAGATCGGCGTGCTGGCCGCGGTCATCGCGGCGTTCGGCGGCGCGCTCGCCGAGGTCGGCGCGGTGGTGATCGTCGGCGGCAACATCCAGAACTACGACCAGACGCTGGCGAGCGCGATCCTCCAGCAGATCAACGATTACGCCGACTACCCGTACGCGGTCGGCCTCGGCCTCGTCCTCTCGGCGCTGATCCTGGTGCTGATCGGGCTCCTGACCGTGCTCCAGCAGCGGACCAGCGGCATCCACCTGCGGTTCCGGGTCGGCTGAGATGGGCTTGCTGTGGTCCGAACTGCGTGACGCCGTGCCGCTGATCTTTCACGGCAACCCCTATCTACTGAGCGTGATCTGGTTCACCGTCCAGGTGGCACTGATCGCGACCGCCACGGCGGCCGTGATCGGACTGCCGATCGGGCTGACGATCGGCCTTGGCCGGTTCCGGGGCAGGGCTACGCTGCAGGCGATCGCGAACGCGACCCTCGGCCTACCGCCGGTGCTGGTGGGGTTGTTCCTGTTCTTGATCCTGGTACCCGAGGGTCCGCTCGGCGGGCTGCACCTCACGGTGACCCGCCGAGCGGTGTTCATCGCCCAGGCGATCCTGGCGCTTCCCTACGTGATCGCGTTGAGCGCCGCGGCGGTCCAGGGCCTCGGATCCGGATTGATCGATCAGGCTCGGTTGCTCGGAGCGGGCCGCCTGCAGCTCTATGTCCTCGCGCTGCGCGAGGCGAGGATCGGCGTGATCGCGGCGTTGATCGCGGCACTCGGGACCGCGCTGTCGGAGGTGGGGGCAATCGTGATCGTCGGCGGCAACGTCTACGGCTATGACCAGACGCTCGCCAGCGCGGCGCTGTACGAGGCCAACGCCGCGCGTTACGCCGATGCGGTCGCGATCGGGATCGTGCTGACCGGCGTGATCCTGGCGATGATGGGCGGGCTCGGCTTCCTCCAGCATCAGGGCGGTGGCATCCGCCTCCGCCCCCGGGCCGAGACGTGAGCGGAGCCGATCCCGCCGGCCCGGTCCTGCTCGCCTGCGAGCGCCTCAGCGTGCGCCGGGGCGAGCGTGACGTCGTCCGCGATGTCACCCTCGAGCTGCATCAGGGAGAGCTGGTCGCGCTGCTGGGTCCGAACGGGGCCGGCAAGAGCACGCTGCTCGACGCGCTCGCGGGAGCCCTCGCGCCCGCGCACGGTACGGTCCAGCGCCGCGGTCGAGTCGCGATCGCGTTGCAGTCCGCCGATCTCGCGCGACGCACGGTGCTCCAGAACGTGATGCTGGCGCTCGCCTGGTGGGGAGTCCCGCGATCCGAGCGCCCGGGCCGGGCCCGCGACGCGCTCGCGACGATGGGGGCCACCCACCTCGTCCGCCGCGCCGCGAACACGCTGTCGGGCGGCGAGCGCCGCCGCGTTCACCTCGCGCGGGCGCTCGCAGTCGCGCCCGACATTCTGCTGCTCGACGAGCCATTCGCCGGGCTCGATGCCGAGACGCGCGCCAACCTGCTCGAGGACGCGGTCTCGGCGCTGCGCTCGGACCGCCGCGCGACGCTCGTCGTCGTCCATGACCGGGCCGAGGCATGGGCGCTGGCCGACCGGCTGCTGATCCTGATCGACGGCCGGCTCGTCGCGACCGGGCCGCCGCGCGAGTTGCTCGCCCAGCCCCCGAGCGTCACCGTCGCCCGGTTCCTCGGGTTCGACGGAGAGCTCAACGAGGGCCACCAGACGCTGCTCACGAGACCGTCCCACGTGGCGCTCGATCCCGCAGGGCCGCTGCGGGCACGGGTGACGCGCGCGGTCGGGCTCGAGGACGGCGTCCGGCTCGAGCTCGAGCTCGACAACGGGCGCCTGTACACGGTCGCGCCGTTGCCGGCGCCGGTGCTCGGGGACTCGGTCCGCGTCGCCGTCCACGGTGGCGCGCGCTTCCCGCGCGCCGACGCCGCCTCGGACCAGGCCGCGGCCGTGAGCCTGAGCTAGTCGAATAGACTTGCCGACCCGATCATGGCCCGCGGTCTTCTGATCATCGACATCCAGCGCGACTACTTCCCCGGCTGCGCCTACCCGCTGATCGAGCCGGCTGCGGCCGCGACCGCCGCGCGGCGGCTGCTGGAGGAGTTCCGCGCCAGCGGCGAGCCGGTGATCCATCTCAAGCACCTGTCGAGTCCGGATGACCCGTTTCTACGTCCTGGCACAGAGGGCGCCGAGATCCATCCCCTGGTGGCCCCGGTCGAGGGCGAGACGGTGATCGAGAAGCACAGCCCGAACGGATTCATCGAGACCAACCTCGCCGAGCAGCTTCGCGCCGGCGGCGTCGACGACCTGGTGGTCGCCGGGATGATGAGCAGCATGTGCGTCGATGCGACCGTCCGCGCGGCGGTCGACCAGGGGTTCAACGCGACCGTGGTGCAGGACGCGTGCGCGGCGCCCGACCTCGAGTTCGAGGGCACGCGCGTCCCCGGTTCCGAAGTGCACGCGGCGTTCATGGCCGCGCTCGCGCAGGGTTACGCGCGCGTGGTCGACGCCGACACGCTGCTCACCGGCTAGTTACGGGGATTGACAGCCAGTCCGAATCGGTGGAGTATCAACACTCGGGGGATGTGCCGCGGTCCAGCCTAGGAGGCGACTCATGCAGCAGGCCGACGGGATCGGTGTGGCGGACGTCCAAGCCGTCTATGACGGCGCCGAGGGCGATTTGTGGGAGCTGGTGATGGGCGAGCAGATCCATATCGGCGGCATGAGCGCGTCGATGGATCTCGCCGAACGCGCGAGCATCGCGGCCGGCAGCGAGGGGGCGGACCTCTGCTGCTGCAACGGTGCCGGGATGCGATTTCTGGTCCGCTTTCGCGACGTCGGGCATATGACCGGGGTCGACGTCACCGAGCGGATCGTGCGGCGCGGGCGCGCCCGCACGGACGAGGAGGGCCTGTCGGACCGGATCGAGTTCATCAATGCCGACGCGACCGAAACCGGGTTGCCCGACGCGGGCGTCGACTTCGTCTGGGGAGAGGACGCCTGGTGCTACGTCGGCGACAAGGGGGCGTTGATCGCCGAGGCGGCTCGAATCGTCCGTCCCGGGGGCACGATCGCCTTCACCGACTGGCTCGCGGGGCCCGTCCCGATGAGCTCGGAGGACGCGGACCGCTACCTACGGTTCATGAAGTTCCCCAACATCCTCGACGTCGACGACTACCGGGCGTTGCTCGAGGAGAGCGGCTGCGCGGTGCAGACGGCCGAGGACACGGGGCGGTTCCCCTCACACGTCGACCTGTATCTGAAGATGCTCAACATGCAACTGACCTATGACGCGTTGAAGTTGATCGGTTTCGACGTCGATTTGATGCAGACCATGGGCGGCGAGATGGCGTTCATCCAGCAGCTCGCGGACGAGCACAAGATTTGTCAGGGGCGGTTCATCGCCACCAGAAACTGAGAGCGCGGCCCCCGGCCCGGCGGTCATCAGCTGACGATCGCGTACGCGGGCTGGCGCGGATCGGCGCCCGCGCGGAGAAAGCCGCTCGAGGCGTCGCTGAAAATCGCCTCCACGGCCGCCGCGTCACGCGTGAACTGAGGCCAGTGCCGGACGTCGTGGCCGCGGGCCTCGAGCTCGGACGCCAGCTCGGGTCCGAAGCGATCCTCCACCGCCACGCGGCCCGGCAGGTACTCGAACGGCGAGAACGAGTTCGGAAAGCTCCAGGTCGAGAAACGCGGCGCATCGATCGCCTCCTGGATGTCGAGGCCGAAGTGAAACACGCCGAGGAACACCTGGAGCATCGCCTGCACCTGCATGTCGCCGCCGGGGCAGCCGAAGACGAACACCGAACCGTCATCGCGGATCGCCATCGCTGGGTTCGGGGTCAGGCGAGGCCGCTTGCCCGGGGCGACGCCGGATGGATGGCGCGGGTCGGGCCGTGACTGTACGCCCCGCTCGGACGGGACCAGTCCCGTTCCCGGGATCACGGGCGAGCTCGTGGAGCCGTCCGAGGGCACGGCCGAGAAGACGTTGCCCCAGCGATCGATCGCACACACATAGGAGGTGTCCAGCGCGGGCCGGCCACCACCATCGGATCCGGTGACGGCGGGGGCTGCGGTCTCCGGCGCGGCGCCGATCGGTTCGGGCAGCCCCGGGTGGGCACGTTCAGGATCGATCGCCGCCAGGCGCGCGTCAATGTGGCGGTCCGACAGGAGCTCCTCGACCCCGACATCGACGAAACGCGGATCGCCGTAGCGGTACTCGCGGTCCGCGAAGGCGCCCTTGAGGACCTCGAGCACGAGGTGGGCGTAGCTCGACTGATCGCGCCCGAGTCCGTCGAGCCCGGCCCGCTCGAGCGTCAGCAGCGCCTGCGCGAGCACCGGCCCCTGGCACCACGGTCCACAGGTCACGATCTCGAAGTCGCGCCAGCGGACCCTGATCGGAGGCTCGTAACGGGAGCGGAAGGCAGCCAGATCGGTCCGGGATAAGTAACCGCCGTGCTGCTCGTGGTAGCTCACGATCCGCTCGGCGATCTCGCCGCAGTAGAAGGCCGCACGGGCCGCTTCGAGCCCCGCTACCCGTCCCCGGCGCGCACCCGCCCGCTCCTCGTCGGCCATGTACTGAAGCGTGGCGGCGAGGTCGCTCTGGACGAACCGATCGCCCGGCTGCGGCGGCGCGCCGCCCGGGAGAAAGATCGCAGCGCTCGACGGCCAGCGGCGGTAGTCGTCGGCGTCCTCGGCGATGTTGTCAGCCAGGTGCTCGTAGACCGCGAACCCGTCGCGGGCATAGCGAGTCGCCTCGGCGGCGACGTCGGCGAAGCCCATCGTCCCGTAGTCGCGCAACGCCGTGATCCATGCGTCGGGCGCCGCGGGGACGACCGTGTGCAGGATCCCCGGCGGGATCTCGCCGCCGTGCTCGCGCATGAACAGGTCCGCGGGGAAGTTCGCCGGCCAGTGGCCCAAACCGGCGATCGTCCGCAGCTCGCCCGCGCCGGTCCGGATCATGATCGGCGCCACCCCGGCGACGTTGACCTCGTTGGCATGCAGGACGCCGAGCGCGATCCCGGCCGCGCACCCGGCGTCGACGGCGTTGCCCCCGGCCTCGAGGATCGCGTAGCCGGCTGCGGACGCGAGGTAGTGGCCCGACGAGATCGCGTGTCGCCGGCCGTACAGGGTCGGACGCCGCGAGTCGGCGATCGAGCGAGCCGCGGTCATCCCGTGCGACGGCACCTCAGGCGAGCTCGGCGAGGACGGCGCACAAGCGCTCCGCCTCCTCGGGCGTCGTGTAGTGCAGGTAGCCGGCGCGCACCGCTCCGCCCGATTCCTCGAGTCCGAGCGCGGTCATCACGTTGAGCGCGTAGTAGTTGCCGTCGTAGGTGAAGATCCCCCGTTCGCCGAGCGCCGCGCTGAGGTCTCGCGCCGTCCAGCCGTCGAGGTTGAAGCACAGCGTCGGCGTCCGCTCGCCGGCGCGCGCCGGGTCGGCGATCCCGTACAGCCGCAGACCCCGAATCTGTGCCAACCGCGCGAGCGTGTGGCGCGTCAGCGCCGCCTCGTGCTCCTCGATCCGCGCGAACGCACTGTCGAGACGGGTGGCACGATCGTGGCCGGCCCCGAGCGACTCGAGGTACTGCACCGCCGCGATGAAACCGGCCAGCGCCTCGTGGCTCAGGGTGCCCGTCTCGAAGCGGTGGCCGAGCGGGCGGTCGGCCGCCGGGCGGACGCGGTCGGCGGGCAGCGACGCGGCCAGCGCCTGCCGGACCGCGGCGACCCCGAGGTGCGGACCGAAGTACTTGTACGCCGACGTCAGCACGACGTCGGCGTCGAGCGCCGCCCGGTTGATCCGGCGGTGCGGCGCGAAATGGACGCCGTCGAGCCACAGCAGGGCCCCGGCCCCGTGGGCGAGGGCGGCGACGCGGCCGATATCCGGCACCGACCCGACCGCGTTTGACGCGAGCGTGCACGCGACCACCCGCGTCCGCGACGAGACCAGCCCCTCGAGCGCATCCAGTTGCAGCGTGGCGTCACGCGGGTCAAGCGGTGCCGTGCGGGCCACCAGCCCGTTGTCGGCGGCGATCAGCAGCCACGGCGACACGTTCGCGTCGTGATCGAGTTCGGTGACGATGATCTCGTCCCCCGGCGCGAGCGTCCGCGCCAGGGCGTGCGCGAGCAGGAAGTTGATTGTGGTCGTGTTGGCACCGAACACCACCTCCTCGGACGAGCATCCGAGGAAGTCCGCCGCGACCGCCCGGGCGTCCTCGATCAGCCGGTCCGTTTCCTGCGAGGTGACGAACGGGCCGCCGCAGTTGGAGTTGGCGTCGCGCAGGTAGCCCGCGACCGCGTCGATCACCGACTCGGGCGCCTGCGAACCGCCCGGACCGTCGAGGTAGATCGCCGGCGCAGCGCCCACCCGCCGCGCGAGCGCGGGGAACCTGCCGCGCAGGGCGTGAACGTCGAGCGCCGTCTCGCCGGTTGCAGTCACGGGCGGCAGTAAACCACGAGCGGCTAGCGCTAGGCGCGAACGGCCTCGATCACGCTCAGCGGACCGATGGTCGGAATCGTCCGCGTGTGGCGGAGCCCGGCGGCGGCGAACAGCTGCCCGTACTCGGCCTCCGTGCGCTCGCGGCCGGAGGCGACGACGAGCATCATCAGGTCGTAGAACTTGGCCGGCGGGCCGCCCGGGCCGGGATCGACGACCATCTCGATCACCAGTACCCGTCCGCGATCGTTCATCGCCGCTCGGCAGTTGCGAAGGATCGCGGTCGCCTGCTCGTCGGTCCAGTCGTGCAGCGCCCGCTTGAGCATGTAGACGTGGCCGCCGGCGGGGACGGCCTTGAACATGTCTCCCGCCACCACCACGCAACGATCGGCGACGCCCTGCGCCCGCAGCGCCTCGCCCGCGCCCGAGACCACCTGCGGGAGATCGAACAGGATGCCGGTCGTACCCGGTGCCGCGGCCAGGATCTTGGCGATCAGCGTTCCGTGCCCGCCGGCGACATCGACGATCGTCTCGCCGGCGCCGAATTCGTAGGCGTCGATCACCCCTTCCGCATCTCTGCCGGAGTGGCTCGACATCGCATCGTTGAAGCTCGCGGCCGCGTTGGCGTCCTGTGCGATGTACTCGAACAGCGGCCTGCCGTGCGCGAGATCGAAGGCGGGGGTCCCGGTGCGCAGCGCCGGCACGAGCTGCTCCCACGAGCGCTGCAGGAACGGCTGCCCGATGTAGAGCGCGTACGCGTGGACCGTCCCGCCGGGACCCTCGCGCCGCAATGCCTCGCCGAGCTCGGTCTGCGTGTAGCGGCCGTCCTCGAGGCGCCGGAAGATGTCGCGGCTGGCAAGCGCGCGCAGCAGGCGATACAGCAGTTGCGGACGGGTGCCGGTTACGGCGGCGAGGTCCTCAACGGTCCGGGGCTCGTCGGCGAGCAAGTCGGCAATCCCGAGCTCAGCGGCGGCGCAGATCGCACGCGTCAGCTCGAACGAGTAGAGCAGCTCGAGCAGCGCCGTGTTCGCCGCGGCACGCCGGCTTGGGTCTGACGGGCCGTCCGTAGCGTTGTCCCGGCCCGTGTCCACGTCACTACCTTATCCCTGGCCACGAGGGCGACTTGGCGGTATGCTCGGCCCTTGAGCTGGTCAGGCGACGGCCTCGACAGCGGCGCGCAGAGCGGCGAGATCACGCGCGCCGAACACGACGCGATTGCGCGTCGCAACGTAGACGAGGTCAAGGTCTACGCCGGCCAGCGCGATCTTGCGCGTCAGGTCGGCGAGCACCCCTGGGCGGTCCTCGACGTCGACTACGACGACCTCGCGCTCGCGTGTGACAGCGAGCTGCGAAATCGCCAGCGAATGCTTCGCTGCCTCGGGGTGCGGGACGAGGATGTGGAGTTCGGCTCGCTCGCCTGATCCGATACACGTGGCAGCCGCGATGTTGACGCCCGCGTCGCTGATCGCGGCGGCCACCCCGGCGAGTGACCCGGGACTGTTCTCGATCTCGATCACCAAGTCGTACGCCATGAGCCTCCCTTGGGCCTCGGCGGCAACGGCAGCCTACTACGCGGTTCGGTTCGCGACTTGGAGTCAGAATGCGGCCGTGGCGCCCACTTTTTGACTCCAAGTGGTCGGGTCAGGTCTTGCCGAGTGGCCGGGTCAGGTCTTGCCAAGTGGCCGGGTCAGGTCTTGCCGAGTGGCCGGGTCAGGTCTTGCCGGACGGCTGCTGGCAACCGGAGCGGTCCGGCTGGGAGGTCGGCGCGCTGCCCAGACACTCCATCCGCCGGGCCTGCCTGACGTGGATCGGCGTGGCCCACTTGCCGGCCCTCTGATCCCAGCCCTGGAGCAGCCCGTCGTCGAGCGTTTTGGAGGGCGGCACGACGACGTCCTGCTCGTGCCCCGGCGCCGGGCAGAAGGCGCTGTTGGGCGAGCAGGGTTCGAGCTGAAGGTCGCTGTGCTCGATCTGGTTCGCGCGCAGCTCGAGCACCTGGTTGCCGCCGTACAGCGGCGGCTGCGCGTAAAAGCCGGTCAGCAGCCGCACAGTCGGAGTCTGCGTCAGCGCGAAGCTCTGGACCTGATATCCGGCCAGCGGGTCGGCGGCCTCGCCCGGGAGTGAGTTCTCGAGGCGGACCTTCTTGAGGTACAGGGCATCCCGGAGCGCGACCGCCGCCTGCGGGAACCCGTTCGTCGCCAGCTCGGGCGGATCGGGGGTCATCGAGATCAGCTGGTAGTGATCGCCCGCCCAGTCGATCGCGAACGGCAGCAGCTCCTGATGCGCGTCTGGAATCTCGTAGCCGGCGATGATCTCCCGCGTGCCGTCGTCGTTGTAATCGAATGCCTGCGGT
>Ga0210395_10004896_pt1 | contig 10283 bp, 2 predicted proteins | sample IncBWH4OmetaG_FD_150861 | JGI IMG/M metagenome (GOLD analysis project Ga0210395, IMG submission 150861) | Forest soil microbial communities from Barre Woods Harvard Forest LTER site, Petersham, Massachusetts, United States - Inc-BW-H-4-O ...
GCCGTCTAGTTTGCCAAAGCCCATGACTCCTACGTTGATAGAGGAACCGGGGATCTCAATGAGCGGGCTGCAGGACGAGGTCGCGCTGTTGCTATTAACTGTTCCGCAGGTATGCGTGCCGGGTGTCCTGTCGTAGTCCTGCACGTTGCGGGAGAAGTAAAGCACAACACCTGGATCGACCAGAAGTGTGACGTTGGAAGGCATCGACAACGGTCCGCTGAGGAACGCGTTGTTGCCTGAACTGCTAACCGAAAGTTCGACAGCTTGGCCAGTACCAGAGCAGGCGTTGAGAGCCGCCTGAATGCGTGCTCCGTCCGGGTTGGTTACCGTGGCGTCGACAGAGGTTGGAATATCGTTGTTGACGCTTTGGAGGGAGGCGGTGAGCTGTTGACAGACTGCGGGGAAGGATGGCTCGGTAACAGTGCGTGTATCGCCAGTGGCCACCGCGGGAGCCTGCGACGACGGCACGATGTGAAGGTAGCCATTTGTGAAACTGAAGGTGTAATTGGAGGCCGAGAGCGAACCGGTAGAAACGGAGATCGGGAACACACCGGCGGTCGTAGAGTTCGCAGCAGTGCCGGTGAGCACTGGCGAGCCTGTGGTAGCGGTCGATTGTGTGTCGCCGTTCACGAAACCTGTAATCGTCGCACTATAGGTGGGAATTGGAGAGCCAATAGCTATCGTGTAGCTATTGGCAATGACCTGCAGGATAGCGCGCGCGACGTTGACGAACGCGCCGCTTGAGACGCTAGCTGCGTAAGTAGAGTCTCCGCCGTAATGTGCAGTGATGGACTGAGCACCGGCGCCCACGCCACCTAGCGAGTAGTTGCATGCTCCACCAGAAAGTGTGCAAGTGCCAACGATCGTCGACCCGGAATAGAAGCTGATCGTTCCCGTAGGGGTTGTGCTTCCGGACTGTGGGACAACAGTCGCGGTACCTGTTACTGTGCCACCATAAGTAAGGGTCGGGTTCGTCACCGTGAGAGTTGTCGCGGTTTGAGCCAATGGCGCCGCAGGCACAGTGATTGTGACCGGAGTTGAAGTGCTTCCATTGAAGTTCGCGTCGCCGCCGTAGACCATCGCGATCTGGTGTGTACCGGCGCTAAGTGAGGCCGTGGTGAAGTAAGCTTCGCCGCTCGCATCGAGTGAGCCCGATTGCAGCACGGTTGAACCGTCGAAGAACTGATACGTGCCCGTGGGAATCAGGCCGGCACCCGGCGTTTGTGGCCTTCCCAGAATCGTGACGCTTGACCCATACGAGTTGAGGGTGATGTTCCCCGTGGCTGCGAAGTTGTTCACTGCGTTCGAGAGCGCAGTCACAGGATTCCAGTTGGCTGTGAAATTCGGATATGTCTGGTTTGGAACTGTGGTCGACAGGAACGTCACGGGATAGTATTGCGCCGCTTCCGCTGCAGTCAGATGGGTCTTGATGCTGTTGCTGTTCTCAAGCGTGCCTGGATCTTGTGAGGTGGTCTCTCGGGTGCCAGTGACACCCGCACCTATGTTGCCGGCGGTCGGAGTCACTACGTACTGCGGGGTTCCGGTGTAGCCAGGAATGTCCGCTGAGTTCTCATAGAAGAGGCCCGACGGATAGGGCGCGGTGCCGGGAGCGGGGTCTGTGTAGGCCTGCGTGTTGAACTCAGCATAGGTTGATGTCGGCAGGTTCGTATCACCCTGGAACTCAATCCAACCGATGGGATTCACCTGATCAACGAAAGAGTTCAGCATGATCCAGGTCGAATATGGCCCATACGGACGACCGAAGTACAGGTTCGTCATCCCAGTGCTCTGCGACAGGAACGTGCAAGTGTTGCAGATGTACCCGCTCAGGTAGTCGTTGGCACTGCTGGTCGCGAACTTCTTGTTCTGCGCCTCGATGGTCTCGGTTCCCGTGGCCGAAGTGCCGTGCCAGGTTGTGAAGAAGTTCGCGTGGTCGAAGACCATGGCAGCATCGCCGAAGACATAGTCCACGTCCCCCGTGATTGTGCCCTGCCACATATACTGGCGTGCCGGAGTGCACGTACTTCCGCATCCCTGGCTGCCGGCGAAGAGCGTGTCTTGCTGGCTGATGAGATTGACGTTGTTCAGCATCGCCTGATCAGCTTCCATCCAGAGCGCCAGCGCCTGCGAATTGCACTGCGTGCCGGAGTTGTAGAGGGCAGCTAACGTTTGCGGCGCGCCCGTGTTGGCGCAGGTTCCGCTTTGGGTCGAGTACGTGCTCGTCGTGAAGTTGTCAGTGTTATAGGTGTTCTGAACCGTCAGGTACTCAGCGTAGAAATTGTTGGGCGTGAACTGCGCATTGCCAGGTGTCGACTGGTTGCCGATATATGCGCTCCGGGTCACGTCAAGCGTTGACGAGCCCTGATCTCCACTAGCGCTCGCATTACCGGGACCGCTACCCGGATAGACAAACGGCGAGGAAAAGGCGCCGTCTTCGGCAGTGAGCACGACTTGAGAGGCATTGCCGCCCAAACCGCGGAGCGACACGTTGGGGTAACTGATTGCATTTTGACCGCTGTACGTTCCGGGCTTGAGGTAGATTGTGCCGCCAGTCGTGGGCAGCGCTGCCAGTGCCGCCGAAAGCGTGGTGAAGTTGCCGGTTCCGTCGGCAGCGACGACGTTCGTGGTCGCTCCCGCAACCGCGGTCGCATTCGCCTTGGTTACCGTGAAACTTGCAACAGTTGCTGTCGAACTCGCGTAGTCAATTGAGTCGTTCGGATAGAAGGTGACACCGAGCGTGTACGAACCGATCGCGAGATAGCTGGATGCGTCTACCGAAACGGCAGAACTGCCGGATGGTGTGACTGTGTAGACGAAGGTCCCCGGCACTGCCGGCACAGCAACAGCGTTGAGCACGTTGCCAAGCGATTGGCTGACCTGCTCCGTGGTCGACGCCGGCGTCCAGTTCACCGAAGTTGCGATTTGGGCGATCGAGAAGCTTTGGGGTGCGCCAGAGTTGGATCCAGTGAAGCTACCGTTGGTTGCGTACACGGCGGAGATCGTGTGAGTGCCGACGGTGAGTCCGGAGATCGTCACCGTCGCAACACCGTTGGCTCCGCTCGGGACGAGCGAATAGTTTGTCGCGGTGGAGTCTACGGTGACAGCAACAGTACCGCCAGGCGCCGTTGCCCCAGAGGCGGGTGTGATCGTAATCGTGAAGCTGGCTTCGATTCCAGATGGAGCGTAGATGGGGAAGGTCGGCGTCGGACCGCTGATCGCAGTCGTAGTCGCAATCGCATTTCCCTGAAGAGTGCCGATCAAGCTGAAACTGCCAACAGTAGATGCCGCGGGGAGATAGGAAAGCTGATCGGTTACGGTGCCGGTGCCGGCACCGACCAGCGTGGCGGAGAAGGTGCAGCTCTGCCCCGCAGACAGCGCTCCCAGAACGCTGGAGGTGAAGGAACATCCGCTGGAACTGCCTCCAACGACGTTGAAGTTCGTTGTATTGGTCACCGGATTGGATCCAGTGATCGGCTGGTTGCCAGCATTACCTAACGAGCCGTTGAAGACGATGGATTCGTTCGTACCGAAGTTGAACGAACCCGCGCCGCGCACTACCTGGGTAATGCTGCTGTTGTTGGCGTCAGAGATGTACAGATTGCCCTTCCCGTCGACAGCGAGGCCGTTGGGCTGGCTGAGGCCAGTGAAGACTGGGACAGATTGCAGGCCGCTTGCTGGCAACTCGAGCACGGACCCAGAGATCTGGTCCTGAACATAAACGTCACCAGCAGGATCGACAGCGACCGCGACGGGCGTAACACCTGAGAGCAGCGTTGTTGGGGACGCATATCCTCCAGAAACAGTGGGCGCCATTCTGTAGACGGCGCCGGCACTCTTGTCTGCTACGTAGACGTTGCCGGCACTATCGACTGCCAAGGACACCGGGTTTGAAAATCCTGTTCCGACGATTGTCTCGGACTCTGGACTACCTGTTGCAAGCGACAGCCGATATACCGCATTCGTGGCGGCCGATCCCTGATAGTCGGCTACGTACACGCTACCCGAGTTATCGACAGCTACGGCTTGCGGCACTGGCGACCCGGCGTTAAGAGTCGTATACGGGATGGATGTCGGAGTAAATGTTGCCGGGGCACCAGGAGAGACAGGAGGGCCAGTGACTTTGAGTTCCTGTATCGATGGAGTTCCAGCGCCAACCTCGAATACGTCTCCGATTTGATCGGTGGCAATCTGAGCAGGGTTAGCTGGAAGCGTCGACGAGATAGCAGTGGCGGTGCTAGAACCCTGCACCAACTCCTGAATCGTTCCGCTGCTCGAATCCATCACGTACACATTGCCTGCGCCATCGAGCGCAACTCCAGCGGGGACGATGGAACTGAACAGGCCGGAGGAGTTCGGCAGGAGCGGCGTCGTGTTGCCGGACAGGGTGGTGGAGGCATTGTCCACAGTAAGAACTGAGCCGGTAACGATTCCATTGAGCACGATCGTCGCGAGCGGATTTTGCCAACCGCTGGGTGGAAGTGTCAGGCTAAGTGCGGCGGAACGAGAGCCGACGGCGGACGGAGTCGCGCTCACCGTCGAGCTGCAATCGACGGAGTTATCGGCGTTCTGAGAACAGGAAGTGGAGGTCACCGTGATGTCTGGTGCAGAGGTGAGTGACGCCGTCGTGCTGGACACTGATCCACTGGCGGACTCCGGCAGGTGAACCTGGAACGTCTGGATCAGTGGAGTACCGAGGGTCTGCTCAGCAAGACCTTGCGCGAGCACCTTACGGACCAACATTCCGGAGGTATTGCTGGAGGCGTCGTATAGATAGAGGTTGCCCTGCCTGTCTACGGTTACTCCCAAGCCGTTGTTGTTTGAGAAGAGAGACTTCGACGCAGGGCAGGCGTCACTATACGCGCTAAGCGACTGCTGTCCGGAGCTGCCATTGCAGTAGTTGCCGGCCGTTACGTTCGCAGAACCAGTAAACAGCAATCGAACATAGCCGGTGTTGATGTCGAAGAAGATGACCTTGTTGTTATCGCCGATAAAAACGTGCCCTTGCGGGCTTACGGCGACCTTCGTGATGGTGCTATCCGAAAGGGCCACACTGTTGCCAGGTGCGGGAGTAGCTGAGAGTGATCCGGTGCCAGCACCAGCCAGCGTGTAGATGAATCCCGGCTGCGGGGTAACTCCGCCGTTATTGTTGCGGATGACCGCAGCCATGGCTGCGCCGGCAACACCCGCGTTGCTGACGAAAAACACGCGGAGCCCGTGGGTTGGATCCGTGAATAGCATATTGCCAACCGCGTCCACCGCAACGCCTGAGGTGTAGCCGGACGAAGCCTTCACCGAACTGAGCTCAAACGGGCATCCATCACCGTAAACATCCAGCGCCGTACCGCTGTAGGTGTTGCCATTGGTCGTCACCGAGCAAGCTGTACCCTGCGTTGTGGCGGTGCCACCGGTACTGGTGCTTGTGCCGGTGGTGTTCACAACCGAATACATGTAGCCGGCCGTCACCGACGGGTAATACACCCCGAGTGCGGCATATAGAGGGTTGTTACCAGTGAAGTAAGGCGATGTGAGAGGGCCTACGACGACGCGCGTTCGCGACGTGTTCGTGTCAGCCCAATAGACATTTCCATAGATATCAGCCGTAACACCGCGCGGCGCGTCCACTTCTCCGAGCAACGTCGTACAGGAGCTCGCGTTGGTCTTGACTGCGGGCACGTTATCGGCTCCCACACCGCCTGTGCCGCTTGAAGATGCATTTTTTGAGCATCCTGCCACCAATTGCATCGTGCCGATCTGCGCGGAGGCGCAAAGCGGTGACGCCGTACGGCAGACCACATGAACAAGATTGTCACCGTAGCCCGCGATCAGTACGTTACCCCAGGGATCGATGCCGATCCCACGCGGAGAGCTTGTGAGGGTATTTGTGGATGCATTGCAGCCGTCACCATTGCTGTCCAGCGCGCCGGAGCACACCGACCCAGCACCCGCCAACCTTTCCATCACTCCCGATAATGGGTTGATGACCTGGATGACGCTCGAAACGTCGTCAGCGATAAAGACGTTGCCAAATGCATCGACCTGAACGCCGCCTCGACCTGCAGCACCGAAGACGCCATTAGCAGCAAGACAGCCGTCGCCGAACGAGTCGGTAGATACTATACCCGGCGGAAGATTCGGGCACTGCGTGCCTGCAACGGACGACATAGGCGCAGTCCCCGCCAGAGTCGTCATCGTATAAGGCAACGGAGTGGGCGATTGCGATCGGGCGTTTGCGAAGCCCAGGAGACACAGAACCAACAGGAAGGCACAGGAATCGCGGCGCATCACAGAATCTCTCCAAGAGCGAATGTTCGGAAGATGTGGCAGGCGAACCCACCCAGACACAGTGGAACTTGTCTGGTCGCAAGCAAAGGTTGTCTGACCGAAAACAGGCGCCATTATGGTGATGCCGACATTCGAGTGTCAAGTCGATTTGCTGCCTGGAGCGGAATTCGAGGGAAATCTCACAGAATCCGACGGCTAAGTCCCGAGCCGGCCGAACCCGACGGTCGGCGTTAAACAGTGCGGGCGATGAGATTCTCTCATCGCCCACAAACTAGCAGTCGCCTCAAAGCGGAGAATATGCTCATTCTCCAACGGCCAGTCGGGTCCACCGCTATTGACGCCCCACTTCGACAATCATGAAGGTCCCTGGTTTGGGTCTCGGCCGACCCGAGGTGGCAGGCTCCATTTCGGCCGTCGGGAGGTAGATCCTATCGTTGTCAGGGTCGACTCCCATCGTCCGGGCGCCATCGGGTGTCTTCACAACCTGGTCGACATCCCATTTGCTGCTCTTGGCGCTGGCCACAGTCAGCGAGCCATCTCGGCAGCTTGCAAACGCCTCGCCGCGGTTGAAGCCAGTTGCGTCAACGCCCGCACCAAGCGGAAGCGAGGCCTCTACAGCACCGTTATCGGTGTTCATCACGATCAGTTTCTGTGGACTGCGGCAGCCGACGAACAGACGATGCGCCTTAGCGTCGATCGCCATGCCAACCGGATGTCCCCCTGGAGCGACCGGCCAGCGCGCCACAACCTGACGAGAGTTAAGATCTACGACTGCGACCAGGTCCTTGTCCACCAGGTTGACGTACACCCTTCCCGCTCCGTCGGCGGCGAGAAACTCTGGTTTACCACCCAAATCGATCGGAGTCTCCATCTTGCCATTCTTAGGATCGACATCCGGTCGGAGGGTCATTAGAGCGCCACCGTCGCCCGAAACAGCCAGGACTCGATCGGACTTTGGGTCGTAAATGATTCCGTCGGCGTCCGGCATAGCGGGTATCGTGCCGAGCACAGCGTAGGTCTTCAGATCAAATACAACAATTGCCCCGCTACCGCCGCCGTCGGTGATGAATCCGCGATTCAGCCTGGGTACCACCGCAATACCATGGGAGCCCTTCTGACCTTGAATATCCCCAAGTACCTTTCCGGTTGAGGTGTCAATTGCTAAGGTGTGTGTCGAACGCGTCACAAAGAGGCGATGGTTCGGCGCGTCGACCGTAACGTAATCCCACCCACCTTCTCCGCCAACATGAAACGTCCTCAACACCTGCCAACTTGACTGCGCAGACGCAGTCGATAGGGCAAACGCCAAGAGCATTGAAAACTGCACCAACAATGACGGGGATTTTCGCACGGTTCTTCTCCTTTGGAGGTATGCATTCACCTGGGCTCCCGGGCTCCTGTTGTAGTGAACCAAGTGGCAATAGGCAAGGTTACCGGTGAAACGTTAAGACTGCCTTAAGATGGCGCGTTTCAACGCTCAATCGCACAGTCTGAAGGCAGAGTGTACATACTGATCTACCGGAACAGTACGGCGGTTGGAGGATATTCAGGCTTCCTTAAGCAATCCGCTTTAGACTCAATTCCTATGCGACCTTTCCGCCGCATTTTCTATATTGCGCTGCTCTGGACCGTTCAATTGGTATTCGCACAAACGCAGGGAGCGGCACGATCAGGGCCGATCAGTTTGGATGAAGCGATTCGCCTGGCAGAGGCGAATGAACCAACATTTGCGGCTGCGCTTGCGGAAGGCCATGCGACGGCGCTCGAGCGCAAGGATGCTCGGGCTGCGCTTTTGCCCTCAGCGTCCTATCACAACCAGTACCTCTTTACCCAGTCGAACGGCACACAGGCAGCGACTACCCAGGGAGGCGTGAACCAGTCCTTACCCGTCTTTATTGCGAACAATGCTGTTCACGAGTATTACAGTCAAGGTTCGGCTAATGAGACGATCGGCCTCGCGCAGGTTGGAGCGGTTCGGCTTGCTGACGCGAATGCTGCCCGCGCCGAGGCAGAACTGGAGGTTGCGCGACGCGGATTGGTGCAAACTGTGGTGGGTCTTTACTACGGAAGTGGCGCCGCCGATGAGAAGTTGGCCGTTGCCCAGCGAGCCTTGGACGAGGCAACACGCTTCTTGGACCTCACCACGAAGCGTGAGAACGCGCGCGAAGCAGCCCACGCGGAGGTCGTCAAGGCACGACTTGGAACGGAGCAGCGTGAACGTGAACTCGAAGACGCGAAGTTAGCAGCCGCAAAGGCGCGCCTGGAACTCGGCGTACTCCTGTTTTCAGATCCCTCGATGAGCTACTCTCTCGTCCCGCTTGGGAGTCCACCAGTTCTGCCAGATCGCCCCAGCGTCGAAGCCGCCGCGAAGGCTAACAATCCCGAGATTCGGAGTGCACTTGCTGGCATCCAAGTTAGCCGAGCGGAAGCGCTCAACGCGCGGGCAGCACTTCTGCCCGACCTCGCGCTGAACTTCACCTACGGCATCGATGCCCCTGAGTTTGCAAAGCATGGACCCGATGGGGCTCGGAATCTTGGCTATTCGGCTGGCGCCACGCTGGACATTCCCGTCTGGGACTGGCTGACTTCGGAGCGCAAGGTGAAGGAGGCAAATCTCCGAACTCAAGCCGCGAAGGCGACACTAACAAACGCCCAACGAAAACTCATCGCAAATCTTGCGGAGTTTTATGACGAGGCAGACGTGGCGCGTCGCCAGCTGGCATCGCTCGACGCCAGTGTCACAGATGCTCGAGAGAGCCTTCGTCTCACCAATCTTCGCTATGTAAACGGTGAGGGGACCGTACTCGATGTTGTAGATGCGCAGAACACGCTGATTTCTGCAGAGAACGCGCAAGCAGACGGCGTCGTTCGGTTCGAGACGGCACTCGCACAACTTGAAACTTTGACAGGAAGGCTCTAGACCGGATGCCACCCAGGATTCAAATCTCTTCTCGATGGACGCTCGCGATCGTACTGACGCTGCTGCCGGGGATAATTTCGGGATGCAAGAAAGCGGCAAATGAGCATGAGGAGTCGGCCGAACCCGTGACGGTGCAGGCGGAGCATCCGTCGGTAGGACCGATTTCAGAGCAGATCGCAGCCGACGCCATCCTCGCTCCTTTAGCACAAGCGGCTATTACCCCGCGTATCAGCGCTCCGATCCGTGCAGAGTATGTGCAACGTGGCGCGCATGTCCGCAAAGGACAGTTGCTAATCTCACTGGAAGATCGTGATCTGCAAGGAAATGCTTTGGACTCAGAGGGAGCAGTGACTTCGGCGCAAGCTGCATATGCGACCACAACTCGCGCGACCATACCCGAAGAAGTCCAGAAGGCGCAGCTGGATGTCGATCAAGCGCGAGCGAATCTGGAAGTCGCCAACCGAACTGCCGAGGAGCGCAAGCGGCTTCTGCAGGAAGGCGCAATCGCCGGTCGGGACACGGACACGGCCATCGCAGCCGCTGTTCAGGCAAAGGCGACCTACGAGGCGGCGGTCAAGCATTTACAAAGCGTCGAGAGCACGACTCGGAAGACAGACGAGGAGGCCGCGAAGGGTCAACTTACGTCTGCGCAAGGAAGATTAGTGAACACCGAAGCGCAGGTCACCTATGCGAATCTGCGCAGCCCTATCGACGGGGTAGTAACTGATCGGCCCCTTTTTCCTGGGGAGACAGCTCCGGCAGGTTCGCCGGTGATCACGATAATGGACACGAGTTCATTGCTCGCCAAGCTTCATATCGCCCAACCATCGGCCCAGAAACTGAAGATCGGCGGATCAGCTCAAGTGTTTATCCCAGGGATCGACGCCTCCCAGGCGGCAACAGTTACCCTGATCAGCCCGGCCCTCGATCCGGGATCAACGACAGTAGAAGTCTGGCTAAAGCTCCCGAATCCGGACGGAAGACATAAAGTCGGCACGCCGGTTCATACGGTCCTGCAAGGCAGCACCGTCCCTAACGCGATACAGGTGCCCGCCGCTGCAATCTTGCCAGCCGATGACGG
>Ga0210395_10004897_pt1 | contig 10281 bp, 6 predicted proteins | sample IncBWH4OmetaG_FD_150861 | JGI IMG/M metagenome (GOLD analysis project Ga0210395, IMG submission 150861) | Forest soil microbial communities from Barre Woods Harvard Forest LTER site, Petersham, Massachusetts, United States - Inc-BW-H-4-O ...
TCTGTCCTCACGTTCGAGGGGCTCGGGGGACTGGAGGTTTTAGTGAGACGCGACGCGCACATACTAGCCGAGCGTGAGAGTGTGACTACCAAACGTAGCGGACACGCTCGGATCTGGAGACGGAGCAAGGGTGAAGCGTCTCGCGCTCGCGCCCGCGGCTGTCTTTGCCGCGAGCGCGCTCGCCTTGCCGCTGCTCACCGTGCTCGCCTTGCCGCTGCTCACCGTGCTTACCTTGCTCACCGTGCCTGCCGCTCCGGCGCTGGCCGCGCCCGCACTGGCCGGGGCCCGTGCAGCCGCGTCGGATGTGTCGAGCGGCCTGCTTGCCGGCGGGTCGTGTGCCGCCGTCTCCGGGGCCTACCAGCTACCCGGCTCGCACGGGGTTACGCCGGCCGCCTGGACCGGAGACGGGCTCGTCGTTCCCGCCTGCGGGCCGGTTCCCGACGATGGCGGGGCGGACAGCCTCGTCAGCCCCTACCCGGGGTCGCTGTGGACGTCCGGGTACCAGTGCGTGGAGTTCAGCGAGCGGTACCTCTATTACCGGTTCGGCGTCACGATGGACATCCCGACCGACGGTGACCAGGTCGCCGCGCACTACGCCGCCCGCTACGCGGGCTTGTTCATGGTCGTGACGAACGGCACGCCGCACCGCGCCCCGGTCGCCGGGGACGTGCTGTCGATGTCGGACGAGCCCGGGTTCGACAGCCGGTCGGGTGGGCACACCGCGGTCGTCCAGGCGAGTTCGGTGAACGCCGACGGCGACGGCACGGTCACGATCGTCGAGGAGAACGCGGCGCCGAGCGGCATCGAGGTGCTCCGGGTACGGAACTGGCACGTCACCTACACCGGCTTCCGCTACCTGGAGTGGCTCACCACCGTCGGGCTCGTCGTCACCACGCCGTGGCTGCCGTCGGCGGAAGAGACCCGCCCCTATTCGGTGACGCTCACCGCGACCGGCGGCACCGGGCCATACCGGTGGGCGCTGACCCGGGGTACGCTGCCCGCGGGGTTCGCGCTGTCGGCGGCGGGCGTGCTGTCCGGGACCCCCGGCGTCGCCGGCCCCGGCGGTCCCGGCCGCGGTGGCGACGCCGGGACCTGGCCGGTGACGGTGCGCGTGGCGGACGCCCGGGGCGCGATCGCGGTCGCGGTCCTGAACCTGGTGGTCACCGGGCCGCCAGCGGACTACTACTGTCTGCTGATCGCGCCCGGCGCGTCCTGCGCAGGGGCCGGGTTGCTGGCGGCGTGAGCGCGAAGCACGGGACCGTTCGAGATGAAGAGCTCTTTACTCGCCGATATAGGACATGACGTGCTTGACGCGCGTGTAGTCCTCGAAGCCGTACATCGACAGGTCCTTGCCGTAGCCGGAGCGCTTGAAGCCGCCGTGCGGCATTTCGGCGATGAAGGGGATGTGGGTGTTGATCCACACCACGCCGAAGTCCAGGCGGCGGGAAACCCGCATGGCGCGGCCGTGGTCCTTCGTCCAGACGCTGGCGCCGAGGCCGTACTTGACGCCGTTGGCCAGCCGCACCGCCTCGTCCTCCGACGAGAACCGCTGCACGGTGATCACCGGACCGAAGACCTCGTCCTGGATCATCTCGTCGTGCTGGCCGAGCCCGGCGACGACGGTCGGCTCGAAGAAGAAGCCGGGGCCGCCGATCGCGTGGCCGCCCGCGGCCACGGTGGCGTCCGACGGCAGCCGGTCGAAGAAGCCGGACACCCGGGCGAGTTGAACCGGGTTGTTCAGCGGACCGTAGTCGGCGTCTTCGACGTCGAGGCCGCCGGTCTTGGTCGCGCGGGCCCGCTCCGCGAGGGCGTCGGTCAGGTCGGCGGCGATGCCGGGTCCGGCGATCACCCGGGTGGCGGCGGTGCAGTCCTGGCCGGCGTTGTAGTAGCCGGCGCCGGCGATGCCCTTGGCGGCCGCCTCGACGTCGGCGTCGTCGAAGACCACGACCGGAGCCTTGCCGCCCAGCTCCAGGTGAACGCGCTTGAGCCCGTCGGCCGCGGTGTGCGCTACCTCGGTACCCGCCCGCACCGAGCCGGTGATCGAGACCATCGCGGGGATCGGATGGGCGGTCATGGCGCGCCCGGTGTGCCGGTCGCCGCAGACGACGTTGACCACGCCCGGCGGAAAGAACTCGGCCGCGACCTCCGCGAGCAGCACCGTCGAGACCGGAGTGGTATCGGACGGCTTGAGAACGACCGTGTTGCCGGCCGCGAGGGCCGGCGCGATCTTCCAGATGCCCATCATCAGCGGGTAGTTCCACGGGGTGACCTGCGCGCAGACGCCCACCGGCTCGCGGCGGATCATGCTCGTGTGGTCGCGCAGGTACTCCCCGGCCGAGAGGCCCTCGAGGATCCGCGCGGCGCCGGCGAAGAACCGGAGGTGGTCCACGCTCGGCGGCACTTCGTCGGTGCGGGCGATCGCGACGGGCTTGCCGGTGTTGCGGGTCTCCGCCTCGATGAAGTCCTGCGCCCGTGCCTCTACCGCGTCGGCGAACTTCAGCAGCGCCCGGGATCGCTCGGCGGGCGTCGTGTCCCGCCAGGTCTCGAACGCGTCCGCCGCGGCGCGCAGCGCCTCGTCCACGTCCGCGGCGGCTGACACCGGGGCGTGCGCGTAGACCTCACCGGTGCTCGGGTCCACGACGTCGCTGTACGTGCCCTCGATCGGGTCCGAGTGCTTGCCGTTCACGAAGTTTCGCAGCCGTACCTGCGTCATCTGGGTCCCCTCCAGGCTCAGTCTAGCTTCTGAGCTTCGCAAATTTGGACACTGTTGACAAGCGATTCCGCAGAGTTTTGCCCAAAAATCTACGAAATTAGTTGACACCGACCCGTCCGCCGTGAGAAGCATATTTATGTCAGCAAGAGTCCGGAGAGCCCGTTGGCCTGGAAAGCCCCGTTGGCTGGAAAGCGCGGAGAACCCGGAGAAGGAGTGATCGGATGGCGCACGGTCCGCGCGGCGGCACGGCCTCCACGATGGCGCTCGATGAGATCTCCAAGCGCATCATCGAGCAGCTTCAGGCCGACGGACGGCAGTCCTATGCCGCGATCGGCAAGGCGGTCGGGCTGTCGGAGGCAGCCGTCCGGCAGCGCGTGCAGCGCCTGCACGAAACGGGCGTCATGCAGATCCTGGCGGTGACCGATCCGCTGCGGCTCGGTTTCCGGCGGCAGGCGATGATCGGGATCAAGTGCGACGGCGACCTGCAGAAGGTGGCGGACGACCTGGCCGCGCTCGAGGAGATCGACTACGTGGTGCTGACCGCGGGGTCGTTCGACCTGCTCATCGAGGTGGTCTGCGAGGACGACGATCACCTCCTAGAGGTTCTGGGCCGAGTGCGCGGGGTACCGTCCGTGACATCCACTGAGACGTTCGTCTATCTGAAACTACGGAAGCAGACCTACACATGGGGGACACGGTGACCCTTTCCTCGCAAGAGCTGCAGGACGCGGCGAAGCAGCACCTGTGGTTGCACTTCACCCGGATGTCGACCTACAACAAGGGCGACGTGCCGGTGATCGTGCGCGGATCGGGACCATACGTCTACGACGACAAGGGCAAGAGGTACCTGGACGGGCTGGCCGGCCTGTTCGTGTCGATGGTGGGCCACGGCCGGACCGAGCTCGCGGAGGCGGCCTCCAAGCAGGCGTCCGAGCTCGCCTATTTCCCGCTCTGGTCTTACGCGCACCCGGCGGCGGTGCAGCTCGCGGCCAAGCTGGCGGAGCTCGCGCCCGGCGACCTGAACCGGGTGTTCTTCACCACGTCCGGGTCCGAGGCCGTCGAGTCGGCGTGGAAGCTCGCCAAGGCGTACTTCAAGTTGAAGGGCGAATGGTCCCGTTACAAGGTGATCAGCCGCGAGTGGGCCTACCACGGCACCTCGATGGGCGCCCTCGCGGTGACCGGGCTCTCCTCGATCAAGCCCGACTTCGAGCCGCTCCCGCCGGGCGGCGTCCGGGTGCCGAACACCAATTTCTACCGGGCGCCGTCGTTCGTCGCGTCGTCGGAGGAGGAGTTCGGGGTCTGGGCCGCCGACGAGATCGAGCGGGCCATCCTCCGCGAGGACCCGTCGTCGGTCGCCGCGGTCTTCCTTGAGCCGGTGCAGAACTCCGGCGGCTGCTTCACCCCGCCGCCCGGTTACTTCCAGCGCGTCCGGTCGATCTGCGACAAGTACGGTGTGCTGCTCGTCTCCGACGAGGTGATCTGCGCGTTCGGGCGGCTCGGCTACTACTTCGGCTCCGAGCGGTACGGCTACCAGCCGGACATCATCACCTTCGCCAAGGGCGCCACCTCGGGCTACTCGCCGCTCGGCGGCATGATCGTCCGCGACGAGCTGATGGAGCCGTTCCTGACCGGCAACGCCACCTTCCTGCACGGCATCACGTTCGCCGGGCACCCGGTCTCCGCCGCGGTGGCGCTCGCCAACCTGAACGTCTTCGAGCACGACAACATCCTCGGCAACGTGCGTGCGAACGAGGCAGGGTTCCGCGCGACGCTGGACAAGCTGCGCGACCTGCCGATCGTCGGCGACGTGCGCGGCGCCGGGTACTTCTACGGCATCGAGCTCGTCAAGGACAAGAACACCAAGGAGACGTTCGACGACGACGAGTCCGAGCGGCTGCTGCGCGGGTTCCTGTCGGGCGCGCTGTTCGACGCCGGCCTGATCTGCCGCGCCGACGACCGCGGCGACCCCGTGATCCAGCTCGCCCCGCCGCTGATCTGCACCCAGGAGCACTTCGACGAGATGGAGCAGATCCTGCGGTCCGTCCTCACGGAGGCGTGGTCCAAGATCTAGAGCCAAGATCTAGATCGGGCCGAACGAACCGAGCCTCTAGCGGTCCGCGCAATTGCGCTCGGCGCATTGCCTGGCGTGCGCCCGGCGTTTTAGGATGCCCGCAATAACACCAATTCGCCCGGCGCTATCCCTCAGGCGGCGGGCCCCCGCGGCGATATGAGGGACGCAGTGACCGCGCTGACGCAGGGCCAGCTGACATGGGGCCAGCGGAAAGACAACCTCCCGGCCGAAGTGACCCGGTTCATCGGACGGCGGCGTGAGCTGCCGGTCCTCGCGACGGCCATCGAGCATCACCGGCTCGTGACGCTGCGCGGGGCGGGCGGGGTCGGCAAGACTCGGCTAGCGCTGCGTGCCGCCCGTGACGCCCGTGACAGGTTCGCCGACGGCTGCTGGCTGGTCGGGCTGTCCGCGCTGCGAATCCCCGAGCTGCTCGCGCGTACCGTGTCCGGTGCGCTCGGGCTGCCGGACGAGGCGCCGGGCGACGCGCTTGACGTGCTCGCCGCGAGCCTGGCCGAGCGCGAGCTGCTGCTGGTCCTCGACGGCTGCGAGCACCTCGCCGAGGCGTGCGCGAACCTGGTCCGGGTACTGCTCGGCGCGGCACCCCGGCTGCGGGTGCTGGCTACCAGCCGGGAGCCGCTTGGGGTGCCGGACGAGCACGCGCTGCTGATCACCCCGTTTGAGCTGCCCGCCGACGACAGGCAGGCCGCGTACGGCGACGCGGTCACGCTGTTCGCCGACCGGGCGCGGGCCGCCGTGCCGGACCTCGAGCACACGCCTTCGCATGCGGCGACGGTGGTCGAGCTGTGCCGACGGCTCGACGGTATCCCGCTCGCCCTTGAGCTGGCCGCGGCCCGGCTGCGCGGCATGCCCGTCGAGGAGATCCTCGCCCGGCTGACCGACCGGCTGCGTATCGTCGGCTCACGTATTGCCGGCACTGGGCGGACCGCGACCGACCACCAGCGAACGCTGCGCGCCGTCGTGGCCTGGAGCTATGAGCTCTGCACGGCGGCCGAACAGCGGCTGTGGGCGGAGCTTTCGGTGTTCGGTGGGAGCTTCGGCCCCGACGCCGCGGAGTATGTCTGCGGACCCGGCTCGTCGGAGACGCTGACCCGGCTGGCGGAGAAGTCCATCGTGGCGGTTTCCGCACCGACCGGGCGGTATTACCTGCTCGACACGGTGCGGGAGTTCGGTGCGGAGCTGCTCGCGGGCGGACGGCTCGGCCCCGGGCCGGAGGGTGGCGCCGAACGACCGCGCCGCCGGCACCGCGACTACTACCTGAGGCTGGCGGAACAGGCGCTGGCCGGCAGCCTCACGGCGGCACAGCCGGGCTGGCTATCCCGGCTCGACGCGGAGACCGGCAACATCCGGGCGGCGCTCGGCTACTCGTTCGGCACCCCGGGCCAGGAACGCGCCGGACTGCTGATGACCACGCTGCTGCGGCCGTTCTGGCTGATGGCCGGCCAGTTCTCCGAGGGCAGGCGGTGGCACGGCCTGGCGGCCGCGATCGGGGCCGGATCGCGGGCGAACGCCTGGGCGGTGTACGGCGCCGGAGTTCTCGCGGTACGGCAGGGCGACCTGGTGGCCGGCCCGCCCCTGCTCGAGGCGGCCGCCGCGCTGGCCGCCGGGCTGGGCGACGCGGACCTGGCCGCGCACGTCACCGAGGGCCGCGGCGTAGTCGCGTGCTACTCGGGGAATCCGCGAGCCGCGATGGCCGCCTGCGAGTCGGCGCTGGCCGCCTATCAGCGGCTCGGCTTCACCGACCCGCCCGCGCTGGCCGGCTATGCCACGCTCGCCTCGGTGTGCCTGGCGACCGGCGAGCTTGACCGGGCCGTCGGGCTGTGCGAGGAGTGCCTGCGCCGCTGCGACGAGCTGGGTGAGCAGTGGGCGCGGGGCACCGCGCTGTGGGTGCGCGGGGCGGCCCGGTGGCTGTCCGGCGAGCCGTCCGCGGCGATCGAGGACGCGCGGGCCAGCCTGCGGATCAAAGGGCCGGCCGGCGACCTGCACGCGATCGCGATGTCGCTCGATCTGCTCGCGGCCTGCCTGGCCACCGGCGTGTCCGGGGGCGCCGGTGTGTCCGGGGGCGCCGGTGCTTCCGAGGGCGCCGGTGAGTTGGAGAGCGCCGCCGTGCTCCACGGCGCGGGCGACGCGCTGTGGACGCTGCTGAATGCCCCGGTCCTGGTCGGTCCGGCCTGCGCGGCGATCCGCGGCAGCGGGGCCGACGGCGCCCGCGGCCGGCTCGGCGAGGCACGGTTCGCGGAACTGGTGAGCCTTGGCCGCGCGCTGCCCATCCCCGCCGCGATCGCGATCGCCCTGGGCGAGGCACCCGGCGTTCCCGGCCCGGGTGCCGCCCTGGCCGGGAACGGCGCTTCCGCCGTGCGCCTCACCAGGCGGGAGAAGGAAATCGCCGGGCTGGTCGCGGCCGGCCTCGCCAACCGGGAGATCGCCACGCGGCTCTACCTCTCCAAGCGCACGGTCGACTCGCACCTGGAGCACATCTTCGCGAAGCTGGGCTTCACGGCGCGGACCCAGCTGATCGGCTGGGTCCGCGCGCGTGGAGTGTTAGTACGTGCCCCGCGTCAGTAGGTAAAGGTCACCTGGTTGCTAGTGCCGCCGGCCGCGATGACCTTGACCTTTTGCTTGCCGGAGCCCTTCGGGGCCACGCAGGTGATCTCCGTGGAGCTGACGACCTTGACGCTGGTAGCCTTCCTGCCGCCGAAGTACACCGCGGAGACGCCGAAGAAGTTGGACCCGTGGATGGTGACCTTCGTGCCCTTCCCGCCCTTCGCCGGCGAGAACTTGGTGATCTTCGGCGGCCCGGAGAAGATGAACTTGGCGTAGACCTTGCAGCCGCTGATGCACGGCAGCCAGCGGACGACGACCATCTCGATCTCGTAGGTGCCCGCCTTCTCGGCCGGGATGGTCACCTTGCAGACGGAGTGGGACGAGCAGTTCGCGTAGACCTCGGTGACGGACTTGGTGTTGTTGTTCGTGTTCACGTCGGCCACGTCGGTCTGCGGGATCTCGAGGAACCCGCTGCCCTTGACCGTGATCGTGATCGACTTGCCGGCCTTGCCAGCCGCGGGCGAAACACTGGACGTGCTCACCTTGGACACGCCCTTCGCCTCGTACAAGTGGCATATGTCGGACGTGATGCTCGGGTTGAACGAGGTCAGGCCGTACAGGCCGCTCATCAGCGGGGCGCCGAGGCCGCTGGCCAGGTCGTAGCCCAGGGTCGCCGGGTAGAGCCCGCCGGTGTAACCGGACGCGGTTTCGTCGTTGTTCCCGCTGGTGACGTCCTGAAGGATCCCCTCGCCATCGCGGTAGATGAGATTACTGGCGTTGGAACTGGACATCATCGCGTACAGGGCCTGCGGCAGCAGGCCGACCGCGCCGCTGCCCCAGCCCTTGGACGAGCAGTACGGCGAGGAGTCGATCAGCGCCGCGTCCGCGGCGATGAGGGTCGTCGAAGCGCTCGTCCCGACGAAGGCCGCCCAGGCGTTGTCGTAGTAGACGATGTACGGCGCTCCCGCATTGGCGGAGAGGTCCGGCGTCTGCCTGACGTATCCGTTGGGATTGGTGGTTTTGGCCTTGCAGCTCGCATTCTTCTCGGAGTGACTAGAGATCATCCCGAGGATCGCCAGGTAGCTCGAGTTGACCTGGTTGTAGTCCTGGTACTCCGGCATGCAGAAGGACTCGGAGAGCCCGCCGCCACTCGATCCCGCGGGATTCGCGGTGGTGGCGGGCTGGTTCCATGTCGTCTCGGTGGACAACTCGGTCTCGCTCGTCATGGTCGAGCCGCCGACCGAGAGCCCGTAGGGCGTCGACGCTGGCGAGCTGACGGCGAGCGTGGCGTTCGGCGTCGCGGCGGTTGAGCAGGCGGTCGATCCGGAGTCGCCGGACGCCGCGGCCACGGTGATGCCCTCGCCGTCGAGCTCTTCCCAGTACTTAAGGAAGCTGGACAGCAGCGAGCCATCGGTCTTCGCGTTCGGCTCGCACAGCCCCCAGGAGATCGACAGCACCTGGTCCTGGTCCTTGGCGACGACGGCACTCGCGATGTCGACCAGCGAGGCGGCGCTATTCGGCGCCTGGTAGTCGTCGATGACGACGTCCGGGGCGAGGCTCGCGATGTTCTCGATGTCCAGCGCGGCCTCGCCGGAGCCGTCACCGGTCCCGGCGCCTGCTCCGACCTTGATGTAGCTCACCGGCGTCGTGATCCCGTAGCAGCTCTCGTAGGCGGTGATGTCGGAGGCCAGGTTCGGCTCAAGCTCCGCCACCGCGACGTGCACGCCCTTGCCCAGGTCGCCCATGCCGTACAGGCCGGTCAGGCCATAGTGCTCGGCGAGCTCGGTGGCGGTGAAGCCGCCGGCGGTGATCGCGTCGTTGAAGGCGGTCGTGCAGGCCTGCGGGCCCTTCGCGGCCGGAGCCGCCGGGGTGGTGGGGAGGTCAGTGCGCAGCGCGCCGGGGACGGTGGTGGCCGTCTTGGCGGCGGCTGGCCTATCCACTGGCTTGGCCGGGATCGTGACCTGCTCGCTCATGTGCTGCGGCACGGCCAGGTCGTCGAGGCCGATCACGCCCTCGACGTACGGCGCGATGGCCCCGGGGACCTTCGGTGCGGCGGTGTTCGCGTAGGCGACCCGGCCGCCCGGCAGCCGGTAGTCGGCCAGCGAGACGCCGAACGCGTGCTCGAGCTGCGCCGCGGTGGCGGTGACCGGGATCGTGAGCCGACCGGAGTCGACCTGTCCAGGGTCAAGGCCCAGTGACCGCAGCGCGGCCGACACCTGGCCGATCTGTGCCAGGCTCAGCCCGAACATCGGGCCGACCTGCCCCTTGCCGAGGAAGTCGTGGAAGTACGGCGACTTCGGGTTGGCCAGGCCGTTGAGGAAGGCGGTGAGGCCGGCCTGGTTGCCGAGGTTGAGCTCGACGTCGACGTTGATCTTGGTCGCGGCCGGCACCGCGCCGAGCCGCACCGAGCCGGCCGGAAGCGAGGCCGCGCTCGACTTCAGCGCCACCGGCGCCGGCGCTGTCGTCGCTCCGGCCGGCGATACGGCCACGGCGGCGACCGCCCCGGCCAGTGTGGTGATGGCGGCGGCGCTCGCCAGTAGTCGTACTCTGCCCAGGCGCATGTGCTGTTCCCTCCGTGCTCGGACGGCCGATGAGGTTGTGGCTACTGGTGGTCGGGAAGTGACATGGGGATAGTCATGGCCGACTATGCCGCCGGGGTGGTGTCATCAGGAGACGACCGAGGCCGACCCGGATCCTTCGACTTGGAATTCGTCCATGCAGTTACCGCTGGCATTGTTGACCTGCCAGAAGTACCCGGGGTACGTGGTGACCCCCGTTGAGCTGTGCGCGCCTACGGTGCCGCCGCCGATGTAGCTGCCGCCTGTCGAGTAGTAAGCGATCGAGATGGACGCGCCGCTGTTGTTGACAAAGCTGTAGCTGACCGCGCCGCCATTCGCACTGGACGCCTCGGGGCCCGAGCAGCCGTAGTTTGACG
>Ga0210395_10004898_pt1 | contig 10279 bp, 9 predicted proteins | sample IncBWH4OmetaG_FD_150861 | JGI IMG/M metagenome (GOLD analysis project Ga0210395, IMG submission 150861) | Forest soil microbial communities from Barre Woods Harvard Forest LTER site, Petersham, Massachusetts, United States - Inc-BW-H-4-O ...
GAATCACCAGCGTTTCGCCGCGCTTCACGTCAAACGAGACGCCGTGGAGGATCTCGACCTCGCCATAACTCACGCGCACATCGCGCAGAGAGATCATCACCTGCGAATCGAGCAAATCCGTGTTTTCCGTATCCGTGGGCAAGGTCACACGTTCCTAACTGCCGCTTACGAAAAAGAACAGGCTCGTAAAAACCAGATCCACCAACACGACGAGAAAAATCGAGACGACAACAGCCCTGGTCGTTGAGCGGCCGACCTGCTCCGCGCCTGCTCCTGTCGCCAGTCCTTCTTGGCATCCTACGGCCGTGATGGTAATGCCGAACATCACGCTCTTCACCAGTCCGGTCATGATGTCGCGCAGAAAAAGCGAATCCAGCGAGGCTTGGATATAACGGCGAAACGTAAAATCGGCTTGCGCTACACCGAACAGCGAGCCGCCGAGAATGCCCATGGCGTTGGCCCAAATCGTGAGACAGGGCAGCATCACAATCATCGCCAAAAATTTCGGCGTGACCAAAAACCGGATCGGGCTGATGGCCATCGTTTCCAGTGCGTCGATCTCTTCGGTGACTTTCATCGTGCCGATTTCCGCGGCGAACGCCGAGCCCGACCGGCCGATGACCACGATGGCCGTGATGAGCGGCCCAAGTTCGCGCGACATCGAAACCGCCACGGCGGTGGCCACATAGTTCATCGCGCCAAAGCGTCGCAATTCGTAAGCGGCTTGAAGCGCGAGAATCAATCCAATAAAAAACGTAATCAAAGAAAGAATCGGCAAAGCCCGGACACCCACGTCCATGGCCTGCGAAACGGCGCGCTGCAAGCGCAGCGGCTTGCCTCGGAACGGCCCGATAAACGTGTAATAGGCCGCGCGGCCCCCCAGCGTAGCCAGGGAGCCGACATAGGCAAGGCTGTTCGTCACGCCGTCGCCGATTTGTGACACGAATTGCATCGCTATTGCGCGCGACTCCCTTTCCTGTAACGCAATTCAGTGAAACTCGGGAAAACCTGCCGCCCCCGAAATAAATTTGTTAGCCCGCGAGCGCCTGCTCTTCGTTGTCATAAACTTCAAAAATCTTGAGCAAGCGCGAGAGCTGCAGGACTTCGCGAGCGGAGGTGCTCAACCCGAAAAGAATGAAGCGCGAGCCGACATCGCGCGACGCCTTCAGGCCTTCGACCAGGGAAGCTACTCCGGAGCTGTCGATGTACCGCACCTTGCTGAGGTTCATCACCACGCGCGGCGTGCGGTTGTCACGCACTTCATGCAGGAGGGCCTTGCGAACGGCTGGTGAATTCGCTAGGTCGATGTCTCCCGACAGGTCGAAGATTGTGGTTTTATCGAGTTGCCGGCTAGAAATCTGCACAGTATGTTCTCCTTCGAGTCTTACGAGTTCACGCTCTTCTTCGCCGCGCGAACGTATTTGACCAAGCGGAGACAGTTGGTCCCGTTCGTGCGTTTGTATTCGACGATGTCCATGCTCTGCTTAATAAAATGAAGCCCCAGCCCGCCCGGCTTTACTTCCTCGAGCGCTCGCATGCAAAGATCTGCCTGCTCGATGGACGGGCCTTGATCGCAAAGCAGTATCTCAAGCCCATCGGAAGCCTCACCATTGGCTTGCCGGCGAACGCAACAGAGTAGCATCTCAATCGGCTGATCCAGCCGGCCTTTGTACGAATGCCGGATGATATTCGTAAGCGCTTCGTCGACAGCCCGTGTAACGGCCCTGCACTCCGGCTCGGGGAATCCGAACGCTTCCGTCAAGCGTTCCATGGTGCCACGCACCGCGCAGAGCAGACTGGGATCGCTCTGAAACTCCAGTCTCAAGAGCAGACCGCCGCCCGAATTCCCATCAGCCTCCTTGGTTTTGGACCGCCACGCTGGATAATCGATGATCATTTGAATCTCAATCTCGCCACCGGCTTTGATTCGCCTGCGGAGCTAAGTCATCGCACGCCCTGATCAATCTCCGCGGACTCCAAGAAACTTTAGCCGCGTCTTGCGGAACGCGAAAAGCAACGGTCCGCCGGCTATCGTGCTTGCAAAAGCTCGAACTGCTCAGCAGCGGCAAATGCTCGCGGAAGGCCGTTCCCAGCAGCCACGGAGAACAGATGCGGAACCACGGATCCTCAGGCCCGGGCTGAGTTTTGCATAGCGTACTGTAAGCGTTTGGACCCGCTTCTTGCAATCCCGCAATAAAATTTGGATGCTCCAGGCTGGGTTTTTGATTCATGAAATGCGGCTGCAAGGAGCCGGACCATGTTATTCGCAATTTGGCCGCGGCAGCCGCGCTCGCCTGCTGCTTTTCATCCCCGCTTTTCCCTCGCGAGAAAGTAGCGTAAACTAGGTCAATCGCACGGCGGTGGGAGTAGCTCAGCTGGTAGAGCGTCGGTCTGTGGCACCGAAAGTCGCGGGTTCAAATCCCGTCTCCCACCCCAACCTTTCCTGTTTTCCCGGACTCCAGTAGTCTAGAAGCATTTCGCGCTGACATCCTTGACGGGGGGAATACAACTCTGCCGGTGACTTTGATTCAGTGCGGTGCTGTGCTCTTCGACATGGACGGTGTGCTTGTCGATTCCACGCCCGCCGTCGCTCGCGTGTGGACCAGCTGGGCCCTCGAACACGGCTTGGTTCCCAGCGAAGTCGTGCGCCAAGCGCACGGCCGCCCGAGCTTGGCCACAATCATCGAATTGCTGCCCCACGGCGATCACCACGCGGAAGATCGCGAAGTCGAGCGCCGCGAAATCGCGGACATCGCCGATGTTGTAGCTCTTCCCGGAGCGCTAACCCTCCTGCAATCGATTCCCCAACATCGCTGGGCGGTTGTCACCTCAGCGACTCGGGCGTTGGCGGAGGTACGCTTGCGCGCGGCAGGACTGCCGATCCCGAAACATCTGGTCACCGCGAGCGATCTCCAGCGTGGCAAGCCCTTTCCAGATCCCTACCTGAAGGGCGCGGAGATTCTTGGAATAGGTCCGGCAGAATGCGTTGTTGCCGAAGACGCAGCGTCTGGAGTTCGCTCCGGCAAAGCGGCCGGCGCCCATGTGCTTGCACTTCTCACTACGTCGACAAAGGACGAACTTTTATCCGCCGGAGCGGACTGGATCGCCGATGATCTGAGCGCGCTGACTCTCGCTCCCGAGGTAAAAACCACGGGGCTCGCGTTTCTTCTCCATGAGAAGAAGTGAGACAAGCGCGCAGCAAAAAGAGCTACAATCTTCCGTTTCGGCGGGTGGCCAAATTCAATTTGGATGGGAGAAAGTCGCGATGAGCATCTTGAAGCACTGTACGTTTCTCTTGGCTCTGGTTTTGTGTTTGATGGCAATGCCCTTCGGCATTAAAGCCCAAGACAAGGACGCAAAACCTGCCGATAAACCAGCCGACGCCGCACCCGCTCCTGCGCCAAAGGAAGAATCTTCCGTCACGGACCACTCGATCAAAATCGGCACCCAGACGATTCCCTACAAAGCAACCGCGGCAACAATTCTCTTGAAGAACGAAAAGGACGAACCCATCGCTCTGCTCTACTCGACTGCTTACACGCGGAGCGACGTCAAAGATCCAAGCCAGCGCCCCATCTCGTTCGTCTACAACGGCGGCCCGGGCTCCGCGTCCGTGTGGCTGCACATGGGTTCCTTCTCCCCGAAGCGCGTCGTAACCGTGAACGCCGACGCCACGCCGCCCGCTCCTTACAAACTGACCGACAACCCAAACTGTCTTCTCGACAAAACGGATTTGGTGTTCGTCGATCCCGTCGGCACCGGCTTCAGCCGCGCCGTCGGCAAATCGCAAGACAAGGATTTCTGGGGCGTCGACCAGGATGTGAAATCGCTCGCGCAATTCGTCAACACTTATGTCAGCCGCAATAACCGCTGGAATTCGCCCAAGTTCTTGATTGGCGAAAGTTACGGCACGTTTCGTTCCGCAGCCCTCTCGAACTATCTGCAATCGCACGATGGCATGGATTTCAACGGCATTGTCCTGATTTCCTCCGTGCTCGATCTCGGAACGATTTCGTTCAATCCCGGCGAGGACATGCCCTACGTTTTCTATCTGCCGAGCTATGCGGCGACGGCGTGGTATCACAAGGTGCTCAAAAACCGCCCAGATAATCTCAGCGGATTTCTCGAAGAAGCGCGCCATTTTGCGCAAACGGGATACCTGGACGCGCTTGTGAAAGGCGCGAAGCTCGGCGCTTCAGAAAAAGCCGAAGTCGCGAAACAGCTCTCGCGCTACACCGGCCTGAGCGAAGATTATCTGATCAAAGCCGACTTGCGCGTGAACCTCCCGCAATTCATGAAAGAACTGCAGCGCAGCCGCGGCTTAACAACCGGCCGTCTCGACGCCCGCTTCTCAGGCTACAGCTACGATTTGCTCGGAGAGTTCGCCGAATACGATCCACAAGACACTTCGATCACCGGCCCCTTCACTGCGGCTTTCAATACTTACGTTCGCGAAGAGCTCAAGTTCGGGCACGACAAGGTCTACCACACCGGCTCCGATGAAGCGGGCAACAGTTGGGACTGGAAGCATCGTAGCGGTGAAAACTTTGGTTTTCCCGGCTCGCCGAACGTTGAAGGCGATTTGATCCAGGCAATGCTTACGAATCCGCATCTGCAAATCGAAGTCGAAAATGGATTGTATGACCTGGCCACGCCCTTCTACGCCACGGAATTTACCATGGAGCATCTGGGCCTGCCGGAAAAACTGCAGAAAAATATTCACCTGCAGTATTACGACGCGGGGCACATGATGTATCTGCGCGACGAGGATCTCGCCAAGCTCAAAGCCAACATCGCCAGCTTCATTGATGGCGCTTCGAAATAGCGCACTGACAATCTATTCTCCTCATTCTTGCACGACGAATTGTCGCAGGCAGGACAGTCGCCGTCGAACGAGCCGCGCCAGTTCCAAACGGAACGTTGCGGCTCGCTGATGCCTGCGGTCTGGGAAGGCAAGTCGTCTCCATCCCGGTGACTTTTGAGCACGTCCGCTCAGAGTTATATCCCGCGCGTCCTTCCCAACGTTTACAATCGTCTCTGTCGTTACTCGTTCGACCCAACCTCTCCTCAGGTGACCAGGTTAAGAACCAATGGGAAACCCAACTCAAGTAGTGGCGGCGCAAGCCGCTCCACCACAGGCGCCACCGCAGCAACGCAAATTTGACACCGCCCAGCTCATCACCGCGATGCTCAAATCTCATGGGCATGTGAGCGACCTGATTTTTTCGCCTGGCCGCGCTCCGCAGATTGAAGTCAGCGGCCAGCTGGTCGAGCTGAAGTTCAAAGGGCTCGAATGCCTCAGCGCGCAAGATACGGACGACATCGCGCGAGACTTGATGGGCAAAAACGAACATCCCATCCGGAAGCTCGAGCAAGAAGGTTCGGCGGATCTTTCCTACGGAGTTGCCGGCGTGGGCAGATTCCGCGTCAATATTTTCCGTCAGCGCGGAAGCTGCGCCGTTGTTATGCGCGTGATACCGGACCGCATTCCAAGCTTTGAAGAACTGAATCTGCCTGCAAAGATGCGGGAAGTCGTGCAGTTGAGAAACGGGATCGTCCTCGTAACCGGGCCGACGGGTTCGGGAAAGTCATCTACGCTGGCGGCCGTCATCGACATGATGAACACGGAAAAGGCGTTTCACATCTTGACCATCGAAGATCCCATCGAGTTTCTTCACAAACACAAGAAAGCTACAATTCACCAGCGTGAGCTTCACAGCGATACTCCCACTTTCTCCCTCGCTCTTCGCGCGGCCCTCCGCCAGGCTCCGAAAGTAATCCTCGTCGGAGAGATGCGCGACCGCGAGACGATTGAAATCGCCCTGGAAGCCTCCGAAACTGGGCATCTCGTCCTTTCCACGCTGCACACCATTGACGCCGCGAAAACTGTCGAGCGCATCGTCGGTGCGTTTCCCATGAGCGATCAGCAAGGCATACGCAACCGGCTTTCCAAGGCCTTCCGCTCCATCATTTCTCAGCGCCTCTTGCCCCGCAAAGATGGCACGGGCCGCGTCGCCGCCATCGAGATTCTCACCTCTACCATGCGCACTCGCGAATATGTCGAGAAGGGCGAAACCGAGGGGAAGTCCTTGCTCGACGCCATGCGCGATGGCGACACCGAAGGCATGCAGCACTTCGATGGAGAAATCGAGAAGATGATCCGGTCTGGCACCGTGAGCATGGAAACTGGCCTTGCTTTTTCTTCTAACGCTGGCAACCTGCGATTGGAACTTGCGGATTTCAAGGAAGGAGCAGCAAGCACCAAGAAATCCGAATCGCCCGCCGAAAACACCGAGATGGAAATCGAACGCTGATCCCGCACCTTGGAGTGCGGCAGCCCTGCTGCCGCTTTTCCCAGCGCCTCGCACGGCTCTATATTTGGCTCACTAGATCCCGGCACATCAATTGTGGTGTGCTTCCTCACGCGCGCATTCCGCAAGCAATCCACGTTAGAATCCCTCTCGAGAAATGAATCCCCTCGGAAGCCAATCGGATACCCACTTCTGGCCCACGGCCGAAATTGGGCTGCTGCTCACGCTTGTTCTCGGGCTGCTCGCGCTCTGGAAGCCAACCCTGGGCGAAAGCGTCTTTCGTCGAATCGAAAAATCCCTCTCGCGTTTCGCGCAGCGTAAGAAACTCGCCGTCTGCTCGATGTTTGTTGCTGTCGCGGCCATCCGCCTCGCGGTGTTGCCTCTGCTGCCCGTGCCCATCCCAGGCATTCACGACGAATTCAGCTATCTGCTGATGGCGGACACGTTTGCGCACGGCCGTCTCGCCAATCCAACTCACCCGATGTGGATGAGCTTCGAAACGTTTCACGTGAATTGGTTTCCCGCCTATGCCTCGATGTACCCGCCTGCGCAGGGCTTCGTGATGGCCATCGGGCAGTTGCTCGGCGATCCGTGGATAGGCGTGTTGCTCAGCGCCGCCGCCATGTGTGCCGCAATTTTGTGGATGCTCCAAGCGTGGATGCCAGCGCGATGGGCCCTATTGGGCGGGGTGTTTGCGGCGCTCAATTTGGGTATCGCCAGTTATTGGATGAACAGCTATTGGGGCGGAGCCGTGGCAGCCGCCGGCGGAGCGCTCGTGTTGGGAGCGCTGGCGCGCATCGCGCGGCGTGCCAGCGTGGGCAGCGCGCTGCTTCTTGGGCTGGGCATCGCCATTCTCGCAAATAGCCGCCCGTATGAAGGGCTTCTCTTTTGCGTTCCAGCCGGAGTGTGGCTCCTCGCGTGGCTGGCGGGAAAAATAAAATCGCGCGACGCAATCGGCGCTCGCATTCGAACGGTCTTGCTGCCGCTATCCGCCGTCCTTGTTTTGACTCTTGCATTCATCGGGTATTACAACTGGCGGCTAACAGGCAACGCCCTGCTCTTCCCGCACGTTCTGAATACGCGAACTTATCACTCGACGCCGCTCTTTCTGTGGGAGCACCTCAAGCCCGAACTTACGTACCACAACCAGCAATTCGAGGATTTCTACAACGGCTGGGAGCGCGAAGACTACCAAACCACTTGGAAGGATGCGCGGGACGTGACGGCGGAAAAACTCGCGAGAATGGGCGTGGAATTCTTTTGGCCAAGCGTGCTGTTCCTTTTCCCTGCCCTGCCGTTTGCGTTTCGGGACCGCAAGATGCGCTTGCTGGTCGTTACGTTTTTCTTATGCCTTGCAGGGGTCTTCGCGGTGATTTGGTCTGCGCCGCACTATGCAGCGCCGCTGACTTGCGTCATCTATGCCCTGCTGGCGCAGGCCGTGCGCCATCTGCGCACAAGGAAGTGGAAGGCGCGCCCGGTGGGCGTGGCGCTGTCGCGCGCACTCGTCATGCTGCTCGTGATAAGCACGTGCGTTAACGTGGCGCGCCGTGCTTGCGATCCGCTCTGGTGGACCTGCACGGGCGACCCGAGCCGAGTCGCCGTAATGAAACAGCTTCTCGACACTCCCGGAAAGCACCTCATCATCGTGCGCTACTCCGACGATCACAACATCCACGACGAATGGGTCTACAACGGCGCCGACATCGACGGTTCAAAAATCATCTGGGCTCGCGAGCTAGATGAAAACCAGAACGCCAAGCTCTTCGCCTACTTCAAGGACCGCCAAATCTGGCTCGTCGAACCCGACGTCGACAACATAGAAATCAAACCCTACACTCCGCCGCCGGACCAGTGATTGTGGGCTGGTCGCTGACGACGCGGCGCAATCTTAGCGAAAAGCCACCATCAGATTGTTTACGCCGAATTCGAACCGGCGATGAATGAATTTCTGGAAGCCGATGCGCTGGAGCATTTGTTGCAGCGTCTCAACGGGGATGCGTTTTTGGTGTTCGTCGCTTTCCATCTCGTCGCTGACGAGGCGGAGGCCGTGCAACACGCGCAGGATCGGATCAACCATCGCCGATGGCCACGTCAGAATCAGCGAACCGCCAGGTGCAATGACGCGATACGCTTCGCGTAAAACCTTCTCCGGTTCGGTGAGATGTTCGAGAACAGCAAGCATCACCACGTGATCGAAGTGGCCATCCGGAAACGGCAGCGGCGAACGCAAATCCCCGCGCACACGCTGCCAGCGGCCTTGCAGGCCGTCCGCGACTTGATCGTCGAGGCCCACGCCCATCGCCACGCGGTCGGAAGCGTAATCCAGAAATGCAGCCTCCAAACCGCAACCGAGATCGCAGACGCGCGAACCAGGACGAATGTGAGGATAGGCGGCGCGAAAACGCATCCTGGCGATGAAATGGTCGATTCCGGTGTAGGGCATTTATTTTAGATCGTAGTCGCCGATGTACGTGCCGCGGCTGATGCCGAGCATGCTCAGAAAAAAGGAAGCGAAAATAATCTGAACACCGATGAACAGCCACATCGACCAGAAAAGTACCTGCCGAACCTGCGCCAGCGGACCAAAGCCGCTCTCGGCCCACTGCCAGGTGACCCACGCGCATCCCGCAAAACCTGCTAGAAAGAGCGCGCCGCCAAGAAGCAGCCCGGATTCGAGCGTGACGCGTTTTAGCACGCGCTTCAGAGACACCGTATTTCGATCGAACCGCTCCGCATAACTGAAAACTTTCGCGAAAGTTCCAATCGAAAGAATTTGCACGCCGAGGAGCGTGAAGGTCACGCCGAAAATCATTGTATGAATGTCCAAAACAACGTGCGGCGAAATGCGGCGCGGCCCAGGCAGCAGCCAGCACACGATAAAAAGCCCGAGCACCACAAGCGACGCGCCGGGCAAAATAAAGAGCCAGTTCGGGGCGTACATCAGCATGAATCGCAAATGGCGCCAGCCATCCCGAAAGCTGCGAAGGTGCGGCGGGCGGCCGCGCTTGTCCGGCCATAGCGTGATGGGAATCTCCGTGATGCGCGCGCCAAGCTGCGCGGCTTTGATCACAAACTCGGACGCGAATTCCATGCCCGTGCTGCGCAAATCCAGACGGTCGTAAACGGCGCGAGTGAAGCCGCGCATGCCGCAGTGGCTGTCACCGATGCCAGCATGAAAGAAAAGATTCAGAACAGACGTGAGCACCGGATTGCCGACATACTTGTGATGCCAAGGCATCGCGCCGGGTTTGATTTCTCCGCGAAAGCGGTTGCCCATAACTACGTCATAGCCCTGCCGCCACATCTCGACGAAGCGCGGCACTTCGCCAAAGTCGTAGCTGTCGTCCGCGTCGCCCATGATGATGAATGCTCCGCGCGACGCGGAAATTCCCGCGCGCAATGCCGCACCGTAGCCTCGTTGCTCCACACGAACGACTTGCGCGCCGAGTTTTTCGGCGATTTCGATCGAGCCGTCCGTCGAGCCGTTGTCCGCGATGACGACCTCCCCGCGCAGGCCCGCTGCCTGAAAAGACTTCAGCGCCTTTTCCACGCAAAAGGAAATGGAATTCGCTTCGTTCAAACAAGGGATGACGACCGAAACATCCGCAGGCGGCGCGTCGCCGCTCACGTCGAGCTTCGTGGTCATCTCGGTTTTGATTATCGGAGCGCGGTCTACAGCCAAGTTCCCTGTCTCCCCAATCCATCTCACGTTCGATCGGAACGATCGCTTCTCACGCCGGCATTGCTGCGCCGTGACTTCCAGCTTGCATTTTAGTGTCCTGCCATTATGATGGCGGAGTTTCCGATACTCTCCTGAGACTCCACATTGTCTAACACATTGGACGGGGCTTCCACCAGCACTGCGGCACCGCAGCCGGCCGCTGTTCCCAACGGCGGCCGGCTGCTGCAAGTCCTCGGTGTGTGGTTCGGCATCGCCGTTGCGATTGGAAACGCTATCGGTGCGGGCA
>Ga0210395_10004900_pt1 | contig 10277 bp, 11 predicted proteins | sample IncBWH4OmetaG_FD_150861 | JGI IMG/M metagenome (GOLD analysis project Ga0210395, IMG submission 150861) | Forest soil microbial communities from Barre Woods Harvard Forest LTER site, Petersham, Massachusetts, United States - Inc-BW-H-4-O ...
CACGCCAAGGCGGATCAGCGACCGCGCGTACGCGATCTCGTCGGAGATCCAGGGGATCTTGGCCGAGTCGTAGACCGACCAGCCCGCGCCGAAGAAGGCCACCGCGTCGAACGCCGACTCCGGCGGGAACGTCACGGACACGTCGGGGGAGCGGAAGCGCTCCTCCGGCACCACCACAAGCTCCGACACGTCGCAGCCGAGCGCCTCGAACGCGTCCCCGATGAGCCCGCTCGGCGACGCGTGATCCTGCTTGACAAAAAGAACCCGCACAAACCGAGCATAACGGACGGAGAATCGACAACCATCGATGTCACCTGACCCGGATCCAGACCCGGCTGGCTAGGATCTGGTGTCTCAGCGGTCGTCGAAGATCCGGTCCGCCAGCCCGAACATCGGATACAGCCGCTCGCTGTCGAGGAAGAACGTCAGCCGGCTGAACTTACCGCCGGAAACCTCGTGTACCTGCAGTCCCCAGGCGACGTATCCGCCCTGCTCGGGGTCCGGCTTGTACTGCGCCCAGCCGAGCACGCCGTTGGCACGCACCGGCACGAGCAGCGATCCGGCGCACGCGCTCGGCCCCGGCTGCACCATCCACTCCGTGATGTCCGCGGCGCCCTGGATCCACATCTCGAAAGGGGGCATGGTCTGCACCGCGTCCTCGCGCAGCAGGCCGAGCAGCTCCTTGATGTCGTACCGCTGGAACGCGTCCACGTAGCGGGCGAGCAGGTCGGCGTTCTCCGGCTCGACTTCGGTGGGCCGCTGATGCTCCGGCAGCCCCGCGAGCGTCGCCCGCGCGCGCTGGAGCGCGCTGTTCACCGACGCCACGGAAGTCTCAAGCGCGACGGCCGCCTCGGCCGCCTGCAGCCGCAGCACCTCGCACAGGATCAGCGCCGCCCGCTGCCGCGCCGGCAGGTGCTGTAGCGCGGTCACGAACGCCAGCCGCACTGAATCTCGCACTGCCGCGATCTCCGCCGGATCCCCGTGCTCGGGCAGCACCTTGGCATCCGGGAAGGGGGTAACCCAGATGTCCTCCTTCGGCCACGGCCGCAGGTACGACTCAAGCGGCGGCGACGCGGGCCCCAGGTCCATCGGCAGCGCCCGGCGCTTCTCGCCGCGCAGCGTGTCCAGGCACACGTTCGTGGCGATCCGGTACAGCCACGAGCGCAGCGACGACCGCCCCTCGAACCCGTCCGCGGCCCGCCAGGCGCGCAGCATGGTCTCCTGCACGGCGTCGTCCGCCTCGAACGCCGACCCGAGCATCCGGTAGCAGTACCCCGTCAGCTCGCGCCGGTAGATCTCAAGCTGGTCAGTGGTCGCTGTCTCGGTCACCGTTCCACCATAGATCCGGGTACCGACATTCGAGGGCCGGAACGACGCGTCTGTCCCTATTCGCGGACGAGCTCGACCAGCAGCTCGGTCAGTTCACCTGGGCGGTTGATCGGGATCAGGTGGTCGGTGTCGATCTCCCGGTACCGCCAGGCCGGGTTGGACTTGGTGGACTCGGCCGCCCGCCAGAACGCGCTCGGCCCGCCGTCGCCTGGCCGTGGCGGCTCCCGCAGCGCCTTGATGTAAGTGCGGCTGAACGGGTACTCCTCGAGCGGTCGCGGCAGTCGCACTGGTTCCGTGAAGCAGCCCACCGGATGGGCGGACCGGCGCGAACCGAACCAGTCGGCCTGACCCGGGTCGTCCAGATGCCGGAAGAGCGGCTCGACGAGCCACGAGCCGCCCGGCCCGATCGCCGTCGGCTGGTACCCGGCCATGGCGAGGTCGTTGAGCGACTGCCCGTCGTCCGGCTTGAACGCGTCCAGGTACACCAGGTGCGACACCCGGTCAGCGACGTACTCAAGCGCGCCCGTGACGACCATGCCGCCGTAGGAGTAACCGAGCAGCACGATGTCGCTTAGATCCTCGTAGAGGATCGTGTTCACCACGTCGGTCACGTGCGTGGTGAGGTTGACCTGCGGCGAGGCCAGGTGCGCCCGCTCGCCGATCCCGGTGAGCGACGGCGTCCAGACGTCATGCCCCGCGGCGCGCAACGGCCCGCGCACCAGCTTGAACCCATAGGACCCGCCCCATGCTCCGTGCACCAGAACAAACGTCGTCATGGCGCGGACGCTAGCCCGGCCGGCCCGACACCGCAATATCCCCCGCGCGCAAAATCTGGTGGTGTGTTCCGTGATGCCGGTAAGCGCCCTGCGGCGGATGCTGGGCCGTGATGGCAGGACGGCAACCATGGGTGCCGAGACGATGAGGTGGGTCCCGGGAACTGCCATAGCCGAACGGGCCGTCTGGCGCGCCCCGCTCAGCGGGGCGCGCCGTTTTACTTCGCTAGTGGTCCGCAAAATCTGGTGGTACGCACCGTGATGACCCCACCGTCTGGTCGGCGGAGGCTGGGCCGTGGCGTCAGGACGGCGTCACAGCGTTCGGGGGCGCCGAGGGGAGCCCCGGGAACACGACCAAGGAGGGACTATATGGCAACGGGGAACATCGGAGCGGGTTTGCGCCGGCTGGCCGGGATGCGGCGCGCGCGGGCGCTTACGGTCACGGCGATGGGAACGGCCGCGCTGGCGGCGGTCATCGGGCTCGCCGTCCCGGCGGGCGCGTCGCCGGTCGCGGCGCGGCCCGCGGCCATCGGCGGCACGGAGCACTTCCAGAGCGTCACCGCGTCGGCGACGGCGACTAAGCAGCCCGTCATGGCCTGGGGCCCGTTCGCCGCGGGCGGCGTCGATCACGAGAGCAACAGCAACGCCAACACAAGCACCGACCTGTTCGTGTTCGCGGGCGGCAGCTTCAAGGTGACCCACACCGGCAAGTCGATGTCGCAGAGTGGCAACGCCAAGACCTGCTTCGTTGAGTTCATCGAAAGGGCACCTACAAACTGTCCGGCGGCGCCGGCAAGTACAAGGGGATCAGCGGGCACGGCACGTTCACCGTGACCGCCATCGCGATCGCGGCCAGGACCAAGGCCGGCAAGTGCAATGAGAACGCCAACCCGGTCGCCTACCAGCAGATAATCGACGCCTCCGGCCCGGTCACGCTGCCGTAACCCTGTCAACCGAGCTCTGTCAACCCAGGCCTGTCAACCCATCCCTGTCAACCCAGCCCTGTCAACCCAGCCCTGCCAAGCCGGCGCGTCCCGCATCGCGGGGCGCGCCGGCCCTTGTCGTGAGCGCCGCTCAGGCTTAGACTGAACATTCAGTCAAACGATTCGACTGATCATTCAGTCAGCTAGGCCAAAGGAGCCGCTGTGCTCGCCCAAGCCGATACCCGGATCGCCGCGGTCATCGCCGAGCAAGAAGAGATCTTCGTCAAGCGCCAGCCGAAGTCCGCCGCGCTCGCCGCCAGGGCCTCGTCCGTCCTGGCCGGCGGCGTCACCTCGAGCTGGCAGATCACTCAGCCGCAGCCGGTCTGGCTCAGCCACGGCCGCGGCGGCCACGTGTACGACGCTGACGGCAACGAGTACGTCGACCTGCACGGCGGCTACGGCGCCGCCCTCGCGGGCCACGCCCACCCCGCCATCGCGGCCGCCGTGCGGGCCGCCGCCGGGAGCGGGACCCACTTCGCCCAGCCAACCGAGAACGCGATCGTCGTCGCCGAGGAACTCGCGCGGCGCTGGGGCCTGCCGCGCTGGCGCTTCGCGAACTCGGGCACCGAAGCCACCATGGACGCCGTGCACCTCATGCGCGCCTACACCAACCGTGACCTGATCATCAAGGTCGAGGGCGGCTACCACGGCCACCACGACTCGGTCCAGGTGTCGGTCATGCCCGCCGAGGCGGAAGCCGGCCCGCGAACCGCGCCCAACCAGGTCCCGTCGTCCGCCGGCATCCCCGCGGCGATCACCTCGCTGACCCTGATCGCGCAGTTCAACGACCTCTCCAGCGTCGCCGGGCTGCTCGAAGCGCATCCGGGCCGGGTCGCGGGGATGATCGTCGAGCCGGTCATGATGAACGCCGGCATCATCCACCCGGTCCCCGGCTATCTGGCCGCCCTTAAAGACCTCCTCCATGAGCACGGGGCGCTGCTCGCATTCGACGAGGTCAAGACCGGCCTCACCGTCGGCCCTGGTGGAGTGACCAGGCAGTCAGGCGTCTCCCCCGACCTGGTCTGCCTCGCCAAGTCGCTCGGCGGCGGCGTGGCCGTCGCCGCGATCGGCGGCACCGAAGAGCTCATGGACTTCGTGGGCGCCGGCGGCTACGAGATGGTCGGCACTTTCAACGGCAACCCGCTCGCGATGTCCGCCACCCGCGCGATGCTGACCGAGGTCGCCACGGACGAGGCCTACCTGAAAATCGAGCGCCTGCGCTCCCAGGCGGCCGAGGGCATCGAGTCGGCGATCGAGGAGTTCGGCCTGAACGCGCACGTGGTGACGGCCGGCGCCAAGGGCTGCGTGGTCTTCGGCACCGGCGCGGTCCGCGACTACCGCGAGTTCCTGACCGTCGACGACACCCGCAGCCACGCGCACTGGCTCTTCCAGCACAACGGCGGGGTGTTCCTGCCGCCGTGGGGCAAGATCGAGCAGTGGCTCATCTCGGTCCAGCATGACGAATCGGATATCGACCGCCTGATTACCAATTTCCGGACATTCGCCGAGGCAGTTGGCGCACAATAGCCGGAACCGAAGCCGAACCGAAGACCGCAACTCAGTTTTTACAGACGAAAGCTTGTCACCGCGCCCCGCCGAGAGTTGAATTGACCGAACATTCAGTCAGGTAGGGTCGGGTCACCCCAGGGAGGCCGCCGTTGGTACACCCGCGTGAAGGCTGGCAGGGTCACGGCATGCCGCGCCGGAGGTTCCTGAAGGGCGGCGCCGGGCTCTCCGCGCTCGCCGCCCTGGGCGCCGGCGGCCTGCTCAGTGGCTGCGCTTCAGACCTGACTGGCTCGGGCACGCTGCCGCTGCCCCGGCCGAACAACCCGGTGAAGTGGCCGGTCTTCGCCGGCAACCAGGCGATGGCGTCCGGCCTCGCGCCGGAGCCGGGCGCCACGCTCCAGATCTTTAACTGGGTGGCGTACATCAACCAGGACGTCGTGAACAGCTTCGCCAAGAAGTACAAGTGCAAGGTGCAGATCACGACGTTCGAATCGATGGACGAGGCGCTGGCGAAGCTGCGCAGCGGCCTGACGTTCGACGTGCTCATGGGCGCCACCCCCGACGTGCTCGGCCAGCTCGTCGAGGGCCAGCTCGTCCAGCCGCTCAACCACTCCTACATCCCGAACATCAGCCAGGCCTGGTCCGACTACACGAACCCGTTCTACGACGTGGACTGGCAGTACACGGTCCCGTACACGATCTACACCACCGGGATCACCTGGCGCAAAGACTTGGTCAACGAGAACCCCTACACGATGCGGAACCCGTGGGCCATGCCCTGGCAGGCCAAGTACCGCGGCCGGGTCGCCATCCTCGCCGACTACCGCGAAGCCATCTGCCTCGGCCTCATGAAGAACGGGATCTTCAACCTCAACACCACCGACTACTCCCAGATCGCCCTGGCCCGGCAGTCGCTGCTGGAGCTCAGCTCGCTGACGGACGTGACGATCTCCTCCAGCGAGTACTCCAACGTCCCGGGCGGTCAGACCTGGATAAGCAACGCCTGGTCAGGCGACATGGCCGCGGCCGCGTCGTATATGCCCAAGGGCGTGAACGTCGACGTGGTCGGCTACTGGTTCCCGCCCGACGGGCGCGGTCCGGTGAACAACGACACCATCGTGGTGCTGAAGGGCTCGAGCAACCCGGTGCTCGCGCACCTGTTCCTCAACTACATGCTCGACCTGCCCGTCGTGCTCGACAACATCTCGTGGAACGGCTACATGCAGCCGCTTACCGGGGTGACACCGCAGGTGCTCATCAAGGAGCAGATCCTGCCGCCGTCGCTCAAGTCGACCGTGGTGCTGCCGTCGAACTTCAGGACGGGCCTGTTCGAGCTGCAGCTTCCGGTAGACGCCGACGCGCTGTGGCAGCAGGCCTGGCTCGTCGTAAGCAACGGGATCTGAGGAGGCCGGCATGCTGACATCTCCCGTGCGGCCGAACACCGTAAGAAGACGCCGCAACGCGTTCTACATCGCCCTGGCCACGCCGGGGATCCTGTGGCTCGCGGTGCTGTTCATCGTCCCGGTCTACGCGGTGCTCGCGATCGCGATGGGCAAGCTCGACCAGCTCATTGAGGCACCGGTCGCGGTCTATAACCCGTTCGCCTGGTCGTCGTCCGGCGTGATCAACGTATGGCGCGACATCTTCGGCGGCTCGGCGTTCGCGGGGCCGATCATCATCCGCACGCTCGTCTACACGGCCGCCGCGTCGCTGATCTGCCTGCTGATCGGCTACCCGGCGGCGTACTTCGTCGCCCGGTTCGCCGGACGGCGCAAGGCGCTTTTCCTCGTGCTGCTGATCGCCCCGTTCTGGATCAGCTACATGATGCGGATGCTCGCCTGGGTCGACCTGCTGTCGACCGGCGGTTACGTGAACAAGGCGCTCGGCTGGGTCGGCATCTCGCCGGTCAACTGGCTGAGCGGCAACGCCGTGACCGTCGTGCTCGGCCTCGTCTACGGCTACATCCCGTACTTGATCATCGTGCTGTTCGCGGGCCTCGACCGGATCGACCCGGCGCTGCTCGAAGCGGGCCGCGATCTTGGCCTCGGCCGGGTCCGGACGTTCGTCCACGTGACGCTCCCGCTGTCCCGGCAGGCGATCCTCACCGGCCTGCTGATCACGGTGCTGCCGATGCTCGGCGACTACTACACCAACCAGATGCTGTCCGGCGCGGCGTCCACGTCGATGATCGGCAACCTGATCCAGGGCCAGCTGGGCACCCCCGGTCTCGAGGGCCAGGGCGCGGTTCTCTCGCTAATGCTCTTGCTCGTCCTGCTGATCCCGATGGTCTACTACGTCATCGCGACCAACAGGGAGGCGGCCTCATGACCGCGACCAAGGCACCCGACGCCGCGCCCGTCACGCCCGCGACGATCCAGAGCCCCAGCCGGCCACCGCGCTGGCGGAACCCATGGCGCCACCCGTGGTTCCTCGAGGGCTTCACCTGGCTCTACCTGATCTGGTCCATCGCGCCGATCGCGCTGGCCGTCCTGTTCTCGTTCAACAACGGACGGTCGCAGTCGGCGTGGCAGGGGTTCTCCTGGCGCTGGTACTTCAGCGATCCGGTCAACTCGGTATGGCACGACCCGCAGTTGCACGCGGCGGTCATCCAGACCGTCAGGCTGTCGGTGCTCACCACGGTGATCGCGGTCCCCATCGGCGTGGCGTTCGCGCTCGGTATCAACCGCTGGCGCGGCCCGATCCCGGCCACGTTCAACTTCGTGATGATCCTGTCCTACGTGATCCCCGAGCTGATCTTCGGCGTGTCGATGTTCTTCGTGTTCACGACGCTGTTCAGCTCGGTGCACCTCGGCACGTTGGCGGAGGTGCTCGGCCTGGTCACCTGGAATGTCTCCTGGCCCGCCATCGTCGTGCAGGCCCGCCTGGTAACCATTGGCCGCCAGTACGAGGAGGCCGCCGCCGACCTGGGCGCGAACCAGTTCCAGGTCGCCCGCCGGGTCATGCTCCCGCTCCTGGCTCCGGCCATCTTCGCCAGCGCGGTCCTGGTGTTCTCCGGCGTTATCGACGACTTCGTCATCGTCGACCTTCTGTCTTCGAGCGCCGGCAATACCCCGATGTCCGTGATCATCTACTCGACGCAGCATGGCGGTAACGGCGGCCCGGCCCTCAACGCGCTGGGCTCGATCATGCTGGCGATGTCCCTGATCATCGTGATCATCGGCTACCTGGGCTACCGCCTCCTGACAAGGGGCGAAGGCGGCGGCGGCCTGGCCGCCCTGACGGCGATCAGCGGCGAAGCGTAGTGACACCCGCCACATCGTCCCCTCGTGCCCCGCGGGTCCCACCCCCACGACCACCCGTGGCGCACTTTGCCCACCAGCGGCACCGACAAACACCGACAAACCGGTCGTGATCATGGTCGTCTCGTGGGCAATGTCGCTAGGTAGTGGTCGTCTCGTGGGCAAAGTTGGCCGGAAGGTGACAAGTGGCCCGGACGTGGTCAGCTGGCACGCAAAGCCCCTACCTGGTCGCGGCGGCGAGCGCGGCGCGGATGACCGCCTCGCTGGCCGGGCTGCCCTGATCGTCGTCGAAGGAGCCGTAGGGAGTGCCGCTCGCGGGCATGCCCGGCTGCTGGCGCCAGCCCTCCGCGAGCGGGCCGTCGTCGACCGCGTCGTACCCCAGCGAGTCGAGGAACGCGGTGACCGCCGCCTTCGCCAGCGCGCTGTCGCCGGCGATCGGCAGGGCGGAGCGGTCGGTGGCGCCGACCGGGCGGGGCAGGTTCAGCAGGTGCTTGAAGAAGATGTTGTTGAACACCTTCACGACGTCGGCGCCGGGGATGTGCCGGGCCAGGTACTCGCTGACGGTGAGTGACCCGTCGTCGAGCTCGGCGATGTGGCCGTCGCGCGCCGGGTAGTAGTTGCCGGCGTCGAGCACCGTCTTGCCCGCGAGCGCCACGGCCGGGACCGACGGGTACGCCTTCACCGGGAGCGCCACCAGGACGAAGTCGCCGGCCGCGGCGGCCTCGACCCCGGTCGCCGCCCGTGCCCGCGGCCCGAGCTCGCTGACGAGCCCGGCCAGGGTTTCCGGCCCGCGTGAGTTGCTGAGCACCACGTCGTGCCCGGCGTCGACCGCCAGCTTCGCCACGGTGCTTCCGATGTGCCCGCTTCCGATCAGTCCCAGAGTCGTCATGTCCACCACCAACCCGCGCCGCCACCCGGCGATTCCAGTGGGCAGTGGTAGCCCGCGGCGAAGGTCAGCTCGCCAACGGTGCCGAAGCCGCCTCGGCCCCCGAGGCCCCCGAGGTCTCGGAAGCTCCCGAGGTCTCCGCCGCCGTCGCCGCGAGCACCGGGGCACTGGCGAGCACGCGGAGCGCGTCGGCCGGCAGGTACGCGTGCACCGGCGAGCCCTGGGCCAGGCCCGCCAGGACCGGTTCGTCGTTCGAGACGACGGCCTGCAGCGACTCTCCCGTGGCCAGCCGGAGTATCACCTGGGTAGCGGCGCCGAGGTAGACCACGCGCCCCACCAAGGCCGGAACCCGGTTGGATCCGCCCGAACCGTGCGCCTCGACGCGAACGCGCTCCGGGCGAATCACGGCCTCGGCGGTCTCGCCCGCCGCGGCCGGAACCGGGTTGGACGTCGTCGAGACCACCTCGCCCAGCTTGAGGGTGGAGGCGGAGTCATCGGCTCGTTCGGACACAAAGATCTTGATGAGGTTCGCGGCGCCCAGGAAGTCGGCCACGTAGGAGTCGGCGGGCTCCTCGTATACCTCGCGCGGCGTGCCGATCTGCGCGATGCGGCCGGCGTGCATGACCGCCAGCCGGTCCGACATGGTCAGCGCCTCTTCCTGGTCGTGGGTCACGTAGATGAACGTGATCCCCACGCGCTCCTGCAGCGCCTTCAGCTCCACCTTCAGCGACCGGCGCAGCTTGGCGTCCAGCGCGCCGAGCGGCTCGTCGAGCAGCAGCACGGCGGGGTTCAGCACCAGCGCGCGGGCGAGCGCCACGCGCTGCTGCTGGCCGCCGGACAGCTGCGCGGGCCGCCGCGAGGTGAAGGAGGTCATGTCCACCAGCGCGAGGGCCTCGTTGACCCGCTTCTTCAGCTCCGCCTTGGTGACGTGCGTGTACTTGAGGCCGAACGCCACGTTGTCGAACGCGGTCAGGAACGGGAACAGCGCGTAGCTCTGGAAGACCGTGTTCACGTTGCGCTTGTGCGGCGGCATGTGCGAGACATCGGTGCCGTCGAGCAGGACACGGCCGGACGTCGGCTCCTCGAAGCCGGCGACCAGCCGCAGCGTGGTCGTCTTGCCGCAGCCAGACGGACCGAGCAGCGAGAAGAACTCGCCGCTGGCCACCGACAGGTCAATGTTGTCGACCGCCGCGGCGTGGCCGCGGGTGTAACACTTGGTCAGCCCTACGAGGTCGAGACTCGCGGCCATGCTCTTCTCCGTCTCTACTTAGGAAACAATGCCGTCAGGAAGCACTGCCTTCTGCTGGCTGCCACGAGAATCCGAGCTGGCCGGCCGCGTAGCGCATGGCGAGATCATAGGCACGCGAAGGCGGTATGTCAGGCTCTTCCAGCGCGATTTGCACGGCCAGGCCGTCGAGCAGTGCCGAAAGCGTGTCCGCGAAGTCGGTGGCGTTGGCGCCGGCCGCGAATTCACCGGCATCCTGGCCGCTGAGCACGGTGGATTCGATCGTCTGCCGCCACCGTTCGTCGAACTTGTGGC
>Ga0210395_10004903_pt1 | contig 10271 bp, 10 predicted proteins | sample IncBWH4OmetaG_FD_150861 | JGI IMG/M metagenome (GOLD analysis project Ga0210395, IMG submission 150861) | Forest soil microbial communities from Barre Woods Harvard Forest LTER site, Petersham, Massachusetts, United States - Inc-BW-H-4-O ...
ACGGAGCGCGAGATGGTCCGAGCGTCGAAGTCCGGGATGCGTTTGAGCTCACCGAGAGTGCCAGCTCGCGGATGTCCTGCGGATTCGAAAGATGTAGTTGCCGTCATGAGGTCCCGATTCCGCGTCCCAAGCAAATTGGAACGCAAGCAAGCTAATTCAACCCGTGCTAATTCAATCCGTGTCCGTTGCCTCCGGCGCGCTGGCGCATCACGCCTGTCTTCTGTAGATGCGGCGCCCAGGCGCGAAGATACCCGACCAGGCGTTCCTGCCGGTCCGATTCCGAGCGTAGTTCGAGGATTTGCTGCTTCCAGAGCAGATCCATCGGCAGACTGCCTGCGATAACGAAAGAGATTTGAGCCGACTGATCGGTATCGGTGTTCTTGGGATAGTCCTCGAAGACCAGGGTGTGGCAAGTTTCGTAGAGCTCGACAAGTTCGCGGCGCATGGATGGGTTGGCCGGCGTCTCCCGGTCTTCGAGGTAATCCACATGGCCTTCCGCCAGCGGATTCTCCTCGAAGAATTTGATGACGCGGAAAGGTTCACGGCCGACAGTCAAGATGTCCACGGTTTCGTCGTCATAGCGCTTGACGACTTCGATGATTTCAGCGGTGCAGCCCACCCGGGCGACGCCCTTCGGAAGTGCCAGGAGAACGCCGAAGACGGATTTTTCCTTCAGGCAACGGTTGACCATATCAAGATAACGAGGCTCGAAGATGTGCAGGGGAAGGTCTGCGCCGGGGAGAAGGACGACGTTTAGTGGAAAGAGCGGGATACGATCAGGCCGCATAGTGCCAGGTCAAATCATACCAGAGCGCGGGCCAATTGCATGTGCATGCCCCACGAGCCTCGGGAAATAGCGCGTGTCAGGCGAGTTCGGCGAGGAAGGATTCCATCTCAGAGCGGGCATGGTCGTCGCCTTTTTGAGCGGCGGCGGCGATGCCCTTCGATAGAATCTGCTTGGCTTCCTCGCTGCGCGACTCGCGCGCCAGGAACTGGCCGTACATCAGGTATGCCGGGATGTAGTCGGAATGGCGCTCGATTAAGGCGCGGAAGTGGATGTCGGCGGCGCCGGGGTCGCCACTGTTCATACACTCCATGGCGAGGCCGTAGCGGGAGAAGGCATCGTCGGGTTTTTTGGCGACGAAGTCTTCGAGCATTTGGCGGCGGGTTTTCTTTTGGTCTGGCATAGTTGGCTCTCGTATTATACGGGGAAACGGACGGCTTCTCGAAAGCCGGGAATAGGCGGGGACGCGGACGGCTCAAGGAGACAGCGCCAGGGCTAGAGAAAGCACATCACACAGGCAGGAGTGCCTGTGCTACGAGGGAGAGCGCATGAAGCGTAAGCAACTGGTCGAGAGTGAGATGAGCGGGCAATATCGGTTGAAGGGGAAGCCGGTGAGCGCTTCGCGCTCGGAGATGACGGAGATTGTGTTGCCGGCGCAGACCAACCCTTTGGGGAAGTTGCTCGGGGGGCAGGTGATGCATCTGGTGGATATGGTGGCGGCGATGGCGGCGCACCGCCATTCGAACAGTTATGTGGTTACGGCGTCGGTGGACTACATTGATTTCCGCAATCCGATTAACCTGGGGGAGATCGTCAATCTGAAATCGCAGGTGAATCGAGTGTTCCGGACGTCGATGGAAGTGGGGGTCGAGGTATATTCAGAAAATGCCATGACCGAGGAGCGGAAGCACACCACGTCGGCTTATGTGACGTTTGTGGCGATAGATGAGCACACCAGGTTTCCGAAGCCTGTGGCGCCACTGATCTTGAAGACGGCGGAGGAGAGGCGGCGGTTTCGAGAGGCTCTGAAACGACGCGAGGTTCGCCTCGCTCTGCGTTACGGGACGAGACACATCGTTAGCTGACGCCGCCGGAATAGCGGGGCGGGTTGGTGGGCCAGGGGCTGCCGCCTTCGGGTTCTTCGCTGATGGCGAGAGCTTTGGTGGCGTCCATGGATTCCGGCGGATTCGAGATCAGCAGGACGAATTTCCCATTTGCATCGGGGCGCACCATCATCGAGGGCATGGGCATTTTTCCGGGGGCCTTAGGAATGAACCACAGTTGCAAGACATGATGGGGAGACGGCATGGGAATGTTTTCACCCATGACCACGACACCCCATTGGGAATGCCACTTAGCTTCCAGTTGCGGTCCTTGAGCGTCGCTGCCTTTGAGAGCAATTTTAATGGAACTCGGATCCATCAGAATCATAGACTCACGCTTGGCAAGCAGGAGTTCCTGCTCAATCTTTTGGCGTTCCCCAACGAGCGCGGCGGCGCGATTGTTTGCCTCGCGGATTTCGCCTTCGAGGCGGCGCGTGTTCCAAGCAGAGTAAATCGAGAAGGCGAGCAGCGCGGCCACGCCTGCCAACAGCCAGAGCGGGATGGCGCTCCTCGAGGGCATCGCATGCGGCTTTACCTGCGATTGCGCCTCGGCGCGAACCGTCTGCATCAGACGACCCTTGAGCATGTCCGACGGAGCAGCTTCCGGGGCCGTGTAGGCGAGTTGGCTGACGAGCCAGCGGGCTTCTTCGACGGCCTTGGTGCAGTCCGCGCAGCCGCTCGCCAGGTGGACTTCGAGCGCGACGCGTTCTTCGGGATCGAGCGCCCCGAGCGCGTAGGCTTCCGTCCGCTCACGGAATTGGTCGCAGTTTTTCACGATGTTGCCTGCAATCCTTCTTTCAGGCGAAGCAAACCGTTTCTTATCCAGCTTTTAACCGTGCCCAGCGGCTCTTTCATTGTTGCCGCAATTTCGGAATGACTTAGACCTTCAAAATAGGCAAGTTCGATGGCTTTTTTCTGCTGCGGACTCAGTGAAGCCATCAGGGCGCGGACGCGTTCGGCACGGCGTTTGTCGTCCAGGACCTTTTCATATTCGGGCGCGACGACAAGGCTCGGTAACTCGTCGGGTTGATCCTCGCGGCGGCGCTGGCGTTCGCTCTTCAGACGAAGCCGGTCGAGCGCGCGGTTCCGCGCCACGGTGCACAGCCAGGGAACAAAAGGGCCGCGAGAGGCGTCGTATTGGTCGGCGTTGCGCCAGAGTTGGAGAAAGACATCCTGGACGACCTCCTCGGACATCGAGGCCTGCTGGAGAATGCGCAGCACCAGGCCGTAGACGAGGCGCGAGTGGCGATCGTAGAGCTGTTCGAAAGCGCTCACGTCTTTTTGAAGAAGGCGCGGCAGGAGCGTCGCGTCGGGCGACACTTCGCGGGGGCCAGTGGATGTGAAAGCCGCCAGGAACACGAGTGTCGGCTTCTTCCTCTCCTCTAATAATATACGGCGGAAGCGGCAATTCGGATGACCAGATGGTCAGCCCGAACCTGGGTGTGAAGCCGCAATTCGCATCTCATCCGCCACCGCAAGGGCTTGTTCGATGCAGGCGCCGATGGCGGGTCCGCGGAGATAGTTTCCCACAAGCTTGAGGTTTAGGAAAAACGAAGATTCTCGCGCGAGACTGCCCAGACGCGTGGTGTGGCCAATGTTGTATTGGGGCAGAGCTCGCGGATAGATCTGTACGCTGGAAAAGACGGGAGCGCCGCGGATAGAGAGGATTGGTCGAATCTCCCGATGAACGAGGGTGCTTATCTCTTCGGCGGAAAGCGCCACAGCCTGGGGATCTGTCGCGCCGCCGATAAAGCTTGTCAGTAAGACAGAACCTTGCGGTGCGCGGCCGGGAAAGAGTGACGAATTCCAGACTGTTCCAAGCGTGCGGAGACCCTCGGAACGTGGGACGAGAAACCCAAAGCCCCCGAGAGAGCGATTCACATCCTGCTGGCGATATCCGAGCGAAACGACTGCCATAGGCGCGTATTCGATGTCTCCGAGCGACGACTCAATTCCCGGGTGCAGAAGGCTCGCTGCAACATAGGTCGGCACTGCGAGAACGAGTCCGTCGGCAACAATGCTCAGGGCGCCCGCTTCTGTTTTAGCGCCCACAACAAATCCTTCTCCAGGCGACGGGAGCCCCGTCCCTCCTGTTTGAATCGCTGTCACTTCTATTCCGCAGCGCAAGGCAGGGCCCAGATCTCTAGCAAGCGCCCTGATAAGAGTTTCATTTCCATCGCGAAAGGTTTCGAGAGTTGGACGTTGCTTTGGGCCTTTCTTGGATTTTGCAGCGCGCATCATTCCGCGGACGATGCTGCCGGCGGTTCGTTCGGCTTCGAAGAGTTGGGGAAAAGCCGCCCGGAGGCTTAGCTTTTCCGGGTCGCCGGCGTAGATGCCGGAGACGAAAGGAGCGACGAGTTTGTCGAGGAGTTCCGGCGAAAACTTGCGCCGCGTAAATGCAGCGACGGATTCGCCTGCTTCGGGCGGGGTGCTGTGGCCGAGCGCGTCGCGGACCAGGCTCCATTTCGTGCGAGCACTGAAAAGGGGAGAGGCGAAAAACGCCGGTGGGCTTAAAGGTGCTTGTCTTAGTTGTCCATCGAGGACCAGGAATCTGGGCGCGTGCGGGGGGGCTTCGATCAATTCGTTTTCGATGGCGAGGTCCCGGCAGAGGTCGAGGAGTTGACCAGTGCCGCTGAAACTTTGCGGGCCAAGTTCAAGGAGGAAGCCGTCACGGCGCTCGGACCGGATTACGCCGCCCGGACGCCCGGAGGCTTCGACGATTTGCGCGTCAATGCCGGACTTGCGCAAGGAATGCGCGCAGACCAGCCCGGAGATTCCGGCGCCAACGACTAGGACTGGAACGCGGGCGATCACAACCGGCGCTCGTCGCCAGGCCAGGGCCCAGCATTCGCTCGTGGGGATTCGGTACAAAGCTGCGCCCCTACAACCGAGAGCAAGGGCCGGTAGAAAGGCGGGCTAGAGGGTTTTGGAGAAGAGAGGCTTGGCATTGAGGTGCTGCTTTTCGAGGTAGGGATCGAAGATCATGGCTAGATTGCGAATGAAAATGCGGCCTAGCCAGGTGGTGCGGATTTCGCCAGGATTGAGGACCACTAGGCCGTCTTCGCGAAAGGGTTCGAGGCGGGCGAGCTCGTCGGCGAAATAGCTGTCGAAGTCGATGCCGAATTCCTGCGAGATCTCTGGTTTTACGACGATCGTGTGACAGAGGAGACGGCTGATGACGGCGCGGCGGAGACGATCGTCATCGGAAAGATGGTAGCCGCGCATGGTGGCGATGCCGCGTTCGGCGACGGCCTTTTCCCAGGAGGGGATGTCGCGTTGATTTTGCGCGTAGGCGTTTTGGATGCCACTGATGGCGGTGATGCCCATGCCGTAGAGGTCGGCGCCGGCTTTGGTGGTGTAGCCCTGAAAATTTCGATGGAGCGTGCGATTTTGCTGGGAGACAGCGAGCTCGTCACCGGGCTTCGCGAAGTGGTCCATGCCGATGTACAGATAGCCGGATTCGAGGAATTTCAGGAGGCCGGTGCGGAAGATTTCGAATTTTTCGAGGCCTTCGGGGAGATGACCTTCGAAAGAGTTTTGCTGCTTTTTGAGCCAGGGGACGTGGGCGTAGCTGAACAGGGCCACGCGATCGGGAGTGAGTTCGAGGATCTGATCGACGGTGTGGGCGAAGGTTTCGGCGGTCTGGTAGGGAAGGCCGTAGATCAGGTCGACGTTTACACTTAGGAAGCCGAGCTCCCTGGCGGACTGAATGAGGCCAGCGGTAAGTTCGAATGGTTGGACGCGATTGATTGTTTTTTGAACCAGTGGATGGAAATCCTGGATGCCCATGCTTAGGCGATTGAAACCGAGCTTGCGCAAGGTTTGAAGGTGTTCGCGGGAAGTGACACGCGGATCGACTTCGATGCCGATTTCGGCGTCAGGCGCAAAAGTGAAATGTTCACGTGTGAAGCCGAAGAGTTCTTCAATTTGCGGCGGAGTGAGATAGGTGGGAGTGCCGCCTCCCCAGTGAAACTGCACGACGGGGCGATCACTCGAAACGCTGCGACTGATGTGCCGGACCTCGCGCTTTAATATGTCCAGGTACGGGGGCGAGACACGCTTGTCTTTTTGGATGATCACATTGCAGGCGCAGAAGAGGCAGAGACTCTCGCAAAAAGGGATGTGCATGTAGAGCGACACGGGCGATTTGGCGCGCTCGGCTTCCTCGTGAACCTTTTCGAGGTCAGCGGGGCCGAAGGAATCGTTCCAGACGGGCGCGGTGGGGTAGCTGGTGTACCGGGGACCGGGACGGTTGTAGCGTGCGAGGAACGCTTCGCTGACGCGAAGCTCGTCGCGCATGTTTTCGAAGCTTGGACTTGCCAACGTCACGATACGCGTCCCCTAACGCCAATTTGCTGCTGGTTTGGCTTCCTGCAGCAGCGATTGCTGGCCGGTTTCGATAAAAAGCTGAGCGTACTCGACTGGCGTGTGCTGGAGGATGCCGTGGCCGAGGTTTAGGATGTGGCCTGTTCCGCCGAGCGCTGACATGGCTTCCTGCGTTGCGCGTCGAATCTCCTCGGGCGGGCCGAAAAGAACCGCAGGGTCGACATTTCCTTGCAAGGCGATGTGCGGTCCCAGCTTTTCGCGAAGTGCGTGCATATCCACACGCCAGTCCACGCTCAAGACGTTGGCGCCGGATCGGGCGACAGCCGGCAGAAGGTGATGAGACGCTTTGGTGTAATAAATGACGGGCGTCGAACCGTCCAGGCCGGAGATGATTTCCTGCGTGGCGGGGAGAGCGAACTCTTGGTAATCGCCGAGGGACAGTTCGCCGCACCAAGTGTCAAAGAGTTGAACGGCGGCGGCGCCTGCGGCGATCTGAGCCTTCAAGTAAGGAATAGTCGCCTGCGCGATGCGATGCAATAGCTCACGAAAAGTGGCTGGTTCGTGGAGCAGGAAGCTCTTCGCCGTGGCGAAGCCTTCGCGTGTGCGGCCTTCGACCATGTAGCAGGCCAGAGTCCAGGGAGCGGCGGCAAAACCCAGGACCGGGACTTCCGGGCCGACTTCGCGGACGACGCGGCGAAGGGCTTCCGGGAGAAAGGCGGTGTCGATTTCGGGGTCGAAGAGTTTCAGCCGCTCGACATCGCGTTTTGAGCGAACGGGCTCCGGCAAGTTGGGGCCAGCGTCGCCCAGTTCGAGTTTAAGGCCCATGGCTTCGGCGGGGATCAGGATGTCTGAGAAGATGATGACAGCATCTACGCCGAGCAGACGAAAGGGTTGAAGAGAGACTTCGACGGCCAGATCCGGAGTTTTGCAAACCTCTAGAAACGCGTGGTTTCGGCGAATCGCGCGGTATTCCGGGAGGTAGCGTCCGGCTTGACGCATCATCCAGACGGGAAGGCGCGAGAGAGTTTCACCCCGGCAGGCGCGGAGGAATAAGTCTCGTCGATCTAGAGGAGCAGAAGTTGTGGTCATCTTGCGCCTGAGGAAGAGAATAGCAAATCCGCGAGATGGTTGCAGAACCAGGCAAGCTTTCTAAGGCCTGTGCGGCGCACCTCAGGGCTGGGCTATACTCTCAAGTCATGTTGATCTCCAGGGGTTCGCTGGCCGGACGGGCGCGGTTGCCGCGCGCGCGGCCGCGGGAAAAGTAGGCTAGTAGAGGCCATGAAAGACCTGTTTCTCATTTTGACGATCGTCGCCTACGGCGGTAGTTTGGCCCTCTATCTTCGGTTTCTCGGCACGGGGAGAGATGTGATCGGGCGGCTCGGAACACTGCTGCTTGGGCTCGGGCTTATCGCCCACTATTTTGCACTGCTCGAACGGTCGCGGGGGTTGCACACCGTTCCCTATCATGATCTTTATGGATCGATGTCGCTGTTTGGGTGGCTTCTGGCGTTGACCTATCTGGGTCTGGAGCTTTTTCATCGCCAGCGTTCGGTGGGAGCGTTTGTCTTGCCGTTTATCATCGTGTTTTTCGTCGCGGCACACTTGGCGCCTGCGGATCGATTGTCTCCCGCCCCAGCGCGTGGGGTAATCTTTGCTTTCCACGTCACGCTCAGCATTCTCGCTTATGCGGCCTTCGCGCTTTCGTTCGTTTTTAGCTTGATTTTCCTGGGAGAGGAGGGCTTTTGCCGCAGCCGCAAGCTCGGCAGTGTCGTATGGCGGCTTCCGGCACTTGAACTTCTCGAACGCATGAGCCGATCGAGCGTTCTCGTGGGGCTGGTGTCTATCGCCATCGGCACAGCGCTTGGATTCGTGTGGGTCGACCGGTTGCGAGGACAAATGGGGTACTACGATCCCAAGTACGTCATCACCCTGCTGGTGCTGCTGCTTTACGCGCTTTATTTTCAGTTGGCGCGGACGGCTTCGTGGCGGGGATCACGAGCCTCCAAGCTCTGTATCTTTAATTTTTTTGTCGTGGTGATGAGTTTTACTGTGGTGAACCTTTATTTGTCTCAGAATCATCGTTACTTCTAGGAGCGCGGGCTGGGCATGGAGATCGTTCTCGTCGGATTGAACCATCGCACGGCGCCTGTCGAGGTGCGCGAACGGGTGTCCTTCACGACGGAACAATCGCGGAAGGCCGCAGAAGAATTGCGCTCACGAGGAATCCTCGAAGAAACGCTCGTGCTTTCGACCTGTAACCGAAGCGAAATCTATGGCGTGCCGCCGGAGAGTTCGCATGAATGCGCGCCGGGACTTTCTTCGTTTCTAAGCGAGTTTCATTCCGTGCGGGCGGATGTGCTTGGCCTGTCTCTCTACCATCACTATGACCGCGAAGCGGTGCGGCACCTCTTCCGTGTTTCTGCGGGGCTGGATTCGATGCTTCTCGGCGAGGCGGAGATCCTGGGGCAAGTGCGCGAAGCGTATCGCTATGCGCACGAGTACGGTGCCACCGGCCCCGTGCTGAACCGATTGTTTCAAGGAGCGCTCGAAGTCGGCAAGCGCGTGCGGTCGGAAACAGAGTTGGGAACTCGCCCGATGTCCGTGGCTTCGGCTGGAGTGAAACTTGCGGAGCGGATCTTTGGAAAAATGAATGAGCGAAGCGCGCTTGTGCTTGGCGCGGGAACGATCAGCGAGCAGGTAGTCAATCAACTGAGGGACCGGGGCATCGCGCGGCTATTGATTATGAATCGATCGCCGGAACGTGCCAATGAGCTGGCGATTCGATTTGGCGGCAAAGTCGTTGGCTGGGGCGAATGGGAAACGGCTTTGAAGGCGGCGGATGTGGTGGTCTCCTCGGTGGCTTCTGAGCAAGCCGTGCTGCCACGAGAAATCCTACAGGCGGCCATGTCGACGCGTGGCAACCGCGCGCTCTTCCTGATGGATTTGGGACTGCCCCGCAACATCGAAGCCTCGGCCGCGGAGCTCTACAACATCTACATGTACAACATCGACGACCTCACCGAAATCGTGGAACAAAACCGGCATGCGCGCGAGGGCGAGGTTCCGCGCGCCGAAACGATCGTGGACGAGCATGTCGGGAAGTTTCTTTCCTGGCAGGCGAGCGTGGAACTGGTAGGGTTGGTCGATGCGCTGCGCGCGCGATTGCGGGAGGAAAGGGCGGCCTTCATTCATGCACGCATGGACTCCATGAATCACTTGAGCGCGGCGGAGCGGGAGCGCATGGAATCGATGATGGACGAATTGCTGGAGAAGCTGTTGCTGCGACCGGCGGAGCGTCTGCGCGGGGAGAAGGAGCTTCGCCGCAAGATCCAAAATGTGGAAGCGCTGCGGGATCTCTTCCTGTCGAACCGGGAGAAGCCTTGAGACACCTGCGCATCGGCACGCGCGGGAGCCTGCTGGCGAAGTGGCAGGCGGAGTACGTGCGCAAACAGCTTTTTGCCGGCGCCGGTGTGGAAACCGAAATCGTCATTATCAAAACGTCAGGCGACAAGCAGCACATGTCGCCCTTGTCCGAAATCGGCGGCAAGGGAATCTTCATCAAGGAACTGGAAGAAGCGCTGCTGGAGGAAACCATTGACCTGGCCGTGCACAGTGTCAAGGACGTTCCGACGGACACACCCCCGCGGCTGATGTTTCCGGCGGTGTGCCGGCGCGAAGACGTTCGGGATTGTCTGGTTGCGGCGAACGGGGCGACCATCGCTAGCTTGCGCCAGGGCGCACGAGTCGGCACAGGCAGCCTACGGCGGCAGGCGCAGCTTCGGCATATCAGGCCTGATTTGGACGTGCGCGATCTGCGGGGAAATGTGGATACGCGTTTGCGCAAGGTGGAGAGTGGGGAGTATGAAGCGGTCATGCTCGCAAAAGCGGGGCTTGACCGTTTAGGCTGTAGCGGACGCATTACAGAGACCCTCTCTCCGGAAGTTTTTCTGCCAGCCGTGGGGCAGGGAGCGATCGCCGTGGAGTGCCGCTTGAAGGATACCGAAGCGGCGGAAGTGGTCGCCGGGCTTGACGACGCCGAGTCGCGCACTGCAATTATT
>Ga0210395_10004904_pt1 | contig 10270 bp, 11 predicted proteins | sample IncBWH4OmetaG_FD_150861 | JGI IMG/M metagenome (GOLD analysis project Ga0210395, IMG submission 150861) | Forest soil microbial communities from Barre Woods Harvard Forest LTER site, Petersham, Massachusetts, United States - Inc-BW-H-4-O ...
CTGAATGCTTTGATGGAATTCCCTGAGCAGGATCGACAAGGACGCAAATCCGGAACTCGCGAGCTTATATTCACCGGCCTGCCGTATCTTGCTATCTACCGCATCCGCGGGAACGCAGTGGAAATCCTACGTATCCTACACGGCGCGCAGAATTGGCCGTAACGAACTGGTCCGAAATCTAAGTAAAGAGTGATGAAACTGAAGGAAAGCGGCCAAAAGTCGTGCTTGACTGATTATATCTATCTATGTAGAGTTACGCTATGGGACTGCGGATTCGCCTTTCGAAGCAAACGGTGACGGTGCTGGACGCTCTGCTAGGCCGTGCGGGGCAATGGCAACACGGATATCCGCTGAGCCAGAGCACGGGCATCCCTTCTGGAACGCTTTATCCAATTCTTATGCGGCTTGAGAAATTGCACTGGCTGGAAACGCGGTGGGAAGAAGCGAAGACACCCGGTAGGCCGCCGCGGCACCTCTATCGGCTCTCCGGAAATGCGCGGGAAGAAATTCGCGCGGCCCAGGAACGGCACTTTTGGAAACCTGCGGGGAACGAAGTATGAGCGTCTCCAGCCAAGCTAATTCTACGGCGGCGCGGTTGGCGCGGTGGCTCCTCGGCTGCGCTGTGCGGCATTGGCCTGAGCAGAATCGCGCGTGGGGGTTGGCGCTCGCGGCCGAGATTGACGAGACGGCGAGTGCGTTCGAAACGGTGAGGTGGTCGCTAGGAGGAATCATGTTGTTCACGCGTTCGGTGCTCTCCAGTGCTTGGAAATGGATGAAACTTCCGACGGGCAGTTCCCTTTCCGGCGAAGCGAACGGGCCGAAGGGGCCGTCGTTGCTACCAAAGCGGTCGCGAATGTTTACAGTGGCTGTTCTGGGAGCGGCGTCGTTGTTGCTGGCTTTGCCGGAAGGTCGGGAGGCGATTCGAACGGTGCGGGCGAGCTGGCAGGGATTTCAGCAGTCGAATTCGGACGTGCGGACGCTAAAGGAGCTTGCTGCTCGCGCCGAGAAGGAAAAAGATGCCAGCACGCTGGCGTTTGTGGCGCTGGGTACAAGTGACCCGGAACAAGCCGCCGCGTTGACGGAACGCGCTGTTTCTCTTGACCCGGAACTCATCTGGGTTTACGGCGCTCGAAATTATCGGCCGAAGAATGATCCGCCGCGAGCGGAATGGCTCGCGCGATTGCAAGCGGCCGATCCTGACAACGCAATCCCCTATTTGCTCGAGGCGTATTCAGTGGCCGACCCCCGCGTTGAGAAGCTCTACGATCACGGATCGCCGAAAGATGCGGACTTCGAGGCTGCAGAAAGCGATTCGAAGTGGATTGAGCTCATGGAGCGCGCTTTTGGCGCGCCGCGGTATGACGACTACTTCCAAAGGCATTACCAGCTAACGGGCACTCTGTGGAATCGCGACAAGAACTTGTCCCCGACGGTAGTGCTCTCTGGTTTATGGTCCCACGCGATTCCAAATTTGCTGAACTTGATGATTTTTGCGGATGTAGAAATACACGAGGCACAGAAGGCGCGAGCGGCGGGGGACTTGATACGAGCGGAGAGCCTGCTCAACGAAGTAGATTCGTTTGGCGTCCGGATGGCGGACGGGAGCGAGACGGACATCGCGCAGCTGATCGCCTGGACGGTTTCGCAGAGAGCTGACAAGGAGCTAGCCGTTGTCTATTCAAGTGCGGGCAAAACGGAAGACGAACGAATAGTGACTACGCGTCTCGATCAAATCGAGAAGCGTTTCAAGGAAATGCGTCATGCCCATAATCCGACTAGGGGCGCGGGGACACAGACTTTCCGGAGAGAGGCCATATTGGTCGAGAGCTTCGGCATTTTGTGCGTGGTCGCCGCGTTTGGCGCGCTTGCGGGAATCTCAATGCTGGAACTGTGGCCGGGCCGGACTCAAGAGACACAGCCGATTTGGCGGAAAGTGTTTTGCTGGTTGGCGGACCACGGTCCGGCGACGCTACTGGTGGCGAGCGTTGCTTTTCTGATGAGTTTCCTACCGTTTGAACGCGCGTTCGCAGAGTACCGCGCTTCGAATTACTCGCTCCCCAACCAGGAGCGGCTGATGGAATCAATGTGGGGTCTCTTGGAAATTCCAAGGTATTTAATGGGTGGGAGCTTTGCGGTTTCTGTTTGGACTTTCGTTACGATAGCCCTGAGCGCGTTGCTGTTGCTCGTTTTGGTGCGTGGTTTTTATCGGATGCGGCGGACTGTGGCGAAGGCCGCCTGAGCAGTTTCCTTCCCAAAATTCGAATCGTTCGCTGATCTGAGGGTTAGAGCGGCTGCGCTTGACTGCTCAGAGTCTACTCAGAGCGCCGAGGAGCCGCCGATGCTGGTCGTCAAGCAATCGCACCACTTATTCGTTACCTCCAAAAGCGTGACTTCCAATTTCAATTGACGCGGCTAGCTCCCGCTATAATAAGTTACCGGAAAGTGAAATCAAAAACGTGGGTCCGATTAGGGTCCAATAAGTCGTGGCAAAGAGTTCCTTAGAATACCAATGACGGGCTGTCAGTACCGTTAAGTATCACTAGGTTACAGCAAACTGTCACTCTGTCACGGCAGAGGTCGCGAGTTCGAGTCTCGTCGTCCCCGCCATATTTTCAATCGCTTACGCCCTTTGTCCGTCCGAATCGTTGCACAACCGTTCCCAAAGGCTGGGCCAATATTACCGATGAGGCAATACATAAATGAGGATAATCGGCCCGAAGAAGCCTGTGATACGCAAAAATTCCATCCAGCTCCCATCTGACAGAGACGTTCGTAGCCAATAAAATCATTGCCGGTTGAGAGCTGCACCGCACCGCCAGCGACGGCTGTTTCTCTGAACTCCGGTTTGAACTTGGCGGAATACCCAGCTTAGTCGGCCTTCACGAGCTCAATCACAAGGGCGCTGGTTACGCCCGTCATCGGCTCGATTACCCCCGGTGATTTCATCGTCAGTTTGTTGCCCTGGACTTTCATGAAGTAGACCCGGTCTGTGCCAGGGAGCGCCGGACTCGATGCGGTGTCGACACGGGCCGTTGCCTTGAGACCGTCCTGGCTCTGTTCCCCAACCGTGTATTGGCCAGTCCAGGCGACGCTCGTCTTCATCGCAGCGATGGCTTCGGCATCGGTCAGCGCCGCCGAGGCTGGCGCTGGTCGCCTCGAATCAACGAATAGCAGCCACACGCGAGTCGCAGTGACGGTTACATAGCCCTCCGGCTGATCCCCGAGCGGGTACTTGACTAGGCCCGCTGTTAAGCCTTTCAACGAAAGGACTTTCCACGTTCCGATGATCTGATCCTTGGTCGTCGCCTGCTGGGTGTAGGACGGTACCGATGCAGCGAGCAGTCCGATGGTGACACTCGCGAGCAGTAGCTTGTTCATTGACGATCCTCTGTGGGCAGTGTACAACGGCTCTCCATGGTCACGAGAGGGCCTTTTCTGACGCAACTGTAGTAAACAGGCGATTGCACTCATTGAGAATTGGCCGACCGTCCCGACGCGCTACAGGCCCTTGGCCGACCCAAGCGTCGATTTTGACGACCGGAGTGCCGAAATGCCGGCGCGCCGGCGCTGAGGATCACTTGGCCCGAATTAGAAGAGCAACGCCAAGCGCTATCAGGAGGGCTACCAGCCCAATCAGCACAGCAGCTAATTGCCGTTGGCTTGAACTCCTCCCTGAGACTATGACACCTTTCTGGCTTTGCGAGATTGCGTACGATTCCAGGTAGCCACACTTCGGACACCGTAGCGTTGTGACCGGAACGACTTGATCTTTCTTCTCCACCTTGAGGCCCGTCCAGAACCTCGGCTGGGGTTCCCCCGGGGACCAGTTTTGTTGCGTGAGCCCGGCCTGTGTGTTATCCGCCACCCACCCGAACTCCATGTGCGCGTGACACCTTATGCACTCGACCGGTCCTTTCATGCTCATCGCTCCCAAAAAACAGCCAGCAGCGTAACCCGACCGTCTGAATTATAGCCAGAGTTCGCACTCAGCGCCTGCTCACTGTCGTAACCAGGCGATTACACTCACAACCCGGACCGGCTTGGGACCAAAAACCCCTGTTTTATGGGCCTTTTCAGTGTGGTTAGCGGCGTAAGGACAATAAAATCATCGCGATTTATGGAGCTGGCGATGGGAATCGAACCCACCTCCGAAGCTTGGGAAGTTCTGAACATTTCGATCCCCTTCACTGCTAGTATCTCGATTTGAACGCGCTTGATTTCTTTGATAAAGGCTCACTGCTAGCGACCAGTCGGGTGGACCACGGTATTTTTCTCCTCGGATGATGCTATAATTTTTGAATCATGCGACACGTCACGATTGCGCTTCCTGACGAACTCTCAGCGGCTCTGGCTGCTCCTGGTCAAGATTTGTCCCGCGCGGCCTTTGAGGCCCTGGCCCTCGCAGCGTACCGCGAACGTAAGATTTCGGCTGTCCAACTCCGCCAGTTGCTGGGTTACGAAACCCGGATGGAAGTCGATGCTTTTCTGAAGAGCCACGGCGTCGAACTGGAATACACACTGGAAGACATTGAGCGGGATCGCGAGACGCACCGGCAACTCGGCCTATAGATGCAATCGATCGTAGCTGACACAACTCCCCTGAACTACCTCGTACTTATCCAAGCAGCCGATATTCTTCCAAGCTTATATCGAAGGGTTTTGATCCCTCCCGCTGTGAAGGTCGAGCTGGCCCATGAAAACACGCCGGCTATTGTGCGTGCGTGGATTTCGCAGCCTCCCTTGTGGTTGGAAGTAGTGAACCTGAAGCAGCCCGTCGATTCGGCTCTGGCACATCTCGACGAAGGCGAGCGCGAAGGCATATCGCTTGCGTCCGAACTCCAAGCCGCCCTTTTATTGATGGACGAAAGAGACGGCGTGACTATAGCTCGGCATCGTGGATTGAAGGTGATCGGCACACTCGCGACGTTGGACCTTGCTGCAGTCCACGGACTCGTTGACTTGCCAACGATGTTCGACCGGTTGCGCGCGACTACGTTTCGGTCACCGCTTCGCCTCATGGTGAGCATGCTAGCGCAGGACGCCGAACGCAAGAAAGGTCAAGAAGGCCAACAGTAGCTGGGCGAGCGGATAAGCACAATCTGGGTACAATAAGGGGACGATAAGAGGTGACGTACGGTACCTTGTGGTATCAAAGGATGTCCGCCGACACCGTTTGATATCAATCAGTTACATCAGCCATGGGCGCTGTCACGGCAGATGTCGCGAGTTCGAGTCTCGTCGTCCCCGCCATATTTTCAATCACTTACGGACTTTGCGTGTCCGAATCGTTGCACAACTGTTGCCTAAGCCGATGTCCATATTGCCGATGAAGTAACATATAGATGAGGATGATCGGCCCGAAGAAGCAAGCTTTGCGGGTTGGAAGTTGCATGTCAACCCGGAAGTTTATAGTCAGCATACCTCGCAACTAGCATGTTCGCGATCGTTATGATCCTACGGTTCCAGCTTACGTCTTTAGACGCCGACGACAAGTCTTGACCCAACACGGTGCTAGAATCCCGTCATGAGACAGGACAGGGACTTGGAAAACTTTTTGGAGGACGCTCCCTGGATGCGTAAATGGGTTCACCAGTGCACAGTCTGCCACCAACAGGGGTACAAGCCCGAAATGGAGAAATCAGATTCTTACAAGTCTCCTGCAGGCTCGAAACTAACCCGTCTCGTGAACAAAATGATTTTGAATGACGCCGGAGTGTGTGACGCATGCTGCAACATTTCCGGCCGTTTTGATTAGGTCCTGATTTGTCGGTTATTCGTACACGTGGTCCTCACGGTCCCGAAACAGAGTTCTTCTGATTGGCACGGCCTTATTCGTGGGGACGACCGGTGTGAGCTCTTTCTGGCTCGCTGACTACTTCAAAGTCAATCCAGTATGGGTGTTCGCGGCTTGGAATTCCATCGTGATGATGCCGCTATTCATTAAAGACTTTCGCGCCCACCTTAGGAAGCCTTCCTTCGTCGCGTACCTAGTCGCCTGGGCGCTCATCCACGGGGTACTGGTGGCCGCATTGATGCGCTGGATCTTCATACCAGGTATGGTGCCGTTCTTGGCAATAGAGCTTGTCGCAGGCTTGCTGGCAGCCGACTATTTCTTCGACATCCAACCCGCGCAGAAGGAGAAAAAGCAGGAAGGAAACTAAGCGGCAATAGCAGGGGCTCAACCACACTGGACGACAAAACCGAGGATGTAATGAGTCGATCGGGTTAGCGATCGTCGCTTCTACGCGATTCCCCGCAAACAAAGGGAAGTCTCCTTGTGTGTGTCGACTAGCTCACTGAATTGGCTTCTGAAGGGGCCCCTCAAGGCGCTCAAGGCGGCAAAAATTTACACCAGTCTGACCGGGTGGACCTTCGGCTTTGGGGCAGGCCTATATGCCGGTTCCTTATCGGGACCTGACAGGTTTACTCACAACTGGCCGATTTCTGTTAGGCTCGGCAAGCGAATGGAAATTAAATGGATTGTCGTGTTCGTTTTATTCGGCGTTGCGCTAAACCTTCTCATCGCTGGGGCGACCGGGAGGGTCTACGACTTTTGGTCCGGGCGCAGAGGTAGTGGGAAGATTGTTGCGGATTTGAAATCTCCTTCGGCACGTATCGCTTTCTCTTGCCTCGGAGCGATTTTTCTTACCGTCGCCTTATTTCTGGCGGTACACCTGCTGAACGAATGGCAGCGCGCATCGCATCCGTAACCTATGGCAGCCAGCAGGGCAATGCAATGGAATCGGCCCGCAGACGGTAATTGGACCGGTTGAAGGTGCTCTCACTCTACGCCAAAGGCGACCACAAGCCAGCGACCGGCGCGCTTCTCCACGTCAAAACGATATACGGGGCCGTCGCCCAGCTCGACGCGCGCCTTCCAACTTCCCGTACGGGTCACCCGAAGGTCATCTGCAAAGATGAAGGGGGTAACGTCTCGCACCAAGCGACGGGCAGTCGCGCTGGAAGCACAGTAGCCCAGAACAGCTGGGTAGTCCCGCTGCTCTGCGTACTCAATGGCTTTGGCAACGGGCAAGAGGTCTGGGCGGTTGTAAATGCGCGACCGAAACCGGAGGTTGTCACCAGAGATATCATAGGTGTCGACCGCGCACAGACTCGGATTGTCCCAAGTGTCGATGGCCGAAAACCAGCAATACGGCAGAGTTATAAACAAACCTTCGGTTCGGAGCGCGCCGATATATGGAAACCCGGGTACTTTGTCATCCAGTCCAAACGCGCCCGCCTGCTTGATGATCTGCTCAAGACCCCCGATACCTTGCGGATTCCACTCTCGGGCGTCATACGCGACGCCGATGCTGCCTGCGCAACCGCTAAGGATGAACTTGGCGAGGAATCTCGCATTTCCAGAAGTGCCTTGGTGCAGAGGATAGAGGCCAAGCTGGGTTCGGGGCACATCGTGCTTACCAAATTCGTCATCTGAGCCAACCCTGCGCCACAGCCGATTGGGCTTTCCAGAATCTTCCTCGGGGACGCCGAAGACGAAGAACCTCCCATGTGTGCGGACTGTCATTTTCACGACTAAAGCAGGTGGGAGGTCGAGTATCTGAAAATGGAAGCGGTTCTCCTCGGGCCAAGCGGCATTGACCTCGGCGCTCATCTGCTCCAGCTTCTTCAGTGCTTCTGCAGCGTGGTCCCGCGGCGACGACGGACTGGCAGGACTTGCGTTCAGTCCCTGAGTCACGACGTCTGCCGCACGCTCGAAAAGCGGGGATTCCACACCTGTGGAGTGCCAGGCCTCTTCCCTTCCGTATGGAGGGCCGCATGGGTCCGGTGAGAAGTCCGCAAGCTTCTGCAGAAGTTGCCGGAGATCCGGAACTGAATCTGACGGCTGCACCGGCGCACAAAAACTTTGCTCTGCTTCTGGAAAGACGAAAAGGATGAAGGCGAGAACCGCAGCCGCAATGGCGCGGAGAGTCATCGATAGACAAGCGAAAAGAAAAACCTGCGCTGCTGCTCTTGGGCGCAGAATACCAGCAAGACCCATAGATGGAATCCTTGTTGACGGCACCCTGCACTTCTAATTATACCATTCGGCAGACCGACCTCAACGAGTCTAAGTGCCCGACTAACGCCGGCCTGAGGACTTTCAAGTTTCCGGCTACCCGAGCTGCGGCTTAGGTTCGATGGAAGCGGCAAGCGTATTCTGGACATATTCCAAGATAAACTGTCGGTCTCTTTTACCAAACAAGCGACCAATCTTCCGACCACTCAGAACCCAATCCGTTATGTCTCACAAGCATATCCATTGACGTCCTATCCATAGACAATCTATGATCAAACCTATGCACAAGAAGCCCGAGTTATTGCCTGGAACGCTCGACATGCTGATCCTGAAGACGCTGGCGCGAATCCCGCTGCACGGATACGGTATCGCGCTTTCCATTAAACGGCTTTCCAGCGATGTCCTGACGGTCGAAGAAGGTTCGCTCTATCCTGCATTGCAGCGGTTACTGGTGCACGGTTGGGTGAAGGCCGCGTGGAAGATGACGGAGACGAATCGTCGCGCGCGTTTCTATACGCTGACGGCAGCGGGCCGCAAGCAGTTGGGCACCGAGTTGTCCCAATTTGAGCAGATGATTGCGGCGATTGGACGCGTTTTGAGTGACGCAAACGAAGAGGTCTAGATGATGAATATCATCGCCAGATTCATGAGGCGCGTACGGATTTTCTTCAGGCGTGAGCGGTTTGTGCGCGAATTGGATGAGGAAATGGCATTCCATCGCGAGCAGACGGAGAAAGAATTGATGGTGGAGGGAATGACACCGAAAGGCGCGCATTACGCGGCAATGCGGCAGTTCGGAAATGCGACGAAGTTGAAGGAGCAAAGCCACGACGTCGTAGCGTTTCAGGTCGAGACAGTGGGACAAGATCTGCGTTTCGCTATGCGGCAAGGGGCAAAAAATCCCGGCCTGGCGTTGACCGCGGTGCTGATTCTTGCGATGGGCATGGGCGTGAGTGTGGCTATTTTCGGTTTCGTGGACGCGGCTTTACTGCAACCTCTTCCCTACGCAAATCCCAACCGGCTGGTGTCGGTGAACGAAAGCAATATTGAATCGGAGCAATGGCCGCTATCGTATCCAGACTACCTGGATTGGAAGCGGATGAACCGTTCCTTGAGTTCGCTCGAAGTGTATAGCCAGGCCGGCTATCTACTGCGCACGCACGGCGTCGTAGAGCCGGTGCAGTCCGCGCGCGTGAGCGCCGGGTTCTTCCGAACGCTCGGTGTGCGTCCTATGCTGGGGCGCGATTTTTATCCGGATGAGGACCGGCCTGGCGGGCCCAACGTTCTGCTGCTGAGTTATGGCGCTTGGCTGCACCATTTCGGTGCACGGCAAGATATAGCGAGCCAGACCGTGGACCTCGATAACGCAGCTTATACCGTCATCGGAGTACTGCCCCGTAGTTTTTCGTTCGGGCCAAGCAGCAATGCGGAGTTCTGGGTTCCTATCAACAGTTTTAGTCCTCACGAGAAGATGCGAAATTTTTATAGCTTCTCGGGAATCGGACGGCTTCGTGATGGCGTCACCGTGAAGACAGCACGGGCCGAACTGGCGGGCATCGCAAAGCAGCTCCAGCAGCAATATGCGATAACCCGGCCGCCGAACTTGAGTGCTGCTAGTGTCGTTTCACTCTCTGAGGTCATCGTCGGCGATGTGCGCCCCATTCTGCTGGCACTGATGGGCGGGGCGGGCCTGCTGTTGCTGATCGCGTGCGTCAACGTTGCGAGCCTCGTGCTGGTGCGGTCGGAAAGCCGGAGACGCGAGATTGCGGTGAGGACGTCGCTGGGAGCGTCGCGGGGGCGACTGCTGCGGCAGTTTGCTACGGAAGGGCTACTGCTGGCGGGAGTAGGAAGCGCGGCAAGTGTGATGGTGGCGAGCTGGCTAATGAAGCTTCTTGCGCGCATCGTACCGAAAGACATGGAAGCGAATATGCCGTTTCTAGGCGGTGCCGGATTGAATGCGCATACGATTGCATTTACGATGATCATTGCGTTCATGGCCGCGGTGTTGTTGGCTGCCGCTCCCGTGTTACGACTGACTTTCCAGCGGGTGCGTGATGGATTGAGTGACGGGGATCGCGGCTCCGCCAGTCAGCTCTGGCAAAGGCTCGGAGCAAAGATGGTGATGGTGGAACTGGCAGTCGCGGTAGTGCTGCTCGCCGGTGCGGGCCTCTTGGGCCAGAGCTTTTACCGGCTGTTGCACGTGCGGTTGGGCTTCGATCCAAGCCATCTGGCGACCGTGCGAGTAATGGC
>Ga0210395_10004906_pt1 | contig 10268 bp, 8 predicted proteins | sample IncBWH4OmetaG_FD_150861 | JGI IMG/M metagenome (GOLD analysis project Ga0210395, IMG submission 150861) | Forest soil microbial communities from Barre Woods Harvard Forest LTER site, Petersham, Massachusetts, United States - Inc-BW-H-4-O ...
GTGCGCTGGCCGACGCGCGCCTCTTCGCGCACGCCATTGAGCGCGATCTCGGCGGCGTTGACCTGTGCCGTGGTCGACTCGATCTCCGCCTTGGCGGCATCGAGCTGGCCCCAGCTCTGCACCACCGTGGCGCGGGCTTGGTCACGGTTGACGTCGAGATTGAGGCGCTGCTGGCCGAGCGTCTCCTTGGATTGCCGGATGGTGGAGAACTCGCCGCCGCCCTGATAGAGCGGAATCGTCAGCGTGCCGATGACCGAGGCCAATGTCTGCTTGTTGATTGCCGCGGTCGCATCGTAGTTCTTCGACGCCGTCGCCGCCACCGAAAGATTGGGATAGAGCGCACCTTCGCTGACCTTGACGGCAAGCTCGGCGACATCGACGCCGTACATCGCCGCCAGCACCGTGGGGCTCAGCTGCTCGCCATCGGAGATCGCCCGCGGCAGCGCGTTCGGCGAGAACCGGTCGACCGGGCTGCCCGGCGCGAGCTTGCCCGGATCGACGCCGATGACGCGCCGGTAGTTCGCCTCCGAGGTGATCTCATTCGACTGCGCATTGAGCAACTGGGATCGCCCGGCGGCGAGCCGCGATTCCGCCTGCGCGACGTCGGTACGCGTCACCTCGCCGACATTGAAGCGGTCGCGCGTCTGTTTCAATTGCTCGGTGAGCACTTCGACGTTGCGCCGGTTCAGCTCGAGGATGGCCTGGTCGCGCAGCAAATTCATGTAGGCGGTCGCGGAATCGAGCAGCACCTGCTGCTCGGTGACGCGCAAAGTCTCGCGCGCGCCCATGACCTGGCTCTCGGCCTGGCGGACTTTGTTGGCGGTCTGATTGCCGTTGTACAGCGTCTGCGTCGCGGTCGCGCCAGCGCCACGCTGCTTATAGGGCTCGGCGAAGTTGGTGTAGGTGACGGTGTTGGGAAACACCTGCTGATTGACCGTGTGCGCCAGCGTGCTGGAATAATCGTAGCCGCCGTTGGCGGTCACGGAGAGCTTCGGGCGATAGCCGGACAGCGCTTGCGGAACGTTCTCGTCGGTCGCGCGCAACGACGCGCGTTGCGCATTGAGCGACGGATTGTTCTGATAGGCCTGCACCAAGGCCCATTCGAGCGTGTCGGCACCCGCCCGGATGCCGCCGGCTCCGAGCACCGCACCTGCCAGAGCGAGGCTTGCTATGGGCCGACAAAACTGCGCCCGCAGTCCTCTGCCACTCATGTCCCGCACAACGCTCCCCGTACCACCCCACCGGCTCGGTCCGGCGGATTCTCCGCCTGGACAACGGCCGGCGTCCCCGCCGCCAACGTGGCAGACGGGGCCGAACACGGAACACTATGCGGCTGGATTGCGAGGTAAAACCCCCGCAATGGGGACAGCTTTCAGATTTCCGGGCATTGGCACATAAGCGCCACAGGTGGTGACCCGGACTGTGGACGGCGGGCAATCCGAACGGTCTTGAATCGGCCGATCCAGTCGCCGGACGGTGCTTTTTTCGCGGCGGCCTTAAAAGACGAAGGCCGGCGGCGCGACAAAGCCTGGCAGCACCGGCGCCGTCGCATCGAACACGGGGCGGCCCGCCAATTGGCCTTCGATCTGGCGGTAGATCATGGCTTTGCCGGTCGGCCCGCGGCCGAAAATGCAGGCGAGCCGGCCGTCCGGCTTCAATTGGCGGCCAAGCGTCTCGGGGACAATCTCGGTTGCGCCATTGACGAAAATGACATCGTAGGGCGCCGCCGCCGGCCAGCCGGCCGTCAATGGTCCGATCGCGACCGTCACACGACTACCATCGGTCGCAGCCAGGGTTTCTTTCGCCTGCCGCGCCAGTGCCGCGTCTTCTTCAAGCGCCACCACCGAGCCGGCGAGTCGCGCCAAAACCGCCGACGAATAGCCGGTGCCGCAACCGACATCGAGCACATGGTCGCCGCCGCGCACCCGCGCCGCCTGAATGAGCTTGGCAAGCACCATCGGTTTGAGCAGCACCCGGCCGTCGCCGATCCCGATGTCGCCGTCGCGATAGGCCTGCTCGGCCAGCGCCGCCGGCACGAAGCGCTCGCGCGGCAGCGCCGCCATGGCGGCGATCAGATCGGAATCGGTGACGTCGGCGGTGCGGACCTGCCCGTCGACCATCATCCGGCGCGCGGTAGCCGTGTCGAACATGAATTTGGTTCCAATATCCGCCGGGCGCTTTGTGCGGCAGACCCTGCCAAAACGCAAGCTCCTGCAAAACGCAAGTTTTTGGTGCGACAATCGCGGCGCGGCGGCGTTAAGGCTTAAGCGCGACTTCCCGCTGTAACGTTGCCGCCAGAGGGGCATTCCTCTATAGAGCGGAGAATTATGGGGACCGGTTGCAACCACGCCGGAGCCCCCGACGGCCACGTGGCGGAGTGGTTACGCAACGGTCTGCAAAACCGTGTACCCCGGTTCAATTCCGGGCGTGGCCTCCAACCTTCGCTCGCAAAGCGAGCGAAGGTTGCCCGCCGAAGCTTTATGCGAAGGCGGGCCTCGCGAGTCGCCGCGAGCTACGGCAAGGCAGCCCAGGCAAAACCAAGGCAAACGCACCGGGATTTCCGCCGCTTTGCGGCTTTCAAAGCCGGCCCGGCTTTGTTATACGCGTTGCGCGCACGGCAGCTGCTGTTCCCCGGTAGCTCAGCGGTAGAGCAACCGGCTGTTAACCGGTTGGTCGCTGGTTCGAATCCGGCCCGGGGAGCCAAATTCAATCGGTTACTTAGCGAAAACAAATTGGATCGCGCGCCGAGGTGCGCGCGCTACTCCTGCGCCGGCTGCCGGAAGAAAGCCGTCAGAAAAGCAGCCTTTTCCCAGCGCGGTTCTTTAACGCCTACTGCTGACCTCCGCCCAGCGCATCGGCGAGCTTGTCGTAATTTTTGACGACGAGGTCGATGTTGCCCTTGTTTGCGACCGGCGGCGGTGGGGATTTGAGCGACCCGTTGAGCTCGGTGAGCGCATCCTTCTTGTCCTTGGCCGACATTTGCTTGTTGGCCTGGACCTCAGCGATCTGCGCCTTTGTCGCCGCATCGAAGCCGACATATTTTTTAGTCGTGGGATCGATGCCCGAAAGCACCAGCGTGATGTTGTCGACGACATCATTGTAGTCATCGTAGCTGGCAAAACCGTTCTTCTTGGCCACGGCATCGAGCTGCGCGACAGCCTTCTGACTCGGCGCGACATTGGGCGGCAGCTTCTGGGTAATCGCATCGATGTCCTTTTGCGCAGCAATCACGCCATCGATCTGCTTGTCGGTCAACGCCATCTGCTTCAGCGGAGGTGGAGCGGGCTGAGCCTGAGCCATCTGCATCGACGGCGCCTGCTTGGCCTGCGCCAAAGCGCAGCCCGTAGATAACATGGCCAACCCGGTGGCGAGACAGGCAATACCGAGGGTAGCAGCGAGCGGACGAAGGAAGTCGCGCATGGGAGTCTCCTTGGGTTTTGACCGGATTTAATCCAAGTCAATACGGCCGGACCCGGCCGGTCAAGCCGCGAGGCCGGTGGTCATTCTTCTGGTACTCCTCCACCGCTTCCGGCCGCTGCACAGACCCGCTGTCGCGCAGCTCATTCGCCTCACCGCTTGACCGCAAGCTCTTCCGCGAAGAAAGCCGGCGCCTGTTCCATGGCGTCGGCTTTCGCCGCGACATTGCCGTCGACGCTTTGCCGCTTGCGGCCGGGATCGTCGAAATCGTGGGTGGCGCCGGGGTAGAGTTTTATGGCGATATCGCCGCCTTGGGCGCGGCTTTTTTCCACGAGCATCGCGCAGCGTTTTGGCGACACTTCCTCGTCGGCGTCGCCCATGAAAACACGGACCGGCGCGTAGGGGCGATAGCCGTCCTCGAACATGCCCTTCAAGCCGCAGGCGGGATAGAACGCCAGCGCTGCGCGAAAGCCGAGCACCGGACTGTGCGCCACGGCGCCCGGCGTGTCGGTTGCGACCTCGGCCACGGTGGCGAGCGTGGCGCTGCCGCCGTTTGACCAGCCCTGCAGCACGATGCTGTCCGGCGCCACGTCGGGCCGGGTGCGCAAATAGCCGAGTGCGCCATAGGCGTCGAGCGGCCGCACCGTCACCTCATTGAGCGCTTCGGGACACCGGTCGTAGCTGCCGCTCGCAAAACCTTGCGGATAGCCGCGCGGTCCAAAGCCGTCGACCAGGATCACCACATAGCCCAGCGATGCCCACAAGCGCCCCCACATCTGATGACGTTGCGACAAAGTCGAAGCGTCGTAGCGGCCGTTGGCTTCGGTCGAATACGCGCCGGCGCGGCCGTGCATCATGACCACGGCGGGCGCGCGGCCGGCTTGGTCCGGCGTGAACACGTAGCCGACGAGTTTTGTCCGCCCGTCCATGCTGGCAAACGTGACCCGCGCCGCAACCGCGTCTTGGGCGCCGGCATCGGGGCACGTCGCCAAAACGACCGCCAAGACGGTCGCAAAGCCGAGAACGGCGCCGATCAGGGCCGCACCTGCCGTGCTTCGAGCCATGGTATTCATCTGGTGAATTGCTACGGCCAAATTTTCGAGATCGGCTGCTTCGCCGAACACGCGCGGCGTTGCGACATACGCGCCCACGATAACACCACATTTTCGCCCGTTTACCGCAAGCCTTCGCTTACTCCTGTGTCATACCCCGGTACCGTCGATATTCGGGCGGGGGCCGCATGGAGTATCAGGGTTTTGTTGTCGAGGCTTTTGAGCAAGGGCCCGGCAAATGGCGGGCCAAAATTTTACGATCCAGCGGCAAACCCCTGATCACGGGCCGCAAAAGAATTTGGCAATTCGTCACCGGCATCGACGCGACGACGGCATCGGCCGCCCTGCTGATGGCCCTTGAAGCCATCGACGCCGAAACCTTTTCGTCCACGGCGCCGTTACCGGAAAAATTCTGGCGCCGTCGTGGCCGGCGCGCGAATGGGCAGACATTGGATGCCGTCCCCTCGGCAAAGTCTGCCACGCATAAGCGTGTCGCGCGAACGCGACCGCGTCAGTGATCGGCGAACAGGAGCCGATGCCTGGTCGTGAGCACGACCCGGCAAGGCACGCCACCGCCTCGATTTTCAGGCAAATGCGCGGAAAATCCGAGTGCCGGCGTTAGGCCGCCGACAATGGCCGTTCGGTAGGTATTTTTACTGAGGGGCTGCCGCCATCGCCAAGGCGCGGCCGCCATGTGGAGCCGCGCATCATGAGCTCGCTCGATATCGAGGAAAGACGCCACACGCCGCGCCAGCGGCTCGGCAAGCTGGCGACCATCAAGCTCGGCATCGGCATTGCGCCGCGCTATTGCCTGGTCAGCAATATTTCCGCCGAAGGCGTGCGCATTCATGTCAACGGTTACGAAGTTCACGATGAATTCGTTCTGATTTTTCCCGAAGGCGGCGCGGCCGGCCAGAGCGGCACCTACAAGGTGGTCTGGCGCAACGGCCAGGACGTCGGCGCCAAATTCGTCAGCGCGGTGACGCAGAACGTCTGACAACGGGCATGCCCCGCGAGCGCGAGCCGGCTCGGCGCCCTTTCTCGGCGCCACGTTCGAGAGACTTTCGCGAATTCGGCCTCGGACTTATTCTTCATCTGGACCTTTTGGCGCAAGTAATTTCGGCAACACATTGTCGAGGCTTTCGGCGAGCAATGCGCGCGTCACGTCGCGCAGGCCCATCACCGTGTCCAGCGTGGGCGGCCAATTGACAGCCGCGTCTGGCTCGGTCGACGGACGGAACTGCTTGAGCTCGCGACTTGGCCCGCGTATCGATTTCGTCCGCAACAGTGCATTGACCAAAGGATCAGGCACGATCTTCTCCTCGTCGATCGTGCCCTGGCCTTTCTTGATGATATCGAATGTGTGGCCGTCAAAAACGAACAGAGACGTGAGCGCGAACAAATATCCCCAATTGACGATGCCGATGCCCTCGACCGCCTGGTTGGTGCTGCCCAACGCGCTTGCGCCCTTGAGAACGACGACGTAGCGTTCGCATCCGCTCGCGCCCGCAATGGTTTTCACGACATCCTTGAAGTCGCTTTCGGTGCGGAACAGGCGGCTCAGCACGTTGCCGGACGGCTCGAACGCATTTGCCGGATAGGCGATCCGGCGCACCGCGGTGCCCGGGCCTGCGGCGGCACGCACACGGGCGACGACGAGATCGTCAAGCCCCCAGGCCTCGATAGGAATCTCCTTCAAATCGTTGCCGAACACCGTGAGCCCGACTGTCCGCACCGCAAAGTGGTCGCCCACATGGGGAATAACGCCGATGCAGGGGCCGCGCTGGGCGGCGGCGGCGGCTGGGGTCGCGCCTGCGTCCGATTTTGGCGGTGTGGGTTTCTTCGCAGCGGGCTTGGCGGCTGAAGGTTTCGCGGGCGAAGGCTTTGGCGCGGGTGTTGACGCGTCCTGGGCCAGAGCCGGCTGCGCCACCGCGAGCGCAAGCAACAGGGCGAGATTGCGGATCACGACGGGCTCCTCTTATCGGCCTAAACTGAATCACCGAGACAGGCGGGGTCACGGGGGGCGTATGCCCTTGAGCCAAGGCCGGCCAGTTGCATCCGAGAAATTACACCCGCAAAACGAAGTGTTCCCTTAAGTCGGAGTGCTGGGCCGTAGAGGTTTTTCGTCGATTGGGTCGCGCGGCCGCGCTGACCGCCATCCCCTAATTTACGTATTACTAATCATAAGCGCGCACCCTCGCGGCGTCCTGCCACGAGGCTCGAATCATGGGTTATCTATTGCCGCGCGCCATCATCGTGCTGATTGCCTGGGGCGCGACCTGCCTGATCATGAACACGTTCACCGGCGTCGATCCGCTGGTGTTTTATGTCGCCGGCGGGGTCTGGGCCTTCGTCGGCCTGATCTGTTTCGGCTATCTGCACAAGCTGCGGCGCGAAGAAGATGAGGGCTTTGCGCGCGCGATTGCTCGCGCACGCGCCGCCGCGCAGCAGACTCAACAATCGCCAAGCGCTCGTTAGGGGCCCTGCCCGGTCAGGCGCCGCGCCCGGCGCGGTTCCAGCCGCGGATGCGGTCGCCGTAGACCTCAAAACCGTTCGGCTGCACGATCACCGTATCTTCCAGCTTGATGAAGCCGCGGCGCGGATGCTGCAACGTGGTCTCGACCGAAACCACCATCCCGGTCTCCAACGGCCGCGTCGCATCGTAGGCATCATAAGGCACCGGGCCGGAATTGGTCAGCCTTGGCGCTTCGTGGCTGACGAGCCCCATGCCGTGGGCGAGAAAGTGGGTGTGATTGTGCAGCTTTGATTTGTGCAACACGGCGTTGGCAGCGTCGTAAATTTCGTGGCCCATGGCGCCGGCGCGAATCGGCTTCATGGACGCCTGCTCGATGGCTTCGACTTCCGCCAACAGATCGACCAGCTCCGCGTCCGGCTCGCCGGCCACCCCCATGCGCGCCACGTCGCCGATATAGCCGTGATAATTGCCGCCGGAATCGACCGACAGCACATCGCCCTTCTCCCAGCGCTGGTCCGACGGCGCGCGGTTCAAGCTCGATCCCGCCGCGATCAGGCAATAATCGAAGGTCAGCCCACGCTGCGTTTCCTCGCGGCGCAGCGCTTCGGTCAGCTCGTTCTTGGTGGCGCCTGGGCCGAAATTCTTGAACACCGCTTCCATTGAATCGATCACCGCGTCGGAGGCGATTTTCAGCATCTCGAGCTCTTGCGGCGTCTTGCGCGCACGCAGACGTTCGAGAACGAACAGCGCGTCGACGAGTTCGGCATTCGGGAAAGCCTTGCGCAGCACGGCAGCGGAATCGAGCGGAATAAACGCGGTCTCGATCGCAATGCGTTTGGTACCCGGCACGAGGCGGCGCAGGTAATCGACGGCCTTTTCCATCACGTCGACGGCGCCCGAGCTCTTGGTATTGACCTCCGACACCCAGAACGGTTTTACCTCGTTCTGAAAGCCCTCCATGCGATGGCCGAAGAAGCCGGCCTTTTGCGGCGCGCCCTTCTGGTAGACGAAAACCGGCAGGTAGCGGCTCAGCCCCATCGCGTCCATGGATTCGAAGAAGAAGGCGCGGTGACCGCCGAGCAGGTACTGGACGTTGTGCTTCGACGTCGCGACCAGGACATCGATACCGGCCTCGTCCATGAGTCGGTCGAGGAGCGCGGTATCGAACGGGGCGGTGTCTTGGCGCTTGGTGACGTCGAGCATGATCGATCTCCTGGAGCTTGCGAATACATCGGGGACATGGCGCCACTCTATCAAATCCGCTGCCGCGGATGAACCCGTTCGGATTGCGTCCGCCCCATGTTCGAGACGCACGCGCGGCAGCAAAAAACCGCCGGTTCCGCCATCCGCGCGCCGCTCTTCAATTCCACCGGCCAATCTCAACTCATGATTGCGAGGATGTTTTTGGATATACGAAATTTACGCGAATTGCTCCCGGCGTTTACGCGCGTGCAATGCAGCAATATGAATTTCTTTTCATCTTCCAGAAAGGTATTCGCGCCGCTATAGAGTACAGAGTATAAGGCCTAAAGCCATCGGAAGCGACGCGGCGACCCGCCGAAGCGCGCTTTGTTAGAGGGAAGCCCGTGGAAACGAGCCGGTTCGGACCGGGCCGAATGAGCCGTCGCGCCGTCCTGATCACCGCCAGTGTCGCGGGCTTAGCGATCCTGGGCCTGTTTTATTGGTATTGGTCGCAGGGGCCCGACCCGGCCCATGCCGCACGCTCCGCCCGCACCGCCGTGCCGGTCAGCGTCGCCACCGCCTCCCGCCAGGATGTGCCGATCTATCTCACCGGCCTCGGCACAGTGCAGGCGATGTTCACCGTCGGCATCCACGCCCAGGTCGACGGCAAGCTGCAGGAGGTGTTGTTCAAAGAAGGCCAGCGCGTCGCCCGCGGCGACATATTGGCCAAGATCGATCCCCGGCTTTATCAAGCCGCGCTTGACTCCGCCAAGGCGCACAAAGCGCAGGACGAGGCGGCGCTGATTGCCGCCGTAAAAGACCTTGCCCGGTTCCAGGCGCTGGTGGCCAAGAACGCCGAAACCCAGCAGAACCTCGATCTGCAGCAGGCCAAGGTCGATCAGAACAAAGCGTCGATCGACGCCGATGACGCGGCTATCGAGACCGCGCAAACCAACCTCGATTACACCAATATCGTGGCGACCAGCGACGGCCGCATGGGCGTGCGCATGGTCGATCCTGGCAACATCGTCCATGCCAGCGACCAGGGTTCGATCGCGATCCTCACGCAGACCGAGCCGATCACGGTGACGTTCACGCTGCCGGCGCAGAATCTCGACGACGTGCGCGACGCGGTGGCGCGCGGCACCGTCGAAGTCGCCGCTTACGACCGCAACAACACCCGCCTGCTCTCCACCGGCACGCTGACCACCATTGACAACCTGATCGACCCGACCACCGCGACCTTCCGCCTCAAGGCGACGTTCACGAACGCCGACGAAAAACTGTGGCCCGGCGAATTCGTCAATGCCCGCCTGCTGGTCGACACCCGCAAAGACGTCGTCGTCATCCCGCCGCTCGCCGTTCAGCGCGGGCCGCGCGGGCTGTTTGCCTGGGTGGTGAAATCGGACAACACGGTCGAGCCGCGTCCGATCGAGACCAGTGCGACGACGGGCGACCGCACCATCGTCAGCTCGGGCGTCAATGACGGCGACCGCGTGGTCACCGACGGCCAGTATAAGCTGCAAACCAACGCGCCGGTCACCATCACCGCGCCGTCGACGGCGGCGACGCCGGGGAATGCGTCGTGAATATTTCCGAACCGTTCATCCGGCGTCCGGTCGCGACCACGCTGATGATGGCGGCGTTGGCCTTTGTCGGCATCGTCTCGTTCCCGTTCCTGCCGGTGGCGCCGCTGCCGCAGGTCGACTTCCCGACCATTCAGATCACCACGACCTGGTCGGGCGCCAGCGCCGAGACCATGGCGACCTCGGTTGCTGCTCCGCTGGAGCAGCAGTTTGGCCAGATCGCCGGCATCACCCAGATGACGTCGCAGAGCTCGCTCGGCGCCTCGACCATCGTCATCCAGTTCGATCTCGAGCGTAACATCGATTCCGCGGCGCAGGACGTGCAGGCGGCGATCACAGTCGCTACCAAGACGCTGCCGCAGGCGCTGACGACGCCGCCGGCCTACAAGAAGGTCAATCCGGCGGACGTTCCCGTTCTCTTGCTTTCGGTGCATTCCGACACCGTGCCGCTGATCGCGGTCGACGAATATGCCAACGTTTTCATGGCGCAGCAGATCTCGCAGGTGTCGGGCGTCGCCCAGGTCTCGGTGTTCGGCGACCGTACGCCCTCGATCC
>Ga0210395_10004909_pt1 | contig 10267 bp, 14 predicted proteins | sample IncBWH4OmetaG_FD_150861 | JGI IMG/M metagenome (GOLD analysis project Ga0210395, IMG submission 150861) | Forest soil microbial communities from Barre Woods Harvard Forest LTER site, Petersham, Massachusetts, United States - Inc-BW-H-4-O ...
TGCAACTTGCCAGTCGGCCGCCGCAATTGGCGCTGAGGTCAACGTCTGGGTACTCGGCAGGTCGCTATTCGCGACGCTATCGGAGGCTAAGCTGACATGAGGTTCGGGCAGGCGGAATCAGTCGAAGATGACCCGTTGCAGACGTTGGCAGCCTGTTTTTGCTGTGATGCAACACAGCCTTTAAGCAAGCAATATGATAGGGTGTAGTCGTTGGCCTAACCGGGGCAGCTCATGCGACGGCGAGATTTCATCACCTTACTCGGCGGCGCAGCTGCGGCTTGGCCACTTGCGGCGCGGGCGCAGCAGTCTGAGCGCTTGCGGCGCGTCGGTCTGCTGATCGGGTACCGCAAAGACAACCAACAAGTGCAGGGGTGGCTGGGCGCGTTCAACGACGCTCTGGGACATCTGGGCTGGACCGATGGACGAAATGTCACGTTCGATTATCGTTGGGTCGGGGACGATGCGACCCTCATTCAGCAAGGAGCCGCCGAGCTTGTTGCGGCGCAGCCGGATTTGATTCTGTCGTCGGGCTCTCCGTTAACTGCGACATTGCTCAAGCTCACGCGAACCATCCCGGTCGTATTCGTGAACATCGTTGATCCCGTCGGCCAAGGCTTTGTCGAAAGCCTGTCGCGGCCTGGCGGCAACGCCACCGGTCTTGTCAATCTCGAACCTTCGATGGCAGGTAAGTGGATCGAGCTTCTTAAGCAGGTTGCGCCGGAGCTGACGCGTGTCGCCGTGCCGACCAACGCAACTTCGGCGCCCTACGCGGATTTTTATTTGAAATATTTAAAATCAACTGCGTCGACCCTAGGCGTAGAGGTGATTTCCGGCACGGTTGCAGACATGACCGAATTCAGAGCCTTCACCGCAGCCCAGGCACGCGAACCGAATACCGGTCTCCTTCCGATGCCGAGCGGCTTTTCGAGCGGACATGCTCCTGAAATCGCAGCGGTAGCAGCACAATATCGTCTCCCGTCCATCTATCCCGTACGTTCTTTTGCCGATGCCGGCGGCTTGATGTCCTACGGCAACGACGTCGGCGAAAATTACCGGCAGGCGGCAATATTCATCGACAAGATCTTGCGAGGCGCAAAGCCGAGCGAACTTCCCGTTCAGTTTCCGACGAAATTCGAAATGGTCATCAATTTGAAGACCGCGAAGGCGCTGGGACTTAAAGTACCTCTTCCGCTGCAAGCTGCCGCCGACGAGGTGATCGAATAAGTGCCGTTTTGCTGCACCTGCTTGCGACGGTTCTTGGCCCTTAACTGCCGCGATGGCGAACGGTCGGCGTGCCGGCTTTGTGGGTAAAGCAGCCGCGCGTTCCGTAAGATGGCGCGGCCGAATTTGACCCAACACGAACATCGCCGAGCATTTGCCTAACCTGAGCGAGGTGATCGACCTTACTCAGGTTTGATGTTGGCCGCCCGGATCACCTTGGCCCATTTCTCGGTCTCGTCGGCGATGAGTCTGCCGAAATCCCCAGGCGAGCCCGCAATCGTAACACCGCCCAAATCGGCGAGCCGCGCCTTCATCATCGGGTCGGCAAGGCCTGCGTTGATCTCCTTGTTGATTTTGTCGATGACCTCGGCAGGCGTACCCATTCGCGCGCATAGACCATACCACGTACTCACTTCGTAGCCCGGTACGAACTCACCCACGGTCGGCACTTCGGGGAGTACCGGCGATCGCGTTGCTGTCGTCACAGCCAGCGCGCGCAACTTTCCGGTCCTTATAAACTCAATTGACGCAGGCATCGTTGCAAACGAAACCTGCACCTGGCCGCCGAGCAAATCTGTCAGCGAAGGCGCCGAGCCCTTATACGCAACGTGAACCATGTCAACGCCGGTCATCATCTTGAACAGCTCGGCGGATAAATGGACTGACGTGCCGACGCCGGGAGACGCCACGTTGATCTTGCCTGGATTGGCCTTGGCGTAAGCGATGAACTCCGGGACCGTTCGAGCGGGAACGGACGGATTGACCACCATGACGTTGGGTATGCGCATGATGCCCGCGATTGGCGCGAGGTCGCGGATGAAGTTGAAATTAAGTTTTTCATAAAGCGTCGCGTTGATTGCGGCCGAGGGCGCGACGAACAAAACCGTGTAACCATCGGCCCCCGCGTTCACGACGGCCTCGGTGGCGACGTTGGTGCCTGCGCCCGGCCGGTTCTCGATGACGAACGGTTGGCCAAGGCGCTCCGACAACCATTGCCCCATCAGACGCGCGGTGATGTCGTTGCCTCCGCCGGGGGCGAACCCGACAACCAAGCGTACTGGCCGGTTAGGATAGCTTTCCGCGTGTGCGATTTGAGACACCGTCGGCAGCACGGCGGTGCCCGCGGCCAAGCGCAGAAATTGTCTACGAGGAAGTTTCACTCGAACACCTCATCGTCGCGCACAACGGTGAAACGATATCACGTTTCACTCGGCAGGGTCTGTGACCGACTTCACGGCGGTCAGACCGCGAGGAGGCTCGCTGTTTTTCCGCAGTGCAAAATGTCGCTATTGGCCCTTAGCGACCGATTTTGCGCCGCAACCGACTGTCCGCTTTTCGGCGGAAAGCGACACAACTGAGAAGCAGAGACCGCTTTTTTATAAGTTGCGCTGGGCCGGCTGCGGTGCTCGCGCCGCGAATTCCAAAGAATACCCCCCAGGCGTTGCCTCCGTTGCCTGGGGGGTCACTCCAGGCGCGCACTGGGGAGTGGGGACGCCCGAAATGTCGATGGCGTCGGAATACACCACACGAGTAAGTGGAGGCTTTCGGCAAGCTGGCAACAATGTGGCGATGTCGAGGGCGCTTCTGTCAGTTGGAACTCTGATCAGGGCGCCAGGCAGGCCCGCGCTTACCCGGCGATCTCAATCAGGATTCTTCTCGTCGAGCTCTAGCTTGCACCGTTCGTTGAATTGGTTTGCCTATCCGATTCGAGCGTTGCCGTGGAGTATTACGCGAAGCGCAGCGGCAACCGGCCGGTGGGTCAACGAGTGACCGAAGATTTTCTCCTTCCAAGGCCGTTAAGCTGATTTTAGCCTTGGCACCTCAATCTGACCTGCGGATGTCGTAGTATGCGAGGGTAGCCGTGCGTACCTTACGTCTGACCGATGACGAGTTGTGGCGCGCTATTGCCGATAATACGAACGCACTGTCGGCCCTTATCGAAAAGCAGTGCGGATGGGATGCAGAATTGGAGGCGCCTGCGATTGTCGTACATTGAACAGCATTAGTGTTTGTCGGGCGGATACGTATTATCGTGAGTACCGGGACTATATTGCAGAGGTTCGCCGTCGCTATCCCTCGATTTGGTCAAAACGCGCAGCGGCAAAATGACGACACAAGGTAGGGCGATTCTGCAACCATGCTCCAACGGCGCACGAACTGGCAAACGCCCTCTTCAAGAAGGTCGCCGTCAAGTGAGAACTTTGGCTGCCCACTCTGCCACGCAAAATATATCGTCGTTCGCCGCCAAAGCGCTCCGGGCATAATTCCGACATGCGAGGACTGCGATCAGGACTTTCCGCCGACAGAAAACGGCGAATGGCTGATTTATGAGCGCGAAGACGCCTGATCCCGCGCGTGGCACGCCCCTAAAGACCAGCAGAGTACCAAAGGAGTATAGCGATGAGGGCCGGATTGTTTGCGGTAGTTGCGTTGATCGCCTTGGCATCTACGGAGGCCTCAACACAAGTGCTGAATCTCTCCGGCCCATATCGATGTGTCCAAGGATGCGTCGAGGGGTTAATCGGTCAACCCGCTTTCATCACGCAAAACGGCTGGGACATGAGACTTGTTAATGAAGCGGGCATGCCATCCCGAGCATGGATCGATCGGCCCGGTCACATCTGGGTCGACTATTGGCATGAAGGCGCGGTTTATTCTGTCGACGGCCTGACGATCCAATTCGATCGCGGGACCGTCTGGCAACGCGATCTCGCTGTACTGACGCCTGTCGTGCCAGTTCCCTCCGCGGTGCCGGTTCCTTCCGTCGTGCCAGGCCCTCCGGTCAGCACGCGCCCGGCCCGAAATGCAGGAGTTGCTCCGACTCCGTTCGAAAGAGCGGCCGCCGGGATCAATGCCTTCGACGGCCATTGGAGCGTGGTCATTCAGGCGCAAACTGGCGGCTGTGGTTCGGAATATCGCTACGGCGTACAGATCAGTAACGGCAACATCATTACGGACGCTGGCGAATCCACTAGCGTGAGCGGGCGCGTCTTACCTAACGGAGCGGTCTCGGTGAGCGTTTCAGCCGGCGGTTCCTTCGCGGTTGGCCAAGGGCGGCTGTCGTCTACCAATGGCAGCGGGACGTGGCGCGGTCAGTCTTCTGGTCAGTCCTGCGCCGGCGTGTGGCAGGCTGCGCGGCGCGGGTAGCGCTTCTGCGAACAATCGTCGGCGCCAATAACAAGGGTTTGTGGCAGGCCGCGAGCCTTTGCGGCGTCTATCTGTTTAATCTGTAGTTCTCCGGATGAACTTCAGACTGTCATGAATATCCGCGTGGTCCCGCGCCGAAAAGGCTCCCTGTTTTTCCGCAGTGCGAAGTGACGCGATTGGCCCTAAGCGAACGATATATTGCGCTGCAACCGAATGTCCGGTTTTGGGCGCAAAGCGACCGTCACTCATCCGGCGGCGTGTTCGGTGGAAAATATCCGACATTAAAGGTCGCCCGCAGCAGTTCGGAATCCGAGAGTATGGCCTGCGCCTCGGAGATCATGTCCGCGGTCGGGTCTGCTCAACGTCTTCCAAATAGCTATCAAATCGGTGCGGAACGCAAACGTACGCCATTCTAAATTACGTTCGCGTGACGAGATCGATTTCGCGCTGCACATTCGCGTTTATGATTTTAACCAACGCTTAGACTTTAAGATGCGGTCGTAAAGAAACGTGGTATAGTTCTTGAGTTGGCGGCGGTTAGTGAGAGTGATTGAGGCCCACTCTCAATTGCTAATGCAAATTCAGAGCAACTCACGAGCGCTCGCAACCGCCGCGGGCGCTCGACCATTGCGAAGTCTGCGAAGACTATTGCGTTGTTTGTTCGGGCTAAGCGCTCCTCGTGAAACGCACTCACACAAAATTTCGATTATTGACACCACGGGCTTGCGCGGGCACCGCCGTGCGCACCATTCAAACCCTTGGCGGTGTCGCTGCGATCATTGCCGTCGTCATCTTTTGGAATTTTGGTACGCTAGCGCCTTGCGACGTGCTTCGCGAGGCTGCCCGGCAACGCGATAACTTGGCCGCCGTGCTTCCTGACGGCATGGTCGATCTTAGCCTGGAGGGACATTACGGCCCACTGTCCGACGGTCATTGTCTTGCCGTCTTAATGAGGAACCTGGACACGTCAATTTTGAACGCCGCGCAAGCTTCTCGACCACTGATAATGCAGCCGGTCACGCGTCCAGCTCCGGTGCCTCCGGTGAAGATTCGGGAAACCGAGCGACGGCACGAATAGTAGCGTGTCATAGGCGCGGGTCACGTGAGGATAGTCTCCGGCTGATCGTTCGAGGCGTGCATACGCGCCGCCCCGGTGGAGGCGCCTTCTTTCAGGCGGTTGGTGCACCTTCAGAAAAATACATTGGCGATCCACCTTGCCCTTTGGGGAACGTCATTGCACCTTGGCATGCGGCGGGTCGCCAGCAGCGTCATTTGTGGCAAAACTCGAAAACGTTAACATTCACAGCAATCCGGTGACCATAATCATGCGAAGAACTGCATTCGTGATTGCCTTCACTGCCCTGTTGATCGCACCAGCCATGGCCCAGAAGGCCGAGATTGAGGCGGTCAACGCGAGGTGGGTCGAATTCTTCAACAAGGGTGATTTTACCGGTGTGGCGTCGCTCTATACCGAGGACGCGACCGCATTTCCCCCTGGCTCCGGAATGGTGAAGGGCAGAGCCGGCATCGGGGCAATGTGGAAAAGCATGGCGGAGCAAGTCGGCGATCCAAAGGTCACGACCCTTGATGTCAAGCGACTGGGAAATTCCGCTGCCCGCGAGATCGGCACGTTCAGCCTAAAGACCAAGGGCCCGACGCCACATGAGGTTACCGGCAAATACGTCGTGGTGTGGGAAAAGGTTGGAAGGCACTGGAAACTCGCGGCCGATATCTGGAACGATGGCAAATAGCTCGACGGATGAACGGTTCTTTCAATCTCGTCCTCTACCAAATATCGATTTGGGCAATACCGGCTATCATCGCCATTACGTTCCATGAAGCGTCACATGGGTATGTGGCACACCTTTTGGGCGATGACACCGCTTGGCGCTTGGGTCGGGTTAGTTTCAACCCGCTGGTCCACATCGATCCGTTCGGAACCGTCGTGTTGCCGGTTATGCTGTTGATGCTGCGTTCGCCGTTTATGTTCGGCTATGCGAAGCCGGTTCCAGTTAATTTTAGCGCACTTCGTCACCCGCGCCTGGGTACCATTTTGGTCGCGGCGGCCGGTCCAGGCATGAATCTGCTTTTGGCGACGATCGCAGCGCTGGCCTTTCATATCGTTGGCTACGCACCTGCTCCGGGGGCGCTGTGGTTGGCTGCAAACCTAAAGAACGCTCTGCTGCTCAACGTTATTCTGGCGATTTTTAATCTTCTGCCGATCCCGCCCCTCGATGGAGGACGCATACTGGTGGGCGTCCTTCCTGGTGCCTTGGCACGTGTACTGTCTCGTGCCGAGCCCTACGGCATGCTGATACTCATCGGTCTGATATTCGTGCTGCCACTGCTTGGCGCGCAGTTCGGCATTAATCTCGACCCGATATCACGGATAATCATGACGTCAACCAATGCGGTCATCGGCACCATACTTCGGCTGACTGGTAACACATGACGGACGCACCGCGCCGTTGTGGCGCAGCAATTTTGGTCGCTTTCAGGGGTAAAGCGGACCCCGCGCGACCACCGCAAATCGGTCGCTCCTGACCCATTTCGACACTTCGATCCGGCGGATTGCTGCTGCGCAAACTGCTTGAACCCATTCCGCCGAGTTTGGCAGGGATACGGTGTTCTTCGATCCGGTTAGCGGAAAGCCGCGCTTGTGGTATTGGCGGCACGACAAGGGAGACTATGAGTTCTTCGATGGTCCTGGTTTCCATCCACAAAATGGGCAGCCCTTACAATCTTTTACGAGAGATATGCTGACGCAATATCAGCAAGAAATCGAAGAGAAGGCGAGACAGATAAAGGCCGAGCAAGACCGCATCGAAGCTCAGCAGAAGGCGCAAAAGGAGGCTGATGCCCAGAAGCAACTTGACCAGCAGCAGAAAGCAGCAGCCGATGAACGAAAACGCGCGGAGGCTCTTCAGCGTATGTCCGACGCAGCACGCCAGTGCGACCAGCTAGCAGCAAACCCAGACGACGCCCGAAGGGTTGGAGAGGGTGTCTCTTATCCCACATTGAAACCGCAAGCTGCCGAAGCAGTAGATGCCTGTAGTCTAGCCTCCAAACAGAACCCTAATGAGCTAAGGTTCCAGTATCAACTCGGCAGGGCACTCGAACAGGCAGGTGATGGCTCCGTGCGGATAAAGAACCGACAAAGTGCACTTGAGATACATCAATCTCTTGTAAAAGCTGGATACCCTGCCGCATTTGATAATCTTGGATCGTTGTATAGGTGGGATAGAAAGGATCTTGCAACGGCAGCGGCTTTGTTTCGAAAGGGCGCCGAACTCGGCGATTCGGATTCCATGCTAAGTCTCGCTGACATGATCGAAAACAATCAGGTAATACCACAGGGACCAAATGAAACTCCCCTTGAGTTATACAAGCGTGCCGCAGAACTGGGCAATCAAGATGGCGTTCGCGCTTATCAAACGGAGCTGGCGAACGCACAGCAAATGCAGCAACAACGAGTTCAGCAGCTTCAGCAACAACAGATGATGTTGCAGATTATGGGAAATGTTTTGCGGAATATCCATTAATCGGACCCGGGCGCAATGCTTAGGCAAATCGAATGCCACACGTTCTCGTCTGGGACGTTGAAACAATACCCGATATCAACGGCTTTGCCGCGGTTAATAATTTAGTCGATAAGACCGTCGAAGAAGTTCGCGATGCGATGGGCGACAAATTTCCAAAGCACATCTACCATTCAATTATTTGCATCGGCGCGTTAATCGCTCATCAGGAGGGCAATCATTGGAAGGTTGATGCGCTTGGGGCACCGCACATTGGCGAGCGGTCCGAAGGGGAGTTGATTTCGTCGTTCGTCGGTCGCATCGCGGACCTGACACCGCAGCTTGTGACATTCAACGGCTCATCGTTCGATCTGCCAGTCCTTCGATACCGTGCAATGCTCCACAAGGTGCCTGCCATCGGCTTATCGTCGCGACCGTACTTTAATCGGTATGCTGATGATGCAATGGACTTGTGTGACGTGTTGTCCTCGTTCTCGCCTCAGGCAAAAGCAACGCTGCACGAGATCTGTCGCGTGATGGGGCTCCCAGGAAAGCCCGACGGAATAGCCGGGGGTGATGTCGAGAGGTACTTTCGAGAGGGCAGGATTCAAGAGATTTCCGAGTATTGCGAGAGTGATGTCGTCAACACCTATCGCGTTTGGCTTCGGCACGAACTGTTTCGAGGCAAGTTGACCAATGAGACATTCGAGGCGAGCGAAGACAATTTGGCCGAATTCATCAGGGCACGGACTAATTCAAGGCCACATCTTGCCGGATTGATCACAGAACAAGCCTCATAAGCGAGATCGAGTAGACGCAGCGATGATCCAGGCGGCTCTCCGATGGTCGCTATTATCCCAACAGCGGACGTTCGGTTGCAATGCAATATCCGCCGCTTTGGGCCACTTTCTGCCGCACGCACCCGCAGCAAAAACAGCGAGGACCGCCCCGAAGGACGTCACAGACCGGCCGATTGGGGCGTGATATTCTGCTCAGCATTACAACGAGCGTGATCCCAGTGGGACGGGCAAATGGCAATCGGCATCGGACGGCGGCAATTCATAGTCGGGCTCAGCGGCTCGTCGCTCGCATGGCCGCTCGCGGCTCGCGCGCAGCTGGCGGTGCGCCTGCCCGTAATTGGTGTTCTTAGTCCCTTTAAGCCTGGAGACGCGTATGTCGAAGCTTTCCGCATGGGCCTTCAGGAACTTGGCTATGTTGAAGGTCGAAATATTCACTACGAATTCCGTAACGGCAATTTTGATCAGCTCCACGATTTGGCCGCGGAGCTTGTCAGCCTAAACGTCGATGTCATCGTCGCGTTCGTCACGGCGGCCTCCTTGGCCGCTAGTCAAGCGACTACGACCATTCCGATTGTGATGGCATTCGTCAGCGATCCGGTAGGCATAGGACTCATCAAGTCCCTCGCCCACCCTGGAGGCAACATTACAGGAACGGCCGGTGTGACAGCTGTTCTTTTCAGCAAGCAACTCGAATTACTGAAGGAGCTGACGCCTAACGTTTCACGTTTCGCCGTCCTATCGAATCCGGCCAACCTGGTATTTCAGAAACAGCAAATTCAAGACGTAACAGCTGCTGCCCCCAAGCTCGGCGTTGAACTGCAACTCCTAGAGGCGAAAACTCCGGGGGAATTTAATGCAATTTTTGGAGCAATCGACAAAGAGAGAATAACAGCTCTCCTCATCATGGGAGACCCTCTATTTAGTGATCACATCCGGGAGCTCGCAGAACTTTCAGTCAAAAATCGCTTAGTCGCTATATATAGCGATCGAGCGTTTGTTGATGCGGGAGGTTTTATGGCCTACGGGCCCAACAACTCTGATATGAGCAAACACGCCGCTGTGTTTGTTGACAAAATCCTAAAAGGTGCCAAGCCGATCGACTTGCCAGTTGAAGAACCAACAACCTTTCAGTTTTTTGTCAATCTCAAAACCGCAAAGATGCTGGGCATCGATCTACCAACATCCATTTTGCTGCGTGCTGACCAGGTGATCGAATGAACCTTTCGCAGTGCATCAATTGACGGCGCCAAAGCGCCGCTCTGGGTCATGACCGCCGCGCCGATCATTGGCTGCCGTGACCGGTCTTCACCCAATACCTGCCGCGCCTAGCTGTGCCTCGGGCGGCGGTTAAGGGCCATTAGCGGACATTAGGCGGTCTGATCGCAATGAATGGCCGCGCTGCTCTGGGCGCAACCGAATTACTTCTTAGATTCAAAATTAGCGCTTCCTACCTCACAGCAGCGCATCGAGGCTCAACGGCCCGCCGCCGGCGAAGACTAGATAAAGAAACACGAAACAGAACAAGACCGCAGGCTCGCCGCCATTGAGCAGCGGAAAGAAGCTTCGCGGCCGGTGGCTTAT